>JGI24724J26744_10001819_pt1 | contig 14424 bp, 13 predicted proteins | sample Cruoilmetagenom7_FD_26744 | JGI IMG/M metagenome (IMG submission 26744)
CCCCTGTGCTGACAATGCCTCAAGTAAGGTTCCAAAATGAGTGTGCGTGATTATTACTTACGGTGTGCGTGATATTTAGACGCTTGACGATGGCTTAGGAATTTATCACCCATATTACCAATTGGGCTGACACTAAAGTATATATGTAAATGCATAAGGTGAAATGGTCAGCCCGCAGAGTTCTTGCTGAACTCGTGATAGGGGAACGCCGTACATGCTAACGACTGATGATATTGACATCTCGGAAAGACTTGCACCACTAGAGTTTGACATTACAAACAACTTTCGCCAATTCGAACCCTACATTTCCTCTATTGGTCAGGCTTCTAAAAATGGTGTGCCTTTGGACGCGCAAAAGCTCCTCGAATACTTGGAAGACGGCCCTTGCATTACGGGTTTTTTGCCACATGAGGTCCGAAAGTTTCGTAAGAAAAGGGGAAATCCATTCGATTACCCAGATCGCCCCAATATTATTCGTAAGACTTTGGCTATTCCGACAAGAAGCGGATACGTAGAGGCAACATCATATACACCCTCCGGGCCGCGACAGAGGAACGAGCCAGCCTTAGTTTATTATCATGGCGGCGGATTTGTTTTGGGGGATGTTGAGGCTTACGATAAATTGGTAGTTACTCTTGCTGCCAAAGCAAATATCTTAATTATCTCTGTAAATTACCGCCTGGCACCTGAATACCCTTTCCCTGCGCCACTAGATGATGTCCAAGACAGTTTCATATGGATTNATGATAACGCCGATGCACTCAACATTGATCGAAAGAAGTTAGCTATCGGAGGGGATAGCGCCGGCGCGAATATGGCAGCGTCAACCTGTATTTTAAATCGAGATAGTGGAAGGCCAATGCCAGCGTTACAGCTATTGCTTTATCCGAGCACGGCGGCAAATAATTCAACGAATAGCCGAAANACTTTTTCAGATGGTCCGTTGCTCACCTCAAAAATATTGGAATGGTTTCACGATTTATACATAGATCGCGACATAGCAAATGATCCTCGGTTCAATATTCTCGGAGCCAGTGATCACTCAAACTTACCGCCTGCATTCGTCTTAACCTGTGGGTTTGACCCGCTCAGAGATGAGGGCGAGGCATTCGCCGCAAAGCTGAAGGCGGCGGGCTGTGCGGTTCGTCATTCTTGCTATACCGACATGTTCCACGCATTTCTCAATTTTGGCACTCTTCCTCAGGCTNGTTCCGCTCTGGATGAATGTGCTGCCGTTCTAAACGTCATGAAACATGTTGAGCNGAAAGGGTCGGGTAAAGAAATCAGCACGGATTAAATATCATCGATAATGAGAAAAGGCCGCGCATTCGATGAGGAAAATGTCGGCAAGAAAACCAATAAAAATATAAAGGGAAAACAAAATGAACATTACAAAACATAACAGACGTGCCAAGCACACATTAAAATACTCACTCTCAGTCGCCGCAATATGCGCCGTCATATCTAGCCCGGCATCGGCTCAAAAGACATCGGGTAATATGGATGAAGTCATTGTAACGGGTAGTTATGTGCGCGGAACCGCGGGTGATAGCGTGCTTCCGGTTCAGGTTGTAGGCCGCAATGACATAGANAATATCGGTGCAAACAATGTCGCAGATATAATCACAAAACTTGCTATCAATACCGGATCTGAGAACCAAGGTGACGCGTTTACTCAAAACGCAACACAGGGGACATCAAATATAAACTTGAGAGGCTTGGGATTAAGTTCAACCCTTGTACTTATCAATGGACGGCGGCAAACGATTTCGGGTGCACTCCCAAATGATGGCAGTGTTTTCGTTGATACTAGCACAATTACCGTCGATAGTATTCAGAGAATTGAAGTTCTAAAAGAAGGAGCNGCATCTACCTATGGTTCTGATGCAATTGCGGGTGTTGTGAACTTCATTCTCCGTAAAGACTTCGAAGGATTGGAGTTAAATGCAGGTATTTCAGTTGTTGAAGACGGCGGACAGCGCGATCTCGATTTGGGGTTTTTGTGGGGCGTCGGAAATGAACGAACCAATTTGACTGTATCGGGCCATTACCTCGACCGCACGGCCCTCAACGGATCCGAACGACTTGATCTAGTTGACAATGCAGTGAGTTCATTAGGTGCAACTTTTCTGCCATTTGCAGCTGCCCCGGTTACTGTGGCAACAGGTCCATATGCAGGGACATATGCTCCGTTTGAAAACGTCCCTTTAGAGAATTGCGAAGGCACAGAAGGGGGCGTATTAATTGCGCAGCCCTCAGGTTCACGTTGCGGATTTGCTTTTGGGTCAAGGTTTAATCTGGTTAATGAGGAAGAGCGCGCTCAAATATATAGCAATCTAAGTCATAGCTATGATAACGGCGTAGAGCTTTTTGCGGAGTTAGGNTATAGTTCGGCGAAGGTAAAAGATAACCCGCAATCACCGACATTTCCGGATTTAACATTTCCATTTATCGGAGCTACTCATCCGGGAAATCCATTTGGAGTCGGCGTTATTTTCCTCGGCCGCCCGCTAGGAGCCGGAACACCTTCTCCCTTAGCGCCGCGAGAGAGCGAGACCTTTCGGGCTTCTTTGAATTTAACCGGTGACATCGGGGATTCTTGGGAGTGGGACACTGCACTGACATATTCTCAAAACGAATATACGNTGCATACCCCTGATACACTTAAATCTCGATTCAGGGCGTCTCTACTTGGATTGGGCGGGCCTAACAACAATGAGTTCTTTGACCCCTTCAACCCTGCAAATAATAGCGCTGCCGTCATTGAAGATTTTTCTTATCTCACTGAAATTGGGCGTAAGGCCGATTTACTAGCCTTTGATGGCGTTGTAAGTGGCAAAGCATTTGAATTACCAGCCGGGCCTGTCGGCGTAGCCGCAGGTGTTCAGTTTCGAGCTGAAAGTTTTGCTGTCAATCCAGACGAAGTTTCTAAAATTCAATATGATGCAACNGGAAACCGTATTCCTGTAGACTTGATCTATTTGGGGGGGCACAGCGAGATAGATGTTTCGCGAGAAACATATGCGGCTTTCGTGGAAGCAAAACTCCCACTATTTGAAAACTTGGAACTTACCACTGCGCTCCGATATGAGGAATTACAAAAAAGTTCGAGTTTNGATCCTAAGGTGGCTTTGCGTTGGCAGGTTGCAGATAGCATTGCGTTAAGAGGATCATTTAGTACCGCATTTAGAGAGCCGTCGCTTCCGCAACAAAACGCTAGCGCTGTTAGCCTGAACGGNATTCAAGATTTCAATGCGGATGGTACGCCTAAAGGTGGTATATCATTCATCAGAGTTGCGGCGACCGGTACGCCTAGTTTAAAGTCAGAACAATCTAAAAACTATAATTTGGGCCTAATTTATGAGCCCACAAGTGATCTTAGTTTCAAGCTTGATTATTGGCGCGTCGACTACAAAGATTTGATCGCTGTTGAAAACGCCCAAGGTAAAATCAGTTCCGATATCAATGGCCCTGATATTATTCGTGACCCATTAGGTAACCTGGTTGGTATCAATGTTGATTACTTCAATTCATCAGATGTNGATGTTCAGGGCTTAGATTTTGATGCCTCATTAGCGGTAAGCGATGAGTGGAATTTGGGACTCAATGTATCTCACTTCCTCAAATATGATGTTACATTGCCAAATGGCACAGAGTTTAACGCGGCTGGTTTTTTCAATAATAATAATTTCGTTCGGTCTGTCCCGGAAACTAAAGCGAACTTGAATGCCGGATGGCAGAGAGGCCGTCATAAAGCCTTTGCANATGTTAATTACATTTCAGGTTATGATCAAAACCAAGCAGTTCCGGCCGGCGAGAGCGATACGATCGACTCATATGTTACAGTTGATGGTCAATATGGTATTGGTTTCGGCGAAACTAAAGATGGCAACCATAAATTTGGATTGACGTTCGGTGTCAAAAATCTCTTTGATCAGGGTCCGCCGCGCGTTTTTGACGGTACTAATTTTAGCTACGACCCAAAGCAACATAGTCCGCTTGGAAGAACTTTCTATGCCAAGGCCAAAGCTCGTTTCTAATCGAAACGATGCTTTTTCCATTGGTTAGCATTGAAAGCCTAGCATGAGTACATTTTCATTTACCACAGCCCAAACCATTATTTCCGGTATGGGGGAGGTTAAACATCTAGCAGCCCATTTTCATAGCTTNAAAATTAGACGGGTTCTTATTATTACAGACCCTGGGATNGTCTTGCTTGGACTCCATAACTCTGCCATAGAGAGTTGCAATTCTGCCGGCATTGAAAGCTATATCTTTAGCGATGTATCATCCGATCCTTCAGAGAGCGTCATTAATGACGCTCTCAAATATGCGCGAGAAAACAGGATAGATGGTGTTGTCGGTATCGGCGGTGGAAGCTCTCTGGACGTGGCCAAAATTGTCGCAGTTTTAGCTTATTCATCTCAGAATTTAAGTGATATTTATGGCGTTGATCAAGTTGAAGGCGAGCGACTTCCCCTTATTCAAATTCCCACAACGGCTGGCACAGGATCAGAAGTAACCCCGATCTCTATTGTAACCGTTGGAGATAAAACAAAAGCCGGAATTATCTCGCCGCAACTGCTCCCGGATATTGCCATTTTAGACGCACAACTCACACTTGGTCTTCCCCCGCATATCACAGCAGCAACTGGAATTGATGCCATGGTTCATGCCATTGAAGCCTTCACAAGTAAATTTAGAAAGAATTTGTATTCGGACATGCTAGCCAAGGAGTCGCTAGCGTTGTTATCCTCAAACATTGAAGCCGCCGTTTTCACAGGCCAAGACAAAATTGCAAGAACCAATATGATGATTGGGGCGCTATTAGCAGGGCAGGCCTTTGCGAATGCCCCCGTTGCTGCCGTTCATGCTCTGGCCTATCCATTGGGGAGCTGTTTTCATATTCCCCATGGTCTTAGCAATGCATTGGTATTGCCTCATGTCTTGAGGTTTAATGCCAAAACTGCCTCTAATTTATATGCTTCGCTCGCTCCGATTATTATCCCACACTTTTCGGGCTTGGAACTCAGCGCACAAGAAAAAACTCTCAAACTGATCGAATACATAGAAGGCCTCATACCGAAACTAGGCTTGCCCACACGCTTGCGTGAATTATCGATTGAGAAACATGATTTAGAATATCTGGCAGAAGCCGCAATGGACCAACAAAGATTGTTGATTAACAATCCGCGAGAGGTGAGCCAGGCCGATGCCTTTGACATATATACAGCTGCATTTTAGCGCTCTCAAACTAATAAGGAATTTATCATGGTTAAATCCCAAATCCATCGACCGATAAGCAATGCTGATAGCAGGTCTTCTCAAGGCGCTCGGCCAGCCATAACGAAGGTTTATTCAATCTATGTCGTTGCGCTTTTACTGATTGCTTACACACTTTCATTTATCGATCGGCAGATATTAAGCCTGCTAGTTGGCCCGATAAAACAAGATATGAGCATATCTGATACCGAAATGAGTTTCTTGCTCGGGATGTCCTTCGCGTTGTTCTATACAATCATGGGATTACCGCTCGGGCGCTTAGCTGATACAAAAGATAGGCCATATCTCATAGCGTTGGGCATATCCGTCTGGAGTTTCATGACATGTTTGTGCGGTTTGGCCTCCACCTATGTGCAATTATTTTTGGCGCGGATGGGTGTCGGTGTAGGAGAGGCATCTTTGTCTCCCGCTGCTTACTCTCTCATTGCGGATTCCGTTGAGGAAGATAATTTAGGTACGGCGATCAGTATCTATACAATGGGGATTTATTTGGGAGGCGGATTGGCCCTGATAGTTGGTGGTGCAGTGGTTAGCTGGGCCGTAAACCTAGATGCGATTTCTCTTCCAATTATTGGTTCATTATATTCATGGCAGCTTGTTTTAATACTTGTAGGTTTGCCCGGTGTTATTATCGCTCCGCTGATACTCACACTCAAAGAGCCAAGACGTGTTACAAAGGTGACGAAGGTTAAAAGCGTGCCGCTAAAAGATGTCTACANGTATTTTCGCGAGAACAAGAAAACCATCCTGCTTCATAATTTCGGAACAGCGTTTGCGTCCCTTGCGGGTTATGGTGCGATGGCGTGGGTTCCAACTTACTTGATGCGTACCCATGCCTTAACCAGCACGCAAATAGGGATCTATTTCGGTCTCATTGTTCTTTTTTGTGGGGGAAGCGGTGTCATTTGCGGAGGCCGGATATCGGATAAATGGCAGAAAATGGGTAAACAAGATGCCAAGCTACGCGTTCCTATGATTGCCGCATTGATTGGATTGGTGCCGTCAGTGCTTTACCCTGTCATGCCTACATTATCCCTTGTCTTGATGTTCCTCGCAGTATCAACATTTTTCTCAAATTTCATGCTCGGTGTGGCACCCGCCGCTATCCAAGAAATTGTACCGAAAAATATGCGCGGGCAGTTTTCCGCGCTGTATCTGTTTATCGTCAANTTGATTGGCTTAGGAATTGGGCCGACAGCTGTTGCACTGGTAACGGATAAAATTTTTGGAGACCCTGAGAGCTTAAAATACTCACTCGTTATTGTTCCCACCGTGGCACTTTTTATCTCGGCCTGTCTCTACGCAGCGTGCTTGCGATCATACCGAAATACCAAAGTGTTTCTGACACAAACAACACGGACATTTTGAGGTGTGCTCACGCTTTATAGTTTCAAATGCCACTAAGTCTCTAGATCGGAATATCCATGCTTAAGTTACACGACCCTACCTTGTTTAAAACAAAGGTGTTTATATCAGGAGAATGGCGGGAGTGTTCAACTCACACACGTTTTGACGTTTTCAATCCGGCTACGGGCAAGATAATCGCGTCTGTTGAAGATGCAGGTGTCAATGAGGTTGCGACAGCCGTGGATGCAGCCAAAAGCGCAATGCCCAATTGGGTTTCTGTTCCAGCCAAACAGAAGTCTGTAATCTTAAAGAAATGGGCGACCCTTATCATTGAAAACCAAGAGGACCTTTCAATGATTATGACGGCTGAACAAGGCAAACCTCTTAGCGAAGCGGCTGCCGAAATTAAATCGGGTGCCGATACAATTGAATGGTTCGCTGAAGAAGCAAAACGTGTCTATGGCGATATAATCCCGAGTCCAGTTTCAGGCAGGAAAACTCTGGTGACTAAACAGCCTGTCGGCATTGTAGCAGCAATTACGCCTTGGAATTTCCCGATGGCAATGATGGCCAGAAAGGTTGGGCCTGCATTGGCGGCGGGCTGCCCCATCATTCTCAAGCCTTCTGAACAAACCCCCTTGTCAGCATTGGCGCTTGCTGAACTCGCGCGCCGTGCTGGAGTACCAGCAGGGCTTTTAGCTGTCCTTCCAAGTCATCGTCCAGAAGCGATCGGTAGAGAGATTACGTCAAACCCCCACATTAAAAAAATGACGTTCACCGGCTCATCACGCGTGGGGAAAATCCTTATGGCACAATGCGCAAATACGGTTAAACGAACTTCCATGGAGCTCGGCGGAAATGCACCGTTTATCGTCTTTCAAGACGCCGATTTAAATGAAGCGGTTGAGGGCGTTATCGCGTCAAAGTTCCGCAATGCTGGCCAGACATGTGTGTGCGCAAACCGGATCTTAGTCCAAAGTGAAATCCATGAGATGTTTTGCCTTTTACTGACCAAGCGTGTTTCAGACTTAAAGGTGGGCGTCGGGACACAAAGCGGCGTCTCCATTGGCCCTTTGATAAATACTGCGGCTGTAGATCATGCAAACACTTTAGTTGAAGATGCGCTATCAAAGGGCGGCAAAGTTCTCAATACAGGCGCTAGTAAATTGCCGGGAACCTGCTTCTTTACTCCAACACTTATTGCAAACGGAAATTCAAGTATGAGAGTGTTTTCCGAGGAAATATTTGCACCTATTGCGCCCCTTTATAAATTCAGTTCCGAAGCGGAAGCCATCCAAATTGCAAATGACACATCGGTCGGTTTAGCAGCTTATGTTTATACATCTGATCTTGGCCGGGCCTGGAGAGTATCAGAAGCTTTAGAGTGCGGCATGGTTGGTATTAATGAGGGCGTTATTTCAACAGAAGTTGCGCCTTTTGGCGGATGGAAAGAATCCGGCCAAGGCAGAGAAGGTTCTAAGTATGGAATGGATGATTATTTAGAGATAAAGTATATTTGCATGAGCGGTTTAAAGGCCTGAATTTCAATATCAAATCCTGCGTAAAATATAATAAATAGGTAGTGATTGGTACATTTTTGTGTATGGTCTTTCCTGTAAGATAATAAAGGTCAGTCATGAGAAGTCAGTACCCCCCATTAGAGGCTTTACTGTTCTTTCTTGTCACTTCTCGAACACAAAGTTTCACCTTAGCTGCAGAAGTATTATTTGTAACGCGATCTGCGGTTAGCCGGCGTGTTAAAAAGCTAGAGGGCCACCTTGGCGTACAACTTTTTCATCGCTATCAAACACATTTGGAACTGACGTCGGCGGGGCTTGAATATGCCAATGAGCTTTCGACCATTTTTGCTGACTTAAAAGTGGCAACTGAACATTTAAAAGGCAAAAATCGAAACAAACTGAAAATAACATTGAAACTCTCAGCCACGTTTACAACAACATGGCTTTCCCAAAGGCTTCAAAACTTGGAAGAGGTTCATCCAGAGTTAGTTGTCGCGTTCCGGACAAACAGCATTGATACAGGTACTGAATGTCCCGATTTTGAGTCCGGAAATATCGATGCCGCAATATTACTGGGGACAGGGCTTTGGAACAATTGCGCTTCTGAAAAACTGATAGATATATTTGTTCAGCCCATATGTTCACCGAAAGTGCTAAAACACATGAGTGATAATAATCCTGGGCGCCTAGAAAAATACAATTGGCTCCATTATGAACATCTACCAGATTTATGGCCGACTTGGCTTGAGGCTGCGGGTTTATCCGGGCTTATAACAACGAAAAAAAATATCGTTTTTGACAATGTGGCCTTGGCTACTCAGGCCGCAATGGATGGCATGGGCATTATTCCCATGTATCGACCTTTTGCAGACCCAAAGATGGATGACGGTAAATTGGTTGCGGCCCATGATACGCTTTATCAATTGCCACAATCTTATTACTTTATTTGTTCGACAGAGTATGAGCAGTTTGAAGCTATTAAAATATTTCGGAAGTGGATATTAGAACAAGCCCGAAACTNTCGAGAAACATGGATAATTTAAATGCCATTATTGTGTCCAACCCCAATTTTATGTACAAGTTTGATGTCTGAATTTCCGTAGTGAATATCTTGATATAAGGTGGCCGAACTTGTCTACCCACTGGCGCAACATCACGGAAGCTCAAATGAAATCGAAAGTACAATCAAACTGCTTGTTAAATAATATCAGGATGGTAACGGTGCGGGTATAAATGGATGTTTTCATACAAACTTGATCGCATCCTGTAGCAAATAGGTGATTAATTTGACAAAGCCGCTGACATTAAGATATTCAATGAAATCCCGCGAAACTCGAACGGCAAAATATTAAAATGCAAATTACGAAAGCAGTATGAGGATGCGGTCTATGATGAAGTCAAATACAGATATTTTCTACAAAAGTCATGATGGCTTAGAACTCTATGCGCGTGACTACGGTAAAGCTAGCGCAAGACATACCCTGTTATGTATGCACGGACTTACGCGTAACTCGAAAGATTTTCACAATTTAGCACTGCTCTATCAGGATAAATTTCGGGTAATTAGTGTTGACCAGCGTGGTCGTGGCAAATCACAATATGACAGTTATTCAGACAATTACCGTCCGGACATATATTGTCAGGATATGTTTTCCCTAATCAAACATCTGGGTTTAGATAATATAATTGCAATTGGTACATCTATGGGTGGGATGATGGCAATGATGATGGCGGCAATGCGCCCAGGCATGTTTAAAGGGGTGATATTAAATGATATTGGCCCGGTTGTAGAGCCCGCCGGGTTAAAGCGTATTCAAGGCTATGTAGGCGGTTTGGGACCGTTTAAAAACTGGTATGAAGCCCAGCAATCTTTGCGGGCACAAGGACCTACTGTGTTTCCCAAATACACCAATACTGACTGGGAACAATTTGCTAAACGCACATGCGAATTACGTGAGGACGGCCTCATTCATTTCGCCTATGACACCGCCATTGCTAAGGCTGTAAAAATGGAAAATACCAATGCCGTCCCGTCGGATTTATGGCAAATATACTCAACTTTGGGCGAGACGCCTGTCGTGACCTTACGCGGGGAAATTTCTGATATTCTATCATTGCATACACTGGAGAAAATGCAATCCTGCCTGCCCAATTGCCAAACGGCGATAATCCCCGATGTCGGCCATGTCCCTACGCTAGATGAACCGGATAGTCTGGCGGCAATAGACGCATTTTTGGGACAGTTCAATGACAAGTAAAGTTGTTGGCTTTGTCAACTTAAGTTTATTTACTACTTATGCGGGAATTCAAAGTGTTGAAAATCAATGACTTAGGGATCGTTAAGTTTAACATTTTCAACTTATGGTTACTTAAGTTGAAAAAGCCACCGCACCCGGTATCTTCAAAACACCAAATTAACCCTTGAACGCAGGGCGACGTCCAGACATGACAATGCCCAATTTACTGCATTTCCACTAATTTATACTGGTTTTTACCTCTTGGGGATGAAGAATACAGCGCATTCTTATGCTATCCCTTTCCTATTGAACTTTAACTATTTGCTTTGATTTCAGCTTTTGCTTTGATTTCGAGCAAAATAACATTTTACGGGGTGAAGGCGGGTCAGGCATTTATTGGCCCGCCACTTTTACAGGGGAGAACCATGAAATTCACCAAAAATGTATTCGCCGGATTAAGCATAAGTATCTTAACGGCACTTATGAGTTTACAGGCACATGCAGGCCCAGAAGAGGACTGGCTGACGGGCGTAGCAGCTTATAAAGCTGAAGATTACAGCACTGCCATGGATTATTTCAAACCACTCGCCGAGCAAGGATTAGCCGATGCCCAGTACAATATCGGTATAATGTACACCGGCGGAAAAGGTGTCGCGAAATCTGATGAGCAGGCGTTTTACTGGTTTAGCAAAGCCGCGGCAGGCGACAATGTTGACGCTCAGGTAAATTTGGGGAAACTGTATTTGTATGGGCGCGGTACACCCAAATCCGTATCAATGGCTGTCAAATTGTTCACCACAGCAACTGAACAGGGGGACGTCGACGCCATGCTCGCTTTGGGCGTTATGTATGCAAATGGTGAAGACGTTGAACCGTCTTATATCAAAGCCGCCCCTTGGTTTCACATGGCCGCTGAAAAAGGCAATCTTCAAGCCCAGAGTATGTTGGGATGGATGTATGATACAGGCAATGGTGTCACTAAGTCACCTTCCGAGGCAGCCAAATGGATCCACAAAGCTGCAGAACAAGGTGATGTTGCCTCCCAACACAATCTTGGTCATATTTATGAAAAAGGCAAAGGCGTACCAAAGTCCAATGAACGCGCCGCAAAATGGCACGGCAAAGCGGCTGAGCAAGGTAATGCACGTTCACAAACCAATCTTGGCCATATGTATGAAACTGGCCGAGGCGTCACGCAATCCTATGAACAAGCCGTAAAATGGTACCGGAAAGCGGCTGAGCAAGGAAATTCAAAGGCGCAATTTAATTTTGGCGTCTTGTATTATTACGGCAATGGCGTCCCCAAAAGTAAGGACATAGCAATCCTATGGTTCAAAAAATCCGCCGCTCAAGGTGACGCACCCGCCAAAGCTGTTCTCAAACAACTCGGCGTTCAATAATTTAAATCAATCAATACCCAACAACCAAAGGAGAAAACAATGAAACAACTAATCTTAGCCACAGCAGCTTTCGCAATGTTCACGGCCGCCCTGCCAACCACCGCACAAGAAACCTCACAAGAAACAGCCGTTCTAAAACCACTCAGTGTCATAACAATGACAGGCGCATATGCAGGGACATTTCTGTGTTCCAGTGGCGAGATGGGCATGAGTTTGAGCATCAAAGACATCGGCCCAACCATCAACTCTGACGGTAAAAGCGTAGATGCTGACAAGCGTCTGATTAACGGTGTCCTCAATTTCTTCCCTACCGTCGGGAACCCTGAAGCTCCAAAAGGAGCATTCGAGGTCGGTGGTACGGCGCATTCCTATAATTATTTTACTAAAATAAAACTCGAACCAGGCAAGTGGTTGGAAAAGCCGGAAAATTTTGGCGCCTCTGGCCTAGAAGGAACCATCATAACAAACACAGGGCAGTTCACAGGCAAACCGACAGTATCAGGATGCCATACTTTGCATATGACAAAGCTTCGGACGAAGTAAAACATGAAAGCAAGCCCACTTCCAATTATCCTGNTTGTCGTTGTGCTGCTCATAGGTACATTCGCACTATACGCCGTACACGGCCTATTAGCTTACATACTTGTGTCACTAACAGGATGGGGGTGGTTATTTGCATCCGGAATACGCTATTGGCCTATATTTTTGTTCTGGACAATCTTGGCATGGGTTTATCGGCGTAAAGCAACCAAAAACACATAATTCTCTTTAAAAACAAAGCTCAAAACAAGGAATACGATCATGAAAATCTATAATATTAGCACAGACCTAAATCTGAGCTATAAGCGCTGACGTCAGACACAATGTTTCCGCGACTGCGGATAACCGGGAAATCAAATACAAAAGGACACAAAATGAAAAACATAATCATCGCAATATCGCTCGGACTAACCCTCACCGCTTGCGGGAGCAACGACACACAAGCTGAAAAACAGATGACCAACAAAGAACTAGTCGCGGCAGCGGCGGCGGGTGATAAAGACGCTATGCGTAAATTGGAACAGCAGGTGGCTAAGCAAGCTAAGGTCGAAAATGAGCGCATTGCAGAGGCAGCCAAAGAGGGTGACACCCTCGCCGTCTTTCACAAAGAATTACTCGGTAAAGACGATGGAAAAATGGACCGTATCCGTCAGATTGCCGCCGACGGAAACCCAAATGCTCAGCTGTGGATAGCTGTAACAAATAGCCAAAACGAAAACCTAAGCGCGGCTGATAAAGCCCGTATGAAAGAAAGCTTGGAGCGTATCGTATTAACAGGCGACCAATATAAATACTCAACTGTCGCCAATGCCGATTACCCCCTATCCGCGGAGGCAGCGTTTTATCTTTCCGAAGACCTCAAGTCGAACAATATGCTTTATGCTTTGGACACACCACGTTCCCTTGAATATCTAAAAATGGCCGCAGAAGGTGGACACCCTAGAGCCATGTTTAATCTCGCCACCCGCTACCAATACGGCCTCAACATGAACTTGGATTTGGATACGGCCAAATCATGGCTCAAAAAATCTGCGGCTGCAGGCAATGGTGATGCCAAAAACACACTTAAAAATTGGGCAGAATAAATGCGTATCTCAAGCTTAATCATGGCATCAACAGTCTTATTGTTCTCGCAGGCCGCTAATGCGGACGAAGCACTTCGCAAGAAAGTTTCCGACGCATTCACTATCTGTTCTGGTGATGGTGTAATAACCAAAGCCAATGCACCAGCGGTCATCACCAGATGTAATAATGCACTCGTCACAATGGTTGCGTTTCATGCTGCAAGCCAGTTTGATAACCTTGATAAAAACTGGTTCAACTTTAATGGGGGAGCAGTTTTGATATTGCTGGCAGGGGCCTACACGATCGAGAATGATAATAAGCTCAATAAAAACGCCTGCCAAAATGCGCTAAATGCCAATCGAATGTGGTCGGACATCAATGCGGCTCCGGGTTCAAAACTGGACATCGATATTAAAAATGATGCGCTTTTCAATAAACTCGTTCCCCTTTGTAAGAAAATATTCAAGACAGACTAATTGGTAATAATACGATGATGNCCTGAAATAAAAAAGGTAAGATAAGTTCAATGAATCACCGAAAAATATAGGCATCACTCCTTATGCTCGGGATAATCGCTGTGGGTTCGGTTTACTCAATGAATAAGACCTCACCCGATATCCCCAAGTCCGTTGACACAGAAATGAGTTTTCCTCTGGAGGATGAACAATGAAATACACACACCGGCTTAATGCGTTTAGACCAACAACCACTTGGGAAGTGATGGAAGAAGGTTTGGTATGGACAGNTGACAAGGACGGCACAGGTGCCATTCCTTGGGCAAAGATCAAGAGCGTGCGCCTGCGTATGGAGCCAAGTAAAGCAGAATCTCGTCGCATCGGTTTGCATGTTTACACACCGAGAGACCACGCGATTACTAACATTGATTATAGAGGCCCCTTAACTTTTAATGTTCAGCGCGACGAGTTTCGGGACTTTGTCACAACCTTCCCCTACCGTTAGCACGATTTATTATTGTTTATACTTTGACGAGAATGTGTTTTTAGCATTATCAAGCATGTGACATTTTGAAAT
>JGI24724J26744_10001822_pt1 | contig 14404 bp, 16 predicted proteins | sample Cruoilmetagenom7_FD_26744 | JGI IMG/M metagenome (IMG submission 26744)
GTGGCAAACAAAGTGGGCGCCGCCCCCAAGGCCGCCATTCAGGGCTGGATCGAAGAGTCGATCTAAACCAACACCAAATTACGGGATCAGGGGCGCGGTTTTGCGCCCCTTTTTTGTTGCCAACTTGTGTTGACCGCCCACCATTGCCATATAGGACAGAACCAACAGGAGGGCATGATGGCTGACGATCAATTTCCAGGATGGCATGGCACCACAATCATCGGTGTGAAAAANGACGGCNAGGTCGTTATTGCGGGCGATGGTCAGGTCAGCATTGGCCATACCGTTATGAAAGGCACCGCCAAAAAAGTGCGCCGCCTGTCCCCCGGTGGATTTGACGTCGTGGCTGGATTTGCCGGATCAACAGCTGATGCGTTTACCTTACTGGAACGGCTTGAAGTGAAGCTTGAGGCAACGCCGGGTCAGTTGGCCCGCGCCTCGGTTGAGCTGGCCAAAGACTGGCGCACCGACAAGTATTTGCAAAAACTGGAAGCGATGCTGATCGTAACCGATGGCAAAGACATTTTTGTTATAACCGGCGCAGGTGATGTATTGGAGCCTGAACATGATGTCACGGCCATTGGCTCTGGCGGAAACTATGCGCTCGCGGCGGCACGCGCCTTGATGGATAGCAAACTAAGTGCCGAAGAGGTGGCCCGCAAAGCGATGGCGATTGCGGCGGACATTTGCGTTTATACCAACGGCAATCTGACCGTGGAAACGATAAAAGGTTAACAAGTGTGAGTGATTTTTCCAAAGACGATATTCGAGCCGCTGTAGGATCTGGCCTTCTGAACGAAGCGCAGGCCGCAGGTCTGATAGCGTTGGCACAGGAACGTCTGGGTGTGCGTGACGGGCTGGCCAATGATGATGAACCGTTCGAGTTTTTCAAAGGGTTCAGCGAAATTTTCGTCACCGTCGGGCTTTGGTTGCTGTTTTCCGGCATTCTTGCCTTTGGGGCTGTTATTGGTGGCGGTCTTGGGGTTGCTGCGACGGGCATAGTCCTGACCTGGCTTTTCGCGCTGTATTTTACGTTGAAACGCCGGATGAGCCTGCCCAGCATTTCGCTGGCCGCAGGGTTTGGTGTTTTTCTGGGCGCGTTCACTTTGTTTTTGTTAGGCGCCACCGGCAGCAATCTTGACGCTTGGCATCTGATGACAGTGGGCGCGGTCGGTATGGTTGGCATGTTAATCTATTTTCGCATGTTCAAGCTGCCGTTTTCGATGTTTGTATTCGGCGTCTTTGGGCTGATCCTGATCTACTCCGCCATGAGCTATCAAGGCTCAAGCTTGCCGTTGCGTGATTTCCCCAAGGGCCTGTTTGATTTGAGCGACAACACTGGCCTTGCCTTGGGCTCATTAATCTTTGGGCTCATCGCCTTTGGGTTCGGGATTTATTTTGACACCAAGGATCCGCACCGCATCAGCCGCTATTCGGCCACTGGGTTTTGGCTGCACTTGCTGGCCGCGCCCGCAATCGTCAACACGATGGCGCTGACGCTTTATAACAGTGGCGGCAGCTCTGCATATTTGCTGACCGCGCTCTTGCTGTTTATTGTTACCATCATTTCCCTAATCATTGATCGGCGCTCGTTCCTAACCGCTGGCATTGGGTATCTTGGCGCAATTATCGTCTGGGCGATGGGCAACAATCTGGGTGATGAAACCAGNATGGTTTACACTCTGCTGATCCTTGGCGCTTTCATCACTGCGCTTGGAACATGGTGGGTGCAAATCCGATCATGGCTGATGCGCCTATTGCCTGACTTTCCATATAAAGACCGTTTCCCTCCTTACATTCGAGGCCATCATGACTGACCTGACCCCCCGCGAAATCGTATCCGAATTGGACCGTTTTATCATCGGCCAGAACGACGCCAAACGCGCCGTGGCCGTGGCCCTGCGCAACCGTTGGCGGCGCAAACAATTGGGCGATGATCTGCGTGAAGAAGTTTATCCGAAAAACATTCTGATGATCGGGCCAACTGGCGTCGGCAAAACCGAAATCAGCCGCCGTTTGGCCAAACTTGCACATGCGCCCTTTATCAAAATTGAGGCGACCAAATTCACCGAGGTCGGCTATGTTGGCCGCGATGTGGAACAGATCATCCGTGATCTGGTTGACAGCGCCATCACCCTGACCCGCGAAAAGATGCGCGAAGACGTAAAGGCCAAAGCACGACAGGCCGCCGAAGAACGTGTGATCGAGGCTATCGTCGGCGAAGATGCTCGCGAAGCCACCCGCGAGATGTTTCGCAAAAAACTAAAGTCGGGCGAGCTGGACGACACCGAAATTGAACTCGACATGGCTGATAATTCAAACCCGATGTCGGCGTTCGAAATACCGGGCCAGCCCGGGCAAAACATGGGCATGATGAACATCGGCGACATTTTTGGCAAGGCAATGGGCGGGCGCACCACACGGCGCAAAATGACCGTGGCTGATAGCTATGACTTGTTGATCGGCGAAGAGGCTGACAGGCTGTTGGATGACGAGATCGTCACCCGCGCCGCCCTACATGAGGTCGAGCAAAACGGCATCGTGTTTCTGGACGAGATCGACAAGGTTTGCGCACGCAAAAATGCTGGCGGTGCTGATGTGTCGCGCGAGGGTGTGCAACGCGATTTGCTACCATTGATCGAGGGCACAACTGTATCAACAAAGCACGGCCCCGTTAAAACTGACCACATTCTGTTCATCGCTTCAGGCGCGTTCCATGTGGCCAAGCCGTCTGACCTGCTGCCCGAACTACAAGGCCGATTGCCAATCCGTGTCGAGTTGCGCGCTCTGACCGAAGAAGACTTTGTGCGCATCCTGACCGAAACTGACAATGCANTAACCCGTCAGTATACCGCCCTGATGGCCACCGAAGAATTGACTGTTGAATTCACCGATGACGGCATCGCGGCGCTGGCCAAAATCGCCGCCGAGGTGAACCACTCGATTGAAAATATCGGCGCGCGCCGACTATATACCGTCATAGAACGCGTGTTCGAGGAGTTGTCCTTTAATGCGCCCGAGCGTGGTGGTGATACGGTTATGGTTGATGCTGATTTTGTCGAGAAGAACCTAGGCGAGCTGTCGCGCTCAATAGATGTCAGCCGTTATGTTCTTTAGTATCTGCCAATGACCTTGGTCCTGCGCGTCCTGATTTTTACAAGCCTTAGCTTTGTTGCGGCCTGCACACCGCGCGGGGCAATTACCTTGTTTCCGGATGTGGCCCATGTTGGACAGATACGCCAAGTCTTTGTTGGCACCACACGCAGCGTCGATGACAACGGGCGCTTTAACAATAAGCGCACTGAAAATGTCACTTATCATCGCTATGCTATTTCCGTGCCCCCACAACATGAAGTTGGCGAGATTGAATGGCCCAAGCGCAACCCTGACCCGANAAAAAATTTCCTTACAACGTCCATTGACCACTACCCCGCCGCCCCCGGTTTTATNGCTGATCTGACCAAATCGCTGCGCAATCGCCCAAAAGGGCAACGCGAAGTTGTGCTGTTTGTGCACGGATTCAATAACACCTTTGCCGAAGGTATGTATCGTCTGGCCCAACTGTCACACGATATGAATCTGCCCAATCCGACCGTGCATTATTCTTGGCCCAGCGCAGGTACCCCATTGGGTTATGGTTATGACCGGGACAGTATGTTGTTTGCGCGTGACGGATTAGAAAATCTGTTAATAAGCATCAGGTCGGCGGGGGCCGATTCAGTGTTGTTGGTTGGCCATTCTATGGGCGCACTACTGTCGGTCGAAGTTCTGCGTCAAATGGCGATTTCTGACCGCAGGTTGATGAATCAGACAATCAGCGGTGTTATTCTGATTTCCCCTGACATTGATGTTGATTTGTTCCGCAAACAGGCCGAGCGGATTGGCCCATTGCCACAACCGTTTGTGGTTTTCACATCCTCAAAGGATCGCGCCTTGCGCCTGTCCGCACGTCTGTCTGGCAAGCANGAGCGTCTTGGAACAGTTCAGAATCCAAATATGCTTGCAGGGTTGGAACTTGCCCTTCTNGATATCACTGATTTTTCCGAGGGCCCGACTGGCCACTTTACTGCCGCGACCTCATCAGCCCTGATAAAAGTTCTAAAACGGCTGAACAGCGTTAATATTGCCTTTCGAAATGATCCTGCTGGCAGAACTGGCCTGTTGTCCGGCACTATTTTGACCGTTCGGCAGGCGACCGATACCATATTGTCTGCAACCACCGGCCAGCCGCTATAGCGCCAAGCACCTGTTATCTATTGCGTCTTAGATAGACGTAATAGGCTCCATCGCCGCCATGTTTCAGATGCGCAGGTAACACTTGAATAACNAGCGCCCCCAACGGTGGCGATAGCAGCCANTGGGGAACCTGATGGCGCAACACCCCGCGTCGTTCAGGGATCGGGCCAGTTCCGGTGCCCGCCTTTCCCTTACCCGTCACCACCAGAACCAGCCGCTTGCCCTGGGCATGTGTGCGCTGGATAAAGCCGTTCAATGCCGGATGAGCCTGTGCCAAGGTCATGCCGTGCAGGTCGATTTTAGCCTCAACGCCCAGCTTGCCGCGCTTCATTTTTCCATAGGCCTTGCGGTCCATTTGCACATGCGAGTTCATCAGATGATCGGTAATGTGCGGGGCCAAATCATGCTGCGGTACGGTTTTTCGGGCCGTCTGGCCAATACTGAAATTCTGAGCACGATGCTTGGGTGGGGTCTTGTTCAGGCGTTCAACTGCTTGCTTTATTGGATGGGCGCGCTCGGGATGCATCGGCACCGATTGCTCGGCCACCCGCTGCCACAACTCACGCTCGTCCGGCCGCAAACCACGCGGCTTTCGCTTCATTCTTCACCCTCCGGTGCCAAGGCAAAAGCGGTCTGTATCGGCATCAAAACCACCATACGGCCCGGGTCACGAATGGCACCTGCCGCGCGGCCTGCAATCTCGCCAGTGCCATAGAATATGTCAGCGCGCTGCGCACCTTTGATCGCCGATCCAGTGTCTTGGGCCACCATCAAGCGGCGCATCGCCTCGCGGCCGCCTTTTTCCAACCAAACGGGCGCACCAAGGGGTGTGAATCTTGGATCAACCGCAAGCGTTCGGCCTGTCGTAACAGATCGGTTCATCGCCCCAATCGGGCCTTTGGATGCAGGCACTTTGGTAACTTTGCGAAAGAACACAAATGATGGGTTATGGCGCAGCAATTCCGCACCCTCATACGGATTGCGCCGCACCCAGTTTTGAATGACTTGCGCAGACACCTGATGTTTTGAATAAGTCCCGCGCCGGATCAGCTCTTGCCCGATCGAGCGATAGTTGCGCCCATTCGCACCGCCATATCCCACCCGCATTGTCGTACCATTTGTCAGCCGAACACGGCCCGATCCCTGAATTTGTAAAAAGAAGACTTCAACCGGATCATCCACCCATACCAGCTCCAGTCCGCGACCGCTCAGCGCGCCGGTTTCTTCGATTTCACGGCGGGTTAGCCACGGGATGCCGGATTTTACCTCGGACGGTTTGCGGTATAGCGGATAGCGAAAACGCGCGGTCGGGGTTAGCGAGCCGTTCAACTCGGGCTCAAAATACCCTGTGAATAGCGCGGGCTTACCATCCTCGATCAACACAGGGCGAAAGAACATCTCGAAATAGGTTTTGGCACTGGGCTGGGATTTGGCCAGCCCACAAAGCGTTTCCCATTCGCTGTCTTTATTGATCGAACAGGTTTCCAAAAATGCGGTTAGGGCTGCCGTGTGGTCGTCATCTTCCCACCCTGACAGATCATCGAATTTCAACAGGGAGTATTCGGCTGCATCGACCTGAGTTGGTTGGCTCACAACAGTTGCCAACAATAGCAAAACAACCCGAACAGCATTTATCATTCCCCTGTTGCCACCAACTTCCAGTTTGGATCATTCGAGCCCATGCTACGGGCGAAAGTCCACACATCTTTTTGTTTCTTCATTTCATTGACCTTACCCTCGACAATATCGCCCGCCTTGTCCCGGACAACCGAAGTCAGTTCGCCAATGAATTTAACTGTAACTTCGCCGCGGCTTTTGGTTTTCAGGAATTTTGCCTTCGTCAGTGAGATTTCGCGCACCCCGATAAAATTCGCGTCAATCGTCAAGCCTTGCTTTTCGCGAACGGCGACAACGTCGGCAAACGTTTGAAACACTTCGTCAGACAAAAACGGTTTGATCGATTCCAGATCGCCGCGCTCAAACCCCATCAGGATCATTTCATAAGCGCCGCGCGCACCTTGCAAAAATTCACCAACCGAGAAGCTCGGCTCGGCACCCTTCATGGCGGCCAATGCTTTTGCTGCAACGCTGCCCTCTTTGACATGATCGGTTATGTCGCGGTCCGGGCCACCTTCGATCACCTCAAAGGTTTGGCGTTTTTCCGAAGCTTTATCCGCTTGTGGTGCTTGTTCGGGCGGTTTTTCAAAACCTTCGCGGGTGCCTAATACGCTTTTCAGCTTTAATATCAGGAATACAGCAATACCTGCCAAAACAAGTAGTTGGATCATAGGGGCGTTCATTAGAACCTCATTTCAAAGACTAAATCATGGTAACGGGTGACATTCGCACATATGTAAGGGCTGGACATAAGCAAGTCCACCATACGCATAACGTCTATATGAGGGTTCTATGGGGTTATTTCTACTATTTGTCGCGGTTCCGTTGATAGAAATCGCGCTTTTCATCAAACTTGGTGGTTTTCTGGGTTTATGGAACACACTTGCGATCGTAGTTGCGACTGCATTTCTGGGCACATGGTTGGTCCGTGCCCAAGGGGCCGCCGCCATGAATCAGGTGCGCGGGTCATTTTCAAACATGCAAGACCCGTCAGAGCCTTTGGCAAATGGTGCCATGATCCTGTTCGCAGGTGCGCTGCTGCTGACGCCCGGGTTTTTTACCGATGGTATCGGGTTTTTGTTGCTGTTCCCGCCATTTCGCGCCGCTGCGTTCAAATATGCCAAAAGCCGCATCAATGTGCAGACCTTTTCCACACAAAGCCCGCCGCATCAGCGCCAAAACCGGTCAGAAAACGTGATCGATGGGGAATACACTGAAATTTCACCAGATAAACCGCCTTCGGATGGCACATCGGGCTGGACGAAGGATTGAGGCCCGTCACCGGACCTGCTAACCATTGCGCAAATTAATTCGTTCAGGAGAAATATGATGGCCGAAAACGGCGTTGAAGCCCCACAAATCAAAATGCAAGTTCTTGCTCAATTCATCAAAGATATGTCGTTTGAAAACGCCGTTGCACAAAAAGGCATTTCTGGCGACGTTCAACCGGACATTCAGGTTCAAGTCAATCTGGACGCCAAAAAGCGCAATGATGATAACCAATACGAGGTTGTGACTAAATTCAACATCACCTCGAAAAACAAAGGTGGCGATGAGCCGTTGTTTCTGTTGGAACTGGAATACGGCGGCATTTTTCATATCGAAAACGTGCCAGAAGATCAGCTACACCCATTTTTGTTGATCGAATGTCCGCGGATGCTGTTCCCATACGTGCGTCGCATTGTTGGTGACATTACACGCGACGGTGGCTTCCCGCCGCTGAATTTGGAAACCATCGATTTCCTTGCGCTGTATCGCTCCGAATTGGCACGTCGTGCTGAATCCGAAGCCGCAAAGCCAGCAGACGCCTAAACTATTATTGTTTGGTCCAAATTGCGCCGTCGCCCATTCCCTTAACAAAGGTCTCATGGGCGGCGGCTTCTTCTTTGGTCAGCTTTGTGGCAAGCGCTGTGGGCCGTGGACGTGGACGCCATGCGTCATTGGATGCAGAGTCTTGCGTTGAAGTATCTGCAGCCAGCACAAACCCAGATTGCCGCCCGCCCAGCAATTCCAGATATACTTCTGCCAGAATCTCGGAATCGAGCAAAGCGCCGTGCAATGTGCGCGAGGAATTATCAATTCCAAACCGGCGGCACAGCCCATCCAGTGACGCGTTCGCACCGGGGAATTTTTTGCGGGCAATCGCCAGTGTATCTAGCGATTGGCTCATAGGGAGCTCAGGACGGCTCACCATTTTCAACTCGGCGTTCAGAAATTTCATGTCGAACGATGCGTTATGGATAACCATCTGTGAATCACCAACAAAATCAATAAAGGCTTGGGCAATATCTTTGAACAGTGGTTTGTCAGACAGAAATTCATCACCCAACCCATGCACCTCAAACGCTGATTTCGGCATCGCACGCTGTGGGCAGATATATTGGTGATAGGTCCGACCTGTTGGCATGTGGTTCAGCAGCTCAACTGCGCCAATTTCAACAATTCTATCGCCCTGACTGGGCTCAAACCCAGTGGTTTCCGTATCCAGCACGACCTCACGCATTTATTTGCCCTTTGATTAGCTCCAGAACCGTTTGAACTTGCGATTTTGCNTGTTCAAGGGTTGTTGTTTCAATCACATAATCTGCACGTTGTCGTTTTTGANTATCTGGCAATTGTTTGGCTAGAATAACATCAAANTGGGCTTGGGTCATTCCAACTCTGGCCAAAACCCGCTTGCGCTGAACTTCGGGCGGGGCNGACACTACAACCACAGCGTCCATTTGTTCGTCTGATCCTGTTTCAAACAACAACGGAACGTCCAGCAGAACNAAATCTGAGGTTGTGTCTGCAATAAACGCAACCCGATCCGCAACAACCAATGGATGCACAACCTGTTCAATCTGGCCCAGAGCAGATGCATCATTGGCGATCCATTGTTTCAACGCATCGCGGCTGACCGCATCGTCAATCACTGCCTCCGGATGCAGCACCCGTATTGGTTCAACTGCCGCACCGCCAACACCGTAAAGCCGATGAACCGCATTATCTGCATCCCATACGGAAACGCCAAGATCTGCAAACATCTTGGCCGTTGTGGATTTTCCCATACCGATAGAACCGGTTAACCCTATAAGAAATGGTTGTTTTTTCATGCGGACAAAATCACCTTACGCAAGGCCTCGTCCACTACGGGACGGGTGCCAAACCAACGCTCGAACGCGGGCACGGCCTGATACAGCAACATGCCCAACCCGTCGACGGTCGTGCAGCCCATTTCACGGGCCTTGATCAGGAATGGCGTATCCATCGGGGTGTAAACCAGATCAGTTACAACCGCGCTGGGGGACAGGCCATCCAACGGGATTCGGAACTCGGGCTTGCCGACCATTCCCAACGATGTCGTGTTCACCACAGTTGCNGCCCCATCCATCATGTTGCCCGCCTTAACCCAATCAAAAACCTTAATCTTTGCGCCNAATTCTTTTTGCAAGGCATCTGCGCGGTTTCTGGACCTGTTAGAAAGCCTTATTTCTGGCACGCCGACCTCGACCAATGAGGCGATCACAGCACGCGACGCGCCCCCTGCCCCAAAAACAACAGCTGGGCCAGATTTTGGCTGCCACCCCGGCGCACCNTGACGAAGGTTTTCAATAAACCCGTACCCATCGGTGTTATCCGCGTGAATAATCCCGTCCTTGCGAAAGATCAGCGTGTTAGCGGCGCCCATCAATGCCGCGCGATCTGTTACCAAATCGGCAAGATCCAGCACTGCTTCTTTGTGAGGGATCGTAATGTTCACACCGACGAACCCCATTTGCGGCAAGGTGCGGATCACATCGGGCAGGTTATCACGGCTCACATCCATTGGAATGTAAAACCCCTTGATGCCGTTTTCCATTAACCAATGCTGATGCAACGCCGGTGATTTACTGTGCGCAACAGGAGAACCGATAACGCCGGCCAGCGGTATTTTATGTTCGCTCATGTTTCCAATATTCCCTGCTTTGATAAATATGTTAGCATCTCTAGCAGAGGTAAGCCAAGAACCACAAAGTAATCTCCGCTAATGCGAGAAAACAGGCGCGCACCCTCTTCTTCCAGCTTATACGCCCCAACCGAATGGCGAATACTGTGCCAGTTGCGCGTTACATAGTTTTTCAAATATGTGTCCGAAAAATCATGCATCTCCAGTTGAGTTTTGCCAATGTGACGCCAGACCGGTTTGCCGTTTTCATAAATCACAGCCGCCGAATACAAAGTGTGCTGTTTGCCCCGCATGGCTTGCAACTGCTGTTGCGCTTCCTCAATTGAATTTGGCTTTGATAAAACCCTGCCTTCAAAATCCAACGTCTGATCACATCCAATAACCAGGGCTTCGGGTTCCTTTATCGCAACCTTCTGGGCTTTGAATTCTGCCAGCACATCTGCAATATCGCGCGGGGTAGTTAACTCGGCCTCAAGTGATTTCCGAATTGCCTCTTCGTCAATTCTGGCGACGGATACTTCAAAATCCACACCGGCGTTGCGCAGCAATTCCTGTCTGGTGGCTGATCCGGATGCCAGAATAATTCGGTTGGTCATACTCATGTCCCTGTGGATTAATCATGTGATTAAAGGTGGGCGAAACCTAGGATAACCACTGAATTTCAGATGACGTTGATAAGTCGTGTAGTTATCAACTTATTCACCATAGTTATCCACGGTGGAAAAGGATTATTTGTTGCTGTGGGTAAATTCATTATCTGTGTTTTATTCACAGAATTTGGGCTATCTGCTGTCATCAGCTTTATAGAAAAAGAGGTGTTCAAAGGAATTGCCCACGGGTTTATCAACAGATGTTCACAGTCTGGATAAACACAAGGATCAAATTTGATCCCCAGAAAACTGTGACATTACTTAATCATCATCTTTTCTTTTATATATATATATTATTAGAAAGGGTGACCGAGATGTGAGGAAAACCCATGTGGGACATGATTACCGATATATTATCAGATTATTACCTTTGGGTTAAATCGATACATATCATTTCAGTGATCAGTTGGATGGCAGGTATTTTCTATCTACCTAGATTATTTGTTCATCATACGGAATCTGTTCAAGCAGGCACTGACGCTGACAAGTTGTTTCAAAAAATGGAGCACAAGCTGCTTTATGTGATTATGCGTCCGGCGATGTTTTCGTCATGGATATTTGGGCTGCTATTGGTGGCTATACCGGGTGTCGTTGATTGGACCTTTTTCTGGCCATGGACCAAAGCTCTGTCGGTTATCCTCATGACCTGGTTTCATTATTGGCTGGCAGCACGTCGCATTGAAATCGAGGCAGGGCAAAATGTGCGAACGGGCAAGCAATACCGGATCATGAACGAGGTTCCGACGATTTTGATGTTCATCATCGTATTTTCAGTTGTGCTGAAGTTCTAGGAAATGTTGACTCCCTGCAGCTGCATCCCTATTTAGCCCATAACCCCGCCGTCCGGTGGGTGGTTTTTCACATCGTAAACTATGATTGCATACAAAATTGTGTGCCAAGGATCTGTATTCATGACCCAAGAGACACTCGCGCTTGCTGACCTGAAGATAAAAACACCGAAAGATTTGCTGGTTTACGCAGAAGAGCTGGAAATCGAAAACGCATCAACTATGCGTAAAGGTGAAATTATGTTCTCGGTTCTTAAAGAACGAGCCGAGGACGGTTGGGAAATTTCCGGTGATGGGGTGCTTGAAGTTCTTCAGGATGGTTTTGGGTTTTTGCGCTCAACAGAGGCAAATTATTTGCCTGGTCCGGATGATATTTACGTCTCGCCTGAAATGATCCGTTCATTGTCTTTGCGTACCGGTGACACGATCGAGGGTGTGATCCGTGCTCCGGATGACAATGAACGCTATTTTGCGATGACCAAGATAACCAAGATTAATTTTGAAGAACCTGAAAAGAACAAGCACAAGATCAACTTTGATAACCTGACGCCTCTTTATCCAGATGAGCGCTTTAACCTGGAAATTACCGATCCAACGGTCAAAGACAAATCAGCCCGTATTATTGATTTGGTAGCGCCGATTGGTAAAGGCCAGCGTTGCTTGATCGTGGCGCCGCCCCGTACCGGTAAAACAGTGCTGTTGCAAAATATCGCCACATCGATCGCTGCCAACCATCCTGAATGCTATCTGATCGTTCTGTTGATCGACGAGCGTCCGGAAGAAGTGACCGATATGCAGCGCAGTGTTAAGGGCGAAGTTGTGTCTTCGACGTTCGATGAGCCTGCCTCGCGTCACGTTGCCGTTGCTGAAATGGTGATCGAGAAAGCCAAACGTTTGGTCGAGCATAAACGCGATGTGGTGATCCTGCTCGATTCCATCACCCGCTTGGGTCGTGCCTTTAACACGGTTGTGCCTTCATCCGGCAAGGTCCTGACGGGCGGTGTTGACGCAAATGCCCTACAGCGCCCTAAACGTTTTTTCGGCGCTGCACGTAATATTGAGGAAGGTGGATCGCTGACCATCATTTCAACTGCGCTGATTGATACAGGTAGTCGTATGGACGAAGTGATCTTTGAAGAATTCAAAGGCACTGGTAACTCCGAGATTGTTCTGGATCGTAAAGTTGCAGATAAGCGCGTCTTCCCCGCGATGGACATTTTGAAATCCGGCACACGGAAAGAAGAACTTTTGGTCAATGCAAAAGACCTGCAAAAAACCTATGTATTACGCCGAATTCTTAATCCGATGGGGACAACAGACGCCATCGAATTCTTGATGTCAAAGTTGAAACAGACCAAATCAAACGAAGAGTTCTTCGATTCAATGAACACGTAACTTATTGTTTAATAACAGTTGGTTAGATGAATAATGAGTACAATATTCGCCTTAGCGACGGCGCTTGGAAAATCAGGCGTGGCCGTCATTCGGTTGTCGGGGCCACAGGCCTTTTCGGCAACTAAAAGGCTTGCTGGATCGCTGCCCGAATACCGTGTTGCTGGCCTGAGATCACTGCGTGATTTGACTGGTGCTTTGCTGGATCAGGCGTTGGTTTTGACGTTTCAGAATGGTCACAGTTTTACCGGCGAAGACGTGGCGGAATTGCACCTGCATGGTGGGCCCGCGACCATAAAGGCGGTGTTGGAAACGCTAAGCGATATTGAGGGTTTGCGACTCGCCGATCCGGGCGAGTTTACGCGGCGGGCGCTTGAGAATGGATGTCTGGATCTTGCCCAAATCGAAGGCCTTAGCGATCTACTCGAGGCCGAAACGGACGCGCAGCGTAAACAAGCGTTGCGGGTGTTTAGCGGCGCATTGGGCGACAAAGCCGAAGTTTGGCGCAAGGATTTGATCCGTGCTGCAGCCCTGTTGGGCGCAACGATTGATTTTGTTGACGAAGACGTACCGGTTGACGTGACCCCTGAGGTTAACGCTTTGCTTGACGGGGTGATGTCTGTGCTCGCCAGAGAGGCTGCTGGCGTTCAAATCTCGGAACGCATTCGTGAGGGGTTTGAGGTTGCAATTGTTGGTGCGCCGAATGTCGGGAAGTCGTCATTGCTGAACCGACTGGCCGGACGCGACGCAGCAATCACGTCCGAGGTTGCGGGTACCACGCGCGATGTCATCGAAGTGCGGATGGATTTGAATGGGCTGCCGGTGACTGTTCTTGACACAGCTGGTCTGCGCGATACCGAGGACATGGTTGAGGGTATCGGCATCGAGCGGGCTATTTCGAGGGCGAAGCATGCTGATTTGCGTGTTTTCTTATACGATCAGGAACCTTTGGAATTGCTGCTGGAGCCTGAAAAAGAAGATATTGTCTTGCGTAGTAAGGCCGATCTATATGATGGAGATGCATTTTCTGTATCTGGGCTGACTGGTGAAGGCATTGATTCACTAACTTCACGCATCTCGGCTGTGATTGAAAACAAGGCGCAGGGAGCTGGAATTGCTATTCGTGAACGCCATCGGATCGCGATTGTACGCGCTATGAACGCTTTGGAAAACGCCAAAAGCGAGTTAAGGTATGGTATCGAACGCTCGGAATTGGCCGCAGAAGAGTTGCATATCGCCATTCGTGCCCTTGATAGTCTGGTCGGCCGTGTCGATGTAGAACATGTTCTGGATGAAATATTCTCCAGTTTTTGTTTGGGAAAGTAAGGATTGTTTCACGTGAAACATAGGAAAGATCACAGTGATTTTGATGTAATTGTGGTTGGCGGCGGCCATGCAGGCGCCGAAGCCGCCCATGCTGCGGCTCGTATGGGTGCGCGAACTGCTTTGATTACGCTGTCAAAATCAGGAATTGGAGTGATGTCTTGTAATCCGGCCATTGGTGGGTTGGGNAAAGGTCACCTTGTTCGGGANATTGATGCGCTTGATGGAGTAATGGGCCGTGTTGCGGATGTCGCGGGTATACAATTTCGCTTGCTAAATCGTCGCAAGGGCCCTGCGGTGCAGGGACCGCGTGCGCAGGCTGATCGCAAGCTGTATCGCGCTGCCATGCAAAACGAGATCGCGACNTGCGAAAACCTTCAGGTGATTGAGGGTGAAGTTATTGACCTCGTTATGAAAAATGATGAAGTTTCCGGCGTCATTCTTGAGGATGGTTCTGAAATTGCTGCGCC
>JGI24724J26744_10001825_pt1 | contig 14393 bp, 18 predicted proteins | sample Cruoilmetagenom7_FD_26744 | JGI IMG/M metagenome (IMG submission 26744)
AAAAAAAAATTCCGACAAAAAATTAGAAATTAAGGTAAGATGTTTCTTTTAAAAGGAAAAGTTTTCTTATTATAACTCGCCTTAACAAAATTTTTTTTAAGATTGGTTAGGATTTCTAATTCTAACCTTTCTTTTTAAGTATTGTAATTATTTTTGTTTTGGTTAAAAATATTAGTTTCAAATAGGGGGGTAAAATGAAAAAGAATTTTCTTTCTTGTTTAAAGAGAATCAGGATCTTTTTCGCCCTAAAAAGAAAAAAAAAACGAAGAAAAAAAAAGGATTCGCAAGAAAGAAGAGGCGGACACCCATATCCTCACTTCTTTATGGACCTTCCTTAGCAATTCAAATTTTCAATTTTTCTTTTAAATAAAATCGTTTCAAAATATGTTCATTATGGTCTTGTTCGATTATTTCGAAGACGTTTTAGGAGGAGTCGAGTATTTAATAGCCATTGGGTCGATAGTTGGCCTGTTAGGGTTTATATTTGGAGTAATCTTTATCGTTTGGGGTTCCAAAAAGATGAGATATCAGATGATAGGCGTTGTAATCGTTTCATTCGTATTATTAGCCGTTTGCGGACCTTACACTGGCGTCAAGTACTTTAGGTTGTTTAGGTAAATAATTAGAGAAAAAAATAAATTTTTTTTCCTAATTATTCGGTATTTGCTGCTATAAAAGTTTTTACTTTAGCTTTTCTGTTTTTTAAATTAAAAGAAACAATGATATCCTATTGGCGGTCTATCTCCCCCCATAAGAAAACCCATAATCGTAAAAGAAGTACCTGTGAGAAAGGCTCCAATCCATAAAAGTAGAATGCTTGTTATGAATCCACCTATTCTTATCTTTTTTAAGAATACCAATAAAATGTTTATGATTAGGCTTGTAATTCCTAGTACCAAAAATAGAGTTCCGATGGTATTGAATATAAACTTAAAAAGCGTACCCGTCTGATATTGCAGGTTCGAACCAAGTAAAGGAACGTACACCGCTATAAACCCTAAAATTCCGAGAAAGGTCAGAAATGCTTTGTTCGATTTTTTTTCTTTCTTAGTATAAATTATTATCCCATCTTTCTTGTTCAAACTACACAATCACCTCGAAGTTAAATTGTATTATTTTTTTTTTCTTGTTTAATTGTTTTTTGTTACATTTTTAATCGTTGAATTTAGGAATTAGCGCTTTTATTTAAAGAAAAAACGCTTGATAAAAAGAAATTATTTTTTTTCTTTGTATTTGAGTCGATTAAGTCGTGGCTGAGTAATTACGAGAAGCGGTTCAAATAATTTTTTATATTTTATTTTTATTTTTTTTAAGGTAAATTCAATTAACCGTTTAGTTTGTTTTATAAGTTTACGTGATATAATATTTTACAGAAGCTATAATTAAACTTCGCGAGTTAAAGAAAAAAGATGAATATTGCCGTAAAGAAAAAAACCATACGCATTGCTTTAAGGCAAAAAAAAAAAAGGAAAGGCAGAGAATGAGAGGTGGCCATCCATATCCTCATCACTACCTTGATATTCCATAACCATTATTAAATTCGAGTTCAATTATAGAAGATAAAAATTAGGTTTTTTTAGACAAAACTTTTTTTTTAAATAAACTAGCTCTATTTTGGATTTAACAACGATCTAATTGTAATTGTGAAAAGAGGTTTAAAAGATTGTTAAAATTTAAGTGGAGAGTCAGGCTCGCAACGATTAGCACGGTGACGGTATCGGTTTTGCTGGCGCTCGTATTAACCATTAATGGCGTAATGTATGCTCCTTTTTTCTAAGTTGATAGTTCCTAATTAAACTTTTTTTTCTTTTTATAAAACCCGTTTAAATTGATTGTATGGGAGTTAAACTTCAAGATTTAGTCGTTAGAAAACCGCTCGAATTTTCGAAGCTCGCAGGCAAGATCGTAGCAGTTGACGCCCCAAACGTGGTTATGAGCCTGTTTAACTTCGCCCGAAAAAACCCTGACGGCTCTCGCGCGGGACTAATCATGGATCGAACCCAAAGACCGATATCTCACCTCTACGGCTTGTTGTATAGGATAAACTTTTTCTACTCTAAGAAAATTTTCCCAATTTTCTGCTTCGATGGGCTCGACTCGGAGCTCAAGAAGTTAAAAACGAAGGACCGATTAAACGATTTTATTTTTACTAAAAAACTGTACGAATCGACCCTACGCTCCGGCAACAGAGAAAGCACAAAAAAAATCGCAATGTCCAAAGAATACCTTTGGCCTAATATTATCGAAGAATCTAAACAGCTCTTAGGGGCTTTAGGCGTTCCTTACATAAGCTCTCCCGCCTCGGCAGAATCTCAATGCGCCCAGCTGGTCAAGGATAGGGTCGCTCATTATTCTAACTCCCAGGATTTCGATTCGCTTCTGTTCGGGTGCCCGAGACAACTTCAAAACGTCTCTAAATCGCTAAGAAGGAAAGTACAAGGGCGTTGGAAGTACCAAAAAGTCGTGCCCGTAGTAATTAACTTAAAAGAAAATCTAAAGCGATTAGGGATAGACCAATTTCAGCTAGTCGATGTGGGAATCCTCGTCGGAAACGACTATTTCCCGGGGATAGGAAAAATCGGTCCGAAACACGCCTATAAGTTCGTTAAAAATCGCAAAAGTTTGGAAAGAGTAATTCGTCAGGAGAGAAACAACTACGATTTTTCTTCCCTGTCTCGAGAACTTATCGCGAAAGTTAGAAAAATCTTTTTGCTGCCAGAAGTTATTACCCAGTACCCTAATTTAAATTGGAGCCTTCCCAACGAGCGCCGAACGCTCTCTTTATTGTGCGAAAAACATTATTTAAACAAGGAACGGGTGCAGAACAATTTAGCCAAGCTGCTTGCGAACTTCGACAAGTGCCGGGATTATTTCGAGAAGAAAAAAACAAACCCGCGAGCCGTGCAGAAAACTTTAGACCAATTATCGTAACCGTTTTAACGATTTTAATTTTAATATGTGAGTTTTTCTTTGAGTTTAACTTCCTTTGATACTGCTAATAAAAGACTCTAACTTTTTTTCTTTAAAAAATAAACTTTTATTTCTTTTCCTTCTCTATTTTCAACGATTATATCCCAAGAGAAAATACTTTGAAAGATAACTACTGATACGACAAGGGAAACGATTTGAATTACTATTATAACAATTTTCCCAAAGCTTATCGTTAAGAAACCAAAATTGCTTAGAAAATTAATTAAATTTATGACACACTCAATCATAATCGAGGTAGTTAATATAAATTCAATTTCTAACCAAGAGAGCTGTTTATATGTTTTTTTCAAGAATATATAAATTAATTCTATTGAAAGTACGAAGAAAATAACTGTTAATTTCCACATATGGACGGGGGAAAAAGTACTATCGATGAGGTTTTGAAGAATTTCAAAAAAATGAAATAACACAGATATAAACATCCCTGAAATTATTAGGTCTTGAGTTACAGAAAATTCTATTTCTTTCGACATTTTTTCACTCTTTTTATTTTTTTTATGAATCTTAATTTTAAAAATAAAATACGCATTTATAAATCTCTCTTACTAGAATATTATCGGGTTAATTCTGAACGAAATTATTCACGAATATTATTTCAAAGCTTCATATAAAAAAGTCAATATCAATATGATGCTATGTTTAAAATTTGATCATTTGATTATTTAAACAAGGAGCGAAAATAATGACAAGTACCGTGATTATTTTGAAAATCAAATAATAATCCTTCGAGTTGTGCAAAAAATTTTATTTTGAGATCTTTTTATGCTTTTTTTTTTTTACCACATTAATTTTTCTTTATAAACGAGCAACGGTTTAGATGTTTATGAATTTTTTTAATGATCTTAAAGTCTACGACATTGAATAAAAAATGGCTGGAAATACGAGCGAATCGGTATTCTTGGTGAAAAATTTAGAAGTGCTGAGTGAATTATCTAAGCGTTTTATAGTTAAAAAAAGGGTGTTAGATCATTTTTTCCGGTGCGAGAGCCTTACTAACGACGATAACAGCGTTATAGACCTAAGTCACTTTCTTGTCAAAAAAATCGCGGGACAGACGCTTGTGCCTGAGATTCTCGTTATAGACATTATGAGCAAATTTCTAAAAGAAATAAAAGCTTTTAGCGAAGTATTACGTTCTGGATACATCTCGTGGATTCCCGAGAGAAAGCGTCTTTATCGAAAAGTACGAGTGTACCTCCACAAAGCTTATAAGATCGCCCCCGTATTCGATTATAATCGGGCAAGAAAGAATTTAGAGCTTCTTCATATGCTTTTAACGCGAAATTATTTTTGGCCCCAGATTACAACTCAACTTACCTTGGTTATTTTTGTTACTGATCGCAATGATACAAGTCTAGTTGATGATCAATTTATTTTGCAAAAAAATGTGAGAGCTGTATGCTCATGTTCTGCGTATTCGTTCCATAGAACCCGGAATAAATTGGGGATTAATAAAAAGGGCAAAATATGTTAAAGTCAAGGATTGAAGGGGTTCAATTCTATCCCGAATCCATTAGAATCAGATAATTTAAATTAAATTCTCTGTTTCCAATAACCAGGTTTTCTTTTCTGATGAGCAATAGCAATAATTATTATTTTATCTAATTCCTTTTCAAAAACATAATATAAAGAAAAAGGAAATCGTCGTGTATTATATTTATGTCTGTTCTCTTCATAATAAGGCCATCTTTCTGGACCTTTTTCAATAATTTGAAGAGATTTTTCTATTTCTTCTAAAAAATCGAGCCCTAATCCTGAAGATTATTGATTGTAATATTGGGCTGAAGAATTCATTTCTTCTTCAGCTTCTAACAAAAAAGTGATTGTTCTCATTTCAAATTGGCTTTTGCATTTTCTAAAACCTGATTTGCGGGTTTTTCTGATGTTTTACCTTGTTTATATCGATCATATCTGCGTTTAGCCTCATCGATCAATAATTCTTCGGCGTTTTATTCTTCATCTCCGCCTTCTAAGCTTTCTAATAATTGCCGAATTAATAATGCACGATCACGAGCGGAAAGTTCTAATGCTTTTTTTCCAATTTCGCTAATGTTTGATGTCATTTTATTATACATCTTATTTTTTTAGTTCTATAGTACAAATAAAGTTCGAAAAAATAAATGTTTTTGGGACTAATTTGAATAGTTTCCAAATTCAATTCCATACCAAATCCATCAAAATGAAGCCTTATGGAATGCAAATCTTGAAAAACTTTCTAGAGCTATAAAGCACCATTTATTTGACCTTTATATTAAAATATAGTAAATTATAAGTAGAGAGAATTTAATTTAATTATTAGAAAGTCGTAAGAAGATGATTAAAAATGATAGGATATGCTGATCGAATTAATATCGATCCAAAAATTTTATCTGGGAAGCCAGTTTTTAAAGGAACGAGAATTCCAATATCTATAGTCTTGAAAATGTTGCGCGATGGAGCAACCTTTCAAAAGATATTGGATGAATATCCAAGGCTTACTGAAGATGATATAAAAGCAGCTTTAGATTAATATTAAATTTTTGAAAAGTTATCTATTTATATTTGAATTAGAGCAACTAAATATATGAGATTTTTAAGCTCGACTTTATCCTTCTACGATAATTTCTTTTAATTTTTTATCCACTTCAGAACTAAAACAATGAAACATTTTTACATCGCTTTGCCAATACTGCGGCAAATTGTGCTGAAACTTATCGTAAAATAAGTGGGCTAAATGTTCAAAATTATTGTTAGCTGATTTGTAGCTAATGTCAACTGAGGACATACCAATAAAGAAAAATGGTTCCATCTTCTTAAAATGCAATCGATATTGATTCATTGATACTTTCTGCAAATCCCTCTGAAAACAAATCTTATAAATCGCATTTATTGCGTGAAAATATGCACCTAGCAGTTGTTCATCGCATTTTAACAGAGAAGAATGGCTGAAAATCACTTTTCCTCCTTCTGCAAGAACAAAAAAATCGAGCAAAAATTCTGACATAAGTTCGAAATCTCTTCAATCTTAAATTATTAATAAATAGAAGCTATAGCAAATGAAACAATAATTTAAATTAAAATTAGTATAATATCAAAATAACTTCTGCGTAGTATAAAATATTTCTTCAATTAGAATTAGAGGATGCGATGACTATGGGGGTCGAATTTGTCTTTAAAAAGATAATTATACTTCCACATTTTTAGATAGTTTTTAAAAAAATCGTCTGGAAGCCCGATTGAATTAACGATCCTCGCTTCTTTTGGCTCTTTTTTGCGCTTATTAGAAGACTTCTTAAAATTATTTTCCCAATCATCATAAGATGCCGGTCTTTCCATATATATCAAATATTCCTCAACATATTAAACATAAAGACTATCTACAATTAGTAATTTTTATATTGTGATTTTGTTTGTTGAGATGTGAATTATGTCGAGTTAATTTGAATTAAATTTTTATTCAATAGATTTTAAGATTTCTTTAGTTTTTTAATTATTAGAATTATAACAACCGACATTGTGCAGATTAAAAAGAATAGATTATATCCTGGGATTATTCCACAATCGTTATTTTCGAAAATATTACCTTCACAGTTTTCTTCTACTATGCATTCTTCGTTTCCTAATAAATTATTTCCCGAGATGGTGTTAAAATCACTATAAAATAAATGTACCCCTTCATAGTGGTTGTTATTTACGGTGTTTCCCAAAACGGTGTTATAATCACTTTCAGACAAGTGTATTCCACGAAAGTTGTTATTTGCTGTATTTCCCGAAAGTATGTTATTATCACTTAAAGATAAACGTATCCCACTTCGGCTTCTCTTTGCTGTATTTCCCGTAATATTATTATGGAAACTATAAGATAAATATATCCCCCATTTATCGTTATCATATATGGTGTTTGTTGAGATAGTATTGTTATAGCTATTATATAAATCGATTCCATGATAATTATTTGAACAATTGTTATTGGTTAATAGGGAATTGTTAACATATGAAAAACTGATTCCCATATTCAAGTTAAATCCCGAATTATAGAAAGTACAATTTTCAATCTTAAAATACACCTCAGAATTTTGAATTAAGATACAACTTCCCGAACCTACGCCATCTATAACCAAACCTTCTATGATATAAGGGTCGGAATAAGTGCCATTCCCCGTACAATTTCCAGCGTTTTTAAAAGCAACCCATCCGGAATTACCATCTATATGAATTTTCCCAGATGTTGCCGAGATTTTCAAATTTTCATAATCTAAAGTACTATCAACCTCATATTCTGAAATAATCTTGTTATTTCCCGAATTATAAATAAGATAAGACTTGCTTATTGGTGAGAAAGCGAAAAGGATTCCTAAAGCGATTAAAATTATTATTTTTGAATTTACATTTGATTTCATATTATTTTCGCCATAATAGTAAGATATGATTTGTAAGTAGTTAATAATTAGGTTACTTTCCTTTTTATATGTTTCAACCTATTAGGGAACAAATCAATTGATAATTAAATCAAAATGAAAATAGCAAAATTATTAAATTCCTTTTAAGATGGTCTCTAAATGTTTTTTTAGTTCTTTTCCTTTTTCTGGATCGGGGGGATAGCCATTTGAAATGCCTTTTGAGATTTCATTTTTCAACCATTCTTCAAACTCGTTAAATTTGTTTACATTTTTAAAAATAATGTCAAGTCCATCCTCATCTTCATTTTTAATAAGATCGGAAAGAAAAACAGAGATTATTAGTTCTTTTGCTTTTTCAATGTTTTCAGCTCCAATAGTTATGACATTAAAGCCTTCAAATAAATTGGCACAATAGGTAAATATATCGTTGTTTCCCCATCTCTGAATTTTGTCTTTTAAAAAATCTAATACGCCAAGAAGTTCTAAAGGATTTTTTTCTTTTTTAAGTTTGAAAACAACGCCCATTTCGGTTAGCTCTCTATATTTTAAGAGTAAATCGTTTAGCGCTTCAATAATTTCACTTTTTTCAGATGAAAAATCTATTGTGGGCATATGAATATCAAATTATTCTTTTCTTTTAAAAAAATCATTTACAACTTGATTTTAATTTTTTTGTTTAAATAATTAAAACTTTATACTAAATTTATACTAAATTGTATAACTAGTTAAAGTATGAATAAGTAGGAAAATGAGCGCCTCTATAGCCGATTTGTATCAAAAATTATTAGAATCTGGGTTCTCAGAAGAAGAATTAGAGAAACAGGTTCAAAGTAAAGCTAAAGAATTTGGTGGATTTATGTCAAAACAAGGTATATTATTTATAATCGCTAAAGAAAACGGTATTTATCTTCAATCGCCCGATATTAATGAGCAAATTTATGAGGAGTTAAAAGAAGAAATTGATTACGATGATTTCACAATCGATATATCAGAAGTTAAAGAGTCTATGGCTAACATAGTGTTGTTAGGTAAAATACTTAAAATTTTCCAAACCCGAGAATTTACGAGAAAAGATGGTTCTATGGGCGCGGTTTGTTCTTTCTTATTAGCCGACTCAACTGAGACCGTTAAGATCATCCTATGGGACGACCACGCGAAGGCTGCGAAAAACGAATATTTTCGGGTAAACGAGCTCGTTCGCTTAATAGGGGGTTATTCGAAAACCGGAAAAAACGACAACATCGAAGTTCACCTCGGAAGAAAAGGAAAGTTAGTTCTTTCTCCAAAAGACCTTAGCCAAAAGGTGAGAGACAAGCTCGATTCAATAAGTATCGAGCAAGACCCCGAAAAAAGTTATAAAACAGTTCCAAAAGAAAACTTAAAAGAATTTATCCTTCAAAATACATTCGTCAGTTCTGTAAAAGGACAGGTTAAGATAGAAAATTTTAAAGAGTTGGAGTTAAAATCGGGCGAGAAAGCGTTCTTACTCTCTTTAATTTTAGAAATCGAGTCTTTTGTGATACGCGTAAAAATCTGGGGTATGGAAGCGATTGAGTGCTTGAAATCGGTAAGCGACGGGGATTGCGTTTCGATAACCAATTTGGCCGTTAAGGAAAATTTCTATACTTCCGAAAAAGAGTTGGTCTTTACTAAAAATTCTACCTTAAAAATTCTATAACAATTAAACTTTATCTCAATTTTATGGTTTCAAATATATATAACTCACTTTCATGAAATGAAAGTCTTCTTTTCCTACCACTTTAAGGCGTCTTAACACGTCAAAGAGCAAATATAATCCAAATTGTCGCCCGAACATAGCAATGATTATAAATAATTTTTTTTGATAAGACTTCATTTTTTTAACTTTTTTAACTTTTTCTTCAACATTCTCGTAATCTATTAAGAATTGGAGTAAAGATTCGGTACAAATCTTTCGAATGTTATCGTCGTGAAAGCCTGCTAATTTATATCCCTTGTTTTTAAATAATTTTAGCTTAAGAGAGGGAATTTCGCTTGGAACTACGCTTTTCTTGGTTTTGGATTTTTTGTAAGATCTAAATCCGTAATCAGAAATTTTATGTTCGTAATAATTAGCAAAATATAAGGGATAAACAGGGCTATGGAGTCCCGTTTTTGTCATATTGATATAATAAACGCGCCCGCGATATAATGCGTGAGAGCTTCTCTCAAAACCTAAAATCCGTATTTTATCTTCGATCTTAGGTAATCTCTCAAAAGAACTTCCATTAAAAACCCATAACACATAGCAATTATTTTCGTTGTACTCTTTAGTGCGCTGGAGTAAGTCTTTGGAAAGAATCATTGAATGTTGAATTTCAATTACCACTTCTTTTTCATTCTCAAGCTTGCAATATACATCAGCTATTCGATTGCCAATCGAATATTCTAATTTGATAGTTTTTACGTTATTATCAAGTGGAAGGTTATCGTAAAAAAAATCCTTTATTTTGATGTGTTCAAACGATTCTGATTCTTTTTTCTTCGATTCGATCATAATGATAATCGTGAGGGTTACCAAATAATCGGGAATTATGTTTTTAAACCCAATAATTTTTTTTTAGATTTTTTCTTTAAATGTTCCAAGACTATTTCTTTTCTATCAATAAATAATAAAATATTAGAGAAGAAAATGACATTATTTGTACCCAAAGCATTATACGAAAACGAAATAACAATTGTTTTGGACGAAATTCGTTATAGTTATGGAATGTTAACCAGAAGAGGATACATTTATGGGCTTATTGCAATTGATCAAGATGCAAAGATCATCGCAATCGACTCTAGATTTGATCGTAAGTTGAATTATTGGGACTTAAGCTCGATCGGCGCTGCCTTATATGGAGTCGCTAGACAAGCTCAAGATTTTTTCGAGACCGATTCTTTAATCAGGGCAACTTTGATCTACAAAGATTTACAGCTTTACGTTAAGTCAATTGGGGACGTCGTGCTCAATAAAAAGGGCAAAAGAGAGATTCTCGTCGTTCTCTTGGTCGATAACATGGTAAATATTGGCGTACTTATATTGCAAATGAGAAAATTCTCGACTAAAATTAAAGAGGCTATTACTAAAAATCAAACTATTATGACCAAACTACAAATGACTGAGCGAGAGTTAAAAAATCACCTTCGAGAATTAAAAAAGAAAGTATTTCAATCCACTTAATTATAATTAAAGGTGTAGCGTGAAAATTGATTGTAGATTCCAAGAAAGATGAGAAAAAAAAAGCAGAAATCAATAGTGAATCGGGTTTTAACGCGTTAAAAGAGGTGCTTCAGTTCAAGATCGTGTACTGGGGTCCTGGAGAATCTGGTAAGACAACCAATTATTTTAGGCTTCGAGAAAAGTTCGATGGAGTTAAATTAAATGCGGGATATTCCATAGAAACAACCGATGGCAGAACTTTATGGCAAGATTCAATCCGACTTTCATTTTATTTCAATCTGAAAGAGATCAAATTCAACATTATTACGCAAATTGTTACAGCAACAGGACAAGAACGGTTTTTATCTACACGAGAGTATGTATTGGATGGCGCTGACGGCGTAGTGTTCGTAGCTGATTCCGATCCTGAAAAAATGGAACAAAATAAGCGAAGTTTTCGAGAATTAAGCAGTTTTACTCACGATAAGGGGATTCCATACGTAATACAGCTAAACAAGAGAGATTTAGAAAATGCCATTTCCTTAAAAGCCTTTAAAAAAGAGCTTGGACTCCCACAATCTGAAGAGTTCGATGATGGAACGCTAGTAGTGTATCCAACTGTAGCTTTAAAAGGAGATAGTGTTCGGAGATGTTTTAAAGACTTAATGATCCAAGTAATTTTCAATTATTTTAGGTAATAAATTCAACAATTTAGGAGAATTAGACGATTTATGAATACTGAATTTGATTTTCTTACAACAGAATTTTTAAACATTTTATTCTTTCAGCAAAAAAGCTTGGTAATTTTTCCTTACGTCGATATAAAACACATCCATTCATTAGATTGTTTTACTGTAGGGTACGATGTAGTTGATTTGGACTCGACCGTGTTACATAACCTTCGCGAAATTATTGATTTTGAAGCTAGTAGTTCCTATTCCCCGCAACCTACATTTTATTACATATTAAATGCGAAAGTAGAAGATATTAAAATCTTATTAGAGGCCCCTAACATCCATTGCGTAATCAACACGCACGAGAACGTAGAACATTTAGCAAACGGCGATAATTTTATTTTTTATAACAAAAAGAACAACTCCTTTCTCAATTACGAGCCGGAAAGAGTAAATTTGTCTTTTGAACAACATCTCATCCAAACTTCTCAAAACGAGCAAATATTATCAGACGAAATTCTTAAAATTAAAAGCATAGCAACAAAAATCTTCGTAGATCTGAATAAAATGAACAAAGCGGATAATCTTCCTAAACTTATGCGCGATTACGATCAGATTTTCTGGGACAAGATTTTAACTTTTACTAGATTATATTTTAAGATCCAAATACCTAAATTCGAAAGACCAAAAAAAATTCCCAAAAAAAAGTTTTCTAAACCGCTAAAGGATTTTTCTTCCGAATACGAGTTTATTTTGAAAACTAATCGAAAGATCGGACAAAAATTTATCCAATTAATTCACGATTATCGCTTTGATAAAGTAAATCCCGCTAATTTAGAAGTTGAACAGCTCTTCTACCCTAAGAAACTATACAATTATTTGCGGAACCACCACTGGGAAAAAGGAATTCCCTCTTATTTCGTGTCTAAATGGGTCCAAATAATAGATACTAAATTTCAAACGAATAAGAACGATCTTTTAGATTTCCAAATTATTTTCGACAAGTTAAAAATCCCATATACTTATTTGCCCGAAGTTAACGAAGAAAACAAACCTCAAAGTAATACACAGCATAAACCGATTAATCCAACTGTAAACATCGTGAATAAGAGCGTAAAAGGAACTATTGATCCAATACCTTCATTAGAAGACTTTCAAGAGTTTAAAAGTTGGCTCTTAAAAAAATTAGACGATTTAGAAACAATCCTGTAGATCCTTGTAGGAAATCAAATAACGATTTCGTTTAAAAAAAAAAGATTTTGTTTATACTTATTTTCCATTCTTTCTAAGAAATTAAATTTCATTTATATTACTGGAAAACTGTCTTAAAAGCTCAAAAAAGCAAAGTAGAAAAAATAAGGCTCCCGGTTTGCTTAAATTTTTTTTCCATTACTAAATTTTTTACATACATTAAAATTTTTGTTTAAATATGCAAGATTTATCTCAATTTCATGATAACATCTGAACTTGTAAGAGAGAAGAAAAGACTTAGCTCCGTTAAATGCGTTCTTTGCGAAAGTATCTCCAATTCTAACTTCAAGATTAAAAAGATTGGAATGTCGTTTGGAATAGTTTGTGAAGATTGCTTAAGAACATTTTCTAACAAAGAAATGGAATTAATAAATAATATGATTACCGCGTTCGGTGGATATTTTGGAATGTTAAGTAATTCCAAAGAAATTTCTTACTCGAAGTTAAAAGAGATTGCAGAAGATTGCAAAACTCTAAATAAAGATATTGATAATATTGAAAACGATATTAAAACACTTCATTCAGCTTTTTTATACGGGATTAGTCCGAGACAACTAGTGCAAGGATTAAAGCTTTTAATTAACTAATGAGATTTTATTGCTTCATTTTTGAGCAGTGAACTGTCCATATCCTTCAAAATTTTCATAATTGAGTATCGTGAACCCTTGCTTTCTGATTATATTGTCCCAATACTTATAGCTTTGAAACACCATGCAGAATATCCCAGAATATAAGAATAATTGCCAAGAATATCGATTCCATTCATCTATAATCAAAAAACCTTTTGGTTTTAACACTCGATGAATTTCTTTCATTGCCCTTTCTTTATCCTCAGAATCGTGTACCTCGTGAAGTACCGAGGATAAGTTTACGATATTAAAAGTATTATCTTCAAAAGGTATTTCCGTTGCAGAACCGTATTGAAACTTACATTTATCACTTACTCCTTCTAATTCTGCATTTCGATTAATCGTTTCAAGAGAATTACCCGATATTGCATTAACATTATAAATATCTATACCGTTAAGATGACCTCCTTTTGGTAGAGATTTTGCTATTTTTATTGCTGTTCTCCCCGTTCCACATCCTATATCTAATATCTTCGGAGATTGGATTTTACTAAATGGATCCATGCCCCAATCTTCAGAATCGTCTTTACGTAAGATAATGTTCATTGCTGCCAATCCTAGTCCCAGCCATAAAAATAATACCATTAAGGTTATACCTATGATACTTAGGATAACTCCGAGCATTCCTAGAAGTATAAATCCAATAATAAAAGCAGCTAAACCGAGCGATCCTACAATATTAAAAATTAAAATTAAATTCTTGACATACCACCCGTATTTTGGCTTTTCCTCACTCATTAGGTATCACTAACATTTTAATCATTATTGTCATATATTTCATACTCATCATATTAATCATAAATATTTAAAACTTATGAACAATATTTAATAATTATAAGTTCCAATTTACCTAGATTTTGAGATATCATGACTGAAGTTGCTAAAGGAAAATATTTTTATGGTTCTGTAAAGGTTGGCGAAAGAGGACAAATCGTAATTCCTATTGAAGCCCGAAAACATTTCAACATAAACCCGGGGGATCAAGTTCTTGTATTTGGTCATTCTAAAAAAGGAATAGCTATAGCGAAAGCAAGTTTACTAAAAAAATTTGCTGGGAAACTCCTAGATATTTTTGGTCCTGAAGAACTAGAATCTAATGAAAAATAGATACAATACAATATTATTATGTTATGCTAGTAAATAACCAAAATACCTTCTTTTTGAAACCTTTTTTATACTTATTCTCCTAATATATATCATGAGTTATTCTAATAACGACCCTAATTCCCGCCCGTTTCGCTCGAAGAAATGTAAAAATTTTGAGTTTATCGCCTTTTGGTCGAAAAAAATCACCAATTTTTTTAAT
>JGI24724J26744_10001826_pt1 | contig 14390 bp, 11 predicted proteins | sample Cruoilmetagenom7_FD_26744 | JGI IMG/M metagenome (IMG submission 26744)
CAAACCTACCAGAGATATCCTAAAAGATGTTTCGAAAATTAAGAAAAAAGAAGAGCTGGATCTCAAAGTGATCGGATTTGCGGCAGAAAGCAGAGACCTAAAAGCAAACGCCAAAGAAAAACTAAATAATAAAAAGATGGATATGATCGTTGCTAACGATATTTCTGACCCACAGGCTGGTTTTAGAGTAGACACAAACAAGGTCTTATTAATGTATTCAGATGGATCTACAGAACAATTGCCCATGATGTCGAAGAGTGATGTCGCTGAGAAGGTCATACAGCATTTACAATCTTGGTTAATTGAAGGAGCCGGATAAGATATGCGAATACTTGTGTTTTCTGACATTCATTCAAATCTCACCGCCTTAGAAGCAGTCTTATCCATAGCGGGGAATATGGATGCATATTGGTGTTTAGGTGATCTGGTTGGCTATGGACCTGATCCTAATGAATGTATTGAGCGAGTACGTGGACTCCCCAATCTTTTATGCGTACGCGGCAACCATGATGCCGCCACTTTGGGTGAAGTGGACCAGCAAACCTTTAATCACGAAGCCGGATTAGCGATCACGTGGACAAAGCGGAATTTGAATGCAGAAAGCCAGAAATTCTTGTTGGGCTTGCCCGAAAAAATAATTGAAGGCGACGTCACCCTCGTCCATGGAAGCCCGCGTAATCCAGTATGGGATTATGTGATGGATTATTTAACCGCAGTAAGAACTTTCTCATATTTCAACACTCGCATTTGCATGGTAGGACACACACATGTTCCCGCTATCTGGAAGGAAAGTGTCGATAAACATCCTGCAGGGTTTGTTATGGATTATCATAAAACGCCTATCCTTTCTAAAACAATCCTCAATCCTGGTTCTATCGGACAACCGCGAGACCATGACCCCAGAGCATCTTATGCGATCTTTGATTTAAACAAAAGCACCTGGGAACTCCGCCGAATCTCTTATGATTACACAGCAGTTCAAGATCGAATTAAAGCAAGCGGGTTGCCCTGGCGCCATGCCCTCAGATTAGCAGAAGGTTGGTAAAGGAACTTTTTTATCCGCATTTTCGTCTTAATCTAAACACAGAAACTTATGTTAAAAGGAGTAGAAAATGAAAAACAGCAAATTGTGGCTTGTAATTTTATCCGTGTCGATAATGCTTTCTTCGTGCGCTCTCGCGCCAAACGCCGTTGAGAGTAGTTTAGATTATGAAGCGGAACAGAAAATGGGGTTACCCATGACGGCTGATGAAGCACCTCGGATGGAAATGTCAGAGGATGTTTTTGAAGGAGGACATNCAGTAGGTTCTAGTTTTGAATCAACAGCTATCAATGCTGAACGGATCGTGATCAAGAATGCCAGCTTATCTATCGTGGTGCCAGATCCCTCGTCGGCAATGCAATCGATCGTAAAGATGGCAGAGGGGACGGGCGGTTTCGTCGTCAATTTAAACTTATCTAAAACCACGACCAGCCATGGTCTTGAGGTGCCAATTGCAAATATAACCGTTCGCGTCCCTGCTGAAAAATTAGATCAGACTCTAATTCAAATAAAAGCACTCGTCGATGATCCAGATATTGATATCCTGAATGAAGATATATCCGGGCAGGATGTTACCAGCGAAGTAACCGACTTGGAATCCCGACTGCGCAATTTGGAAGCAGCTGAAGCGCAACTGCTAAAGATCATGGACGATGCCTATCAAACTGAGGATGTTATTATAGTGTTCCGTGAGCTGACATCTGTGAGAGCAGAAATTGAAATGATCCAAGGGCAGATAAAATACTATCGAGAATCAGCCCAATTATCAGCAGTCAGCGTTTATCTGCAGGCAAAAGCCGCCATAGAACCAATCACGGTTGGAAAATGGCAGCCTGGTGTTGAAATTCAAAAAGCGCTTCAAGCGCTGGTCAATGGCGGAAAGTTCATGGTTAATATGCTTATCTGGTTATTGATCCTCGTTGCCCCGCTCCTAGTTGTGATCTTCCTGCCGATCTTCTTTATTATCCGCTACTTTAAAAAGAGAAAGCAGCGTACGAAAAGTGAAGAACCATTACAAAAAGAAAAAGAAAAGAAAGCATCCTGAAAGCCCAATCACCCCGGATTACTCCGGGGTGATTTCTTTAATAAGAATACTGCTCTCCTGAAATTTCCTCGTTCTGGAAACAACCATCAATTTCTCTTTAAACAATCACGCTTTTTAAAAATACGAAGCAACATTCAATAATCCAGTTTTCTGATTGTTGATAACCCTAGATTTTGCGTTTTCTTAAGTTCTTTAAAAACACCTCACGGAGTCGTGATAGGTTGGTAAGCATATAAATAAAAATATGGGCCTTTTTTCAAAACAGTTAGAGTGTCTGCAAAAATCCAGCGATACGGATCGCTATCTAAAAATATTAGTTCTTCCCCATAAACATATCTCATCTTGTTTCCAAGCAAATATTCGGTTACTTCTCCATCTTGTAATCTCCTAAAATAATCAGCGCCATTAATCAGGCCGTCAAGGTTTAAAATTGTTCTGTCTGGCACAAAATACGCGGTCAAACCTCCCCCGGTCATCCCTATCACGTCCCCCGGTTTTGTTTGAGACCTGATGAATTGCACCTCCCCATCGATATCATATTCAAGAGGAACTTTTCCATTAAGTGGAAACTGCTTGATAATTGACAAGGAAAACATCCCCCATATGGCACCACACACAAGGAAAGTTGAAATAGAAGTAAATTTTTTTCCCCATGATCTCTTTTCAANGATTTCAAGAANAATAGTTAATAAGATACCTAAGAATANAATAATCAGAATCATTTCCCCTATCCAATACCAACTTTTTGTGTGTAAATAACCAGTTGATTTATACGACATAGCATGAAACAAGGCGCCTGTAAAAATTGGGAGGAGTGTAAGGGTAAGTGTGTATCTTTTAAATTTGCCAGATTGTTTGTTAAAGAAAAGAAACACAACAACTAATATTATTACCCCTGCAATAACCGAAATATTGACGGGGTCAAACACATTTTCTGTTTGAGGATATCCCAGAATAACTTTCAGTTTGTTAGCAGCAACGTCGATTGGCTGCATAAGCAGCCAGAAAGGTCCTCTCTCACGGCTTGGATCAAGCAGATCTCTGATCACTCCAGTAAAAGTTCTTATTGGTTGTCCATAAACTGTATTTGGTAGTGTTCCCCACCAGCGTTTTATTTGACCGCTTACAGGCATCGCTGTGCCGGCATAGCGATAATTAATAATTAGATAAATGATCAAAGTAATACTAATCGGCGAGAAATACCCCACTGCTCTGCTCATCCAGACGCGCCAATTGTTTTTCAGAGAAACATCCTCTTTTTTTGGTCTATTCACCAAATATCTTCTAATGAGATACAGGTGATACCCACCGATTAATAATAACGAGATAATCCAATCGATCATTACAGCGGATCGCGGAAAACCTTTCAACACATACAATACATCGTGTAAGATGTAAAGAATTATAAAGATCAGCCCACTCGATAAACTGATGGCCAGAAAAGGTTTAATGAGATACCTGATCGTTGTTTTTTCAGAATCAGATTCATAACACTGAAATAAATAAAGAAGCGTTGGTTTAATAACCAATGAAAAACCGATTAATAAATAAAGGAAAGACAAGTAATCAAAAATATTCTCGTTAGATTCTAATCTAAAGAAAAAGCTGGCCGTGGCCGAAACCAGTATCAACAGAAAATCTACTTGAGAAATATTGCTAATACGTTTCCCTCGGAACACCAACCACACACCCGCCATAATTAATATAAAGACATTATCCAAGCGGCTTAAAAGAACACCTGCTCCGCATAAACCAATCCAAAATATTTCCCAAAAATACTTTTTATCACTCTCGCCCCACGACAACTTAGACAAAGCGTATATCAAGGCTATCACCATAAAAGCGTTCAGCCCAGTTTCAAGTCCTGATTTTGTAGTTAATTCATGAATAGGCGGAAAGAACATCCAAAATATTGCGACTATCCAGGCGGTGGTTTTTGAAATTTTATTAGAAAATATCAAATATAAAAGGTAACCTGAAGCAGTATTCATTAGAATCTGAATTGCAGCAATAACCCTCAGAGGAAGAAAAAGATCATACCTTGCTAATGCGAAAACGGGTACACAAATAACCATCCATAAAGGATGAAACCCATTAGTTGGGACAAGGCCATCAAATGTGATCCCATTTCCTTCGGCAATATTCTGGGCTGTCTTAAAATAGTAGAAAGCATCATCAGTTAAATACCAGTTCATCAAATTATCTGGTTGTGATAAGAGGACAAATATCTGCGGTAGAAAATTCAGAATTAGAAAAAGAACAAAGATAAGAAGTTTTTTATTTTTCATAGTCATTAGGTAGAAAAGATCCGCGAACCATCAGAAATCCGCAGATTTGTTTCACTAAGACAATCCTAGAATCTTTCCCGTCACCAAATCAATATCTATATCCATGAACGCCGGACGTGTGGGTAAGCCGGGCATTGTACTGATCTTCCCCAGCACCGGGTATAAAAATCCCGCACCAACAGACGCGCGAACATCCATGACGGGAATGACAAATCCTTTAGGAACACCTTTTAAATTGGGATCATGGCTCAAGCTAAGGTGCGTCTTTGCCATACAGATTGGCAGTTCAGAAAAACCAAGCCGTGTGTATTCAGTGATACGTTCTTCAGCTTCCGGAGAATATTCCACTCCATCCGCACCATAGATCTCTTTGGCAACCGTTTCAATTTTCTGCTTGATCGTCCAATCCAACGGATATAGAAATTTAAAATCAGAGGGTTGTTCTGCGGCACTAACAACAGCTTTCGCCAAGTCTTTAGACCCTTTTCCTCCCAGTGCCCAATGGTTGCTGATCACCGCATCCACCGCGCCGCCTTTTTCTACGGCTATTTTTCGCACCAACTCCAATTCCGCTGGTGTGTCTGTGTAAAATTGATTAACTGCTACCACGACCGGCACACCGAATTTTTTCGCTATGGAAATATGATGCAAAAGATTTTTCATTCCTTTTTTAAGAAGTTCCAAATCTTCCATTAAGTATATATAATCAAGCGGTTTTCCGGCAGAAACAGTCGGTCCACCTCCATGCATCTTCAGCGCGCGAATCGTAGCCACCAGTACAACAACAGATGGAATTAACCCGGAAGTGCGGCATTTTATGTCAAAGAATTTCTCCATTCCCATATCTGCGCCAAAACCCGACTCGGTTATGACATAATCCGCTAGTTTCAATCCGATCTTATCAGCAAGAATCGAACTGTTGCCATGCGCAATATTCGCGAATGGACCAGCGTGCACAAANACAGGTGTTCCTTCCAACGTTTGCATTAATGTTGGTTTGANCGCATCCTTCATTAGTGCCGTTAACGCCCCCGCAACTCCTAAATCATCGGCTGTCACCGTGTTACCCTGCTTATCCAACGCCACAACCATCTCTCCCAACCGTTGGCGCATATCCACCAAATCAGTGGTTAAAGCAAGCACTGCCATGATCTCACTGGCAACTGTAATGTAGAATCCAGATTGACGTTCAACTCCTTTTTCTGAAGGACTTTGCCCAATTGTGATCTCTCTTAAATATCGATCATTCGTATCAATTCCCCGCATCCATGTTATCGTATCCGGATCAATATCCAGACGCACTAACCGGCAGCATTCTTCTTTTGTCAAGTCATCTGGATTTGTCTTATTGATCCCTAATTTTTTTAATCGGTTGAGCATTCCCCTTGCAAAAAACCGGTTTCCATTTTTATCCTTGGGAAAAAGACGCTTGAACAGAGCTTCATTTGATTGCCGGCTTTCATGAAAAATTCGTGTATCAATCGCTGCCGCCAACAGATTATTTGCAGCAGTGATAGCGTGGATATCCCCGGTAAGATGAAGATTCAAATCTTCCATAGGTATCACTTGGCTATATCCCCCGCCAGCCGCTCCGCCTTTTATCCCAAATGTAGGTCCTTGAGATGGCTGCCGAATGCATGTGATGACACTTTTACCAAGATGCGCCCCCAATGCCTGGCTGAGGCCTACTGTTGTAGTAGTCTTTCCCTCTCCCAATGGAGTTGGAGTGATTGCTGTAACATCGATATACTTACCGTCCGGCATGTCTTTAAGTCGCTCAAGAACTCCCAACCGAACTTTAGCTTTGTAGGTGCCGTACATATCGATTTCTTCTGGAAGCAGACCAAGTTCCTCCGCTATCTGAGTGATTGGCTTTAATACAGCTTCCTGCGCGATTTCGATATCCGCAGGAACCGGATCTTTGAGAATTAACTTTGTTGAAGAAAAATTATGTTTTTTTGCATTTTTTCCCATAGGTGATTTTTTTACTTTATTATATTAATTCGACAAAACATATTATCTCATACTCTATTTTTATAAGACGATTACCAGGTTAGTTTTTTACCGAAAGTGGTTGAAATCTCTCACCTACGCGGGTTTTCAATATTAAATATCCCAATGCGACCATCGAACAGATGATTCCACCTGCATACCACACCCAATTAGGATTGTAATTATCAATAACGATTCCTGCCGCCAACGGCCCGACAGTGGAGGCTATTCCCCAACCTAAGTGATACGCAGCCATATATCGTCCGCGCATATCCTCCGGGGCTAAATTAGCTACCATTGTTTGTACAATAGGTGCGATTATCATCTCGCCAATTGTAATAATCACCATAGCAGTTAAAAACCCCCAATACACATTCGTAAAACCATACATCGCAAAACCAACTGCATACAGCAAATTGCCTGCTATCATTACACTTAATTGATGATGCTTTTTCACCTTTTTTGTTACCCAGAATTGGAACAAAACTACTATAGCGGCATTCAAACTCAGGATGTATCCAAAACCCTGAGGTGAAGTACCGTGAAAATCACGTAAAAAAACCGAAAGCGTTGAGTTCATTTGCATATATACGATCGCGGTGAATGTAGTAAGAAAGAGAAAAGCCAAGAATAATTTATCCCTAAAAACCTTTCTATACCCGCCGAAAGATTGTAAAATACTCTCTTCTTTCTTTCCTTCTGGTATATTTGGCTTGGTCTCCGGTAGAGCAAAATAGACAATAATTGCTGTAATAATGCTGACCACACAATCAATAATAAAAAGCAGCAGATAATTTATTCCTGCCAATACACCACCAATGGCAGGCCCGATTGTAACTGCCAGGTTCATCGTTACTCGCAAAAGTCCAAACCCATCCGGTCTCTTCTCAACCGGGAGAATATCAGCAAGCATCGCTTGCACAGCAGGACCTCCAAAATTTGATATCAATCCAGTGAGAAAGGCAAGCAAGTAAAACATTTCCCATTCCTCAACAAAACCCATTCCCAAGGATGCGCCCGCGCTGAAGACCAATCCGATGATGAGCATCGAACGACGCCCATATTTATCAACCAACGCACCACCTACCATATTTCCAACAAAGGAGGAGATGGAATGCACAGCGAATATTGCGCCGACCTGTGTTAAGCCAACGTTAAATTTGCTTGTGATATAGAGTGAAAGAAATGGAAAAATAAGCGCTCCCCCAACCCGATCGATAAAAAGAGCGCCAATCAGTACCCAGAAGTTGCGGGGATACTCTTTCATTTTTAATTGTAAGTTTTTTAGCATTGATTTTCTTTATCGATCATTTTTATCCATTAGCATATATGCAGCAACCTTATCACCAACTTTATACTGTAGCAAGATGAAACAAAGAACTGCGATAACCGCCAGAATCCCTGCAAAATACCACACCCAATACGAGTCGTAATTATCCATAACCAAACCAGCCATAAAAGGTGCAACACTGTTAGGTATCGCCCATCCCAACCCAAAAACTGCCATATACCGCCCGCGCATATTCGCCGGTGCAAAGAACGCAGCCAGAGACTGCGCAACCGGCATATGCACCATTTCCCCAATGGTTATGATTGCCATACCAACAAAGAACATCGCGTATGTGCTCACAAACCCATATAGGACAAAACCAATTCCATACAGGGCGGAAGCAAGTATCATCATCAACATCGGCGGGAATGTTTTTATATGCTTTGTGATCCACAATTGGAAAAGAACTACCATTGCGGCATTCATGCTCATCATATAACCAAAACCCTGTGCGGGAACATTATGCACACGTTTTAAGAATACAGGCAATGTGCTGTACATCTGTGTATACACCGAAATGACAATAACCAACGCGAAGATGAATGCTATAAATATCTTATCCTTTATGACTTCGCGATATCCCCCGATTATTTTCAACACCGATTCCGGTTCATCACCCCCAAGATCAGTTGGCTTTGTTTCCGGGATCGCCCAAAGAACGATCAGGGCAGTGATCGAGCTGGCACACGCATCAATAATAAATAAGAGCAGATAAGAAACACCAGCTAATACCCCTCCGATTGCTGGACCAAATACCATTGCCAGGTTAGCGACTACGCGTAAAATACCAAATCCTTCCGCTCTCTGTTCTCCTTCTAATAAATCCGCCACCATTGCTTGTCGAGCAGGATGCCCAATATCAGAGAATATCCCAGCCACTAACGCTAATAAATAAAACGCAGATAAATCTGTCACCAATCCCATCAATATTCCAGTCACCGCGCTGGAAATAAGCCCAAAAATAATGATGACTTTTCGACCAAATTTGTCTGCTAGCGCACCCCCTACCATACTGCCAATCAGACTGCTGATGGACCATAAACCAAAGATCAGTCCAATTTCTGTCATACCTACGTTAAATTTTTGTGCGACATATAATGATAGAAAAGGAAAGATTAACGCCCCGCCAAGACGGTCGATAAATGTTGAAGCAGCGAGAATTCTAAATGATTTCGGAAAAGCGAAATATTGTAATTTAAGTTTTTTGATCAAACGCCCTCTCTATTTTGAATTAGTATGAAATTATACTTGTTATGGTGAAAAGGTCATATTTCTTTATACATAAACCTGTTTATATTGCACAGCTAGAGAATTCTCTTTAAATGCTTGCGTTATAATCAGTGAAATATGATACGAAAATCTTATCTGCCTCCTTTTGGAAAAATTCTAATCTCAAGCGTTTTCTTAACGATTCTTGGGGGAGGAGGTCTGGCATTTATTTTCATATTTTATGAACCAACCTTAGGACCCCGCTGGATGTTCTTTTTCTTTCTCACAATAATTGGAGCAGGTATCGCACTTCCAATTAGTTACCTCATTCAGCGCCGATTTGCTAATCAGGTTATTCTGAGTAAAGTGCTTATCCGTGAGGCAATCTTTTTCGGTGTTTTTCTCGCTCTAATCGCCTGGCTGCAGTTAGGACGAATCCTAACAAACTTGATCATTATCCTCATTTCTATCGGGTTTATACTAATAGAAATGCTCCTCAGAATGGCAGAAAATGCAACTTTTAAGGCAGACGAAAATGCCGAAAGTTGATCTCAGCGCTATTCCATCGGTTGATACTATCCTGCAATCACCCACAGCAGACACATTGATCAACATTGCAGGCAGGGAATTGGCCATAAAAGCCATTCGGCAGTCCGTCGATCAAATTCGCGAAAAAATGCGTTCTGGCCTTCCTTTACCAGATGTTGAGGTAATTATTAAGGAAGCGAATAAATTCGCAATGAAATGGGTCCATCCATCTTTATATCCTGTGATAAATGCCAGCGGGATCATCCTTCACACCAATTTAGGCCGCTCACCATTAAGTGACGATACCATTAAAGCCATGCAGGCTGTTTCCGCCAGCTACAACAATCTCGAATTTGATCTCCAGAAAGGAAAACGGGGAAAAAGATCTACACATGCAGAAGAAATTCTGAAAAAATTGACCGGTGCGGAAAGCGCGCTGGTGGTAAACAACAATGCGGCGGCAGTCCTTCTTATTCTCACCGCGCTGGCAAAACACAAAAAAGTCATTATCCCAAACTCACAGCTTGTTGAGATCGGTGGAGGATTTCGTGTTCCAGATGTGATGCGGCAGTCTGGCGCAAAGTTGATTCCCATTGGAACAACCAACCGAATCCACTTATCTGATTATGTTCAAGCGCTTGAAGATGAAGCTTCGTTAGTCCTCAACGCACATCATTCGAATTTCAAGATCATTGGCTTTTCCACCGAACCAAAACTTGAGGAAGTGTCAGCGGTAGCCCACAAATACTCAGTGCCTTTCGTTTACGATCTCGGTTCAGGTGCAATGATGGATACCAGCTCTTATGGGTTAGCACACGAACCCACTATTATTGAATCAATTTCGGCAGGCGCAGACATCATCTGTTTTTCAGGTGACAAATTACTGGGGGGACCGCAGGCAGGCATTATTATTGGCAGATCAGACCTTATGAAAAAGATTAAGCGTCATCCATTAGCACGCGCTGTTCGTGCGGACAAAACGTGCTTGTCTGGCATTTCTACTACACTCATTCACTATCTTAAAGGAGAAGCAGAAGACAAAATTCCGATCTGGAGAATGATCGCTCTAGACAAAGGCACGATTCATCAGAGAGCTCTGGGCTGGAAAAAAACAATTGAACAGGGAAACGTTATAGACGGATATTCAATGGTAGGGGGTGGAAGCCTTCCCGGCGAAACCCTGCCTACATATTTATTGGCACTTGACATTCCTAAAGCCAACAAATTCCTTGCATGCCTCCGTGCTTTACCTTTTCCAATCATCGCTAGAATCGAAAACGGCCAGGCGTTATTCGACCCCCGAACTGTCCTTCCAAACCAGGAGAAGGCATTCTTGATTGGGCTAAAGCAAGTTTTATTGAATCAAGAATAATGATCAAGAGGTATAACCAATGAAGAGAGACCTTGATCGCTTGATGGAAGATCAAAATATAGACGCGTTGTGGATCACAGGCAGCCTGCAAAATAACCCTGATATGGTTTATTTCACCGGTATTCAGCATGTCAACCAGGCCAATCTTTTCAAACTTCGTGGAAGAGACCCTATTCTTTATCATCTGGTAGACATGGAACGGGAGGAAGCAGCCAAAACCGGGCTTGAAACCCATTCCTATTTTTCCAACAAACCATTGAATGAATATCTTCGGAAAAACAAAAGCAGCTTATCCGCAAGTATTGCTGCCAGAATAAAAGAAACAATGGAAGAGATGGATTTGATCGCCGGTCGAGTTGCAATTTCCGGAATGATTGATCTAAGCTACGGTTATTCATTAATTGAGCAATTAAAATTGATTCTCCCAAAAATTGAGTTTATCAGTTTTCTCAAAGACAGTGTGATCGCCCAGGCTCGGATGACAAAAAGTTATCAGGAGGTCAAACACATTCGGAGAATGGGCAAGATTACAACCGAAGTGGTAGACCGTGTCCGATGTTTTCTGCAAGAGCAGATTATCACCAACGATCATCTTTTTTTTCCGGATGGGACACCCATCACCGTTAAAGATGTGAAGAGCCGTATCCGATTATGGTTGGCTGAATTAGGTGCTGACAATCCAGAAGACACGATTTTCTCCATCGGTCGAGACGGAGGTATCCCGCACAACAGTGGCAGCCCTGATGATGTGATTGCGCTGGGAAAACCGATTGTTTTCGACATCTTTCCCTGTGAGGCAGGCGGCGGATATTTTTACGACTTCACACGCACCTGGTGTCTGGGCTACGCTTCAAGTGAGGTAACCCTTCTCCATCAACAGGTACAAAGCGTCCACCACCGGATAATTGATGAGCTTCAGGTAGGGCAACCCTTTAATAAGGTTCAGGAAAGAACCTGCCAATTGTTCTCGGAAATAGGACATGAGACAATTGCCGATAACAGCAATACCAGAAGAGGATATCTACACAGCATAGGACATGGATTGGGAATGAATGTCCATGAGAAGCCATTCAGCGGCATCACATCCGCTCCAGATGATCTTCTCACGCCAGGTGTGGTATTCACTATTGAGCCAGGTTTGTATTATCCAGAAAAAAACATGGGTGTTCGCATTGAAGATACAATATATCTAAATGAAAATGGGCAATTTGAAATACTGGCGGATTACCCGTATGATCTTGTTATTCCAATAAATAACNATGAATCCTAAAAGTTCTAGAAAAAAGAAAACCCGGATCCTCGCNATTGAGTCCTCTTGTGATGAAACNGCCGCAGCTATTTTNGTGAACGGTACACACATTTTATCCAATGTGGTCGCTTCTCAGATCGAGCTGCACGCACAATATGGCGGCGTCTTTCCAGAGATGGCATCCCGCGAACACGTCCTCGCGATCTACCCGGTTGTTGAGAAAGCCCTGCGGCAAGCACATTTAGAGTTGGATGAACTCGATGCTATCGCGGTCACTCGTGGCCCCGGACTTGCCGGATCACTTGTGGTGGGCATGAACATGGCAAAAACGCTCTCTATAGGCAGTGGGCTGCCCTTGATCGGCATTAATCACCTGGAAGGACACGTTTATTCCTCATGGATCAATATTGATGATGATAAAGATCTAATCACACCGGAATTTCCCGCCATCGCTCTGATCGTTTCCGGCGGTCACACATCACTGATCCTGATGAAAGAACATCTAACGTATGAGCACCTTGGTAGTACCTTAGATGATGCCGCGGGTGAGGCATTCGATAAAGTCGCTCGATTATTAAACCTTCCGTATCCAGGAGGACCTTCCATTCAAAAAGCTGCCGAACGAGGTAGCGCGACAGCTTTTCAATTCCCTCGTGCACGATTGGGAGGCAGCTGGGATTTTTCATTCAGCGGATTAAAAACTGCTGTTCTGCGAGAAGTAAAAAATCTACAATCTCAAGGAATAGTTATCCCTGTTAATGATGTCGCTGCAAGTTTTCAAGCAGCCGTGGTAGATGTTCTGGTGGAAAAAACTTTTGATGCGGCTGAACAATCCGGTGCGCAGCACATTATTGTGGCCGGGGGAGTATCAGCGAATCGCCCATTACGCAAAGCGATGACCAGCCAAAAACAATGTCAAGTGCACATCCCTCCCTTAAAACTGTGCACAGACAATGCCGCGATGATCGGCACCGCTGGATATTTCCGCTTCATCAATGGGTTCAAGGATGAGCTTGACATAGATGTGCTGCCTAACTGGCCGCTTGTTTAAAAAAAACGATGGGCGTCTGGGATGAGATCATCAATTCTAGTATCCAGAAAAATGATGGACAAAACGAAGAGAGCAAAAACAGCTGTCCAGAAATTGGAGCATTTTGCCCACAATGCAGATCTGCACACCTGGAATATAATGGCAAGCTTAATCTTATTTGCCCAAAATGTGGTTTTGAAGCCGCAGTTGGATTTACCTGATAACAATCAATAACCCCTGGATTGGGGTATTGAAAGGAATAATATGGACGCTAAAGTAATTTGGAAAGAACGAATGAGTTTTGAGGGCACATCCGATTCTGGGTTTAAAGTGCCGTTGGGAACCAGCCCAAACGTAGGAGGAGATGATGACGGTTTTCGCCCATTGGAATTATTAGCGATTGGTTTGGCTGGCTGCACCGCCATGGACGTGATCTCCATTTTGCGTAAAAAGCGGCAGGAGATCAGCAGTTTTGAGGTAATGGTTCACGCTGAACGTAGTGAGGAACACCCGAAAGTGTTTACCCATCTATCGATTGAATATGTGATCAGCGGAAAAGATATTTCCCTAGAAGCAGTCGAAAGAGCAGTCGAACTATCCGCAAATAAATACTGCCCCGCGCAAGCGATGTTAAAACATGTAGCGCCTATGGAAATGAAAGTGACCATTTTGGAATAAATTAGTTAAAGAAAGAAAGTATATTAAATATTTAACCACCGAGCAGCTTCACTCGGAAGATCCTCGATTGTCGTTTCCGACAGATGGCAGTGTGGGAGTGAATGCAGGAATTGAGGTCCATACTGCTTTGACCGTACACGCCGATCCAGCACAGCCACCACACCTCGATCCGACTGAGTTCGAATCAGCCGCCCAAACCCCTGCCGAAACCGGAGGATCGCCTCTGGAAGTGTATATTCACCAAAAGGGTTCTCAAAAGTTTCTGACCGCGCGGCAATAATCGGATCGCTTGGTACATCAAATGGAAGTTTAGTGATCACTAATACAGATAATGCTTCCCCCGGCACATCCACACCTTCCCAAAAAGACCGTGTACCTAACAGCACAGCCCGTTCTGCATTCTTAAAAGATTCGAGCAAAGAAGAGGCAGATGCGCCCCCACCCTGTTCAAATACTTGAATATGATCTTTTGCCAGCAGTGGCGTGATCACCTGAGAAGTGGCCCTTAGTTGTTTATAAGATGTAAACAATACCAGCATGCGGCCGTTGGTTACTTTTGCCGTTCGCGAGATTGCCCGTGACAAATATTGCTGGTAAGCGCGAAAATCAGCCGGTTCCGGCATATCT
>JGI24724J26744_10001829_pt1 | contig 14373 bp, 27 predicted proteins | sample Cruoilmetagenom7_FD_26744 | JGI IMG/M metagenome (IMG submission 26744)
CCGCGACCCCGGTGCCTTCTTTCGCCACCTTCTTCGCCGTTTGCGGCTTAGGCTCGGGAGCGAAGCGCGTCTCGCGAGGGGGGAACTTCGTCCCCCAGCTGCGCGCTGGCCCGGTGTCGATGTGCATGAACCCGAGGTGCGGATAGTAACCGAAGCCAGTGAACCCCTCGGCCCGCGCCGCCTGCTCAAACGCTTCTGGATCGTGGTTGTCCATGCGGATATCGAACGCCATCCCGCGCATGTGATAGCTGCTCTTCGCGCCACCCACGCGCTTATTGTGCGCAGGATCGCGGTACGCGCTGGTCACCAGCATAGGAGAGCCGAGACGGACGCGCAGACGCTGCAGGCGGTTCATGGCATCGACGTTGAGCTTCAGACTGCCATCCCCCTTTGACGCCATCTCGCTCGGCGTGAAGTTTTTCCAGCGCCACCCGTTCACTTTCGTCCAGTGCTTCGCTTCGATTGTTTCTTTAGTCATTACGCCCTCCGCGTTTTGCGCCCACACGCCGCCGCAGCTGCGCCACCGTTCGCGTGAAGGCATTGTGATCTGGATAGAATGGCGCCTGCCAAACTGACCACTCGCCGCGCTCGCGCGCGGGGATCAGCAACCAAAGCAGCACCAGCAAGTGATAGAGCCCGCGCAGGAAGATCAGAGTAAAGATGATATTTACCGCGGTGCCGGTCATGCCGAACCAGATCGACCACCACGCTGGATCGAGCGAGCGGAACACCATCGGCGTGAACTCCCAATAGATCGAGCGCGCGACGTAGGAGACGACGACCAGCGCCACGCCAGCCGACAGGCGATAAGTCGGGCTCCGATCCCGTTTGAAGGCGTGCGGCGTAAAGCCGCGCACCACCATGTAAGCGAGCGCCATGCCCGCGCCGGACAGCAATGCCACCACCCAATCAACCATCACGGACCTCACGCTCTCGCTGCAACTCTTCCACTAAACACTCCAATCGCGCCGCCCGGCGTTTCACGGCGTCGACATGCGCGCGGTTCCCGCGCCGCAACGCCTTTGTCTCGATCTCCCGCTCAGAGGCGACCGATGGCCGACCCGACACCCACGCCCACATTTCACGGATCACGACGCCCCTCCCGCTCCAGCACGCGCGTCAACGCATCCATGCTCGAATTTGACGCCTCGGCGATCTCTCTGATTTCGCGGGCACTCTCCCGGTTGTCTTGGACCCGGTTGTTCTGGACTTCGACGTAAGCCCGAAACAGATGCAGACAGGCATAAGCAAGCCCGAGGATCACAGCCCCCGGCAGCCCGTAGGTTTCTATGAATGCGCCCGTATCCATCGGCCTCGCTTCCGGTTCCACCGCCACGCATCACGCGACCTCTCCCGATCCATTTTGACGGGAGCGCCCCGGCGTTCCCTCTGGCGGGTTGCCTCTGAGGATTTCGCGGACCCGAGATACCGAAAGACCGATCTGCTCGGCGATCTCGGCAGGCGACATGCCCACTCCCCGAGCAAGATGGTGGATGCTCCACGCGCGCCAACTCCGCTCCAGATAGCGAAGGTTTGAGGTTTGGAGGATTTCACCGCCGAAGGCGTGGCAGAGCCGCCGCGCGTCTTTCCACCCGAGGATGCGGACAAGATCGTGGTCGATGTGCAGCCGCTTAGGGACGTAGATGCAAACCCGCCATGACCGCCCGGTCGAACCCCGCATGGCGACGATCAACGCAATAGCCTGCTCGCGGCCGATCACCTCGGCGATTTCACCGGCCACCCCAACCAACGGGAGCTCCGGCGCGGCCGGCAGGACAGGGACCAGATCACAAGCCAACCCGCGCACCTTCCTCCGCAGTGATAGCGATCACCGCAGCGTCCAGAAGCGCCCGCATGTCAGCCGCCCGGTCGCCATCGACCGATCCCCAATGCATCAGCCCGGCGCGAACGTCCGCGATGCCCGCATAGCAGGCCAGCACTTCGCCGCTACCAGCGACCCACAGATCCACATTTCCAAGCAGGACGTCGCAGCGCATCGTCACCAGACCGACTGTGGTCTCGAAGAAATCCTTACCCTCGCCCATCACGGTTTGATCCCAATCGCGCGCAGCTGATCGCCGGTCACCAGCGCGAGCTCCATCATCCGCGTGGCCACATCCGCCCCGAAGGACGACGCTGCAACGAATTTGTTTGCGTTGATCCGCTCGGCCCAAAACTTCGCCCGGTCGTCAATCGACGCAGACGCAGAGCGAGCGGGGTAGGCGGTCTCTTCGCGCCACGCGCCGTCTCTCAGCCAATTCTGTGCCTTCTTCGCATAGCCACGCTGGGCCTCTGGCGAAGCGCCATACCGCTGGGCGAGAACAACCAGCCGTGCCGGGTTTGCCCCGTCTTCAACCGCATCGCACCAAGCCCGGTACACCGCGTCACGCTCCGAGGCTTTGGGATGCGCCCGACAGAACTGATCAAATTTCTCAGACACACCCGCCGCTGGTGCGCTTTTGCGCGCCCGCGCCTTACTGGTTCCTCTTATAGGTTCCCTTACAGGGTTAGTGTCCGGTTTCCGGACACGGCTTTGCCCCAAATCCGGACACGGCTTTGCCTGTTTTCCGGACACGGCTCCGTGTCCGGTTTCCGGACACGGCTCGCCATTTCGTTCTTTTTCCGTTCCGTGTCCGGATTTAGGACACGGGTCTACATCATCAGGTATAAACCCATCCTCGAACCCCAAAATATAGCGCGTGGACTTTTGACGATGTGTGGTCGGATTGAACCGAGTTTCACGCCGAATAAGCCCAGCGCCCTCAAGCGATTTAAGGTGCTCGTTAAGAGCCGACCGCGAGATGCAGGCATCCCGAGCGAGCGTATCCTGAGAGGGGAAGCACCCCATGTCAGGATTGTGCCGATCCGCCAGACACAGAAGGATTAGCTTCGTCGCGGGTTTCAGACCGCGCTGGGCGAACGCCCAATTTGTTGCAACGTGGCTCATGCCCCCTCCAACGGCCGGCTTGGCGCGGCCTTAATGAGTGTTCGAAAGCCGTACCGAGCGATCGCTGCCAGCGCGTCGTCAACGGAACGGATGATGGCGTATGGGAAGCCCTGCGCTTCGACCGTCGCCTGAAATTCGCGCTGGGCAGGCGATTGCGGCCCGCGCTTCGATTTTACTTCGAGGAACAGGACGCGGCCCTCGGAGATCAGGATCAAATCAGAGAACCCCGAATAGACGCCCATGCCTTGCAGAATGGCCTGCTTGATCCTCGCGGCCTTGCCCCCGCCCGTCACCTCGTTTGCCGAGTGGTGCAGGACCGAACCGCGCGGGAGGATCGCGCGCAGCGCCTTGACGATATCCCGCTGGATATCCGCCTCCGGTGTCCCGCGCCGCTTCATGTTAGCCACCTGCCCGAAGGCTCTCGGCCGGAGCAGCCGCTGTGCTTGCACATTGCCGTGTTTCCATAGGGCCAACCCAGAACCCCGGACAGGCCACGACCCGCATGTGCAATTGGTCTTGAACGGCGGAGCCACGATACCCAGCCAAAGGAATGCCCGTCCAATGACGACCGCGCCGCAGCGCAGCCGAACTCAATAACTGGACTTATCCAACGCCGCGCAAATCTGCTGCTGTGCAGCATGGCGTAGGGTGTAAGTCCGGGTGCAAATCCGGGTTTAAGTCCCGCACCAGCAAAAAAAAGGGAAAAGCGAAGCACGTTAGCCGGCCTCCCCGAACAGCATCTGAAACGCCCGATCACCATGCTCGCGCATTGCCACGGCCACGTAGCCGCCGTTGGGCCCAAACTGACCGTTCCACCAGTTTCTGGCGGTTCTTTCAGAGACTTGGAACACGCGCGCCACATGGGCGATAGTGCGATAGTTTCCAGTGATGTAGGCGCACCAGCGCTCGCGGAACTCGCGGTGAACTTGGTAGGCGTCATAGCCGACCGGCGGCGCGGAGGTAGGTCCGGTCGCCTCGACCGCGCTGATCGTGACAGGATCACCGCATGACGAGCCATTCACATAGATCACAACAGGGGAGCCGGGGGGGAGCGCGTTCATGCCGAATGCTCCCTGCAGCTTGGCGCGGGATTGGCCAACATGTAATCGCGCAACCGCTCCGCGTCTCGATCCATCGCAGCAAGGCGACGTTTCAGGCGACCGACATAGCGGCTGTCATTCAAAGCACGAACGCACACGGTCGACGGCTTCAAACCGACTTCGTGGCAGTATGCCTCAAGCTCAGAAAGGATGTTTCGATGTTCCATGCCAAACAGTCATTGGACAATTGGCCAATCAAGTCAACTGACAATTGGCCAATTCCAGCCGCTTTCGCCCTTAAGTAAGGTGCAGGTATGGGAAACAACGATATACCGACCTTCCAAAAGGCGCTGATTGCACACATTGAGGAAGCTCGTGAGGAAGTGACCGCGCTAGCAAGGCGCGCGGGTGTGAGCCGCGACGCGCTTTACAAAGTCATTTACGGGAAAACGAAATCACCGAGCCTTGAGGTAATCATCCGGGTGGCGCGAGCATACGGCAAGACCGTCGAGGAATTTATGGGGATCGCGCCGGCACAGGTGAAGGACGACCTGATCGAGGAGATATCCCGCCTTGCCCCTTCAGAGCGCGCAGTACTTCAGGCTTCGTTAAAGGCTCTACGGGCCCAGCGGATCGCCGAGCCCGAAGATATAGAGTAAGGCGAAGCGCCTCTTCTGTGCTTAATTTACTAACAATCGAATCCGTACCCATGACGGAACGTTAGATGAACACAATTTGAAGAGAAAGAGATTTTTTATGTTCAAAGCAGCCATCGCGAGCGCCGCCATTCTTGCAGCCAGTAGGGGGTGGGCGGCAACGCAGCAATGCGATCCGGCCGAAGCGGAGGGAATTCTGGAGCACGCCCAAGCATCCGGAATTGTGTCGGGAATGAGCATGCACAATGGCATACCCTCAATTTCTGTGGAGGGGGAGGTGTGGGCGGCAATTGATCTAGAGACACGGCTGGGCCTCATCGGCACGTTCGAGTGCGCGGTGGCGGGCAGGGGCAATATCCTCGCTGAGGTGCAGGTGATCGCCGAGACGGGGGAGGTTCTCGCCTCTTTCGATGGCCTGACCCGCCAGCTGACAGTTAACAAGTAAAACGACCCATTTAACTGCGCGGCAGCGAAACGTGCCAGCAGCGCGAATCAATCCGGCTGTGCTAAGATTGGCCAAATATCCAATTAGAAATTGACATTGGACAATCCGCCAATCTATTCTGTTTCCAACGCAAGGAGACAGCCAGTGACAGACCGCAACACCCTCACCAAAGCAATCACCGCCGCGCTCGCGGTCGCAATCGTCATGGCATTTGCCCGAGCGGCCCTCGAAACCGCCACGGCCATGCCGGACATGGCAGAGCGCACCCGCATCGCGGCGATGTACTGATGACGGCTTCCATTTCGCCTGCCGAACTTGCTGCCAGCGAAAACAAAGCCGTTCGCCGCGCTTGGGGGGAGCAGCCCGATGGTCGCCGCTTCGCCAAGAAAAACGTGGCGGAACATGTGCGCCCCTTTCTCGGGTCGGGCCTGAGCGCAAGCGAAGTCGCCCGGCGGATCGGATGCACCCGCCCAGCCGTAACGGATGCGATCAAAAGGATAGGCGGCTCTCTGCAGCCCCGACCCGGCGACCCCTCTTAAAGTAAGCAAAGGACCAATCGATGTCGTTTACACCAGTACCACTCCCTCCGGCGAAGGCACCGAGCAGCACCGGCCTGAGTTTCAGCCTTCAGTTTTTCCGAAGCGTCCGAAAGGCACGCCTGACGATCCGCGCGGAGATGCAAGAGCAGCTTTTCGGGAAAAGCATCATCGGCGAGAAATTCTCGGCAGAGGTCGGGCGCGGCAGCGACGAAGGAAAGCTGCGCGTGGTCCTCGACCCAGAAGGCGGGCTGGTAGCGCAGGCGAGCGTCAAAGGCACAGCTTTCATCAGCATGGGCGCGTGGGACTTGCTCCCGAAAGACAAGCGCCCCGCCGCGTCTTGCAAGGTCGCAGCAAGTCCGAGCGAGAAAGAGGTGATCGTCCAGCTGCCGGAATGGTGCAAGCCGAGCGCAACCGGCGGCAAGCTGGCGTCTGAGTTTGGCCTGACCAGAGGGGCGAAGAAATGAGCGAGAAACCCGCAGTGGCCGAAAGCGAAGGCGATGCCACCTACCGCGTGACCGCCAATGAGCTCCGCCAATTCGTGGAGCGCATCGAGCGGCTGGATGCCGAAAAAAAGGACATCGCGGACCAGCGGAAGGAGGTGCTCGCGGAGGCAAAATCGCGCGGCTACGACACCAAGGTGCTCGCGCGCGTTTTGGCGATGCGCAAGCGCGACAAAGACGATCTCGCCGAGGAAGAAGCCGTCCTCGATATGTACCGCGAAGCGTTGGGGATGTGAGCATGGCGATAGAAACCCAGACCACCCGCATCCTAGCCCATCTGCAATCCGGCAAGACGATCACGCCCGCCGAAGCGCAGGAGAAATACGGCTGCTACCGGCTCGGCGCCCGCATCTATGACCTCAAGCAAGAGGGGCATCAGATCCACACGGATCGCGTCGACAGCGGACAAGGCACCAAATTCGCCCAATACAGCCTCGTCAGAAAACCAGCCCGGACCGCAAAGGAGGATCACTGCGATGCTATCCCATCACCTTAAGGAGGACGCCGCAGACATCGCTGTAAAAGCACGTCTTTGGCAAGCGTCCAAGCGTGAGCTGCTGCATTTAGCTGATCGCTATCGTAGCGAGCACAAGCCCGGAAGCAGATCGTGCCGGGCGCAGGAAGAGGTATGCGCAGCTGCGAGCCAAAAAGGATACCCGATTGCCCTTATACGCTTCCTAGGCGCGCAGAAGAGAGCCGAGGGATTGGACCAAGCCGCCCACGAAAAGATTGGCCTCTGGCAAAGGCGGATCGGATTGAAATCCGGAAGCCAAGGGGCACCCCAATGAGCAACATAGCAATCCCCGCGGCTGAACGGCTGCGCGCCCTCGGTCTTCAGCGCCTTCTCAAGACCCGCACCATATCGGCGCCAAGCATCGAAGCGCCGGCAGGATCGCCGATCACAGTAGACGCGCGACTGACGATGCCAGACGGCCAGACGATCACGCGCTTGGTGGCGATCTCACCCCGCACATGCGCGGCCGACATCGAGAACGATGTTCGCGCCGCGATCAGCCTCGATCCCGATATGCGCCGCGCACGCATCGACAAGATCACGCTGCGCGCAGCGAAATCCAGATAAGCAGAGGGAAGCCAACATGGGAATGAAAGACAACGCGCTGGCCCTAGCGCACATCGCAAACAAAATGAGCGGGGAGACAGACCCCCGCCAGCCGTATGTCACCCTCATGGCCGCCGCAGCCGTGGCCGGTCACATAATCGAACGAAAGCCAGAGGATATGCACAAGACACTCGATGATGTGATGGGCGTTGCGCTGGCCGCGATGCTCGAAGCGACCGAGACAAAACAGTAATCCATAAAACCCATCGGAGCCGCCCATGCACACCCCGACACCCGACGAAATCACCAAAACCCCCGAGGACATCGTACCGAACGCCGTGCTCGAGAAAGCCTACGGTCGGACGGACAAGCGCGGCGCGGTCGATTTGGCTGTGCTGAAGTATGCCCTCGGCTGGCCGGTCCCACCAGCAACGCGCCGCGCGCTTGTGGAATGCGGCCTGATCAGCATCCGATACCCGAACCACATGGGGCAGCTAAACCGCAAGGGGAAGAACTACCTGCGCGCCATGCAAGGCGGCACCCCGCCCGAAGCTATTCTCAGAGTTATTCACTCCCACTGAAAAGGCAGGGACCGATGATCAGGAAAATCCGACAGATGCTTTGCCGCCACGAATGGCGCATGTCGAGGTTCCAAGCCCTCGTCCCCGGCATCAGCTGGGAATGCCCGAAGTGCGGCAAGCAACACCGCAGCTACTGAAACCGGAGACGACACATGGCACATGCCCAAACACAGCAAACACCGATCATGGTTCGCGTCTCGCAGGCGAAGGCAGCGTTCGGCGTTCACCGCGCCACGCTCTACCGCTGGGCCGCGGATAAGCACATCAAAATCCACAAACGCGGCTCGATGTCTTTCGTGGACCCGAACGAGGTGCGCGCGTTCATCATGGGGGAACAGTTGGGGGAACAAACGGCAGAGAGCGGGAATTAATGAGCAAAATCAACGAAGGATGGCGCTCCCTGAAGGATTCGAACCCTCGACCTGCCGATTAGAAGTCGGCTGCTCTATCCAGCTGAGCTAAGGGAGCACTCGGCCGCTTATAGGGGCAAGCCTTGCCCTGCATCAAGAGGAACCCGACGCGGGCCGGGTGGGTTGAGCCGTCATCGACATATAACCCAACGGAGGAAGCCATGTACCTGCGCAATATCCTACTCGGGGCCGCTTTGGCCACAACGGGCGCCGTCGCGGCGCAGGCCGAAGGCCATATGCAAACGGCAGCATCTGCTCAGGTGGCGGGCAATTCGGATGATATCTCAGGCAATGTTACCCTGAACACGACCGCCTCGGGCCGGACCTTGGTAAAGATCGACGTGACTGGCGTGCCCGCGGGCACCCATGGCGTGCACTTGCATGAAACCGGCGATTGTTCTGCGGATGATTTCAAATCTGCTGGGGGCCATATCGCGGGGGACCACAAGCATGGTGTGCTCGTCGAAGGTGGGCCGCATCCGGGTGACATGCCCAATATGGAAGTGGGGGAAGATGGCGTGCTTCAGGCCGAAGTCTTTCTCGATCTGCTCGATATCAAGACCATGATCAAAGATGACGACGGCGCGGCTTTCATTATTCACAGCGGTGCGGACGACTACGAATCGCAGCCCTCCGGCGATGCGGGCTCGCGCATTGCCTGCGGTGCCTTTGAGGCTTCGTAACGGGATCTGAGACTTGGGCACCCCGGTCTCGTTTATTCGGGGTTGGGGTGTCGAATCGGCGCTGTGCAGCTGATCCGCACGGGAAGACATAAAGCGGACGGCATGCCAGTGGGGTGCCGGAAAGAACCGGACTCTCGCACTCAGACTACCGCGCAGCGGCGGGCGTAAGTCGAGGGACCAGCGCCCATGCGAGGGGTGTCATATCTAGCGGAGTGAGAGTTAAATGGTGCTGCAAGAGAGAGAAAGTTTGAACTCTTTGATCCAAGTATTGGAGGATTGGGAGGAGTGTCTCAGGGCGGAGAAAAAGCAATAAACTTGCTTGTTTTCCCGTTTGCTTTGCAACGCGACCAAAGCTCCCCATTCAAAGCGAGTGGAGGCGGTGTCAAACTTTGAAGTTACCCTCTCGTTCACATTGGACCGACAGAGGCTGGAATTTTCGGCTTGTTTTGAGATTGCGGGCTGGTGGGCAATCAGGACATCTCAAATGGCCAAAAACTGCAGCAAACCAGAGTAAAAAAAATGAAGCAATCAGAATAGATTTCCAGAAGTGAAATCTTCAATTTTTCTACTGTCGCACGCCATCCAGGCGTTACTGGTTTGCAAACGGTATTCTGGTTTCCGAACATCCCCACTTCTATTCTCTGGGAAATCAGGGGAGCAAGCCCCTTTTTCCAGTAGTGCTTCGAGCTTTGGTGGGGGACTTGGAAAGTCGCTACTGCATTGACACGTTTGTCACCAAAATATTTGGTCATCCTGTCAAAGCGAGTCTTCGCCGAATAATTCGCATCACCAGTATAGAGAATTGGCGCCATGTTTATGGGCACTACAATCTCTCCAGTGTCAGGATTCGCAGCCGGTTCAGGAATGTACTTACGTAAAGGAACCGGACCTGTGTAGAGGTTGAGCAACAAGTTGTTTTGCGTCCCCGCCGAAAGATTCCTGAGATAGAGCTTTTTCAGCGAAGTCAGTGCTGTAGAACGCGCCGTTTTGTCTGTTTTTAAAAAAAGCCTGGCTCACTACTTTCACGTTTTCCCTGAGTGCATCTGCGGAAATTGGGGCGGATTCAGGGTCGTTGTAAGGGACGAACTCCCAAGCGCCTCCTCGAACAAACCTATTCATAGCGGGTAAGTCAACAACCAAATTGACGTAAAAAATAGTGGTTCTTTGCAGTACTGGTCGAACGCGAACCGTTCTGAGAGTACTTTGTTCGGCCCCTGTGGCTCAACTGGATAGAGCAGGCCAATCCTAAGGGGCAGGTTGCGGGTTCGAATCCTGCCGGGGTCGCCAACGAATTCAAGCGCTTGCTCATTTTTGAAAGGATGGATTCGCCTTAGTAGGAACTTTTCGCGGAGCTAAACTGTAGTAGGGCGAAAGGACCTCGTTCAAAGGCCCCTCAAATTCTCAGAACCAATGGGAGTCGAAGTTCGGGTGCCGGCGTCAGCTCCTTACTGAGCTTGCAGTTGGTGCCGACCTGAGGTTGAATGTTCTATGCTGGCCGACCCCGCACAAAATTTTTGCTCCGTCAATTATATCAATTTTACTTTATTGAGAGAAGTATGCGAGAAAAGCACATTACGGTCCTTCATTTAACCGATCTGCATATGAAAATAGATCGCTTCTTCAATCAAAAGCTTGTATTGGATGCGTTTCTTGAAGATCTAAAAGTGCAATGTAAAGAGCATGGATATCCAGAAATAATCCTCTTCACAGGTGATTTAGTCCATAACGCAGACGATGAGCAAATCTACGACCGGCTTTTCGATGATTTTATCGAAAAGTTACTCGAGGCAACAAATTGCGGGTACAATAGAATATACTTCTGTCCTGGTAACCATGACCTTCAACGTTCAGGTATTTCAGAGACCGAAGAAGCCTCCAAAAAATTTGTGAATCTAAAAAACGAACGAGATACCCTCAACGAAGAATACTTTGCAGGTAGTGTCCAGAAAATGGCCCGGACGCGGCAACGTCGGTATTTTGATTTTGTTAGCTTTTTCGAGCCAGAAGGGTTCGTTTTTGGTAATGAAATCGTACAGCTGTATGATCTGGAATCGCTAAACCTGTCAGTCATTTCAATCAACACAGCTTGGTCTGGCTTTGGCGGAATCGACAAAAAAAGTGATTTAAGAAAATTACTACTTCCTGAGGCTCCTCTCGTTGAAGCTGAAAGCCATATTCCCGCTGATCGATTTGTGATATGTGCTCAGCATCACCCTACCTCATGGCTTACAGAGACTGCAGAAAAATGCTTATTAGATACACTCGATGACCGTGTGGATATGCACCTCTTCGGCCACGTCCATGACCCGAGGCCGGAAATAACCACAACTTACAACGGATCGACATTCCGTAATCAATCTGGAGCGCTATACTCGTGGATTGATGATCGCTACATGGGGTATTCTTTGCTGAAAGTGAAGTCGCCAGAGCGGCATTTGCATGCAGTTTGGCGCACTTATTTTCAGCGACGAAAGGCCTTCGGAGCTGCGGAGGATATAAGTGATACCGGCGGGCACCTATTCTCGTCGCAAGATGCTCAAGAATACTTTCACTCTGAAATCGGTGAAGGAAAAAAAGAAGAGCTGAAAGATTGGTGCAGAGATGTCAATTATAAGCATATCGAAGAATCTTTTGATCACGGTATGGTGGAAAAGCCGATCTCAGAGCTTTTTGTTCCCCCACCACTTACAAAAGTCGAAATCACTGAAGATAAGTCTGATGTAGGTTCTACGGAATTTGTTGAGATACCGACTTCCTATAGCGACGTGGTCACCTCTGGGGAAAACCTAATCATCTCAGCACTTCCGGAATATGGTAAATCGACACTACTCCAGCAAATATGCAAGAGTATCTGTCAAGATCACGAGGGGCATGTCGGCGTAGCAAAAGCATTCATTCCAGTATTTCTGAACTTTCAAGATTTCTCACCAGGTACAAAAAGAGTTGAGAGGGCGATACGAAACGCGCTACCAGACCTTCCGGCGGGCGTATCCCTCACGACAGTTCTGAATGAGGGGCTCATGACGATATGCGTAGATGACCTTGATATTGCAAACGCTACAAAGATGAGGGTGCTGCGAGATTTCGTATCAGACTATAACTCAAATAGGTTTGTTTTTTCTGCGCCGAGACAGCGCGAGGCTACTTATGTAAGAGCAGACATAAGTATGCCCGTTCATTTTACACACTTATTCTTGGGTCAGCTTAGCCGAAAGAATCTTAGAGCTTTAGTTAAGAAATGGGATGAGCCAAATATAGCTGAAGAACAGCTCCTTGATCGCGTCATATCCGAACTGAAGGCGATAAACGTCCCTCAAACCCCTATCAATAGCACGCTTCTACTCGATATTATGTCGAGTGACCCCACGTTCTCGCCAATCAATCGACCAACACTTATTGAGCGGTTTCTGGAGCAGTTGCTTCAGAAACGTTCGCTTGCTGAAGCCCAGCGACGGAAGTTCGACTTCAAAAACCAGATCCACTACCTCGGCTACTTATGCGAACATATGTGTAAGGAGAACGCTTACGTCTTAACCGAGGATGAATTGGCTGAATTTACTCGTGTGTATCTCAAAAGATTTGGTTTTGCGTTCAATAGCCAAGATATAATAACGAACTTGATAAACGCTCGCATTCTGGCCGTACGAACTTCTGACGCGAAGATCTCTTTTAGGTTTAGAGCGTTTCTCGAGTACTTTACAGCAAAGCATATTTCCACTCACCCAGAGTTTGCGGAATGGGTCATCGATGAGAGTAGGTACCTTAGCTACCTGAATGAACTTGAGTACTACTCTGGTCTCGAGAGAGCCGATATAGAGCTATTGAATACCGTATCCGAACGGCATCTTCGCCATTCGGATGACTTGTTCGGCGAAAAGTTTGCAGAGTTCACTGAGAACGAAGATAAGTTGATTATCCCGATGAACTTGGAGGAAAGCATCAAATATGCTGATGATATCGCGTCTCAGCTAAATGAGCCTCCTATGACTGAAGCTGAGCGTGATGAGTTGTTAGAGGCAGAGATACCGAGAGATTCTGAGGGGAGGCAGGAAGTATTTCGGCCAAGCCCTAAGGATAATTCTGAAAAATTCATCCTATCTCTATTCATGTATAGCAATTTGGTAAAAAATAGTGAGTTAATTCCAGACGCCGAAAAGCGACGGCATTTAGCTTTAGTTTTGCGTAGCTGGGCACACGTTTTCTTTGCATCTTTCATACAGATACCGAGCCTTGTGAAGCACCGTAAGCTTGTGGTAAATGGTCTCCGCTATGTGGTCCTTTATCCCAAAGAGTTTTCGGACAATCAGGTCGCTCGTCAAATTGCAGTTAATATGCCTAAAGAGCTTGCAAAATTGATGTTTATTTTCTTGGGTTCAGAAAAATTAGAGATGCAGCTTAAACACAGAGATTTCGATGAGGCTAAAGAACCAAGGATTGTCGATTTTTTTAGGAGTGTCTTGTACATGGACTTGAAGCTAAAAGGATGGTCAAAGGTTCCTCAGCTTTTTTCTGATCGCGCCGCGAGTAGCTCGTATTACAAAGAGGTTATGCTCGCCAAAGCAAGCGATGTCTATAGAATGGGCTCTTTCGAGAAAATCTCTGCGGAAAATTTGCAGAACCACATTAGTCAATCCTATGCGAAGTTGTTTAGTACTTCCCGAGCAACCGAATCTGAAAAGAGGGTTCGCAAGAAGGCCGCGTTGCGAAGACAAAGATTGCTTTCTGTCCTTCGTGATAAAAATGAAAAAGAGGAATGACAGCACCGGCATATTCCCGCAGCAAGAAAAATATAGCGAAACATAATAGTGGAACAGTCTGCCATTGCCGTTTTCCGGCAAGGTCGAGTCAAGTACTCTGCTACTCTGCTACCCTCCCAACCGTAGGGCGTTTTCGCTTTCTCTAAGGCAGAATTTCATCGGCGGGTGGGAAGTAACTATGAGCTGTATCCCTCATCTTGGAAAGGCGTGCGCTCAGTTAAGCTCTGATTATCGTCAAATGATTCCAGAGACGTTTAACTGCGCATCTCGTGGAAGTTGGGCACTCATTTCACGGCATCGCGGGCAGCCATTTCACGCCCTCGGTCAGGCTGGCCAACAGGTGTCATTGAGTTAGGGAGCGACGCCCTGGTCAAGCGTTTTTATCGTGCTCATTTTTCTGCGCATGCTGTCGCCGGTGAGGGTGAGCCAGTGCGCATTGTGGACCAGTCGGTCAACGGTGGCATTTGCGAGGGTGGGATCTCCGATCACCTCGAACCATTGATCGACAGGCAACTGGCTGGTCACGATGGTCGAGCCACGCCCTTGGCGGTCATCAAGGATTTCAAGCAGGTCGCGACGCTCGGTTGGTGCCAGAACTGATAGCCCCCAATCGTCGAGGATCAACAATTCAGTCCGTTCGATCGCTTTAAGGACCCGGGCGTGCCGCCCGTCGCCCCTGGTGATAGGGTAATCACCCCATTTTTAATGGGGTCCTGCCGTAGAGTTCAGGTAGCTGTTTTCAGTTTCATGGCGGG
>JGI24724J26744_10001831_pt1 | contig 14371 bp, 14 predicted proteins | sample Cruoilmetagenom7_FD_26744 | JGI IMG/M metagenome (IMG submission 26744)
AGCAACTGTCGCCCATCGAAAACAGGGTTTTCGATGTAGGTGAGAGGCTGGACATCGACCCAAGCGGGGCTCGTTGTGGCTGCTTCCTTCCGGATCTGACCAGGTTGGCGAGGCGCTTGCCCGCGCCAACCTCTCACGGCTGCATATAGGCGGGATTGTGCGGGGATGCAAGGATCAGAACGTCAGGCGATAGCGGCGAAATCCGCTGGGCAGGATGTCCAGGGGCGCGATGTCCAGATTTGGCAGGTCGGGCAGGGCGGATGCCGCTGACGGGGCGCAATCGAACAGGGCAGTGACCCCCCGTGGCCCGGACAGATGCCAATGCCGTTGGGGGTCCAAATCAATGACCGACCGGGCCTGCACATGGTCGTGCAGAATGTCGCGAACGCAATCCCCCGATCGGATCACCGGCACGCTGTCATGCACATCGGGATAGCGCCCGCCACCCGAGGCCCGAAACCCGTTGGTCGCCAGAATGAATGCATCGGTGTCCTGAACGGGGCTGCCGTCATGACACAGGTCGCGTATGCGGCCGGGGCTGGGCGTGTGGGCCGGCGGCACAGGCAGGCCGCGCGGGGTGAACAAGGCGGGTTGGCCCAGGTCGATGCGATAATTGACCCCGAAAACCGTTTCGAACAGATAGCAGGGCGTGACCTGGTCGATCAGCAGATGTTCGTCCTGTCCCGGCAGGATCTGTTGAAACACCGAGGCCGCCCGTTCAAGCCACGAGCGCAAGCTTCGCCCGGTAATGCGAAACGCGACCAAGGCGTTGGGGTACAGGTACAGATCGGCCAGGCCCCGCATCGAAATCTCGCCAGCAGAGATGTTGGTATAGTGGTCCGGCCCGCTGAGGCCGCCGCATTTGAAGGCCGAGGTCGATGACAGAACCGGCAGGTCCGCATAGGCTCCGCCCTGTATGGCGGCGGACACGAAATCCCGTTGGGCCAATTGCACCAACTGCACGGCCGGGCTGGGGGTCAGAACCGAAAAATAGCTGTGCAGGGNGCGCGTCGTTTCACCGATAGGCTGACGGATCACGTGCAAGGTGCGGTCGTGCTGGGGGGTGACCAGTTGGNCGATTTNCGGGGCCGAGGGGACCTTGGCGTTGACCGCTCCCGCGTTGTCGCGGTCATAGATCGGGCGGGCTTCGACACGGGTGCAGCGTACCTGGACGGGGNCAGGGTCGCGNGCTGTGTCGTCGCCGGACAGNGTGACATCAACCAATCCCAGATGCGAGCCCCAGAACCCGGGGATCACGACCGGGACCCCGTTGATCGTGCCCTTTTGCGCATCGATATNCGGGGTGCTGTCGACCATGTCGCCCGGAAAAACCTGATGGCCGTGCCCGCCGACAATAACGTCGATGCCGGGCACAGTACTAAGCGGGACAATGGCGTTTTCCATGCCGGTTGTGTGTGGCTGTTCACCAATGCCGGAATGGGCCAGGGCGATGATCACATCAACCCCTTCGGCCTGCATGCGGGGGACCTCGCGGCGTGCCGTTTCGACAATGTCTGGCACAACCAAAGGCCCAATTCCAGGGCCGCGAGGGCGCAGAGAGTTGGGCGGCAGGAAGCCGATGACACCGATCCGCACAGGGTGCGTCACGCCCTGTTCATCGACCAGCGTCCGCTTCAGGATCACATGTGGCTGTGTGAAGGACAAAGCCGTCTGGGTGACCGGAGCGCCGCCTTCTTTTTCTAGGTGAAGATTGGCCAACACATGGGGAAACGAAGCATCCCGGAGCACATCCCGTAGAAAATCAGCGCCATGGTCGAAATCGTGATTTCCCAGCGTGGCGGCGTCATAGTGCAAGGCGTTCATGGCGGCAATCATCGGGTGGATTTCTGACAGATGCGGCTGGCCGGACTGCATGGCGCGACGTAGAATGTCGTCGCCCATCGGGGTCCCATTCATAAAATCGCCATTGTCCAACAGAATGCTGTTGTGCACCTCGGCGCGGGCCTGTTGGATCAGGGTTGCGGTGCGCGCCAATCCACGGGTATCCGAGGGTTGATCCGTGAAATAGTCATACGGCAGCAGGTGCAAATGCATATCTGTCGTGGCCAGAATACGCAGGTTGACCTGCCAGGCCCCCGATTTCGCCGCCAATTTTGCCCCTGGCTTTTGCGCAAACGCTTCAGGTTTTCCCACTGCGCATCCTATCCCATTTGTGCCACTTTGCGTGACCCTGACTCTTCTTTTTCGAACACTCTAGCCGCATCATTTCACAAGCACCAGACTTGGGTGTAAAAAACACATCAACACAACCAATGCGGGTATTTGTGGATTTTGCTGGCCCTGCCCAGTCCTGCTGCTAGGGTCCCGCCTGGGCAGACAAACCCCGGACCGGGCAGAAAAGGACACGCGATGAGACATGCAGAAACCGTGACATTCGGGGGCGGAGGCCTGGACCGCGCGGCGCATCTGCGCGGCGACGCGCAAGGGCTGGTGGCCCATCTGGCCGCCCCAGAGACACGGATCGTCCCGGTCTGGCGGGGCAAACCCGCATTTCGTGGCGAGGGGACCGTCGATCTGGTGTCCGTCGCACCCGGTGACGGCCTGCTGGCCGATGCAGCTGGCGCACCGGTTTTTCTGGGTCTGGCCCGGAACCGGGCGTGGTTCGCACAAGACATTTCCACCTGGCAGCCCGATCAACCCGAGGTCGCGCCGGGGCAGTTCTTTGATGCAACCCAACAGGTTCACCCGGCGCTGGAGGGCGCCCGTTTTGCCGAATTGCGCGGTGTCATGGCGGGCCTGTCGATGTTGGACGCGGAACTGGTCGCCACGGCCAAGGCGATTATGGGGTGGCACCGCTCGCACGGGTTCTGTTCCGCCTGCGGTGTCGCCAGCGAGGTGACCCAGGCAGGCTGGCAACGTACGTGCCCGGCCTGTGGCACCCATCATTTCCCACGCACGGACCCGGTGGTGATCATGCTGATCACGCTGGGCAACAGCGTGTTGGTGGGGCGGTCGCCGGGCTGGCCCGAGGGCATGTATTCCCTGCTGGCGGGCTTTCTGGAACCCGGCGAAACGGTCGAGGCCGCGGTGCGTCGCGAGGTGGTCGAAGAGGCCGGCGTGCGCGTGGGCGCGGTGGACTATCTGGCCTCGCAACCCTGGCCTTACCCATCCTCGTTGATGATCGGTTGTCGCGGCGCGGCGCTGAGCCGCGACATCACGCTGGACCCCAATGAGCTGGAACAGGCCATGTGGGTGACGCGCGAAGAGATGCTCGAGGCCTTCGCCGGACGCCACCCGGTCATCCAGCCTGCGCGAAATGGCGCGATCGCACATTTCCTTCTCAGAAATTGGCTTGCGGATCGCCTTGATTAAGCCCAAAATTTGCGCCAAATTCGGGGCTCATAGCGAACAGAAAGATGAACAGCCATGAAACTGTCCACACGCGAAGATATAGCAGCGCCAATCGAGGCCGTTTTCCGCGAGATATCGGATTTTGACGGGTTCGAACGGGCCGCGCTGCGGCGTGGGGCCGAGGTGGTGCGCACTGACAGCCTGACGGCGGCGGGCGTTGGCATGACTTGGCGCGCGCAGTTCCCGTTTCGCAATCGCGAACGTCAGGCCGACCTTGAACTTTTGGATCATGATGTTCCCAACGGGCTGACGTTGTTTTCCAGGATTTCGGGGGTCGAGACAACCGTGGTTGTCGAACTGGTTGCTCTGTCGCGCGTGCGCACGCGCATGAATATGTCGATCGACTTGAAACCCAAATCGATCCCGGCCCGTCTGATGATCCAGTCTCTGAAACTGGCCAAGACGAACATGACCAAACGGTTCCACCGTCGGGTCGCCGATTTCGCCGCCGACATCGAAGACCGCCACTCGGCCTGATCCTGTCAGTGAAACGCTGGGTCTTGCGCCCGCGAACCAGTCGCTTGTGCGATCTGTTTTATGGTCGCGGTGGCGCATTTTTGCAGGCAAAAATGCGCCATGCCCAACAAATGGCGATCCGACAGGATCAACAGTTGGCGGGAGGGGGCCGGTGGCTGATCAATCCAAACGGTCTGTGCTGAACAGGTACAGCAGGCAGCCGATCAGCGTTGGCACGGCAAAGAACAGGAACACCGTTTGATAGGGTGCCGCCGGGCCGCTTGCGCCTGCCTGCGCTCCGGCAAATACACTGGCCGATGCGAACTGGAAAATCCCGACGCCGCCGATCCCGAACATGTTGATCAGCGTCACACCGCGCCCAACCAGGTGGGGTGGAAAGAAGCTGCGCGAATGGGCGACGATCATCGGGAAACTTGACCCGAACAGACCGATGGCGGCCAGCAGGGCGGTGGTTGCGACCAGGCCGCCTTGGGGCGCGGCCCACAGGGCAAAGACACAGGCAACGGCCAGGATATTGCCGGTAAAGATCACCCATTTGCGGGTCTTGAACACACGGTCCAACGGGCCATAGGCAAAATTTCCGATCACCATCGACAGACCCATGACCAGCGTTACCGCCCCGATGCCCGAGGCATCCAGGCCATAGACATCCTTAAGGAACGGCCCGGCCCACAGCCCGCGCAGACCAGCCGGCGCGGTATAGTTCACGAACATCAGCGGCAAGATGGCCCACAGTGCGGGCATTTTCAGAAGGTCCAGCACGGACCCCTTCGGCGTGTCACCTCCATGGGCCGAGGGCGGGTCCTTTACCGTCGCCAGGACGGCCAGGGCCACGATCACGGTCACGCCCGCCAGCCCCCACATGGTTTCGCGCCAGCCCAGCACTTCGACCGCCCAGGCCATGGGCAGCGATCCCGCAATATTGCCCAGTGCGCCAATGCCGATCACGGCCCCGGCCAGCGTGGCAAAGACAGCGGGCGCATACATGCGCGCAAAGATGTAATAGCTGGCCATCAGCACCGGCGAACAGCCCACCCCGATCAGCATCATGGCAATCTGGATGTGGCCCGGCGTGGTGGCCATGGCGAACATGGCTGCCCCTCCGCCGCCTCCGACCGCCAGCAAGGTGGCGGCCAGGCGGCGCGGTCCCAAGTGGTCCAGCGCCCAGCCGACCGGCAGTTGCATCAGCGCAAAGATGATGAACCACAGGCCCGAGGCACGCGACAGGTCTTGTGTCGTCGCGCCCAGGTCGGTGGACAACACAGGCGTCATCACCGCCAGAAATGCGCGATAGAACTGGCTCAGCACATAGGCGATCACCAGAAAGAATATGCCGATCCGCATTGGGTCCCCTCCCCGAAATCCAATCGCGCCACATGACACTGCTTTGGGCAGCGCGACAAGGGGGCGGNCCCGCAAAACCCGTTGCGCTTGCAACGCTCTTGCCAAATGGGCCGTTTCATGGCCTGNTACCGCCCAACCTGCGAGGCTGCCGTGACCGATTTCGACCTGGATTCCTTCCTGCCCTATCAATTGTCCGTTCTCTCGGCGCGCGTCAGCGCCGGGTTCTCGAAACACTACCGCGAGGCCTATGGCATTTCGGTTGCCGAATGGCGCGTGGTTGCGCATCTGTCCAACGGCAATGCGGTCAGCGTGCGCGAAATCCACGACCGGGTGAACATGGACAAACCCAAGGTCAGCCGTGCGGCCTCGCGCCTTGAGGATGCCGGATATATCACCAAGGTGGAAAACAAATCCGACCGGCGTCTGGTCGAACTGACCCTGACTGACAAGGGTCGGGCGATGATCGAAGCCCTGGCGCCCATCGCCAAGGCCTATGAGAAGAAGCTGGTCGAGGCCCTGGACGGCGCGGACGACGCATTTCGCGCCCAGCTGAACGGTTTGATCGCCGCCGCAAAGCCTCGCAGCAAAGACTGACGGAGCGTCACGGGCGACAGGCCGCGCTGACTGTGCCAGTCTCTGCGCGAAACCTGATCGCAAAACTGACATCCAGAGGACTTTCCATGACCGACATCGTCATTCTCGGCGGCGCGCGCACCGCCATTGGCACCTTTGGCGGCAGCCTTGCCGCTGTTGCCCCCATCAGCCTGGGCGCGACCGTCGCGCGCGAGGCCATGACGCGCGCAGGCGTTGAACCCGGCCAGATCGGCAACGTCGTCTATGGCCACGTGATCAACACCGAACCGCGCGATATGTACCTGTCGCGCGTCGCGGCGATCGAGGCCGGTATTCCCGACACGACCCCGGCAATGAACGTGAACCGCCTGTGTGGCTCTGGGGCGCAGGCCATTGTGTCGGCGGCCCAAAGCCTGATGCTCGGCGACGCGGATTTCGCGCTGGCCGGGGGGGCGGAAAGCATGAGCCGGGCGCCTTATATCCTGCCGCAGGCGCGCTGGGGCCAGAAAATGGGCGACACGGGCGCCCAGGACATGATGCTGGGTGCGCTGAACTGTCCGTTTGGCACCGGCCATATGGGCGTGACAGCGGAAAACGTCGCCGCCGAACACGATGTCAGCCGCGACGCACAGGATGCGTTTGCATTGGAAAGCCAACGGCGTGCGGCCGCCGCGATCGAAGCCGGGTACTTCAAGGACCAAATCGTGCCGGTCGAGGTGAAAGTCCGCCGTGANACGGTGATGTTTGACACCGATGAGCACCCCAAGGCGACCACGNTGGACGCGTTGGGCGGCTTGCGCACTGTTTTCAAAAAGGACGGNACGGTTACGGCGGGCAATGCGTCCGGCATCAACGACGGTGCGGCGGCTCTGGTGTTGGCGCGCGCCGAGGCGGCGGAGGCCGCCGGNCTTAAGCCGCGCGCGCGCATCCTGGGGTACGCCCACGCAGGTGTTCGCCCTGAGGTGATGGGGATCGGTCCGGTGCCGGCAGTCGAAAACCTGTTGGCCCGCACTGGCCTGTCGATCAGCGACTTTGATGTCATCGAGTCAAACGAGGCTTTCGCGTCACAGGCGTTGGCGGTGAACAAGGGGCTGGGTCTGGACCCGGCCCGTGTGAACCCGAATGGCGGCGCGATTGCGCTGGGCCACCCGGTGGGGGCCACGGGCGCAATCATCACCGTGAAAGCACTGTATGAGCTGGAGCGCATCGGTGGCTCGAAAGCCCTGATCACCATGTGCATCGGGGGCGGTCAGGGCATCGCCATCGCCATCGAACGCATGTGATCTGACGGCGGCCTGGGCTTAGCCCCGGGCTTTCGCAGCGTCGCGGGCTTTGGTCGCGATGCTCTCCAGAACAGGGGGCAAGCCGCTGGCGTTCAGCTGTGGCGGCTTGCGCCAGGGGCCATAGCCCAGCGTCATGGTGCCACCGATCAGCGCCAGAAGAGCCATCGGTATGGCGGCGTTGATCAGTCGGGCGCCAGACACGCCAGTGGCAAGCGCGACGGCGAAAATGCCCACCCCACCCAACAGGGACGCAAGCCCGATCAGGAACAGTGTCCTGCGGGATCTGCCGTATTCGCCCCAAGTGATTTGAAATCCGGGCTGCGCGGTGTCCATCTGCTGTGCGATGGCGCTGCACAGGTCGAGAAAAGCAAAGGCCTCGGGGTCGGTGATCCAACCCCCCGGCGGGGCCGCTCCAGGACAGGCTGTGGCGTTTGTCGCCCTGCCACAGGTCGAACCGGCGCATCACGGTGCCCTTCATGCGGTGCTGGAGGAACGCGGCGTGGGTGATCTGGGTAATCGGCAGGGACCAGCCGCCGTCCTGCTGCAACAGATCGTCAGTGATCCGGAAGGTTTCCAGAGCACGAAGCGGGGCAGGTTTGAAGCGGTATTCCATGCGGGGACCCTAGCGTTGGGGGGGGCATGCAGCAAGTTTGCANCAGGAATATGACCAAGGATTTGCGCCGACCTGGTGGCGGGAGTANTGCGCAAACCCTTGCAGGCAGGGCGCGGCGTGCGCGCGGGACCTGCGGTCCAAGTGGCGCTTGNGGCGCAGGGTTGGTCATCCAATGGGGGACANGCAATGGGGGACGAGCGCAGCTTTTCGTATGCGAAAAGCTGCCACACCCAACCGGCTAAAGGCATCTTGGATGCCTGATCGACGGGCGGGAGCCGGCGTCGTTGCAGACCCGCGCTTACAGGGCGCGCCAGCCGATATCGGTGCGGTTAAAGCCTTCGGGCCAGTCGATGCCGTCGATCATGGCATAGGCCCGCGCGCGTGCCTCGCTCAGGCTGTCGCCGCGTGCCGTCACGTTCAACACGCGGCCCCCTGTGGCGGTGATCTTGCCGCCCACAGATGTGGTGCCCGCGTGGAACACCATGTTCGCGCTGTCTTCGGGCAGCCCATTCAGCCCATTGATCACGCTGCCTTTTTCGTAAGGCCCTGGGTATCCGTTTGCTGCCATCACCACGGTGATCGCGTGGTCGTCGGCCCAGTTCACCTGGGCTTGGTCCAGCCGACCTTCGGCGCAGGCCAGCAGCAGATCCAGCGCCTGTGCGCCCAAACGCATCATCAGAACCTGGCATTCCGGATCGCCAAAACGCACGTTATATTCGACCAGACGGGGTTGGCCGTCCTTGATCATCAGACCGGCATACAAGATGCCCTTGTAGGGCGTGCCGCGCCGGGCCATTTCGGCCACGGTGGGGTTGACGATTTCGTCCATCGCCTTTTGCGCAATCGCGTCCGTCAGAACCGGTGCGGGCGAATAGGCGCCCATGCCGCCGGTGTTCGGCCCCGTGTCACCATCCCCGACACGTTTGTGGTCTTGTGCGGTGCCGATGGGCAAGGCGGTTTTGCCGTCGCACAGGATGAAATACGAGGCCTCTTCGCCCTCCATGAATTCTTCGATCACGACTTCTGCGCCCGCATCGCCGAATTCGCCGTCGAACATGTCGTCGATGGCGGCCAGGGCCTCGTCCAGTTCCATGGCGACGATCACGCCCTTGCCAGCGGCCAGACCGTCGGCCTTGACCACAATCGGCGCGCCTTGTTCGCGGATGTATGCCTTGGCGGCGTCCGCGTCGGTAAAGTGGCCATAGCCTGCGGTGGGCGCGCCGGAGGCGTCACAGATTTCCTTGGTAAAGGCCTTCGAGGCCTCAAGCTGCGCCGCTTTGGCCGAGGGGCCAAAGACCAGAATGCCCGCTTCTTCCAANCGGTCGGCCACGCCGACGGCCAGCGGTGCTTCGGGGCCGACAATCACGAAATCAATCGTGTTTTCCTGGGCAAAGGTAACGACCGCGTCGCCATTCATGATGTCCAGCGTTGCGCATTCGGCGATATCGTCCATGCCCGCATTNCCGGGTGCACAAATCAGACGGTCACATTTCGGGTTCTGCATCACGGCCCAGGCCAGGGCATGTTCACGCCCGCCGCTGCCCAGAATAAGGATGTTCATGGTGTGATGCTCCTGCCCAACTGTTGTGTTGTCTGCCTTCTAGGGCGCGGGGCCGCGATTCTCAAGGTGGCGAGGNATCGCCTGTGTGATCAGGCGCCGTGAACCNTCAGGGCCACGATCAGTGCCTCTGGGTCATCGCGGTACNGCGCGATGTCGCGCGCCAACAGGGNGGTCAGGGCAGGGCGTTTGGGGGCGGTGATCCAGGCCAGCTCCATGGCCAGGGACAACATCGGCCCGCCGCCCGCTTCGATCTCGCTCACAATATCGCTGTGGTTTGTGATCACGTGGTTTGCCACCCGCCCCCGCCGCGCGTCATAGCTGGCGTTCTGCACGGCGCTGCCAACCGCCTGGGCGGGCAGGAACAGAGGGTTCGGGATGTGGCTGGGCTGATCGGTGCAACCCACAAGGGGCAGGAGAAGCAAAAGGCGTTTCATGCGGGCAGGGTGGCAGGTCCGGGCCGGACTGCCAACCGTGCGGCCTTCCCCTCGGCGTGGCTCCGCCATAGGATAGGCGGAAAGCAGCAAGCAGGCCCTTATGTCAGACCTTCTCGAAGACAGCCCCCCCGGCGACAATGCCCCCGAATTCAGCGTCTCGGAAATTTCGGGCGCGGTTAAGAAAACCATCGAAGGCGCGTTTGGCCGGGTGCGGGTGCGCGGCGAAGTGGGGCGTGTGTTCAAGGCACGGTCGGGCCACCTGTATTACGACATCAAGGACGACAAGAACGTGCTGTCCTGCACGACCTGGAAGGGGCAGGCGGCGCGTTTGTCGGTGCAGCCCGAAGAAGGGCTGGAGGTCATCGTCACCGGCAAGTTGACCGCCTTTGGGGCGCAGTCGAAATACAATCTGAACGTCGAAGAGGTCGAAGTCGCGGGCGAAGGCGCGTTGATGGCGATGCTGGAGAAACGCAAGAAGATGCTGGCAGCCGAAGGGCTGTTTTCTGACGAGCGCAAGCGCCGTCTGCCGTATTTGCCGGACGTGATCGGTGTCATCACCTCGCCCTCAGGGGCGGTCATTCGCGATATCCTGCACCGGTTGCGCGACAGGTTTCCGCGCAAGGTTCTGATCTGGCCAGTGGCCGTACAGGGCGCGGCCTGTGCGCCCGAAGTTGCCCGTGCGATTGAAGGCTTTAACGCGCTGACGCCCGGTGGGTCGATGCCCCGGCCGGACCTGTTGATCGTCGCGCGCGGGGGGGGGGCGATCGAAGACCTGTGGGGCTTTAACGAGGAAATCGTTGCCCGGGCCACGGCGGCGTCCGACATCCCGTTGATTTCGGCGGTGGGGCACGAAACGGATACGACGCTGATTGATTTCGTGTCGGATTTGCGCGCGCCAACCCCGACGGCGGCGGCGGAACATGCGGTGCCTGTGCGTCTGGAGCTGATGGCCTGGATCGACGAACAGGGCGCCCGCCTGTCGCGGAGCGTCAGCCAGGCGGTGATGATGCGCGGCCAACGTCTGCGCGATGTGGCGCGGGCTTTGCCGCGGGCGGACACTTTGTTGGATGGTCCGCGCCAACGGCTGGATCAGGCGTCTTTGCGCCTGCCCACGGCCTTGCGCGCCATGACCCAGACACGACGNGTGAAGCTGAGCGANATTTCCGCCGGCCTGCGCCCTCGTGTGTTGACGGCGCGGCTTGACCCCATGCGGGATCGGCTGCTGACCACCGGGGCGCGGTTGGGTCCGGCGCTGGGCCGGGCTGCGGGCGAAAAGCGGCGCGAGCTGGATCGGCTGACACCGCGTCTGGATGCCGCGCGTTTGGTTGAGGCGAACGGGAAGCGGCACGATGGTCTGGCCGATCTGGGCGCACGTCTGGATCGTGCTTTTGCGACCAACACGGGCAAGCATCGTGATCGCCTGAATGCGTTGAACAGGATGCGCCAGACCTTGGGCTATACCGAGACGTTAAAGCGCGGTTATGCGGTGGTGCGCGGTGCGGATGGGGTTGTGACGACGAAGACCGCGGCGGCCAAGGCAGGGGCGTTGGAGATTGAGTTCAGCGATGGACGGCTGAGCATGGGGGAAGGCGCCCCAGCAAAGGCGAAGCCGGCGAAGACGCAAAAACCGAAACCGGAAACACCGGACCAGGGTTCGCTGTTCTAAGGGTGTCATCCGCAAAAGGCGGGCTCCCGCCGCTCACCCGCGCCTCAAAGAGGCTTGTCTCGCGTTGGGCGTGGCGCTTTTTCGCAAGCGAAANAGCGCGGCCCAGCCGCCAACCAGCCGCCAATGGGGGCGGCAGNCCCCATGCGAGGCCGCGATGGCCGCAGGGCGAGCGTTCGCTATCCGCGTGGGGAGCGTTTGCCGGTTGGGCGGCCACCCGGCTTGCCTGATGGCTTGCCCATGGGACGCGCACCCGGTTTCCCCATTGGTTTTCCAGCGGGTTTGCCACCATGCCTGCCAGCGGGTTTTCCGGCGCCCCTTTCAACGGGTTTCTCGCCTGCCATGCCCGCGAACCTGCTGTTATCTTTGCCTCCGGNTTTACCCGCAAATTTGCGTGCCGGTTTTCCCCCGGCCTTGCCCACCGGCTTGCTTGTCGGTTTTCCACCCGGCTTACCATCAGGTTTGCCCGCCGATCCTGGGCGGGTCCGTTGCGGCGCGGCACGTTTCTGCGCCGGGGCCGCTTCGTGTTCCATGCCCAGCTGGTCGCGCATGACGCGGGCTTTGATCTCTTCGACCTCGCCCGCCTTGAGTTCACCCAACCGGAAAGGGCCATAGCTGACGCGCAACAGGCGGTTCACGGTCAGGCCGATGGCCTCCATTGCGCGGCGGATTTCGCGGTTTTTGCCTTCGCGCAGGGACAGGGTCATCCAGGCGTTCGACCCCTGTTGCCGGTCCAGCGAAATCGTCATTGGCTGGAACCGTTCACCTTCGACGGTGATGCCTTTGCGCAGGGGTTTCAGCATGTCTTCGGAGGGCTCGCCTTTGACGCGCACGCGGTATTTGCGCACCCATCCGGTCGACGGCAGTTCCAGCTTGCGCTTGATCTCGCCGTCATTGGTCAGCAGCAGCAGACCTTCGGAGTTCAGATCCAGACGGCCAACAGACATCACGCGCGGCAGGTCTTCGGGCAGAGAATCAAACACCGTCTTGCGGCCCTTTTCGTCCTTGGCCGTGGTCACCAGGCCCGAGGGCTTGTGATACAGCCACAGGCGCGGCGGTTCGGCCTCGGCCAGCGGTTCTTCGTCCACCATGATCTGGTCCTTGGCGGTGACATTCAGCGCCGGACTGTCGATCACGGAACCGTTCACGGACACGCGGCCCGCCTGGATCATGCGTTCGGCTTCACGGCGGCTGGCCACGCCAGCGCGGGCCAGAACCTTGGCGATGCGATCACCTTCGGGTGTCTTGGGGTTTTCCTGTGTCATGCCCCCGCATACCCCGCGCCCGCGCAAAGGGAAAGCCTTGGCAAACCGGGGCGGGCAGGGCAGGAATGGGCCATGAGCCCCTTTACCAGCCATATGGACGCCGCCCTGGACGAAGCACGCAAAGCTGCGCAGCGGGGCGAGGTGCCCGTCGGTGCGGTTCTGGTCGCCCCATCTGGTGAAGTTGTCGCGCGCGCAGGCAACCGGACGCGAGAGCTGAACGACCCAACGGCCCACGCCGAGGTTCTGGTGATCCGCGCGGCCTGCGCCGCTGCGGGCAGCGAACGCCTGCCGGGTCATGACCTGTATGTCACGTTGGAGCCCTGCCCAATGTGCGCCACCGCGATTTCAGCGGCGCGTATCCGGCGGCTGTATTATGGCGCGGCCGATCCGAAATCAGGGGGCGTGGCGCAGGGCCCGCGTATCTTTACCCATTCACAATGCCACCATGTGCCTGAAGTTTATGACGGATTTCATGCCGATGAAGCAGAGGCGCTGTTGAAGGAGTTCTTTGCGCAAAAGAGGTAGATCATGGATTTCGAAACCGTTTCGGCCCCGGATTTCGGCCGCTCTCTGACGGGGGTGGGGGTGAACATCCTGACCCGCGATGTGCAGGCGCTGGTGGGCTTTCTGACCCAGGTCGTTGACGTGAATGCCCACCAGGTCACGCCGGATTTCGCGATCATGACCTATGGCGGGCAGGAGTTTTAAATCCATGCCGATCACACCTATCACGGCCACCCGTTGCCGGCGCTGTTGCCCTAAACGGGCGCGCGTGGGGCTAGGATCGAGCTGCGCTTGTATGACACNGACCCNGACAGGGCCACCGCGCGGGCCGCGGCGTTTGGCACGACGATCCTGCAAGTGCCGGAAAACAAGCCGCATGGGCTGCGTGAATGTGTGATTCTGGATGGTGAAGATTATGCCTGGGTGCCCAGCCGTGCCTTGACGGAGGAAGAGGCACAGCAAGTCGGCTCGTTAGGTCCCGAGCGCGCGAAGCGACTCCTCGTAGGCCATTATATGCTGGGGAAACAGCACGGCATAGCGCGGGTTGAAGATGCCCTGAACATCGACCTCGTATTCGAAACCCTGCTCACCAAAATCATATTCGAACAGAACCACATCCACACAGTCAATTGGCGTGCCATCCGCAAGCCATGCGCCCAGACCGATCCAACGCTTGACCATGGGGCCTTTGTCAGGCTCTGCCGCAACCGAGTGTCGGAAGTCGGGAAACCCATCGCCGGGGGAAACTTACCATGCGCGCAGCCCATGGGGCATCACCATGTTCCAATCCTGTGGTGCCGATCACCTTGTCCGCATGAACGACTTGAAAGCCCGCCACGCTAGATCACAATCGCCTGCATCACTTCGGGTTCGATCACATCCACACCGGGCAGGCCATCAACCAACACCTGCGCCGATTGTTCAAGCAGCGGGAAGGTGCGGTAGTGACACGGGATCACGGTTTTGAAATCAAAATACCGTTTCGCCGCATAGGCCGCACGTTTCATATCCATGGTGAAATGGCCGCCCGCGCACAGAATGCCGATATCGGGCCTATGGATGTCTCCCATCCACTCCATGTCCGCCATGATATCGGTATCCCCGGTGGCATAGATCGTGTGGCCTTCGCCCGTGATCATGAACCCGGCCTCGCCCCCTGTGTAGATGGGACCATTGTCACCCTGTATTGATGAGGAATGCACTGCGTTCACCATGGTTACGCTGACATTGCCCAGCTGGACTGTGCCGCCTTTGTTAAAGCCCAGCGTGGCGATGCCATGCT
>JGI24724J26744_10001837_pt1 | contig 14347 bp, 13 predicted proteins | sample Cruoilmetagenom7_FD_26744 | JGI IMG/M metagenome (IMG submission 26744)
ACGGGTACGAAACGAGTGAGGCGAAAAGAGCAACGAGGAAAGAGCGGAGTATGTCGACTATTGGGTGGGACAACGATCGGGACAATGATCGAGAAGGTGCTTGGCAAACGCAGGGAGAACATCAGCAGGGCCCACAGCCCGCACATCGACACGCAGACGAAAAGGAAGTAGCACAAGATAGGTGCGCGGGGCAGAAATCAGGGAAGGAACTGTCCGCGTACCTCGAAGTTGTGACAAGTCCCGAGCATATGTTTTTTTCGTGTGTCGATGCTGCGTTCACTCGTCGGAGCATGCCGTTTCTGCGTACTGGCGTTGTGGTGGAAACCTATGACAATGATGGTGAGTCGGTGCAGGTGAATCTTCGCAACCTGGAACGAGACTGCTTGTCTGCTTCTCGTGACGCCTGGCCAGGTATGGTGGAGCGTTTTTTGCAGGCGGGAATGTGGAAAAAACAGGTTCTGGATTTGCTTGAGGACCCGGTAGAAGTGCGCGAACGTGCACTTCTACGCTTGTGTCCTGTCTCTTTTTCTCGACAGTTTGATTTCGATCTGCTTTGCCGGCCCATAACGGCCGATTTATCAGCCCTCATTGTTCTCGACCTGCCCGAAAGCATTGCCGGCTTTGACAGGGCACGACTTGGTGCTCTCGGTCTCACGGAAGAAGAACTATTCATGCACGCGCGTGAGAACACCCAAAGAAAGGTTCTTGTGGATGTGTACTCCTGCCTGCAAGGACCGGAGGTTTTATTCGCGGTCATCGGAGAGACACATCCCTGTAGCGCGACCCATGCGCTTTGGCCAGATCGCTGGGTTTCTTCAATAGAAGGTGCTGGTGCTCTTGTCACTGTTCCGAACTGTTCCGTGGTCTTTGTACTTCCTATTCTGGAACCTACGCTTTTCGCGGCGCTTCCGTATCTGCTCGATGCGACCGATCTGTATTTTCGCGTGGAAAACAACCCTATTAGTAGTCATCTTTATTGGTGGCGGAATGGTATTTTTCGTCTTTTACCGCGAGGCCGACTTTTTGACCGTCAAGAACGTGTGATTCTCGATGAACTTGTAGGGGTTGTCGAGAACTTGTGAAGAGAGAAATGCTGGCAGACCAGAACTCATGGCGAGCAGCTACGTCAATTTTCTCACGACTTTATTTCAAGTACGTCTATCACGTAGATAATGGTCTCTTGGCGTGGTGCACGGGCGTCTGGTGGCAAAATGATCTTGCGACGTCCGCCTACCTTCATGCCTTGTATGCTCTCTGCGAGACCTTCGACAATGAACTCACTCGAGAGATCGATTTCGGTAGCAGCAGACGAATCCCAGGTTGACAGGTTTTCTTTTCCTGTGGACCACAAGATTGTCAGCATATTTGTGACAATTGTTGAGTCTGCCTGCACAGTGGCGCCCGTCCCGAGAACGAGGTCTTCTACCACCGGGGCTTTGGGCGGATTTTTTTGCGTGTTTACCGCGATAACCGGCTTTTTCGAGATGGCCGCGGGAATCTTTTCGCTGGGAAAGGAGACCTGTTTCGGGGCGTTCCCATCATTTGAGAGGATCGAAGGCATCGCAGAGTCGTCGTATGCGAGCAAGTCCACCACAAAGACAAGTGCATGGTCCGGGCCGATTTGTTGGGGGGAAACCCTTCTTTTCGTAGGCCAAATCGCTTGGAATAAGAAGGACCCGACGTCCTCCTACCTGCATGCCGGGAATGCCTTCTTGCCAGCCGGTGATAACTCGGTCCAGCGGAAAACTGATCGGCTCGTTTCGTTCCCAAGACGAGTCGAACTGCTCTCCTTCCGGAAAAGTCACTCCCACATAGTTCACAGTGACTTCGGCACCCGAGGGGACTGCGGGTCCGGTTCCTTTGATCAAGTCAACAGTGCGCAAATCACTGGGCGGGAGGTCACAATCGTTGAGATGTACTTTTGGTTCTTGCAGTAAATCCTGTGACAGGTCAGGAAAGTCGGCGAAATCAGAGGGTTCTGACTTATGCCATTCCACTTGGGTGCACTGCACCGCAGAGACATTGTTTCCCAGAGCCGAGGGGCTGTCTGTTTCGTCATCGTCAGCACACGCAGCGAAGAGCAGAGACGGAAGGGTGAGTAAGGCTGTAAAGCGGAGACGAGTAGAAGGTCGCATCGAAGACCAGGTCCTTTTAAGAAAGCCGGAACACGGAAAACTCTCGGTACTTTAGGGCAGCTTTCGATTGGGAGCGAACCGCCGCTTTTTTTGCACTTCATGCGAGGGTCCTGAAAGGGAAGAGCTCTCACTGTTGTGTCACACGTCGTTCGGAAATCTTATGTCAGATTTCTATCACTAGTATTGTTTTGTGCTGTTTTTTGTTTTTGCGCTTTTCTCGTACTGAGAAGTCAGGCAAGAGATGCAGACAAGAGTCTGGGAGCGCAGCAGACTACTCCCCTACTCTTGGAAAATCCCTTTTCAATTGAAAAGGGATTTTCCAACTTGCAAGCGCTTTTCAGTGCTTACCAGACGTCTTGTCTGGTAGGATTCCGCGTCAGAGAACAAAGTGATCCCGATGGACCCCGAATTTCCACCATCAACAGCCACAGAAAATTCCTCTGCCACTGAACATACTGTGAAAAAAAGAAGCGTCGTTGATGCCCCGATTGTAGAAGGCAGATCCCGTTTTCTTGATCGTTTTGTATCACGCTTCATGAGCAGTCCAGTCCGGTTCAGGATGTCCCTTCGCCCCAGTCTGCTGTTTGGGCGTACACGCAGGGCGCGTTTTTTCGCAGAAGACTTGAAGGTCGCAGAATTTTTGGTACAACGCATTGAAATAGACGCGCGCGACGTTCGCTTTTCTTTTCGCCGACCTTGGCGTTTGCACATGGCTGAGATGACTGCTGATGCAGTCATCTCAGAGAAGACGTTTAACGCCTATGCCCGTGACAAGGGTGTTCCTTTTCGTGTGTCTTTTCGGGATGGAGGCATTCGGGCACGTACTGGAGTCGCTGGAATTCGTCTCGGTGCTGTTGACATGGATTTCGAAGTGGACGATGACGTCATTCGGATTACGCCGCGTGAGTTCTCTGCTTTGGGAATCGGGATTGGCCTTTCCGCGCGGGCAGCGGAATCCTTGCGGGCAGAACTTCCCATTCCTGAACTGCCTTATGGTGTGAAGGTATCTGAATTGCGACCTGTGCACGGAGCGCTCGAAGCTGTTCTTGTAGGTGAAGACGTGTCTGTTGTCTTCGATGAGGAAATGCGAGAGAATCTGTCCCGTTTTCGCAAACGCGAGAAAGAAGAAGGAACAACAGAGGACGAAGACGCTCTTACCGATGAATTCGCAGAGGATTTCTTCTCTGAGGGAGAAAACCCGGATGAAAGAATAATTCTGCAGGACGACCTCGGAGGAGAATCGCGAGAAACAAAGGAGAGAAAAGCCGGGCCGAAGCGTGATGCGTCCGGGTCTGGTGTCGAGGATGGTCTTCGTGGTGAGGGGCCGCGGCGTGCGGGTGGTCGGCGGCGCAGTCCGTTGGAGGACCTGTTTGGTCTTGGTGATGACGCGGGTGGGTCTCGCCGTGGTGGGCCGGAGCGGCGTGCGGGTGGTCGTGTGGATCGACCAAAGCGTGATGCGTCTGATGAGACTGACGAGGCAGACGAGTCTTCGTGATGAGGGCCCGCGGTGTGCGGGTGGTCGGCGGCGCAGTCCGTGAGAGGAAGGGCGCCGACTTTTTTGTTCTGCGCGTCTTTCTTGATGCATCTGATCATTGGCGAGATGAACCGTCGTAACTCGTAGTGATTCTCTTACTCGAGATTCTGCTGTTTTGACGATATTTACTGTGAGTCGTGAATCTCTTTTTTCTTCAGTTAGGGATCTTCCGATGAAGAAGGTTTTTTCTTGTCACCGTGCGTCTGAGAACTCTCCCTTGAACCAATCCAGGGTGCGAGGTTCTTGTAAAAAGCAGTAACAGCGAATCTTATTCTCCCCAATAAATGTACAGTTTAATACTGAATTCTGAGGCCCTGTGTTTGAGTCTATGGGACCTTCCAGTACTGCATTACTTCCCTGGATTTGGTTCTCTAGCGTATTAAAACCTTCCAGGTCTTCGTGCCACCAAACTTGTGCGATGAGATTTTCAGGTTCTGACTCCATGCTGGAGACCTCTAATGTCATGCCAATTACATGAATGCCATCTGTTGTAAGATGCCGTCATAGGTGCCGATTCGNCGGAGTTCCTCTGGTTCTTCGGTCACTGTTGTTGTCGTCNTCGTTGTCGTTCCTGGGCCTTTTCTATCGAGATTATTGAAACCTAGGAAAGAAATAAATTCTGCCGACATCACGGTATCCATGATCCCCATCCACCACTTCTCAAACCCCGACTAGAGTGAACTTGGGAAGCCTGGTTTATTGTTCGCATTCATGATGGTGCAANTTATCATATAACTGGATGCAAATATTCAGAATGACGCGCANAATACTCTGTGGTAGGAATTGCCAAATAGTATTGGAATTTAGGGATGGTTTAGGGCNTGNTATTATCAGTAANATNATAATCGGTAAGGAGNTTTCTCTAGGGCTAGCGCGTCTGTTGGANTAGTGTGAATCATTGTGTCGTGAAGGTTCAGTTTTTCAAACTGATGGGAATTGTGTAACCAAGTAAATTTATTGTGATGNGTAATTTTTGCCAAGATGCAAAATTTGTTGCGCTAGAGTCTTTTTGATCTGTCCATNTGCCTGTTATGACATGCTTTGCAAGAAGTTTTTTAACTCCNACAGTTNTAATTTAGTACACAAGATGATTGAGTGTTGCTTTGAGAGAACCTTCCCTGTGGAATAGTTCTTTCATCTCATGAGCTGCTGATTTTCGTGTGTGGAGTATTCTTTCGAGTGGTAGTAGCCTGTCGACTTCTGGGTCTTTTGCGAGTGCTATTTTTGCTGCTTCCAGGACTTCTGTCCCCTTGCGATGGATTTCGGGATGTTTGAATCCTTGTACAGCGGAGAAACGATGGTCTCCAGTATGAGGTGTCGTAGCCCGTCCTGGAAGAGACTGGTCTAGTGCAATTCCTTTTAAAAGTGCGAGGAGTGCCCCGTATAATGAGAAGTCGGCGCAGCTGTCGAAGGCTTTAAATTCTATTCTGCCGTTTTCTTTAGGGATGCGGGCTCGTTTTGTAAGAGAAGGAAAGCTTTCTATAAGAAAGGATGGATTTTCTAGGAAAACCATTGCGGCTGGGCGCGCTCCAGTGCGTAGATAGGTTCGTGCGGATAGTCCATGCCAGACTTTTCCCTCAAGAAAGGGAGAGCTGTAGCTGAATGGGATGATCCACGGGCTGTAAAATGTGAGTTTTCTCCCAATATCAATGATCTGGAGTGGTTTCGCTCCTTCAATGGAGAAATTGAGATCAGGTCCATATGTCAGCATGGGGATATTTGCTGTTTGTTTTTCTGCGGACTGTTCTCGGCGTTTTTCTTCGTATTTGTTGAGGGGGGGGTCAGGCTGGAAGTCTCGTTGCCAAGGATTGCGGCTTACCAGGACGGGACGTAAGCCATGAGAGGCTGAGGTCTCACGGAGTAACTGGTAACTTTCTGCGAGTTCTGTAATTGTTCCTGCGATATTGTTGTGCACAGTGGTGCGGATCTCAATGCCTTTGGGTGCGCATTNCNCAACTTNTTCACTATCGATGAAACGNTCAAAACCTTCGATGTACCATCGTTTCTTTTTAATGCCTGCGTCGCCAATGCGTAACTGGGGATAATCGTGGGCATAGAGAGGAAGTGCATCGATTACTGCTTGGAATTTCTCGAATCGGGTGTTGGAGAAATCNGCGAATTCCCCATTTTCCTGAAGAAAAGCGATTTCGTGTTCGATGCCGTAGGAGAAGTGCAAGAGAAATTCCTTCTTTACAAGGCTTTCGTCAAAGGAAATGGGGGAGTGGGTATAAGGCAGCGTGAAAAGTTTGAGAGAAGATCTTTCCGAGTGAATGTATTCTGGAAGTATGTCCCCATGTTACTCTGGGCTTTCCTTCTTGGCGAAAGGGTTCCCTTTCTTTTCGAATCAGGTTTTCTTACAAAGCCCCTTTTCCTATTAATGTGCTGTTGTAATGCGAAAAAGGAGGGGTTGTGAGCACAACTGTCTTGGTGCGGACAGGCAAACAAATGGCGCAACGGATTGAGGCAGAAGTACCTGGAGTTACTGCTGTGCCGCTGCCTTTTGCGGGTCCACCGCCTGCCGGTCTTCAAGGGGAGGTCCTTCTGACTTATCCCGGAGCCCAGGTTGGCCAGATTCAGCCTCTGCTCGACTCTGGGCTGAAATGGGTGCATTTTCTTGGTGTGGGCATTGACGGATTTCCTTGCGAAATTCTTACAGAACAAACTCTTACTTGTTCCCGTGGTGCGAATGCGGTGCCTATCGCGGAGTTTGTGATGGCCTCTCTTCTTGCCTTTTGCAAAGGATTTCCTGATGTTTGGCAGCACGACGCTGGNACAACATGGTTTGCGCCACGTGTGCCGCTTACCTCGTTGCAGGGCGCTGTTGTTGGCCTTCTTGGCCTTGGCTCTATTGCCCGTCATGTCGCCGAGCGGCTTTTTCCTTTTGCTGCGCAGGTGAAGGCGGTACGCCGTACCTCCACTCCTAGCCCTGATCCCCGGATTGAGCTACTTCCTTCGCTTGAGGAGCTTCTGGTGCNGGCAGACCATCTTGTTGTGGCAGCGCCCGCGACGCCCGCGACCTACCACTTGCTTGATGCCGGTGCTTTCGCAAAAATGAAGACAGGTTCTCATCTTGTGAATATTGCACGTGGTTCTATCGTGGACCAAGATGCTTTACGCGATGCTCTCGACAACGGCCCTCTTGCCGGGGCTTCCCTCGATGTGAGCGACCCAGAGCCTTTGCCGGCAGACCATTGGCTCTGTACACATCCTAAAGTACGGTTTACTCCCCATATTTCTTGGAACTCCCCTTACACACTTGATGCCATGCTGGATGCCTTTCTTGCCAACCTCAAGCGGTATCAAAAAGGAGAACCGCTTGAAGGCCTCGTCGATATTGCAGCTGGATACTGAGAAATATTGCTTCAGCTGCTGTCTTGTCTGGTGCCGGCAAGGAGATTCTTTGCCGCGCGAGACATTGCCCACAGAAAATGTTTGCGTGGGCCAGTGCCAAAAAAGGTGGTTCCACTGGAACATGAGAAAACAGAACCCTGTGACGCGTATGGACTGCGTACCGGGCAGGATGTCCTGTGCTGCCCGATACCTCAGCGCATTTTCCTGAGTATTTTTTGGAATACCGGAAAGACAGAGTTCTTTCGGGCTCTTAGATGCCGAGTTTGGTTTCTTGCAAAGCCGTCACGGCTTCGTCAGTCCCCGCGAGTTCCACTTCAGCATTTTCTCCTCTGCCATAGGTAAAGAGCACGAGTTCTCCTGCTCTCCCCGTGAGAGTGACTTCGCGGCTCCCCTTTTTAATATGTTTTGTTTCTCCGGAGGGAGGGCCAAGGTGAGATCGATGTCGTCGAGTTCACGAAGGAGGAGCCGACCCATGCGTCCCAGTAAAACCCACATTCCCTCTTCGAGTTTTTCGATCCCTTCGCGTGGTGCTGTCTGTCCATTTGCCCGGCGGATGTCCTCATGATGAATGAAATATTCAATGAGGTTGGTTTGACCGTCAACTGCTTTCATGTGAAGAGGCGGCCCTGTGCGTATTTTTTCGACGAGTTCTGCAAAGCTGTGCTGTTGCAGCGTTTTCTTCATGGCGCGTTCAGTCATGCCGGCAAGAGAACTGAAAATAATCCCCGGCATGGCGAGCGGTTTGCGTTCTCGCACGTAGAGATGAGCGAGAAGATCTTGCACTGCCCATCCTTCGCAGAGAGTAGGACTGTCCGGCCCTAGCGCGAGCGCGAGGTCACACAGCGCGTTGCGCTCATTTTGCGCGAGGTCACGATTGCTCATGAAAAACTCTTCTTTCTCCTGCTGCGCCAAAAAAAGCTTTTTCCATCCGTTTTTCTCGGTTCTTTCGCATTACTGCGTGGCAGGTTCGGATTTGAATGTTATTCTCGCTTTTTGCCTGTCTTGTAGACGGCAAGGCACCCCTGTCTTTTTTCACCGTATCGTTGAGTTCTGCTGAGAACCTCTGACGAAAACGATTGCACGCCCTGAGGCAGGGAGTGCGCTGTCGCATGTGTGCCCTAGACGGAAACCCTTTTCCTTTTTCTTTTTGTTCATTTTGTCGAATCTAATGGTTTTTTTATGGTAGATGTCCTTGTTTTCGGGGCAAGGGTTTTGTGGAGAAAATCGATGAACCGTGCGAATAACTATTTGTATAGCTAATTATTCAGATACTGACTACTTTGTTGTCCCATTTTCTATGGCATATAATTATGTTTTTTGTATGCTACTGTAGATATTGGGCATTGAGTATTCATCATTGGGCGCTGGGGTAGACGCTGAGGTAGACGACAAGACGGCAAGGTGCTTGACGTCTTTTGAAAAAAAGACGTCATATTATTATAATAAATATTATTGTATCTATTTTTCTTGGTTGCAGCGTAGGTCGGGGAATGCTGTCTGGGGTGAGGGGAGACGAACGGCGTTTTGTCGTGAATAATAGGATAGTTAGGGATACTGCTGTTCGCGAGGAATGGGAAGAAAACCCTTTTTCCAGAAAAAACAGTGGAAGTGCGCATTAATGTTTTTTATCAAATGATGTGCCATGTTAAAGGGTTGAGAGTGGAAGAATGAGACGAAAAACGACCGTCGTGCTTATCCTTTTTGTGATGCTAGGTCTTGTCGGACAGGGTGCTGTCGATCAGGAAAGTGACGTGACTGCCACGAGTGATCTTTCTCAGGTTACGGGAGTGCAGCCTGTTTTTTCTTTCGTCATGTCCGAGGCATCGGCTTCCGAGGTGTCTGGTAATTCGGTACAGAAAACAGAAGACTTCGGGGACTCTTATGAAGAAGACCTCCGTATGGCTCTCGAAGTTGCAAACCTTTTTTGGGAAAAGCACTGGAGCGACTATTTCACGGGAAAGTATACGCTTCCAAGCGCATTAATTTCTTATTATGGCGATAATAATCCCAAATGCGGGAATGAAATTATTAATGGTGAAGATAATGCGTACTACTGTATTGCGGAGGATTATATCGCATGGGATACGCTATTTCTGAAGCGTTTATACTCGGATCCACAATTCGGAGATTCCTCAACTTATCTCATTATTGCCCATGAATGGGGTCACGCTATTCAGGCCCGTCTCAATAACAGTTTGGTGTCCGTAGCCTCTGAGTTGCAAGCTGATTGCTTTGCCGGTGCGACCATCGCTGGTTTAGTGAAAGACGGTGATCTCTATCTGGAACCAGGAGACCGCGGGGAGATTTTTGCGACTCTTGTCGAAGTAGCAGACAAGTATGAGTGGGGATCTCCTAGTGAGCATGGAAGCGCAGATCAAAGAATTGAAGCCTACCAAGGCGGCGAAAAGAATGGTATCCGCGCCTGTTTGCCATAAACGAGAAAGCCGTATATTCCCTGTAAATTTAAAAATATAACGTAAAAAGGTAAGGCACATTTTTTTACGGCTTTACCTTTTTACGTTGCCCACAAAGAACCCACTCGATCACATCCTTTCCTTAAACTCTTTGCCGGCAATACCCGCCTTTTCACCCCGATTACTGGGCTTTTCTACCTGTGGGTGTTCCTTCCTTTCTCGCTTGTACTCTTGCTATTTGGTAACTGTCCGGTTTTTCTATTTGGTGGGAAGTAAATCCCTCTGTGTCCCCTGTGAGTAGACGCCCAATTCCCGTTCCGGAGCTGAAGCTTCTTTCTTTCTCACTGTGGCCTGTTCGACACTTCCCGGAAGACAAGTGTTCTCTCGTCTTTGTCTGGCTACATTGCAACGCCAGGAAGGAATCTCTGGGGAGGAAACCCTGGAGATGTTCGCTTCTTTCGTGCTGGAACTCTTTCTGGAAGTGAAAAGGTTGTTGACGAAGTGGGCTGGGATTTGTCCTGTGTGAAGTCTGCACCAAGATAGTTCGGGTTTTGAGATGGGCAGGATGGCATGGCAGGGCATGTTTTTTTACAGAGAATGCCGAAAGGGAAAAAAGTCATTTTGAGGAGTAAAAGACCATGGTAATTAGTATTTTTTGCAAAAAAACATGAGAAGGAGATGGCAGCTTTTTGCCGATGAAGTGATGTGTTGTGGTGAGGGGAGGTTCTGATTGTTCGGCAGGACTTTTACTGGATGTCCGGTGGATCTGGTGTCTTTGTCGGAAGTTGTTCTTGTCTCAGGCAGTGGTTCGTGGGGGGAAAGAAAATGGTAGAAAGCGATAATGGGCGCGATGTGCGTTATTCGGAGTCGTCAACGGAAGTTTCCGGAGAGGGAAGATGCACAAAAGAGGATGATGACAAGCGTTCAGCTGGACAAAAAGATCATGATCGCGTGCTGTACTGTGGCGAGTTTCAGCGTCTTGGTGGGATTACCCAAGTGGTGGGATCGCATGAAGGACGAGTTTTTCATAACCGACTCATGCACTCTTTAAAAGCAGGAACTCTTGCTCGGCGTATCGCGGAGATTCTGAAAAAGGAACCTCTACATGTTCAAGATGTGATTTCGAAACTAGGAGGTCTCGATCTAGATGTAGTGGAAACTGCTGCACTTGCCCACGATATTGGCCATCCTCCTTTTGGTCATACCGGAGAGAATCAGCTGAATGAATTGGTGAGAGCAAAGGACGGAGAAGGCTTTGAGGGAAATGCCCAGGCTTTTCGTATTCTGACAAAGAACGCACCGCATCATGACAAATTTGGTCTGGATCTTACGAGGGCAACTTTGCGGGCAGTTCTAAAATATCCTTGGCTTCAAGGTAAATCTCCTAAATCGCAATCTTCAAAGAAGTACGGGGCTTACGAATCAGAAAAAGAGTTTTTCGATTTTGCGATGGAACTTCCTGTTCAGAAAAAGATGGAGAAAGAGCGTTCTCTTGAAGCCGCGATCATGAACTGGGCTGATGACATCACATATGCGGTGCACGATCTTTATGATTTCTGTCTTTCGGGGTTTATTCCGCTTTCGACCTTAATTCATGTTGGCCAACTGTCTCAAGACAATAGTGCATCGAAAAAAAGCGGGAAATCTGAATTTGAGCGATTTTATAAAAGCTCTCTATCTCGAGAAAAATATCATGAAGAAACTTTTTGTAATGCGTGTAGCTGTCTTTTTTATAGATTGCAAAAATCTGGGTATTTTCCTTCACTTGACAATACATCTTTAGAGGAATCATCTGCAAAATTGCGCGGAATGCAAAGCTACTTGATTCATAACTTTGAGAAGGTATTTGTTGGAGAACTTTGCAGTGAAGGATGCCTATCTGAGGTGAACTTCTCCGAACGATTTAATTTCCGTGAAATTAATATGGAAGAGGAATTCAAATGGAAAGAAGCCAAGTGGTATATGTTGATTTTAAAAGAATTGACGCACTTCTATGTTATTAGCAATCCCAGACTTCGTTCCCAACAAGTTGGGCAGAAGAAGATTTTGGAAGTCATTTTTCACGCGTACTATTCTGATTTGGAGAACGCTTTCTCAGGGGGAAAATCCGCGCAAGAGCAGTCGGGTATCCCTTGGAAGTTTGAGAAATTATATGAAAAAGAGAAAGAATATCTTACGAAGTCCGGGAAGTACGAAAAAAGGGAACTTCTGGCTCGGATTGCTGCAGACATGACTGCTTCTTTGGAAGAACAAGAAGCAATTTTCCTATTTGACCGACTCAATGGCAACCGTATTGGATCAGTGACCGACTTGTTGCCCCATCACCTCTGATGTCTTGTCCGACGTGACTTTTTGCCGGAAGGTTGCCCCGGCATGGGTACTCCATTGTCTGGTGCGAGCCGAAGCCCGCCCGAGTATGTTGATCCTGTTTGCACGCGCGTGTGTGTCGTCCTGCCACTGTGGGCTGTGGATGCATGCGGCCCCGGGCCCGGCGTAGCCGGGTACGTTTGGCTGGGGCGGTGGTTTTAGAGGGCGAAGGCGGTGGCGGGGTTGTCCCAGAAGATTTTGCGGATGGATTCGTCGGGGATGGGCTGCTTTTCCAGGCTTTCCATGCCCCAGGGGAAGGTGCCGTCCGGGTGGGGATAGTCGGTATCGAAAAGGAACTTGTCGTCGCCGACGAGATCGAGTGCGGCAGGCAGGGTTCTTTCGTCGCCGCGGGCGGCAACCCAGACGTTGCGTTTGAAGTATTCGGTGGGGGCCAGTTTCAGGTTTGGATGTTCGGCATTGCCGGAGAATTCGTAGTGTTGTTCCATGCGTTGCAACCAGTAGGGGACCCATCCGGCGTCGGCTTCAACATGGACAACCCGCAAGTCGGGGTAGCGTTCAAAGATGCCGCCCCAAATGAGTGACATCATGGCNGACATTGCCTCGAAGGGGTGGGCGACAATATGTCCGGTGGTGTGGGTGGGGAAGCGGTCCCCAAACGAAGGAATATGGGGGGAGCCGGAGTCGTGGAAACAGATTGGCCGGTTGCTTGCTGCTGCTGCTGCGAAGACCGGATCGTATGCTTCGTCGGCGAGGTCGCGTTCGCATACGGGGTTTGGGCGCATGTAGTAGGCTGTGCAACCTTTGGCGGCAGTGCGGCGTATCTCTTCTGCGGCAAGGGTAGGGTCTTGTGCGGGGAGCATGGCTGCCCAGCGGAGCCGGTCAGGGGCAGCGCTTGCGTATTCGGCGCTCCAGTTGTTGAAGGCGCGACAGCAGGCACCGAGAAGGTCGGTGTTCTCGAATTCTCGACCGAGAAGTTGTCCGCCCACGGTGGGAAAAAGGATCTGTATGTCGATACCGTGTTCATCCATGTCCTCGAGTCGGGCTTCTGGGGCATAGCCGGCGGTGAGAACGCGCTGGAAGCGTTGCATGCCTCGTGCCATTGCCGCGAGGAAGTCCGGTGTGGAGAAGGGATACTTTTCTTCGGAGACGAGGCTTTGGCCCTCTACCGTCATAGTGTTGCGCCCCCTGACCTTTTTTATGCAGGGTGCGGCGTCGCGGAACTCTGGGTCGATGTGTTCTTGCCACATCGCGGCCGGTTCCATTTGGTGACAGTCAGTATCGACAATTTTTCGTCCGTTACGCATTGTTTCCCTCTTGCAGTCCTGTTGCCGGGTATCCCGTTGTTTGCCTTTTTCGGTTGANAGTCGTCCTGGGCCCATGTGAGGCAGTGACCAGCCTGCTCACAAAAAGCGGGAGACGGCCTTGCAAAACTCTGCGGTGCTTGCCTGGCCTCCCTGGTCAGGTGTGAGATTACGGCCCCTGCGGTAGACCTGGGTGACAGCCTGATCGACATGTGCTGCTTCCTCGAAACGGCCAAGATACTCCAGCATCATGACGCCAGAGAGGATTGTTGCGGTCGGGTTGATGACGTTGCGGCCTTCGATGTCGGGAGCTGCCCCGTGTACCGACTCGAAGTAGGCGAAATCCTCTCCATAACAGCCGCTTGGNGCGAGACCGAGGCCGCCAATGAGTCCAGCGGCGAGGTCAGAGAGTATGTCACCATAGAGGTTTGGCAAGACGACAACGTCGAGTGCTTGAGGTTCGGCGACCATGCGCCGGGCAAAGTCGTCCACGATGTAGGTTTCGAATTCGATGTCGGGATATTCGGCGGCGATTTCTTCTGCGACTTGCCGGAAGAGCCCGTCTGTTTGCGGCAGCATATTATATTTGGAAGAGCACGTGACCCGACCGCGTTTTCCGGCTTGTTTGCGCCGGCAGGCGAGGTCGAAGGAGAACCGCACAATCCGTTCGCTTTCCTCTCGTGTGATGACTTTGAGCGCAAATTTTCCCGGTCCCATTTTTGCGACCGGTTTGCGGGCAGTCAGACTCATCATTTCGAGGGCTTCGAGCTGTTCCAAGTCTCCTTCGCACCCTACATAGAGGTCTTCGAGATTTTCACGGACAATGACAAAGTCTGTTCCTTCCGGATGGGCGAGGGGAGTGGCGCAACCGGGGAGCCAGCGGGCAGGACGCACATTCGCGAAGGTTTGGCGGCCCCAGCGTAGATACGCGAGCGCGACGCCGCTTGGNCCGCTTGTGGCCCCGAAAAACGTGGCGTCTGCTTCGTCGATCATTTCTCGTGCTTCAGGCGGAAAGACNGAGCCGTATTTTTCGGTTCCTGTTTTTCCCACAGGAGGAAAAGACCAGTTGATATCGGGCGCTAGGTTGCTGAGTAGTTCGACTGTGGGACGCATTGCTTCTGGAGCGGCGCCTTCTCCTTCGATCACAGCGATGCAAGGTGCGCTCATTGGGCTGCTTCCTTGAAAGATTTTGGTGGGGCCAGTAGACATGCTTTTGGTCTGTCGTGTGGAGGAAGGGGGCGCCGAGCTATTTTTCGCATTCCCATTTCTCGGTGCGCTCATTGA
>JGI24724J26744_10001838_pt1 | contig 14345 bp, 13 predicted proteins | sample Cruoilmetagenom7_FD_26744 | JGI IMG/M metagenome (IMG submission 26744)
ATATATGCATGTCCGTGCCGACGATGCCGGGGCGCATATGGCGATATAGCGAGCGCCAATAAGGCTGGATGGTCACGCCTTCATCTTGGATCAGCGCCTCCATCTTGGCCATTACCGTGCGGCGTTTGTCTGCATCGGCAATCGACAAAGCTTCGGTCAGCAAGGCGTCAAATTCCGGATTGGCCCAGCCAAACTCGTTCCAGGCTTCACCCGAGCGATATGCCAGCGCATGGATCTGAACGCCAAGCGGGCGGTGGTTCCAGTTGGTCGAGCTGAACGGGTATTTTGTCCAGTCGTTCCAGAACGTGCTACCGGGCAGAACCGTGCGTTTAACGTTGATGCCCGCGTCGCGCAGTTGGGCGGCCACCGCATCGGTGGTGTTCTTGCGCCANTCATCGTCGATTGAAACCAACTCATGCTCGAAATCAGCCATGCCGGCCTCTTCNATCAACGCTTTGGCGCCAGCCGGATCGTGCTTTAGCGGTGCCAGTTCGGCATATTCCGGATGTACCGGGCTGACGTGGTGGTTTTCAGCCGTCGCACCGCGCCCGCCGTAGCCAAGTTCCAGACAAACCGAATTGTCGACCGCCATCGCCAGCGCTTTACGCACGCGTTTGTCGGCATAGGGTTTTACACCATCGACTTCGGCCAGCTGGTTGGGACGCACGACAACAGTCGCGGCCGTAACAACTTCGCTTTTCACAAGGTCAAGACCGTCGAGAATGTCGATGAACTCGCCAATCGACTCGTGCAACATATCGACTTCTTCGCTTTCGATTGCCGCAAGCGAAGCCGACGGGTCGGTGCCATAGTCGATGTATTCGATCCGATCCAGATAAGGTCCGCCGTAAACATCGGTGCCCCACCAGCTGTGATCTTTGTTCAGCTCCAGCACCGCTTTCACGCCGACCTCAAGCTCGGTCAACAGATAAGGCCCGGTTCCCACGGCGTTCTGGGTATCAGCCGCATCATAGCTGGAATGCACGACGGCAGCCGGATAATCAGCAAACCCGGCAATCAGCGAAATATCAGGGTTGGGCAGGGTCAGTTGCACGGTAGATGCGTCCAACACAACGATGGCGCCATCGATCGCCTTATTGGTCTCGGCACTGACCAGCGTTCCCATGCGGCCAGCCATCGAGTTACCCTCGACGTCTTTTTCGCACCAACGGTTAATATTGTTGGCCACATCAGTGGCGGTGAAATCGTCACCATTGTTCCACTTAACACCGGGACGAACCTTCAAAGTGTATTGGGTCGCGTCTTCATTCACTTCCCAGCTTTCCAGCAGCATGCCGCGGAATGTTCCGTCGGAATTATATTCCACCAGATATTCCAGTGTGCCGCGGGTTTCATTGCCGATCTCGGACCAATCATAGGTACGGGTGTCTTTCAAAGCGCGCACATGCATCTGCACACGCAAAGTGCCACCTTGTTTGGCCGCGCCTGCAGCTTGCACAGGTGTTGCTGCGCCGATCATTGCATAAGCAGCAGCAGAGGTCGCGCCAAGTGCTGTTGCACGGGCCAGAAATTCGCGACGGTTAAGTTGGCCAGCCTTGTGTTCGTCGGCATACATGCTGACGGCCGGGTGCATTGGTTTTCCGTTAATGGTTTTCATTTTCGTGATTTCTCCCTGCGAAATCTTGCGTTTCGGGTGCGCGCCATAAAGCGCAGCTTACCCACTTCATTCAGTATGGACAGTTTTTTCAACGTCCCCCTCTGGCAGCATTCCCGCATGGGTCAAGTCCCCGCGTCAACGCGCACCTTCGCCACTTTGCAGTCTGAAAGCGACATATCCTTCTAACAAAAACGACATCGGCGCTGGAAGCAACTGAATTGCGAAAAATGTGGGAAAATAATCTGTTACCGGGCGCGCCTGAACGATGTTGGGGTCATTCCGGTCTGTTTTTGGAACGCACGGGTGAAATAGGCCGCCGAGGAAAACCCAAGTTGCCCCGCAATCTGATGGACCGGAGCACCGGTTTCACGCAGCAGGCGGCGGGCTTCAAAATGAACCCGGTCGGCCAGCAACTTAGAAGCGGGCTGGCCCGAGGTGACGTTACAAACACGTGACAGATGTGTTGGGGTGACGCCAAGACGGGCGGCATAATCTGCAACCGTGCTGGGGCTTTGAAAATCCAGTTCGATCAATGCGGCATAGGCCGCAACCAGCCGCCGAGCAGCTTGTGATCCGCTAATCGTATCGGCATGGGCCTCGATGTGGCGACCCAGCCACAAAGATATCAGGCCGCCGTGATGCATCAATGCCCGGTCCTGACCCGGCATATCGCCCGTGATTTCCTGACTGATATCGTCGATTAAACGGTTCAATTCGGCGTGCTGGCGTGCATCGCGAAGGCGCAGATGCTGGGCCTCTTCGGGCAGACCAAGATCGCCGCTGCGTGGAAAGAACAACACAGAACCATGGACCTGCCCAAGCATATCAAACCCATGCATGGTGTCAGCGGGCACAAAGACCGCGTTATGGGCCCCGTATCCACGGGTGACGCCCGAAATGGTGATGCGGCCTTGGCCTTTGGTGAACCAGAACAGAACAGGTTGCGAATAGCTGCGCATCGCCTCGGTGCGCCAGCGCCCGCCTTGCGCAAAACGCGCCATAGGCACAACGCGAAACGCGCCGCCGGACGTTAAATCCCCCGTCATGTGATGTGTCAGCCCCCAGTTAGTGGGACAAGGCTAGGCCAGCATTTTGCGAATTGATAGACAAAACCTTACCGCACAGAAACTATGGCACATCTTGGGTTAGGGGCTGTTCAACGCGGCCACATGTTGGCCGTGATCAGGGCCGCGCAAGGCGGTTCCAGGTTTTCATTCGGGCGCGAAACCACGTGCGCTGCCGCTTTGCATAGCGCCGTGTCGCGGTTTTGGCAGAATCGCCTGCTTGCTCCAGTGACATCTGGCCGGTCAGATAGGCAATCAGTTCGGGCGCCCCGATTGCCTTGGATGACGGGCGCATTGGATCCCAGTCTGCAAGATTGGCACGGGCTTCATCCAGTGCGCCGTTTTTCAGCATCAGATCAAAACGCCGGTCAGCGCGCTCTGCCAGCCAGTCGCGCGCAGCGTCGATCAGGATCGTTTCGGCATTTTCCAACGCCAGCAAAGGGGCAGGGGTGTCGTCCTGCCAAGCCGCCAATCCACGCCCCGTGGCGCGCAAAACTTCCCATGCACGCTGCACCCGGACCGGGTTGTTGGTGTCGATGCGCCCGACCGTAGTTGGGTCCAGATCATCCAGCAGGGCACGGTGGCCCTCGGCTTGCATGCGGGCGTCGGCCTGCTGGCGGATCGCCTTTGGAATATCGGGGATGTCAGCCAGACCCTCGGTGAGGGCGCTGAAATACAGACCGGTGCCGCCGACAATGATCGGCCTTTGCGCACCGTTCAAAAAAGGGGCCACATCGCGCAACCAGTGCCCTACGGAATACCCCTGTGATCCGGGAATATGGCCATAAAGCGCATGCGGCGTCAGCGCGATTTCCTGTGGGGACGGGCGGGCCGTTAACACATGCCAGTTGGCAAACACCTGCAAGGCATCGGCGTTGATAATAACGCCGCCCTGACGCGCGGCAATTTCCAATGCCAGCGCCGACTTGCCGCTTGCCGTCGTTCCTGCAATCAGAACGGGGCGTTCTGGTGATATGTTATCAAGCAATGTCAGCGTGTTACCTGCTTTGTTCTGATCGAAATTCCAACCCGTTTGTGTCCGGCAACCGCCGCCACTTCAAGTGATAATCCAAATTGCCCGTTTTACGCATTGAACCCAATGGCGTTTTCCGACATTTTGCCTCGAAACGAGTTTACGCCAAAACAGGGCAACACATATGACCGACGTGGACCAAACCCAATCCCCCACCACATATAAACGCGTTCTTCTGAAAATTTCCGGTGAGGCGCTGATGGGTGATCAGGGCTATGGGTTGCACCCGCCCACGGTTGCGCGGATTGCTCAGGAAGTGAAGACAGTCCACGACCTTGGCGTCGAAATTTGCATGGTTATCGGTGGCGGCAACATTTTTCGCGGCTTGCAAGGCAGCGCGCAGGGGATGGAACGCACGACGGCCGATTATATGGGCATGCTGGCCACAGTGATGAACGCGCTGGCGATGCAGTCAGCACTGGAAGACATCGGCGTCTTTACCCGTGTTGTCAGCGCGATTCCGATGGATCAGGTCTGCGAACCTTACATTCGCCGTCGCGCTGTGCGCCACCTTGAAAAGGGCCGGGTCTGCATCTTTGCGGCCGGCACAGGAAACCCCTATTTCACCACCGATACCGCCGCCACGCTGCGCGCCAACGAAATGGCCTGCGAGGCGATCTTTAAGGGCACCAAGGTGGACGGCGTCTATGACAAGGACCCCGAAAAATTTGCCGACGCCAAGCGCTATGACCAAATTAGCTATGACGATGTGTTGCAACAGCGCCTTGGCGTGATGGATGCCAGCGCGATTGCACTGGCGCGCGACAACAATCTGCCGATCGTGGTGTTTTCGCTCGACGAGCCGGGTGGGTTTTGTGGAATACTTGCCGGTAAAGGCACCTATACAATCGTCGGTGGATAACGCTATAAGCCGCACAATGTGATGCGGACGCCAAATAACAATAAGAGTAGAGCCAATGGCGGAAGACAATTTTGAACTGAATCTGGATGACCTGCAGCGCCGGATGGACGGCGCTATGACGGCTTTGCGTCAGGAATTCGCCTCGNTGCGAACCGGACGTGCGTCGGCCACGATGGTCGAGCCAATTAACGTTATGGCCTATGGCACANTGACCCCGATAAACCAGATCGGCACTGTGAACGTNCCNGAACCCCGGATGTTAACGGTTAATATCTGGGACAAGGGCCTTGTCGGCGTCGCTGAAAANGCGATCCGCGAAAGTGGGCTGGGGATTAACCCGGTGATCGACGGCACCGTGATCCGCCTGCCCATTCCGGAACTTAACGAAGAACGTCGTCGCGATCTGACCAAGGTTGCGGCGCAATATTCCGAAAGCGCCCGTATTGCGGTGCGCAATGTGCGCCGCGATGGCATGGATCAACTGAAAAAGGCCAAAACAGACGGCATGTCCGAAGATGACGTTAAAATCTGGTCTGACGAAGTTCAGGAATTGACCGATGCNTCCATTGTTGCAATTGATGCGGCACTGGAAAAAAAGCAATCCGAGATTATGCAGGTATAAGGCTGACGATTGTCGCCTGANGGGATATTGAGTTTGAAAGATAGTCAAAATTCGGGGCCTGACCATGTCGCCATCATTATGGATGGCAATGGCAGATGGGCAACGGCTTTGGGTAAACAGCGGTTGTTTGGCCATCAGGCCGGCGGGGCACGGGTGCGCGACGTTGTTGAATCCTGTCCCGATCTTGGCGTCAAATACCTAACTGTATTCGCCTTTTCGACCGAAAACTGGAAGCGCAGCCCCGCCGAAGTATCCGGGCTGATGACGTTGTTTCGCCGCTATATCGCCAAGGAAACCAAGGCTTTAGATGATAACGGCGTCTGTGTCCGCTTTATCGGCAGCCGCGAACGGCTTGACGGGCGACTGCTTACGATGATGGACCAACTGGAAGAGTTGACCAAAGATAACGACGTTTTACATCTGACGGTCGCAATCAATTATGGTGGGCGCGATGAAATAGCGCGCGCCGCACAGCGCGTCGCCCAAAAGGTGGCCGACGGACAGTTGGACCCGGCGACCATTACTGACGAAACATTCGGTGACTATCTGGACACCGCAGACCTGCCGGATCCGGATCTTGTGATCCGCACCAGCGGCGAGTGGCGGGTGTCCAACTTTCTGCTCTGGCAATCAGCCTATTCAGAGTTTGAATTTGTCCAAACCCTCTGGCCTGATTTCTCGGCCGAGGTGTTTGCTGATTGTGTTTCCAGTTATGCCGGTCGCGAACGACGGTTTGGTGCCGTTACCGGATGACCGGTCGCGCGCCCAAATGGGAAGATTTGCGACCCCGTCTGTTGTCAGCACTTTTTATCGCGGCAATTGGTCTTGGGGCTATCCTGATGGGTGGGTTCTGGCTGAGCATTCTGGTGTCGATGCTTGCTGGTGTTATGATCTGGGAACTGGTGCGTATGCTGTCGCCCGATCAGATCACCGCAGCACAGGTGTTATCTGCCCTGACAGCCTTTTCTGTGTTACTTATCAATAGCCTGTCTGGCCAATCTGCCTGGCTTCTTTTGCTGGCAATAGGGGTGATTGGTGTTTTGTGGTTGAACAAGGGCCGGGTGATATTTTTGTTTTATGCGCCCGTTATATTTGTCGGGGCGATGTCTGCCTTTTTCATTCGAACGAAGTTGGGAATGAACATCCTGATGCTCGTCGTCGCCGTCGTCGTCATTACCGATGTGGCAGGGTATTTTGTTGGCCGTTTCGTTGGTGGCCCGAAGTTCTGGCCAAAAATAAGCCCAAAGAAAACATGGTCGGGCACGGTTGGCGGTTGGATCGGCGCAGCGATTATCAGCGTGCCGTTTGCTGACCCCCGGTTTGGGGTGGTTATTGCCATTGTGGCGGTAATTCTGGCCTTTGCCTCGCAATTGGGCGACATTGCTGAAAGCGCGATCAAGCGCCGCTGTGGTGTCAAAGACAGCTCTGGCTTGTTGCCCGGACATGGCGGGTTTCTGGATCGGTTTGACGGGATGATCGCCGCACTTGCGGCCTGTTATATCGTGGCGGTAATGGTTGGTGGCTGGCCGGTGGCGGGCTGATGCGGCGGGTTTCAATATTTGGTGCAACCGGGTCCATCGGGCAGAACACGCTTGATCTGATTGGCCGTCGGCCGGGTGATTTTCAGGTTGTCGCACTAAGCGGCGGGCGCAATGTGGCGCAACTGGCCAAAGATGCCCGGACCTTTGGGGCCCAGATTGCGGTCACCGCTCATGAAGAGTGTTACCAGGATCTTAAACAGGCATTGGCGGGCAGCGATGTAACGGTTGCCGCCGGGGCGGATGCCATTACCGCTGCTGCCAGGTTGCCTGCGGACTGGACCATGTCCGCGATCGTGGGGGCGGCTGGCTTGGCACCGGGGCTGGCGGCACTTGAGCAGGGTCAGGTTCTTGCCCTTGCCAACAAGGAAAGTCTGGTCACGGCTGGCCCCTTGATTACGGCCACGGCGAAAAAGCACAGCGCGACGATCCTTCCGGTGGATAGCGAACATTCAGCGGTATTTCAGGCGCTGATTGGCGAGGAACACCGGGCGGTCGAGCGGGTTATCATCACCGCATCCGGTGGTCCGTTTCGCGACTGGCCGGTCGGCAAACTGGCCAAGGCCACGCTGGAACAGGCGCTGAACCATCCGAACTGGGTGATGGGCCAGCGGATTACCATCGACAGTGCTTCGATGTTTAACAAAGCGCTGGAAGTTATCGAAACAAAAGAGTTTTTTGGCTTCACGCCGGATCAGATAGAGGTGCTGGTGCACCCCGAAAGCCTGATCCACGCGCTTGTGGGGTTCAATGACGGCGCACTGATGGCGCATCTTGGCGCACCCGATATGCGCCACGCCATCGGCTTTGCTCTGAACTGGCCGGAACGCACCCACTTGCCGGTTGAACGCCTTGATCTGGCGCGGATCGGACAGTTGCGCTTTGAAGCCCCGGATGAAACCCGTTTTCCCGCCCTGCGGCTGGCCCGCGAAGTAATGGCAAGCGGCGGCATGAGCGGGGCGATATTTAATGCGGCCAAGGAAATCGCGCTGGATGCGTTCATCGCACGGAAAATCGGCTTTCTTGATATGGCCGCTGTCGTCGAAGATACGTTAACGCAGATGTCATCCTTGCCAAGCCTTAATGATGCCGCCTTTACCCTTGATAACGTCACCCAAACTGACCATCTGGCGCGTATTCGCGCAGATGAAATAATCAGTGCATTAAACCAATGAGGCCCGAGTTTGGAATTTGTTAACCTGATCCCGTCGTTTGGCGGTTTGCTTTTCACAATTGCAACTTTTCTGGTCGCGCTGCTGATCATTATCGCGGTGCATGAATACGGGCATTACATCGTTGGTCGCTGGTCTGGCATCCACGCCGAGGTGTTTTCCCTAGGGTTTGGCCCGGTCATCTGGTCGCGTTTTGACAAACGCGGCACCCGCTGGCAGTTGGCGGCCTTGCCCTTTGGCGGCTACGTCAAGTTTTTGGGCGACGCCAGTGCGGCCAGCAGCAAAGACACGCTGGCGATTGAAGCAATGAGCGACGATCAGCGCCGCCACACCATGCATTCCGCCCCCCTTTGGGCGCGCGCCATCACCGTTGCCGCTGGTCCGGTGTTCAATTTTATCCTGTCTATATTGGTTTTTGGCGCAGTCATTGCTTTTCGCGGGGTCGCAACAGACCCGCTGACGATCGACGAACTGCGCCCGGTTCCCTATCTGCAAGAATTGCAGTCGGGTGACGAAATTCTGGCAATCGAGGGCATGAAAACCCCCGCATTAGAGGATTTTGGCGACTACATCGAAGGCCTGCCTGTCGCACCGCTGCTGGATTACACAGTGCTTCGTGACGGACGTGAAGCAACCGTATCGGCCCCGGTTCCCTATCCGGCAATGATCGGCGGTGTGACGCCGGGGTCTGCTGCGATCGATGCAGACCTAAAGGTCGGCGACGTGATTGTCAGTGTCGATGGCATTGAAATGAATGCATTTTCCGAGCTGCGCAGTTATGTCGGCACATCCGATGGGGCCGCACTGCAACTGGAAATCTGGCGTGATGGCGCGACAATGACGGTCCCCTTGCAACCGCGCCGAATGGATTTGCCGCTGGCCGATGGTGGCTTTGAGACACGTTGGCTTATCGGCATAACCGGCGGCATGTTATTTCAACCGGCGACCGAAACACCGGGCCTGTGGCAATCCATTTCCCAAGGTGCCCAGCAAACCTATTTTGTCATAAAATCAAGTGTTTCCGGCCTTTATCATGTGGTCGTAGGGTCAATTTCCAGCTGCAATCTGCGCGGCCCGATCGGCATTGCCCAAACCTCGGGCGAGGTCGCCAGTCAGGGAATAAGCAATTTCATCTGGTTTATCGCGGTCCTGTCAACGGCCGTTGGTTTTCTGAACCTGTTCCCAATTCCGGTGCTGGATGGCGGGCATCTTGTGTTTCATGCTTACGAAGCGGTGGTTGGACGCCCACCCAGTGACGGGGCGATGCGAATTTTGATGGCGATTGGTCTGGCATTGTTGTTGGGATTGATGGTTTTTGCGCTTTCAAACGATCTGTTTTGCCCCTGAAAATATCGCAAAACCGGGTTAAGAATGCCTTAGTGATGACATATTGTCCGGGTTAATCTTAGGAAGTTGGAAACATCCTGGGATTAGTTCGATGCAAACTATTCAGACTGGTTATCGCGGCTTAACGCTTTTGTTTGATCTCAACTGGGATCGGCTTCTGTATATCGGCACAATTGCGGTTGCCCTATTGCTTGGCGCCTATATGGGTTCGCTGTAAGACGAAAAACCCGTATTTCAGCGATATCCGCGCCAAACTTTCCGACAGAAAATCCCCACTTTCGTCTTTTGACAAGGCCGACCAATCCCGATAGTCACCATCTAACGGATGTTTGTTTGGATTGGGGCCTATGCACGATCACGTCGCCTTTGTGGCAAAGAGTAACTCTCTCAAGTCAGGCTTTTTGCATCGGCTGACCCTAGTATTTTTCCTAATGTTTTGCGCGGCATCCGTAATCACGACGACACCTGCGTCAGCACAGGAATATAGTATTGGATCTGTGGTTGTCAGCGGCAATCAGCGCATCGAGACACAATCAATTCTGCGCTACGCCCGAATTCCCACAGGTCGACGGATTTCGGCAAGTGAACTGAATGCCGGATATCAGCGTGTTGTAGATACCGGACTGTTTGAAAATGTTGAATTTGTGCCCCAGGGCGGGCGACTGCTGATCCGGGTTATCGAAAACCCAACCATCAATGTGATAAGCGTCGAAGGCAACAAGCGCATTGATGACGATGCCGCACTGGAAATTATCACGTCCCGGCCACGTCGCGTCTACAGCCCAATTCAAGTCGAGCGGGATGCAACTGCGCTGGCTCAGGCCTATGAACAACAGGGCCGGTTTTCAGCCGCTGTCACACCCAAGATCATTCGGCGCGCCGACAACCGTGTTGATCTGGTCTTTGAAGTCCGCGAGGGGCGCGGCTCGGAAATTGAGCGGCTGTCTTTTGTCGGCAACCGGGTCTATTCAGACCGGCGTTTGCGCCGTGTCATGGAATCAAAACAGGCAGGACTGCTGCGCCAGATTATCAAACAAGATACTTTCGTTGCTGACAGAATTGCTTTTGACAAACAATTGCTGATCGATTTCTATCAGTCGCGCGGCTATGTCGATTTTCAAATATTGTCCGTCACTTCGGAATTCTCACGTGAGCGCAATGCATTTTTCATCACATTCAATGTGCGTGAAGGGCAGAAATTTTCCGTCGGCGAAGTAAGCACCGTTAGCGAGATTGCAGACGTAGATGCTGAAGAATTTGACCAAGAATTGCGAATGCGCAGCGGTCAGGTCTATACGCCGCAACTGGTGGACAACTCGATCGCCCGACTTGAACGGCTGGGGGTGCGTAAAGGTCTGTCGCTGCTACGGATCGAGCCACGGGTAAGCCGCAATGACCGTGATATGACGCTGGATGTTGAATTTGCATTAGTGAAAGGTGCGCGCGTATTTGTCGAACGCATCGACATCGAGGGCAATGTTACCACGCTGGACAAGGTCATCCGACGTCAGTTCCGCACGGTCGAGGGCGATACGTTCAATCCGCGCGAAATTCGCGAAGCTGCTGAACGTATTCGGGCACTTGGTCTGTTCACAGCATCGGATGTCCGGGCACGCGGGGGCACGGATGAGGATCAGGTGATCGTTGATGTTGAAGTCGAAGAAGGCCTGACGGGATCTTTGGGGTTTGGTGCATCTTACGAAACATCCGGCGGTGTTGGCTTAACGGCCAATTTCAGCGAAAAAAATCTGTTGGGACGCGGCCAAACACTGAATGCGGATATTACGGCAGGGACCGATAATGCCAGTGGTGGTATCACCTTTGTCGAGCCATATTTTATGGGGCGCAATCTAAAGTTCAGCTTTTCGGGCCAGTATCGCGAAACCGAATATGACTATACGGATTATGACACGCGTAGTTTCCTTTTCCGACCCGGTTTTGAATTTCCGGTCAGCGAAAATGGTCGCTTGGGTGTGAACTTTGCGGTTTCCAGTGACAAAATATTCAATGTTAATTCTGGTTCATCCGCAGTCCTGTTTAACGAAGAATCCACTGGTGATGTGGTGAGCACATCGGTTGGGTATAGCTACAGTTATGACACCCGGCGCGCAGGGCTTAGCCCGACGTCCGGAATATTGCTTCGGTTTGCTCAGGATTTTGGGTCGCAGGACAGTGGCGGAACATATGTTAAAACGACTGGCATCGCATCGTATCAAAAACAAATTTTGAACGAAGAAGTAACCTTGCGCGCCACCATCGAGGGCGGCGCACTGCTCAAAAGCGGTGGCGACAGCCGGTTGACGGAACGGTTTTTCCTGTCCTCCAGCCAAATGCGCGGGTTCTCACCATCTGGATTGGGGCCACGTGACACAGGCGCTTTGAACAAGGACGCGCTTGGCGGAAACTATTTCGCCGCCGCACGATTTGAGGCTGATTTTCCTTTGGGCCTGCCAGAGGAATACGGCATTAAGGGCGGCGTCTTTTTGGATGTGGGCACCGTTTGGGGGCTGGATGATACACTTGGTGGTGCGATTGATGACAGTCTGCATTTGCGATCATCGGCGGGGATTTCAATTTTTTGGCAAACACCAGTCGGACCACTTCGGTTCAACTTTTCGCGCGCGCTGAAAAAGGAATCTTACGACAAAACCCAGAACTTTAACCTGACAGTCTCGACGCAATTTTAACGATGGCCCGCTGGTGCGCGACATTGTGTTTGGCGGTCATGGTGTTGTTTGGCCAACCGGTGTCAGGCCAAGACCTTGGTGTGGCGATCAGCCCAATCCTGACGATTGACAGTGACCGGGTTTACAACGCCAGTCGGGCCGGCCAGCGGATCGGGGCGGAACTTGAATCCGGCCTGCAGGCTGGCAAACGAAAATCGGCGGATAGAGGCAGAACTGGAAGCCGAAGAAAAAAGTCTGACCGAAAAAAGGGCGACGCTACCTGCGGCTGAGTTTCGCGCACTTGCTGATACTTTCGACCAGAAAGTGCAACGAATTCGCGATGAACAGGACGCAAAGCAAAGGGCCTTGCAGACACTGCGCGAAAACGATCAACGCGCGTTTGTTAACGCGATTACTCCGATTTTGTCGGCTATCGGGAATGAACGCGGTGCATTGTTGATACTGGAACGGCGCGACGTTTTGCTATCGGCAGACAGCATCGACATCACCAACGAAGTCATTAGCCGTATCACCGCCGCCCAAACCGGTGCGCCAACCCAATCCCCTGATGACAGCGCCCCCCCCCAGTTGCCAACACAAGAGTGACCGCAGCGACTTGTGCCAAACCCGGTCAATTGATAACCAACAAATGCAACCAAAGGGAAACTGCATGAGCTCTGATAAAACAACCGCTGATATTGACCTTATTCAGCGAATATTGCCGCATCGTTATCCGTTTCTTCTGGTTGACCGGGTCGAACAAATCGAAGGTCAGACCTCGGCTGTGGGCATCAAGAATGTAACCTTCAACGAACCGCATTTTCAGGGCCATTTCCCCGGTGCCCCGATCATGCCAGGTGTCACAATCGTCGAAGCAATGGCCCAGACCGCCGGTGTGCTGGTGGGTGTTGCGCTTGATCTGGCCGACAAAGATATGCTGATATATTTCATGTCGATCGATAAGTGCAAATTTCGCCGCAAGGTCGTGCCCGGTGATGTGCTAAAGCTGTCCATTACGACCAAACGGGGCGGCGGGAAAATCTGGAAATTCCATGGCCGCGCCGAAGTTGACGGAGAGTTGGCCGCAGAGGCCGAATTTACCGCAATGATGGACCTTAATCAGGACTGAATGATGAGCGTCGAGGCCAAAACATTCGTTCACCCAAGCGCGGTTGTTGAACCGGGCGCCGTTATTTCTGACGGTTGCACGGTTGGGCCATTTTGCACTGTGGGGGCAGAGGTTGTTCTGCACCCCAATGTCGAGCTTAAAAGCCATTGTGTTGTGACCGGCAAAACCGAAATAGGCTGTGAAACCGTTGTATTCCCCTTCGCGGTTGTGGGCGAAATACCCCAAGATCTTAAGTTCCGGGGTGAAAACACGCGTTTGGTCATTGGCCAGCGCAATCGTATCCGCGAAGGCGCGACGCTGAATGTGGGCACCGAGGGCGGTGGTGGTATCACCACGGTTGGCGATGACTGCCTGTTTATGACGGGCGCGCATGTTGGCCATGACGCACAGGTGGGCAATAACGTTGTGATGGCCAACCAGTCCGCATTGGCGGGCCATTGTGTTATCGGCAACGATGTTATCATCGGTGGTCTGTCGGGCGTGCATCAATTTGTCCGGGTCGGCGCAGGAGCGATCATTGGCGCGGTGACCATGGTCACCAACGATGTGATCCCACACGGGCTGGTGCAGGGGCCGCGCGGCATTCTGGACGGGCTGAACCTGATTGGCCTGAAGCGGCGCGGGGTTGCCCGCAGCGACATCACAGCACTCAGGGCCGCGTTTCAGTCGCTGGCGCAGGGCGAGGGTGCCTTTCAGGATCGGGCCCGCCGGTTGGCCAGTGATACCGAAAATGATTATGTCCGGGAGATTGTCGATTTCGTGCTTGCCGGGTCAGACCGGTCTTTCCTGACACCGGGCTAGGGGGGGCGCATGCTTGCAATTATTGCCGGTGAAGGTGCCCTGCCAAATATCCTGTATCGCCATCTTTCAGCTTTGGGACACCCCCCGCTGATTGTCGAATTAGACGGGTTTCCGGCCGAAATTCCAAACGCCCAAAAAATCCATTTCCGGATCGAGCATCTTGGCAGCTTGCTGGCAGACCTACGCGAACGTGGCATCACCGATCTTTGTCTGGCCGGGCATGTGCAGCGCCCAACCATTGATCCGGCCCAGATTGACAGTTTAACAGCCCCCATCATGGCAACCATCGCCCAGGCGTTCCAAACAGGTGATGATGGTGTATTGCGCGCCATTATGACGGTTTTTGAAAGCGCAGGTTTCACCCTGAAAGCTGCCGATAAAATTCGGCCAGACCTGCTACCTGACGCCGGTGTTCCAAGTCAGGCCAAGCCGCACAATCAGCACGAAAAAGACGCCGGTCGCGCCGAACAGATTGTGGTGGCTCTTGGGGCTG
>JGI24724J26744_10001839_pt1 | contig 14327 bp, 17 predicted proteins | sample Cruoilmetagenom7_FD_26744 | JGI IMG/M metagenome (IMG submission 26744)
AGCTACCGGGGAATTTGTTTTCCGATAGAAAGATGGTTAATCCCGCCACAGCGGGACTCTACCAACTGAGCTACCGGGGAATTTGTTTTGACTTTATAACACAAAAGAAGTGAGTTTATTAACAAAATCGTGTTTGACGGTCAATAAAAATTTTCAAGTATTTTCAAGGATAGAAGGGCTATCAACCCATATCTTTGCCAGGTCGCCCGATTGACGGTCAATTGAGTTTATCTACCAGGCCTTCATAAAATTTCCCCAGGAATTGGGATTTTTCCTCATCCGATATGTCTAATCCCGGGCAGCGTCCTTCCACTGCGCAGTAATACATATCACTCTGTTTTTTGTCAAAAACACCGCATCTTGAGCATGCGTCTTTTATTTCTGTAATTCGTCCCCTTGCCTGATTCAAAATTGCCTCATCTATCAACTTAATTCCCTTAGATAAGCATGATTTGCATATAGTGATGTCAACTGGTGGTGTTCCAGGGTTCAGCGGTATGGAATATTCAATCCCCAGGTAGGCCTCTCTTTTTTTCTTGCAGACATCACAAGCCCGCCATCCCTCCTTTCCATCCTCTGTTTTCGGATTGCTTATGGTCTTCACTTTAAACACGGGTTGTTCTCCTTGCCTAAAAGCTGACTTGGTCCCTCATCCCCACTTCACCATTTCATGAAAGAATGACTCACGTCCCCGAAGATGTCAAGTTCATCTGTTAATATTGAAAACAAAAATGAAGGAAAATTTCACTGATTATTAAAATGTATTGGAACAACAAGTTGCTGCATGTTTTGTTGTTGACAAAAAATGCCACATTGTGGCATATGGTAAGGTGGTTTTTATGAGTTTTCGAGAACAAAGCAGTGGGGGTTTCCGTGGACAGTAAAGAATTTTTATACTTTCGAAAGATGTTGGATAAAACTCAAAAACAAATGGGCCAGTTGCTCGGAACGTCTGTCAAAGCCATACACAGCTATGAGCAGGGTTGGCGATCGGTGCCGCCTCATGCGGAGCGGCAGGTGTTTTTCCTGGTTTCCAGGATGAGAGGGAGCGATAAGGGCCTGAAATCGTGCTGGATTATAAAAAAGTGTCTCCCGGAACGAAAGAAACAGTGTCCTGCCTGGGAGTTTCGGGCCGGAAAGTTGTGCTGGTTCATCAACGGCACCATTTGCGAAGGTGAGATTCAGAAAGACTGGAAAGAAAAGATGAAGCGCTGTCGGAAATGTGAAGTTTTAACTCCTTTGCTCCAAGTTTAGGGGCTCGCGTCAAACCAGAATCGAGGAAACAAAGATGACTACAATCCTTCCTGATGTGACTAAAGTGGTTGGAGGAACCCCTCTTATCAGACTGAATCATATTTCAGAAGGGCTTAATGCCACCATATCAGCAAAACTGGAATTTCAAAATCCCCTTGGAAGCGTAAAGGACCGGATTGGTGTTGCTATGATTCAGGCGGCAGAGGCGCAGGGCCTAATAAAAAGTGGCACGACTATTGTGGAGCCCACCAGCGGAAATACAGGGATTGCCCTGGCATTTGTATGTGCCACAAGAAAGTACCACCTTATTTTAACAATGCCGGAGACAATGAGCATTGAGAGGAGGAAACTTCTAAAACATCTGGGCGCAGAACTGGTCCTGACACCGGGAAGTGAGGGGATGAAAGGGGCTATTGCCAAAGCTGAAGAAATCCTGGAACAAAATCCCAATGCCTATATGCCCAACCAGTTTGGCAATCCTGCCAACCCTGAAATTCACAGAAAGACCACAGCCGAGGAAATCTGGATTGATACCGGCGGCGAAGTGGATATCCTGGTCTCCGGTGTCGGAACCGGTGGAACAATCACAGGCGTGTCCGAGGTGATAAAGGCCAGAAAACCATCGTTTAAGGCCGTGGCTGTGGAACCTGCCGACTCCCCAGTGCTTTCAGGAGGCAAGGGCGGGCCCCACAAGATTCAGGGTATCGGGGCAGGATTTGTTCCTGAGGTCTTGAATACCAATATAATCGACGAGATCATAACGGTTACCAACGAGCAGGCATTTGAAACAGCACAAAGGTTGGCGAAAGAGGAAGGGATCTTATGCGGCATATCATCCGGGGCCGCAGCCTGGGCCGCACTCAGGGCTGCTAAAAGACCGGAAAACGAGGGGACGAGGATTGTTGTCATCCTGCCGGACACAGGGGAGAGGTATTTGAGCACTGATCTGATTACGGTATAAAGGCCTTTTTGCCTTATCTACAGACCTCGTGATTTTTGATTGATTTTTGATGTCTTTTTTGGACACTTTTTTGTATAATTGAGTAATTTTTTGGTAGCGTTGTCAATGATTTCGGATAGTTATGCATAGTGGTTGAATGGCGAGTGTCCAATTTTTCCACATAAAGCTCTGAACCAGTTGATATTAATGTAAAAAAGGCTGCATAGCGCATATGATAGGAACGAGGTCTGTATCTACAAGCTGAGGAAAGCAAAAAGGATTTTGTTCTGATGGCATGCACATGTTTTTGAATGGTTAGAGCGTCCACAACCCACTACAGTCGATATTTCTCTCGAAGCTGCTCCGATAACCGCCGGATCATTTCAAAAGCCGCTTCCACAGTTTTTTCACCGTCAGGATTGACCAGACAACAGGTGGCAGGAGAAAGCAGACTCCTGGACAACAGAAAATCTCTGTCTATTCCTTTCTTGTGCAGCGAAGTCCATATTCCTTCAAGCTGATTAGCCAGTGAAGTCAGGCCTTCTTTTTCAAAGGGTTCGAAGTTGGTAGGGACAATTCCCCATGAGAGAACACCTCCCCGGTCCAGGAACTTTCGTATTGATGTGGCGTAAGACGAAAAAATTTCTCCGTTTGTGTACACATCAAGAGAAAGAATATCAAGGTCCAGGTTGAGCAGAAAATCCCAGTCAGGGTTTCCGCACAGATGAACGCCTCGAGGTCGTTCAATCATGGAAAAAAAGGCCTCCATATCGATCCTGGCCGCCTGATCGCTGTATCCAGCCATTGCGCTGAACAGAAACTGAAGCCCGGGTTCGTCCACGAACATAAACGCGTTGGGATTAAGTTCCTTGAGCCGCGACAACTGGACGTTCACCCGCTTTGCCATAAACTCCAACATGAAGGGCCTGACCGTATCATCAAAGAGGATGGGTCTGTCATTTTCATCAACGACATTAAATCCAAAACTGATGGGACCTTCCAGTTGTCCGCGAATGGCGGGTCTGTCAGAAAGGTCCAGTTGCAGAAACCGTTTGTAAACAGCAGAATACGTATCGCTGATGTCAAAATACTCAGGATCATCAAAATGGGACATGGCCTCCTCGAGTTCCGCGATAAATTTCTCCATTGAAAATCGAAGCGTACGGTTTTCCATGTTGAGGAGGATGCCGGGGAAATGCTCGGATGCCTGCACATACATGTCTTCATAGTAACTGTAAAGAGGGAGCTGAGGCCAGAATGGCATATCAAGGGAAATGGCAACCTCTAGAGCCCTTTCAACATCATTGTGAGGCATGACAGCCATAGCCGTTGTGAGAAGATTTCCGGGAATAGACATGGTCCAGGTAATGGTTTTTTACTGATTTTTCAAAGCGCTAAACTGTCACATTTTTTAACAAAAATGATTATATCTTCTTTTTTGATTTCTTTTCCATTGGGTGTGGCGGCCTCGTCAAACTTCTTTAATTCAACCGACTTTATTCCATAACCTGCTTCCAGATATTGGGACAGCGTATTTCTCATATCTTTCTGGGCGGTCTCGGTATCCGGGTATGCGATTTTTTTCTGTACGGTTACTGTTTCTTCGATCTCGCAATTGTCTCCGAATTGACCGGGAAGAGGGGTTGTTAATTTTTTTGTGTCGTCTGAGCGCCGGGTTATCTCAGGCTCAAAATTTTCACAATAGTTTGCATAGTTCATCACTATTGTTTCTAAATGGGGGACACCGTATTTTTCATTTTCAAAAGTGAATATCCTGCATTTTGGCTCTTTGGAAGAGCCTTCGATCATGTTCGCACAGGATGCACACGTTTCTTCTCTGATCGTGACTGCGGAGAAACCGCTGGCCGGCTGCGGCTTTTCTTTTTTCTTGCTTGTTGACAGGAAGATGTTTGAGATTTCTTCAAGACCCCTGCCAGGGTTCTTCTTTTCCATATTTTGGATGCGTTCCTTGTCAGCAAAAGGTTAGATTCTGACTATAGGCACTGTGAAAATTGTGTCAAGAATAAACAGGGCGAAGCACAGCCCTCCGGAATAAATTTCCTGCCGGGTTGGAATATCCTTAGGGTTCGCGCAAAGGGGTTGTGTTCGTCAGTTTTTTCGGTGGGTTATGAGGCCCATTTTTGTCGGGCCGGGACTTAGGACTCGCGAAAAATGTGAATTTATTTTTGCGCGAACCCTAACACAGCGTAACGTCTCCTGAAATGATTCTTTGAATCCTGCCCTGATCATCCTTTAAAATCAAAACGCCGTCGTCATCAATATCAACAACTTCTCCCATGTGCTCCTGTCCGATCACACCCACGCTGATATTTTTCCCAACTATATCAGAAAGCTGCTTCCAACGATGGATGATGGAAGAAAACTCGTTTTCCTTGAACATCTCGTAGTATTTCTCGAACTGTTCCAGACAGGTCCTGATAAGTCTGGTTCTCGAAAACTGCGCTCCGGTTTCTATAAATATTGATGTGGCTTTTTCCCGTATTTCCTTTGGAAAACTCTCAGAGGGGGTGTTAACATTCAGCCCAAGGCCTACGAGAATATAATTCACGGCATCCATCTCCGTGGTGATTTCAGTCAGGATTCCTGCAAGTTTCCTTCCCTTAATCAGAATGTCGTTTGGCCACTTGATTTTTACATCCAGCTCCACAAGAGAAAGAAGCGCTTCAGCTACCGCAACGGCAGTCATAAGGGTTATTCTTGGCGCGCCAATCGGCGACATGGCAGGCCTGAGAATGAGTGTCGCATAGATCCCGTTGCCCGATGATGACGAAAACCATTCCCGGCCTCTTCTTCCTCTTCCTGCGGTTTGACTTTCTGCAATAACTACAGTTCCTTCCCGGGCGCCTCCCTCAGCCAGATTTTTTGCCTTCATATTGGTTGAATCCAATTCCTTAAAGTAGTGGATATCCATTTTGCCGAAGACCCTGGTACTCAGCCTCTCCCTGATTTCATTGGGCAGGAGCAGGTCGGAATCTCTGCTAAGAAGATACCCTTTCTTTGGGGAGGATTTTATAAGATAGCCTTCCTCTTTCAGCTTGCGGACATGCTTCCAAATGGCGGTCCTGCTGACGGACATTTCATTGCTGAGCGATTCACCGGAAACCCAGGCCCCTCTTTTCTCTTTAAGATATGATAATAACAGATCTTTTGTGGCCATTTATCAGGTTCTGTTGAAATAAGGATGACGGACAACATCTATCATTCTGCGGGATTTTTCATACATTAAGGGCTCGCGAAAAAATGTGAATTTATCTTTGCGCGAACCCTAAGCTTAATAGCTTGTTTACCGGATAGAAATGCCTATTGTCAACCCAGAACCTGATATTGGGTTGACAATAGGCATTTTGCCTGATATAAATGATGTCGCTAAATTTTTAATACCATGCGCCCTTTCTTTAATGAATTTATTGGGCGCTTTTTTGTTGGCAGGTCTATTCTCGCTTACCAAAGGGAAAGGAGTGAGCATGCATAATGAGTTTGTTGCAGGGATAACTGAAAAAATTATTGAAGACCCGGGAGTCCTCATTTCTTATGAACAGGCCTGTGAACTGGCAGCCATTCCGGATGGGGCTCTGGACCTGGTGGTGTGCGCGGGTAAGGTCAGGGAAAAATATAAGAAAAACAAAGTGTTTGCCTGTTCCATAATTAATGCCAAATCAGGTTTCTGTTCGGAAGACTGCGGTTTCTGCGCCCAATCCGCACATCATAAAACAGGCGTGAAGACCTACCCGCTGCTGAGCAAAGAGGAAATGGTGGGTGAAGCCGTCCGTATGCAGGAAGCCGGCGCCACAAAATATTCCATGGTAACCAGCGGTTTCATGCTCAAGGAAAAAGAGATTGAGACGATTTCAAGCGCCGCCCTCGAAATAAAAAGAAAGACAGACTTGAGTATTTGCGGCTCACTGGGCGGATTGACCGAGTCCATGGCACGCCAACTCAAAGACAGCGGTATTTCGACCTATCACCACAATCTGGAAACCGCGAGGAGTTATTTCGATCACATTTGCACAACACATGATTATGGCGACGACATACACACAATCGAGATTGCCAGGTCAGCCGGTCTCAGGGTTTGTTCCGGGGGAATCCTGGGAATGGGCGAGTCATGGGACCAGCGGGTTGAACTGGCCTTTACCCTCAAGGATCTTGAGGTAGATTCAATACCGCTTAATTTTCTCAATCCCATTAAAGGCACCCGGATGGAAAACAGCCCCTTGCTTCCCCCAATGGAGGCCCTGAAGATTATCTCCATTTTCAGGATCATAAATCCTGAAAAGGATATTACCATATGCGGCGGCAGAGAACGAACCCTCAAGGATTTTCAGTCCTGGATTTTTCTGGCCGGTGCAAACGGGTTGATGGTAGGTGATTATCTCACCACCGAAGGTCGAAACACGGCAATGGATATGGAAATGATAGAAGATATGGGGCTAAAGAAACATGGAGACAATTGAGGAACGTAACAGACAACTGGAGATTGATGACAGAAAATATATCTGGCCGCCTTTTACTCAGATGCAGGAACACGTCAAGCAGGATTCCCTTATCATTGAAGAGGGAACCGGATGTGTTTTGAAGGATATTTACGGCAAAGAATATATCGACGGGGTTTCTTCCCTTTGGACGAATGTGCACGGTCATAGAAAGGAAAGGCTGGATAATGCCATAAGGACTCAGCTGGACAAAATTGCCCATTCCACCATGCTGGGGCTTTCCAATATCCCTGCCATCAGGCTTGCGAAGAAACTCGTGGAGATTACACCGGAAGGATTAACCCGGGTATTTTACTCGGACAATGGTTCCACCGCTGCTGAGATAGCAATCAAAATTGCCTTCCAGTACCAGCAGCAGGCTGCCGATGGTGACCCTGATAAGACAAAATTCATTTCCGTTGCCAATGCCTATCACGGGGACACCATCGGTTCTGTCAGCATCGGTGGCATTGATCTGTTTCATTCAACCTACCGGCAGCTTCTGTTTGATTCCCTGAAGGCTGAGTCTCCCTACTGCTATCGGTGTGTCTATGAAAAATCATTTCCGTCCTGCGGGGTTGAATGTTTGAACCAGATGGAAGACCTCATGAAGGCCAATCGAAATAAAATCGCAGGACTGGTAATGGAACCTCTGATCCAGGGGGCTGCGGGAATTTTGGTTCATCCGCCCGGGTATTTGAAACGGGTGAGAGAACTTTGCACGAGATACAACATCATTATGATTGTGGATGAAGTTGCAGTGGGTTTTGGAAAGACAGGGAAGATGTTTGCATGTGAACAGGAAGGCGTCGCCCCGGATATAATGGCCCTTGCAAAGGGGATTTCAGGGGGTTACCTGCCCCTTGCAGCCACATTGACCACAGAAAAGATCTATGGCGGATTTCTGGGAGAACAGGATGAGTTTAAGACATTTTTTCACGGTCACACATATACAGGAAATCCCCTGGCATGTGCAGCGGCAATAGCCAGCCTGGAACTCTTTGATGAAGATCAGGTGCTGGAAAAACTCCGGGAGAAGATTGATCATTTTACCAAAAGGCTGGCGCAGTTCAAATCCCTGAGTCATGTCGGAGATATTCGACAATGCGGGGTTATGGTGGGGATAGAACTGGTGGCGGACAAGGAGACAAAAGAACCCTATCATATCAAAGACAGAATGGGTCACCGGGTGATTATGGAAGCGCGAAAACGCGGGCTCATAATAAGACCTTTGACAGATGTGGTTGTGCTCATGCCGCCCCTGTCCATTTCAATGGAGGAACTGGATCGGCTTTGTGACATCACTTATGAATCGATTTGCGTGGTTACCGGATAGACCCTAACGTTGCATAAATCCTGTCGACAAAACCGTTTCACTCGTTCTATAGTGCATGAACTGCGCGTGTAGTCATGCTTTTCTGAACCTTATGTAGTGTGAACTACAATTCGGGCCAGAAAATCATAACTACACACACATTTCACGCACTCTAACACGTTTTTGTTCGAAGTTTTATGCAACGTTAGGGTAGAGTGAATGGACATAAAAGGCATATTTTTCTTTGATCCGTCTGACAGGATCTATGCAGATCATTTTCCGGGGAACCCTGTGGTTCCGGGCAGTGTAATCGTAAACGCTTTTTTGGAAGCCGGAAAAGAGGCCGGGTTTAATGGTGACCCGTGCACTGTAAAGGACTTCAGGTTCAGAGGGTTTGTAACCCCCGGGGAGCATGCCTTCAGGATTCAGTTTAACTCGGGCCAATTGACGTGTCGGCTATTTCAGAACAGCTTAGACACATCAAAAACGCTTGTGACAGGGACAATTAAAAAAATGAACCGTGAACCATGAACTTTGGAACCTGAGCAATTACGATGAAGCTTCAATTTTCCGGCCATAATGCCCTGATACTGGGCGGCAGTTGTGAGCTGGCCATTTCCCTGGCCGGCAGCATGATCGAATCAGGGCTTTTTCCAACGCTGACTTTCAGGAGTGAGAATGGGCTAAGTTATATCACCGAGAAACTGAAGTTTTTTGATGGGAAATACAGCTCAGCCTATCTTGATTTCGGTGATCGTGAGTCCCTGAACGCAATGTTTGAGCAAACAGGCGGGAACGTGGATTATCTTGTTGATTTTGTTCAGGGTGATTTTGAAAGCCTGATTGCCTCTGCAGACGAAGATGATGTATACCGCTATTTTGCTGAGAATATTTCGTTCCGTGCAGAGATAATAAAAAAGACAGCGAGAATAATGCTTACAAAAAAGATGGGGCGCTGTGTCTATGTTTCTTCCTCTGCTGCAGCAAAGCCAAACACGGGGCAGGGTTTTTATGCAGCAGCAAAACTGGCATCAGAGGCCCTTTACAGAAATCTGGGTCTGGAACTCGGAGGCCACGGAGTTACAGCCGTGACGTTGCGTCCCGGTTATATTGACGAAGGACGGGGCAAGGTATTTCTAAAGACCCATGGCCCGGAGGCCATCGGCAGGGTTCCCATAAAAAGGGCGCTGTGTGCAGCGGAAATTGCAGAGGCGATTCTTTTTTACCTTTCAGACAGCGCCGGGGGATTTAATGCCACTGAGATTTCCGTGGACGGGGGGCTGACAGCGGGAAAATAATTTAGTCGGGTTCGGAGCAGATTTGGAGATATAATGGAAATACTGGAAGGAATAAGAGAAATCCTGGCGGATATTCTTGATATCGGGGAGCAGGAAATTACGTCGGAGACGTATATTGTAAGAGAATTAGGCGCTGAATCCATTGATCTTTTGGAGTTGGCAGTATCATTGAATGCCAGGTTCAAGGTAGAAGTCAATGACGGCGAGATATTCCTTACAAGACTCAGAGCCTACGTAACAGAGGCAGAGGACCAGGGAAAGGATCTGGTGCCTTACCTGGCAGAGAGGATGCCCTTTCTCTCAAAGAACAGGATAGAAGCGGTCATTGCAGATCTGGATGGCGGTCCCACTCTTAAGGTGCGGGATTTGGTCAGTTATGTCGCATGGCAGCGTGAAAATGGATAAATATGAAAGAACATCATTAGATGAGCTTGTTACCCGGAGGCGGAGTATAAGGAAATACCAGTCCGAAATGCCTCCTGAGGAATGGATCGAAATGATGATCCACTGTGCCACCCAGGCCCCATCTCCTTCAAATACCCAACCGGTTCGATTCTTAAAAATCAGCTCAAAGAAAATAAAAGAAGACGTTCATGACAGCATGGTCTCCGGCCGTCGGCATTTTTTAAAAGCCCTTGAGAAGAGAGGCGGGCCAAAAAGGTTGAAAAACTGGATAAACAGCTATTACAGGTTCTCGGAATTCATGTTTAAAGCCCCCCTTCTTTTTGCCGCAGGCACGGTTAAATCGACAACCGGATTTTCCAGGACACTGTTCGAGGCGGGTCTTCTGGACAGGTATGACCGGAAGGACCTGGACATTACCATGGGACTGGCACTGAAAGGGTTTGTCCTGAAAGGAGAAGCGCTCGGACTGGGTTCATGTATACTTACAGCCCCGCTGGTCTTTATCTCCAATGTGGAAAAGATCCTTGGAACAGGAGACGTTGACATCCGATGTTTTATAACTGTGGGTTTCCCTGATGAAGTTCCGGGATCCATTGAGAGAAAGAGTGTCATGGAGGTATACAGGGAGGTATAAGGTATACGGTATAAGGTTAAAGGCGTACGGTATAAGGCGATGAAGGGACCTTGTGCCGTGAACCGTATACATTTTACCTTTCTTTCATCATGCCCAGGAGAGTAGTCATAACAGCGGTCGGTGTCTGTTCTTCACTCGGGTTTTCCGAGCAGCAGATCATCGATAATTTGAAGAAAGGGAACGTATCTTTTGAGCGGTCTTTTTTTGACGGCCAGGTGGTTGTCAGTCCTGTTAAGGATTTTAATATCAAGTCCTTTACAGGCCGTTTCAAAGATCGTCGTTATCTGAACAGGGGCAGTCAGTTCTGTTTAGCGTCGGCAATTGAAGCCATAAAAGATTCGGGAATTAAGGAAGATGTATTGTCGGAAGCCGGTCTGTTCATGGGAACCGGTCCTAACCTGGATATCGGGGGGGAATTCTCGGAGATCCTGGAGGGTAAGATGGACCGGGATGATCTCATGGCACTCTGGATGTTGAGGTTTCTTCCAAATACGGCAGCCTCTGCGACTGCAAAATATGCACAGATTCACGGAGAGAACCTGACCATTACAACGGCTTGTGCCGCTTCTCTGCAGGCCATTGGGGAGGCCTTCAGGAAGATAAAGGATGGGTACCTGGACCTGGCACTTGCCGGTGGGGGTGATTCGAGATTAAGTCCGGGAGGTATCCTCGCTTACAGGAAGGCCAATGCTCTTTTTGAGGGAACCGGTGATCCGGAAAAAGCAAGCCGTCCCTTTGATGAGAAAAGAAAAGGATTTGTCCCCGGTGAGGGTGGTGCGGTATTCCTGCTGGAAGAGTTAACCCACGCCAAAGCACGGGGAGCATCGATCTATGCTGAAATCTGTGGCGCTGCCAGCTCCATGGACGGATATAACATGACTGCCCCGGACCCGGATGCCAGGTGGGGAGAAAAGGCGCTGTTCGGTGCATTCCAGGAAGCGGGAATGAGTCCCGGTGACATAGATGTTGTTTCTTCCCACGGAACCGGTACGCCGCTCAACGATACCATGGAAGCCTGCCTGCTGGACCGTGTCTTCGGAGTGCACGCCCCTTTTGTCCTTGCTTTTAAGTCATGGATCGGGCACATCGCGGCAGCCTGCGGGGCGCTGGAACTGGCAATAGCCCTTGTGTGCATGAAGAACAATTATCTTCCGGAAATAAGGAATCTCACTGAGCCATGTCATTCACGAATCAATCTTGTGCGTAATGCGCGGGAACATTCCGTTGAAACCGTATTGGTTGAGAATTTTGGCTTTGGTGGGCAGAACAGCGCGTTGATTATTAAAAAAGGTACCTAACAACCTCAGTAGTTACAAATGGTTTGCCACGAAGTCACCAAGACACCAAAAAAAGGTGTTGAATTGTTGAAAAAGACAATAATAAACACAGGTCTCAACAACTTTATACTCGTAGACAAAATTACCCATGCAGAGGCGCAGAACATAAGCGGAATCAAGACATTTTCAAATTCGCCTGCGTACCTTGCCCTTGAATCTCTTGCACAGCTGGGGGCCTTTCATGTGCGTTATCTCACTGGCTTTAAAAGGCATGCCTTCCTGTTGAAGATAACACGGTGTTTGATCCCGGCACAGGAGAAACTGAATGGCACATACAGGCTTTCGGGGATGCTTGTTAGCCGGAGCATATCTGCATTTTCTCACATCCTTCAGGCAGAAAAAGGCGACATGATTCAATTAAAAGGAGAGTTCATGTTCGCAACCGTAGATTACGACCGGAGTTTTCAAAAAGAAAAATTAATGGACCATTACCGAAGCGTGTTTTCATGTTTGCAGAACGATTCAAAAACAGATTAGAAGCCCAGAAGCAGGCATTCCTGTACAGAGATACTCCTGAGATAGAAAAAAAGGACGGGAAACACCTTTTTATCGGAGGCCGGAAGGTCCTGAACTTTTCATCCAATGACTATCTGGGGCTTAGTGTGTCAGAGGAACTGAAAAATAAAGTGGCCCGTAATTTTCAAAAGTACAACACATCGGCCTCTTCATCACGGCTTGTTTCCGGCAACTATTCTGTTATCTCCCGGGCGGAAAGGGAATATGCCAGGCACTTTGGTTATGAAGATGCGCTGTTTTTCCCAAGCGGATATCAGGCCAACATCGGGATACTTTCCACCTTTTTTGAAAAGGGCGACACCATCATATTTGACAAGCATATCCACGCAAGCAGTGTCAAGGGGATGACCCTGAGCGGGGCAGTTTTTAAAGGTTACAATCATAACTCCATGTCACATCTTAAAAAGAGGCTTGATGCGAACACCCGGGATCAGGTTGCCGTATTAACGGAGTCTCTTTTCAGCATGGATGGAGATTTTCTGGATATTGATGCTTTTCAAAGGATCAAGCGGCAATACAACTTTTTAAGCATCATTGATGAGGCTCATGCATTTGGAGCGCTTGGTGAAAGGGGCCGCGGCATAGCCCGGGGTGTGGCGGATATCGCCGTCGGGACCTTTGGAAAGGCATTGGGTCTTTTTGGTGCATTTGTTTTTTTGCCCAAAGGGTTTAAGGAATATCTCTTTAATTTTTCTTCTCCCCTTATCTATTCCACTACGCTTCCTGAAGCACATGCAGCATCTGCCATAGATTTATTGCAGATTATCTCTCAATGCGAGGACCTGAGAAAGCATCTGAGGAAAGTGAGCCGTATGATGAAAGAAGGCCTGAGGCACGAGGGGTTTCGCGTAACAGGGGATGCTCATATCCTTGCCATAGAGATGGGGGAAGAGGACAGGGCCGTGGCCGTGGCCGGGGGTCTGCTGAAAAAGGATATTTTTGCCTCGCCTGTCAGATTCCCCACGGTTCCGATACTCCGGGCCATATTGAGGATCAGTATGATGGCCCTGCACACGGAAGATGATGTGGCGCATTTCATTCGCACTTTAATGGAGGTATTTAATAATATTGGGCAACCGGGCAGATAGATATTTTATTACCGGGACCGACACCGGTGTGGGGAAGACTGTTCTATCCCTCATGATGATGCAGCTTTTTTATGAAAAGGGGTATTCACCTTTTTATCTCAAGCCGCTCCAGACCGGGTGCAGGGACCCTTACGACGAAGACAGTGATGCAAAGTTTGTTTATCAGAATGTCGGGCCCTTGAGCGGGAAAGATCCTGCTGACTCGGTGATCTATTGTTTTGGAAATCCCAAGGCCCCTTACTTCGCTGCGCGTGATGAAGGCAAAGAAAAAGAATTAGATGTAAGGGTGATTGAGGAATTTGTGAATAAAAAGACACAGTTTTTCAACCCGGTTATCATCGAGGGTGCGGGAGGTCTATTAGTGCCCGTGGGCGAAAACACCCTGATGATTGATCTGATAGAGTTGACAGCATCCAAACCGATTATTGCTGCCCGGGCCGGATTGGGGACCATCAATCATACCCTCCTTACCCTGGAGGTCCTGAACAGGAGGGGCATGGAACCATTGGGAATTGTTTTCATGGATTCAGGGGAAATTCCCACGCCCCGGGACATGATCGACGAGAACATTGAAGCAATAGAAACGGCCTCGGGGGTGAAAGTTGCCGGAGTGATCGGCAGAATCGAGGATTTTTCATGCCCTAAAAGTGCATGTTACCGACCGATTGAAAGAATGGGAATACTATAAATCCTCTCGATTCAAAGAGGCATTACTCTGAACCTCAAAAGCAGGAACGGAAAAAGATCTTTGAGGAACTGGTGAAGGATGCAGACGCCCTGGTGGAGAGTTTCAGTCCGGGTGTAATGGACAGGCTGGGACTGAGTTTCGAAGCGCTTGTGGAGATAAATCCGAGGCTGGTGATGACCTCCATCTCAAACTTCGGACAGACTGGCCCCTATCGTGACTACAAGTCAAGCGACACCATCACCTTCGCAATGGGCGGGGCCATGAACTTTACGGGAACACCGGACCGGTCACCCGTGGCCGTGGGGTGAAACGTAAAGATGTACGAGGATGGATGGCTGATGATTATCTGCACCCCGACA
>JGI24724J26744_10001840_pt1 | contig 14326 bp, 5 predicted proteins | sample Cruoilmetagenom7_FD_26744 | JGI IMG/M metagenome (IMG submission 26744)
TTGTTCTGTCTAATTGTCAAAGGTTATCGGTGTAGATATTCTTTATCCTGAAAGTTTTTTTACGAGAAAAAAATGGAGTCACTTATTCAAATTTATTGGCTCGACAATTATAAGGAAGAGTTTTTCTCTCTTCTTTTACCTTCTATGAGTAATCTATATACATTTCAGTCATACGCCTCCAAGTTATTTTTTTCCCGACAAAATATTTTACACATTTGGGAAATAGAGCTGTTGAATTTTGCCACATTAGGGTATTAGAGAGTTGCAAATTCGTGCAAAAATAGGGAAACTCGACAATTGGTACACGGGTTTTAAAGTTGCGACTTGGGGTCCTGTTGAGCCGGCTGTGGGGGAGGAGGCATGACGGCGCAAGTGATCCCCATTGGCCGACCGGTGAATGAGGCGGAACGCTGGGCCATCGCGTATCTACAGAATACGCTGCCCGATGGGTATACCCTGCTCCATGGTCTTGAAGTGCAGTGCGACAGTGGCTTCTTTGCAGTGGGCATTGTGGTTGTCACCCCCTTTATTGTCTACCTTGTCGAGACAAGAGGGACTTGCGGCCTTATCGAAGCCTATGGAGGAAAGTGGTATCCAAAAAATTATCAGCCGTACACATCTCCACTCTTGAAACTACGCGATCATACGCGCAGTTTCAAAGAGCTATTGACGCGGAGTCAGTTCTCCCAAGATGATCTTTCTGAAGTTTTTATTGACGCAGTTATTTTTCTTACGGCACCTGATGCGGTGTTTCATGATCCAAGTGGACACGATACTTCTCGTGTCATAACAAGAAAAAATGCCGCGGCATTTTTTTGCCACCCAAATACACAAGAAACTGCCCAAGCTCACAAAGCATTCTCTCGAAATACCGCTCTCCGGCAGAAAAAGTTGATCGAAACACTGCGACGTGCGAGTAGGCCACGCTCGGGTCTCTTGCGGTACGGGAGATGGGAAATGACTCAGGAGGTTCCTCCGAGTTCTCCTCCCAAAACACAGCCTGACTACACGCANCTCGCTCCGGGCACACAGCTGACATCCAAGTATCTGGTCGAAAAANGTCTGGGACAGCCTGGGTCTTTCGGGGTTGTCTACAAGGTTATTGATGTTCTTGGGGATGTATCCCGCGCGCTCAAGATCATCTTGCGTGATCCTCACTCACGGCTTGACCGCCTCAAAAGGGAATATCGGGCGCTTTTACGGCTACCAGAACATCCGAATGTGGTGCAGGTTGTCGATGCCGATTTCCTGCCGAGAGGAGGTCCTCCCTTCATTGTGTTTGCCTACCTCGACGGGGTTAANGTCCAGGAAATGCTGGAAAACGGGCTTTTTTCCCTGGAAGACGCGCGTGATCTCGCANGCCAAATGGCAGATGGTTTGGTGCATCTGCACACGCATGGGGTCTATCACTGTGACATCAAACCACAGAACTTGTTATGGACGGAGCAGGGCGCGCGTCTCATTGATTTCAATGTCTCTTTCTCTGCCACGGTTTTTGGCACGGTTTTCAACGCGTTGAGTGACAGTTTCACGGGCAGTGCTCGCCGTTACCTTCCCCCCGACGTCGACCTCGCCACGGCTCCCTCCCCAGACGACCTCGCCGACCGCGATTTATACGCGCTTGGGGTGACGCTCCATGAGGCTGTGACGAGCCATCCTTTTTGGAGAACAACAGGAGCAGGCGGAGCCCCGGCAGAACACCCGGGCAGTTTTCCAGAATCGGCCATGGCCGGCCTTGCCCCAGAATTTGCACAGCTGATCCGCAAGACTATTGCCGCAAAACGCAAAGATCGTTTTGCCTCGGCGATCGAGCTACAAGCCGGTTTGCGAGAGATCAGACGAGCACGCCATCGCGATGACAAAACTCACCCGTATACGGTTTTCCTTGCGAAGGACGACAGCCACCCCGCACAAGACAGGAAAGACACACAGGAAAGCACCGAAAAAAACGCCCACGACACCACAGAAGCGGAGCTTTCCAAAAACACAAACCCCTACGTGTCTTACCTTTTAACCTTGTACAGCCAGACCAAGTACACCAATACCGGCACGCGTGGTTTCGATAGTCGCGGCGCGGAAACCTATGTCGAGACGGCACTCGATCGCGACCTGAAACCAGCGGTGTTTGCGGGAAAGTTCCAGGACGAGAAGCTTCGGCTTGTCCTCATTACGGGGAATGCCGGGGATGGCAAAACGGCTTTCCTGCAGCGTCTCGAACAGGAAGCTGCCGGGAATGGTGCGGTTTTTGCCCCGCCTCTTGTGAACGGGAGCCGCTTTACCTTCCAGGGGCGAAGGTATCTCACAAACTATGACGGCAGCCAGGATGAGGAGGGGCAAGGCAACGACACGGTTTTGCAGGAGTTTTTCGCTCCCTTTGCGGGGGAGGACGCGGGCGCGTGGCCACTCGATGAGATTCGTTTAATCGCCATTAACGAGGGGCGTCTTGTTGATTTTTTTACTTCTATGCGAGAGCGTTTTCCCCGGCTTGCCAGGGTTGTGCACGCGGGCCTTGCCGGCGGGCTGTTTGCACACGGGGTGATTGCGGTCAATCTCAATCTCCGCAGTCTGGTGGTGTCGCCACGCCCAACACGCGGGCAGGAAGCCGATTCGCACGGCCATGATGACTCGATTTTCACCCGCCTCATTCGCCGCCTCACACAGGCTGCATTTTGGCAGCCATGTCGGCAGTGCGACTTGCAAGATCGCTGTTACGCCCTACACAACGCCCGAACTTTCCAAGACAAAACCGCTGGTCCAAAGGTTGTGGAACGCCTGAGAACGCTCTACACACTCACGCATCTGCGCGCGCAGATGCACATCACGTTGAGAGACTTGCGTTCCGGGTTCGCGTACATGCTGGTGGGAAACCGGAACTGCCAGGAAATCCATGAGCTTTATCGTGCCGGCGACCGCGACGCCATCCTGCAAGGCTTCTACTTCAATAGCTGGATGGGGGGAGACGCAGCGAGCGCCGACCGTCTTTTGCACTTGTTGAAAGGTGTTGATGTCGGGCAGGAGACGGACCCGCGGCTCGATCGTGTGCTCGACTTCACCTCCCCGGCAGACAACCCCAACCTGTTTCGTTTCGACGATCGTTCTCATTATGACCGTCACAGCTTGGAGCACTTCTTTCACAATTTGCCACGAGATTTCTCTGCGCAGTCCCCTGCCTATCGGGCACACAAACACCAGCGCTATGTCGCCATGACAAAACGGCGGGAGTTTTTTGAACGCCGCGACTACTCCTGGCAACAGATGCTGCCTTATCGTTCTGCCACGCGCATGCTGTCTCTCGTGCAAGAGAAAACAGCAGTCCAGAGCATCTTCACACGTGTACTGCGAGCAATCAACCGCGGGGAGGGACTGCCTCACCCGGAACGGTTGGGAGAAAAACTGGCCCTGCAAGTACGCGCCGTCGCTCAAGGAACAATCCGCACCTACCGTGTGTTCGCTGCAGAATGTTTCTCCCTCACACTGCNCAACACGACAAACCGCAGCCGTTTTGTGGAGCATATGCCTGCCGGCCTGGTTCTCAGCTATCAGGGTCCGGCGGGAAACAAGGCAGAACTTCCCATCAATCTTGACCTTTTTGAGATGTTGGAGCGCGTGGGAGATGGCTATCGGCCCAGTGTCGAAGAGGAGCAAGGCTACGGCCTGCACCTCACGGTCTTTAAAAACCTATTGGGATCAGAGCCTTACCGCGAGGTGTTACTCACGACCACAGCCCACGACTTTTATCGCATAGAGTGCCACAACGACGGGTCTCTCGAAATGAGCGAGCTTACGTCGCCTTCCGGCTACGAAGGAGACGCCTGATGGCCTTGTCAAAACAAGACCGAGAATTTCGTCTCTCTCAAATCAGCTACCTGCACTTCAAACGGCTTGCAATGGACCGGGTGCTCATCGCCTTTTTCGCACGCTTGCATCATCGCGGCTTCCCGCATCGTCTGCTTCGCAAAACCGAGCTCACCACAGATGCATTCGTGGAGAAATTCTTGGACCAACCAGAATGGTTTCGCGGCTTCGCCTCCCACCCGGAGATCTTGCGCCGATGGATCGAAACCCAGCTGATGGACATGGTGAACCGCGGCAAACCAAACCAGGCGATTGCCGCGCCCCGTCCGCTGCACGGCATCACCTACCGTTTTCGCAATCCGAAACGCTCGCTGGACTATGGCGCGTCCCAGCACCTCTATGAAATGTTGCATGGTGCACGTGACGGCAAGGGAGACCAGGCGATCGAGCAGCTTCGCCGCTTTTTCTTTCAGGGATACGACCCGGTCACCGGGCGCGTGACGCGTGATGTGCCGCTCGACGTCGAGACCCGGGCCCTCNTGCGGTTACTCGATCATGTGGACGACAGGCCCGACACCACTGCACGCGTGTGCCATCCGCCGCTGTGTGTCGGGGCTGCAGACCTGCTCGCCGCAGATGTGATGCGACTATTGTGCTATCAGCATTTCGTGCCACGCTCTGTGATGGTTGACTATGTGAAGGTGCTTTTCTCCTTCCATCTGGCTCTGTATCATCTACGCCTTCTCAAGCTCTTGCCGGCACTCCTGCAGCAAAAAGAGGCCGGTTCCGACCTCACGCACTGTGCACAGTGCACGCTCGACCGGCAGCGCCCCGAAACAAGCCTCAGCGAAACAGACTCCGGCGAAACACAAGCGAGCTGCCCATATCAGGTTGGGTTGCTTGTGGACCTCACTGCACAATCAGACTCGCACATGGCGGTGTCGGCGCAGCAGAGCGCCGACACCCATTTCCGCCGGATTCCCGCGTTTGTCAAGGCATATTTCACAACAAAAAAACTGCACGAGTTCGCTCTTTCTCTCGNCCAGCGCGCCAAGTTGCCGCACCCCGCGACGGGCCATTTTCGCGTGGAAGAAATCTGGCACTGCCTGGAGCCGACCTATACGGCGGAACGCAATAGTTTCTTTCAGCAACGAGTGTCCCGTCTTGTGCAAGACGGCAGCGAAGAGGGCAATGGCGGCCTTGATCCCGCGATTGAAGCCGCAACAACAATGGGGCTCGACGCGTTCGGAACCTACATCGAGATCCTGATGGCGCTACGCGGCCCCTCCCACCGTACCGAGATCGCCGCGTGCATCGACTCTCTCCTCCTCAAAAACCGTCCCGGCGCGCTCGTCGCCCAATCCGGCACGCGCGCAATGTCGTCACGCCGCTTCATTCTCGACAGCCGATTACTTGAGGTTCTCTTGCAACTCGCGGTGCTACGCCCCGGGGGAAGACTCGGCTATCACAGCAGGGAACTGCGCGTTGACGAACTCTCGGCCTTCCTGCGGAAAAGGTATGGCTTATACATAGACAGGCTACCTGGCGATGATGGTTTTCGCGACCCTTCAATTACCGACCACAAAGCATTGCGCTCAAACCTGCAGGCATTCACCTCACGCCTGCGCAAGGTCGGTTTTTACCACGACCTCTCCGACGCGTACCTCACGCAAACCATCACGCCCCGCTACCAGATCGGACCGGATGGGGAGACTGCCACTCACACAGCTTCGCGAGGTGAAATATGAGGCAAAAATCGCGCGAACTCCAGCCCGATGACCTCTCATCCGCCCTCGAACACCTGCTTCTGCCACGACTTGCAGCATTACTTCGGTCACGGGCAGGCGGGCATTGCATGCGGGTTACCAATCTCGACACAGACCTCATGACACGCCTCTGTGTGGGCTTGCGGGCAGAAGTGCCACACGCTGAAGTCGTCATTCTCAAGGCCGATCTCAGGGCAGATAAAAAGCACCGCGCAACCCAGGATTTCCGTCAGAGGGAAAGCACGACCGGCACGGCAGGCACCCGTCCCGACAGTGAGAAAACACTCCCGGAGGAGGTCACCGTCAGCAGCACCAAACTTGTGGAACTGCGCAACAGACTCTCGGGAAAAACACAGTCCGCTCCCCTTTTTGTGTTTGTTCCTACCGGCATACGCACTGCTGCCGAGGATTCCTTTGGCGTCGCCACTTTCGAGGAAGTCACGCTCGGTGATGTGTACGGTGACTTGAAGGCAATCCTCATCGANGAGCTTCCCCTCGCGGTCCGTGGAGCAGTGGCTGCAGCCCTACACCGCCTCACCGACAGTGAGAANTCGTGGGTCTTTGCCGATCCAACCTCTATTATTCGGTTTCTACTGAATGCCAAGAAGAACGGCAATACCCCAGCGGCCATCGGGATGGCCCTCTACGAACTCTCTCTCGTCCCCGATCNCGAACTTCTCGCACATCCCGAAAAAACACTGGCTCGCATCGACCGCAATCAAGAGTGCGTGACGAAACTCACCTGGTCTGCGAAGTCTGCACGTGGCCGTGTGCTCGATCTCGGCCTCAGCAACCGTGCGTTCTGCGCCCGTTTTGGGAACTTTCTCGACCGCACATATTCCGACAGGCCGCAATTTTGGACGCGTCCGATAGCACTCGACCCCGACTGCACAGCATTTGCCTTCGATCTCTGGGATTTTACAGACGGCAGCGCAGAACCCGACAGCATCTTCATCAATAGTGTCAAGACCGACATCCCCGAATTCCACGAAAATACGGCAGAAGAAGCAANGGAAANCGTGAACAGGGAAGTCGGCGAAAATATGGATGAAGAGGTGACGCAAGAACTGATCCCAGACGGTGTCGTCACAACAAAAGACCACGAAACCAAGGACAAAACAGCAAAAGCACGGTACCCCAAACAGCTGATCGGACAACGTGTGCTTTCGCTTCGAAACAAAGACGGCCCGCCAAAATTCAACGCGATTTTCAACGTTGCCCCCTTTCCCCACAAGGTGGAGGGATTGGCAAAATTCACTGTTCAGGTCATCTCAAAAGAGCACGGCCCTATTGGTCTCGTCTGCAACAAATCAGNCTGGAAGACAAACCGCTTTGCAGCAAAGGTGAACTTCCGGAGACTCGGAAAGGTCGAATGGGAAGAAGGTTGGCACTTCCTTCGAGTCCTGGCTTACACAAAAAATGGCGACTTGATTCCTCTCGTTGACGCGACAGGGGCTCTGCTGCCATGGGCAGATGACGAAGAAAATCACAGGGAAAGCAACAGGGTAAATCCCAGAGGAACTGACAGAACAACCGACAGGGCAACAGACCCGAACAGGGAAGAGACAGTTTCTCCCCCCGATTATTCTCCCGGATTCCGCCCGAACTCTCGCCCCAATGAAAGCAGCTTGTTCTATGTGCTGCCCGACGGGGAGATCGACACCGACATCGCCCCGCAAACTTTCCCGCAGGAGAGCAGTCTTTTGCAGGCACGTGCCCGGTTTCGGTTCGCANCGCTCAAGAGCGACCCTACTCCGACAGGCACTCCCACGGCTACCGTGGCGGCGACTTCAACGGTCACATGGGTAAAGCAGGCGTCTGCGAAATCCTCAGCAACCGACAGTGACCTGTTGGAAGTGAAATTTGGACGGTCGCGTAGTGTGCACGTGGCGGTGAGCCGTCCGCTCAAACTTCTTGAAGAAAAAATTCTCTCGGCTCCTGACCAGCCTGTCAGCTGGCGTCTGCCGATCGTACAAGGCCACACAACACAGGTGGTTGCAAAGGTTGCCCCTTGGCCTGAAGGTCCGCACATCCAACGGTTTCTTGCAGCGCGGAGCAGCTATTTTGCAGCTGTGCAGGCGGGAACAAAACAGCTGGTCAGTCAGGCAGCGGACTTTGGCATGCTCCAGCCTTTGATCACAGAGTATGCCGGGGCATTTGCACAGCTTGTCGAGGCACAACTCCAGCATGTCAGTTCGACTTCTGGCCAAAACGCCCGGCGCGCGCCGGCTGACCTCCGGAGGCTGTTGTCTGTTGATACGGTCACTCTTCTTTTACGCGATCACCGTGCCCGCACACGGGAGGCAATTCTGCTCGCGCCAACCCACCCTTTGCGCGCCTTGTGGTTTGCGGCGTGGGACAGACTCTCGGCGCAGTGGATCACGGCCGCCCAAAGCTCGTCCAAAGAATTCGTAAGACCAGTCGAAGATGCGCTGTTTCATCTGCTCACACCGGTTGGTTTTCCGCCTGTGCTCCCCACGGCAACAGGACGGCTCTGCAGCGCGGCCAGTAGTATACATCCTTTTTGGACACTCTACGCGCCGTCGTCTGCGCCCGTCCCACGCAGCCTGGTAAGCGATGTCTGCAGTGCATTGGGCCTGCCCGAACCGGCCATCGGCGGGACTTGCATTGACAGTGCTTATCTTGCTGTCCGCGTGCAGCGGTATCTGCTGCAGCATCCCTATGTCACGACACTGGTCATCAACGCGTTCAACACAGGGAGAGCGACCATTCTCGCCTCCATCCTGTTGCACCTACAGAAACAACCCGACTTTGCCCACATTCACTATGACATTCGTCTCTTCACGTCGGATATTGACACTCCAGGCACCGGCGATGCCCTGATCGAGCTGCTCTCTCCGGCGACCGACCCTGTCAGCAAAGAAGCCGCGGCCTTCAGCGCACCGTCTCACCGGCAACAACCCAAGCTCGCGCTTGCGATCCGGCCTACAGCGGCATTCCACAGAGACCCGACAGCCCACCCGGCCCATCTTTGCCTGCTCTTTGACATCTTCCCTACCGAAGAAGTCGGCACAACGCACGCGTCGCATCAAGCCACCACAGCATCAATACATGGTCTTCTGCAAAACTTTCATGTCGACTATATTGCAGACGAGACAGCCGCCGTCTGGACCCGGCAGCCCACACACGGCCTTGCACTGCCGCTTACAGAANCCCAGCCAGTGACGGATCTCCTCTCGACCCTGCCACAGACACTTTCGGCTGCAATCGCCACAGCCTCCACCGGAGAAACCGGCCCTGATCTGCGCCCGGCAATCACACTTNCACTCAAGGCAGAAGACCGCGCAATCCTCCATCAAGTGCACGAAGTCAGCGACTGGGTTTTCACTATCGACAGGAATATGGGGATAGAGTTTTTTGATCATGGCGGTCACAGTGGACGTGCCGATTACCTGATCGACCACGCACCGCACGCCACAGGGGGCCTCGGCCACCGCCTCGTGATCACCTCACGCTCTCTCGCCGAACTGGAGTCAATACTACGCCCAGTACTCGAAGAGTACTGTTTACAAACAGACACCCCACATGTGATGGCGATCCTCGAACAGTTACGGTCTCTCTCGGGCCGTCTCGCACTCAAGCTCATCTCGGCACCATCCCAACGCGCCGAAGCCCTCGGACTCGCGCTCTCCCGCATGTACCTCGAACATCAAGGCGTCTTTCAAAACCAGTTGGTTGTACCGCTCGACACCCATGTCGCGCTGTACCACGCCATAGAAAAGAACACCAACAGTCTCGAAGACGAAGTCAGTTTCAGACGCACCGACCTTGCCCTCTTCGACCTCAACCTTGAGGCACGGCTCATCACCTGCCGCCTCGTCGAAGTGAAATGCCACAGACTGGCCACTGTTACCGGGGCATTCAAGCAGCTCAAACGCGAGATCGCCCAACAGATCGCGCAAAGTCAGGCAGTGCTCCGCTACCACTTTGACACCGGGCGCTTTCCGGTTGACAGACCCGATCGTCTCGTAAAAACGCTGGAATTCGCCACCTTGCTTGAGTTCTATCTGAACCGGGCAATCCGCTACCGCACAATAAGCGAAAAGGCCGCTGAAGAGGCCCGCGGCTTCTTTCGCACACTCGAGCAAGGCTACCGACTCAACTTCACGCGTACCGCGCTCATCTTCGACTTCGAGAAGCCGGGCACAGAGGCACCAAAAACAGAAAACGGCATCGAATATCACCGAATCGGGATTGACCTTATCCAACATCTCGTAGCAGCAGCAGTACCCGAGGAAAGTCGCGCACAACCTCCCACAAAAGAGGCGCCTCCCTCAAGCATCAACAACACACGGGAAGCACAGCAAAGCACTGCACAACAACCGAAACCGCGAGAAAAACATACTTCTTTGGTACCCACACTCGAGAGCGCAGCCTTTCTCGGACAGCCCCGCAACCACTCCAGTTCCCCGGCTGATCCGCACGCGCAGCACACGCCCGGCGCAAAGTACTTGGGCGAGCAGACTCTTGGCTACACACCTCGCACCGGAACACCGAACACTGCACCTTTTGACCCCACACCCTTCGACCCCACACCCGACACTGCACCCTTCGACCCCACACCCGACACCGCACCCTTCGACCCCACACCCGACACCGGCCCCTTCGACCCCACACCCGGCACCGGCCCCTTCGCAAGAGATAGCGCTCCCGGAAACACCAACAGCGGAGATACCACTACGCAAGACCCCAACAAAGAAAACGGTAATGTATTTACAACTTTTGCATCAGAGGCTGAGGCAATTCTCTCCACTGTTCCGCAGGCAGACAAAGAAGTCCGGGTAGACAGTGCAAAGACAGGTCATGCGAGGACTACCAGGGCGACACAAGAAAAATCCACGACAAGAGATCTCGCAGCTGAGGCGCAAACCAACGAAACCAATACAGCGAAAAATGGGCAGAAAACCCGTCGCGCGCAACACGCTGCCGAAACACACCTCGCCTCTCACATCTTGCTTGGCGCGAGGAAGATGTCCCCACAGCACGGGATGCTCGGCACATGTTCCGGGCAGAAGATCTCCCTCGATCTCCACCAAACCCATACAATCAGTCTCTTTGGCGCCCAGGGCAGCGGGAAGTCGTACACACTCGGTGCAATCACAGAAATGGCATCCTTGTCTATTCCCCATCTCAACGAGTTGCCAAACCCGCTGTCCACGATCATCTTTCACTACAGCTCTACGATGGAGTACAAACCCGAATTCACCTCAATGTCGATGCCGAACTCCGACGAAGCCCAGGTGCGCATATTGCGGGAACAATATGGGGCTGAACCAGTCGCCCTATCTGACATTGCATTACTTGTTCCCGCACGCAAACTCGATGAACGGCGAGCCGAATATCCTGACGCAGAAGTGTTCGCTCTCAAGTTCGCAGCCGCGGAACTACACGCGAGCCACTGGCGTTTTCTCATGGGAGCAATCGGGAACCAATCAACCTACATTCGACAGATCAACCGGATCATGAAATCGCTGAACGATAACTTGACCCTGGCCGGCTTACGAGAAGGAATCGAGCATTCCCTCTTTTCAGACCGGATCAAAGACATGGCGCATTTACGCCTTGATTTCGCAGCAGAATATATAGACGACAATATTCGTCTAAAGCACATTGTACGACCAGGACGGCTTGTTATCGTCGACCTCCGCGACGAATTTATCGAGAAAGATCAGGCCCTCGGGCTCTTCGCCGTTTTGCTGCAGCTCTTTGCAGACGCGAAATACGAAGGCAAGACATGCAACAAACTCGTCGTTTTCGACGAAGCCCACAAATACATTGATAGTCCTGATCTCCTGGCTGGACTTGTTGAGGTCGTACGCGAGATGCGGCACAAAGGCACAAGCATTCTCCTCGCGAGTCAAGATCCTCTCTCTGTGCCCGTCTCGCTCATTGAACTCTCAAGCCAGATTATCCTGCACAAGTTCAACTCGCCGTCCTGGCTGAAACACATCCAAAAAGCCAACGCAGCGCTCCGCTGCCTGACCCCGGAGAACATGACACACTTGCAACCTGGCGAGGCCTATCTCTGGTCGGACAAGGCAACCGACAACAGATTCAGCAAGGGTGCCGTCAAAATACAATGCCGCCCACGCCTGACCCAACACGGCGCAACAACAAAAACAACGGTGAACTAAACAACAAGTCGAGCAAAAGCGACCAGGGCGAAAAGCATCGGAAAACCAGCAAGGTCAGCAAAGCCCATCACATGCGCCGGTAGACCCTCGCAATTTCTCGTACTCGCAGTGGGTCACACAAACCGAGTCAGTCCCATGTCAGTCCGGGAATCCTCGAAACATTTTCTTCAGCTTTACCGAGAAACAGATCCAGCTGTACTCGTTCTACGACAAACCATCTGCAACAAAGAAACTTTGCCGGGATGAACCGGTAACCGCAGACAACGACAAGACAACGACAACAGGAACGGCCACACGGTCACTTCACCTAGGCCCTCCCCCAATATTGTATTCATGAGTGACCTTCGGTATCTCCTGCCTACAGACCGTAGTAAGCGTGACATTTCAGCCTTGGACTCATCAGGGAACTTCCACAGCGAATGGCACCCCTGCATTGCCCCCTAAACAGCATATTGTCATCAAGTACACGGACCGGCACAACGCGAAAACACGATGCGGCGTCCGATATCACATGTGTCATAGGATTACCCGACACAACGGTACTCGGCATGGGAAGGACCAGGTAGTTATGAACCGAATACACGCGCAATTCCCCGCCCGCAACACAGACAAAGATATGGCGCCATCACCTCACGCACCAGTAGGGAGGCTGCAACCAACAAGGCAATTTTCCAAGCCCATCCTGGCCGCTCTCGCACTGGCTCTCGTATTGTCCGCTTGTAGCGATGACGATTCCGACACCGATAGCACAACCACAACAACCATCGGAGACCCCAGCACGACCATAGAAGTTCCCAGAACGGAACAAGCAGCAATCTGGCCCACAGCCGATGTCGTGTTCGAGACCCCCGAAGCAGCAGCTGAAGACTTTGTCAGAAACGCTCTTGGTGTACCGCCGGTGCTCGGAGAGTTCCAGCAAGGCGATACCCGTAGCGGAGAAATCGAGGTCTTCTCGCCCGGTGAAGGCGATACCTCCACACGTATCTTCAGAGGCCTGCTCCTGCTTCGGCAACTCGGCCCCGAGAACGGCTGGTTCATTCTCGGTGCAGTCAATGACAACGCTTCGATCACTTCACCCGAGTCAAGGGCCGAAGTGCCTGCCGGCCCGCTTCTCATCGAAGGTGTAGGCCGCGGGTTTGAAGCGACCGTCATCGTGACTGCCTTCATCGCCGGTGACGCCGGCACCCAGCTTGACNAAGCAATCGCTCAAGGTGGCGCCTTCGAAACTCCAAAACCATTCGAGGTGACGCTCGACCTCTCCGCTGCTTCCCCCGGCGATGTTGTCACCCTGCTCGTGCGCGGCGGCACCGGTCTCGAGACCGACCCTGGCGAGTTCGGGGCCATCCCCGTGATCATCGCCGGCTAAAAACAAACCCCCACCAGACAAGCAGCTCTCGAAGTCTTTTCTCTCACTACAAAAGAAAAAAGACCAGTCTGTCAGGAACAAAACGCGCTTGTTGGCGGCTGCAAAATTGACGCCGGCGCAGCGGGTGATGCCTATACGGCAATCGCCGCGCAGCTCGACAGCATTATCGAAATCGAACGCACCGTTGTCAAGCAGCTTGCGAGCCGGCTCTACTGCACGTCACGCAAGAGCAACGTGTCCCAAGAGAATGAGCGAACCCAAGGCGCCCAACTTGGGTTCGCTTGCAGATTTCTCCGGGGCGGAGCCGCTCCAGGGAGCCCCGCCCGGCTCTTCCCGACTACTTACGAAGGGCCTGTACAGCATCTTCCACGCGGGTCCCGTAGTTCGGGTCGGAGCGGCGAAAGTGCTCGATCGAGCGTGCCACAATCCTGTCGCCAATTTCGCTCTGTTGCACTTGGGAGAGGGACCCGGCAATCGCCTCGATCAGACGGTCTTGTTCGTCTCCGGACATCAGACGGTAGAGGTCACCTGCTTGTTGGAAGTCATCAACTTCGCGGATTTCTCGGCCATAGACACCGGATAGCCCGCCGGTCTCCATCCCTTTGTAGAGGGGCTGTTCGGTTTGCACCGGCCCACCGAAACTATTGGGTTCGTAGTTCACGAGAGAACCGCCGTTCGCATCGAAGCGCATGGCGCCGTCGCGACCATAGTTTTGACCGTGATCGAAGGGGCAACCCTGGGGGCTGTTCACGGGAAGGCGGGTGTGGTTGATGCCGAGCCGGTAACGGTGGGCGTCGCCATAAGCGAACAGGCGGCCCTGGAGCATCTTGTCAGGGCTGGGGCCAATGCCGGGCACCATATGAGCCGGGTCGAAACCGGCTTGTTCGACTTCGGCAAAATAGTTGACGGGTGTGCGGTCCAGTGTCATGCGTCCCAGCTCCACCAGGGGATAGTCGCTGTGGGGCCAGACTTTGGTGAGGTCAAAGGGATTGATGCGGTATATTGCGGCGTCCGCTTCCGGCATGATCTGCATTTTCAGCGTCCAAGATGGGAAGTCTCCCCGCTCAATTGCCTCGTACAAATCCTGCTGGTGGTGTTCAGGGTTCTCCCCCGCAACCTGTGCGGCCTCTGCGGCAGTGGAATACTCAATGCCCTGGTCGGTTTTAAAGTGAAATTTCACCCAGAAGCGGGCACCTTGGGCGTTGACCCATTGGAAGGTGTGGGAACCGTAGCCATTCATGTGC
>JGI24724J26744_10001842_pt1 | contig 14318 bp, 13 predicted proteins | sample Cruoilmetagenom7_FD_26744 | JGI IMG/M metagenome (IMG submission 26744)
GCATGCGCCCGCCGATCTTTGGCCCGCGCCGTGATCGCATGCTGCGTCAGGCGCAGGGCTGGGGCGCGCCAAAGCTTGAGCAGGCGTTGACGATCCTGACCGATACCGATCTGCAATTGCGCTCGGCCGGGCAACGCGCGCCGGGCATGGCCCTTGTCGAGCGCGCGTTGATCCGTCTGGCGATGTTGGCGGCAATGCGCTAGGCGCTATGGCATTGCGCCCGCCCGCCGTTTGGGCGAAGTTGCGCCAACCACTCAAAAACAGGGATATATCGTAATGTATGACGTCATCGGCACCCGCGCCAGCCGCGCCTTTCGCGTGCTTTGGATGCTAGAAGAACTTGGTCAGGAGTATACCCACATCCCGGCCGCCCCCCGCTCGGAAGAGGCGCTTGCCGCCAATCCGTCGGGCAAGATTCCGGCGCTGCGCGATGGCGATGCGGCGCTGACCGATTCCGCCGCGATCATGACCTTTCTGGCCGACAAGCATCGCGCGCTGACCAATGCGCCCGGCACCATTGCACGCGCCCGTCAGGATGCGTTCACCCACCAGATTCTGGATGATATCGACGGCGTTCTCTGGGCCGCCGCACGCCACAGCTTTATCCTGCCCGAAGAACAGCGCGTGCCCGAGGTCAAGGATTCGCTCAAATGGGAATATGCCCGCAATATCGCGCGCCTGTCCGACGCCCTTGAGGGGTCGTTTCTGATGGGCGAAGAGATGACTGTTCCGGATATGCTTTTGACCCATTGCTTGGGCTGGGCGCAAAAGGCGGGCTTTCCCGATGCAGGTGAGAAACTGAACGCTTACGCGGCGGCCATCATGGCGCGCCCGGCGTTTCAAAAGGCGGCTGCTTTGCCCTGATAGGCAGCGGCGTGGCGCCCGGCCCAACGCCCGGTCGAGAGGCAAGCGGTCAAAAGATATCCACCTGTCGGCGCCTCCCAGTCAAGCATCTCTCCGGCGGCAAAAACGCCGGGGCGGTGGCGGATCATCAAGCCCTCGTCGAGGGCCTCGAATCGCAGACCTCCGGCGGTTGAAATCGCCTCATCCATCGGGCGCATGCCGCTGAGACGAATGGGCAGGGCCTTCAGCAGCTTTGCCGGGTGATCGGGCAGCGGGCGGCCAAATTCCATCAACAGCGCCTGTTTTGCCGGATCAAGCTTAAGCGCCTTGCGCAGCCGGTTTTGCAGGCTGTCGCGGCCTCGGGCCTTGTTCAATCTGTCGGCGACCTGGGCCTCTGTCATATCGGGCAAGAGATCAAGCACAAGCGGCGCGCCGCTCCGCAGCGCGGCGCTGACCTCATAAATCCCGCCGCCCTCTATCCCGCTTGCGGAAATAACAAATTCACCGCGCGAGTGAAGTGATCCGGCGCCAAGCGCGACGCCTTTGACGGGCCGCCCGAAATGGCGTGCCATGTGGTCGGACCACTCCACCAGAACCCCCATGTTTGCAGGTCGAAACGCGGCGATGACGTTGGGATCGAGGTATTTGGCCCAGGCCCCGTCCGATCCAAGTCGCGCCCAGCTTGCGCCGCCACATGCCAGAACCGTCACATCCGAAGTAAGCCGTTGCACCCCCTCGGGCGTGTCAAACACACAGCCCGTATCCCAGCCCGCCCAGGACCAGCGGGTACGGATATCAACCCCGGCATCCCGCAGCTGATTTAACCAGGCGCGCAACAGCGGCGAGGCCTTCATCGCGCGCGGAAAAACCCGCCCCGTGGTGCCGGTAAATAGATCCTGCCCAAGGTCGCGCGCCCACTCCTGCACCGCCTCTGGCCCAAACTCGGCCAGCATCGGGCGCAGGTGGGGGGCGGCCGCGCCGTAAGCGGCAAGAAAGCCGTCAAACGCTTCGGCCTTGGTCAGGTTCAACCCCGATTTGCCCGCCATCAGAAACTTGCGCCCGACCGATGGTTTTGCGTCCGTGACCACAACCCGGTGCCCGGCGCGCGCAAGCTCGCCTGCCGCCATAAGCCCCGCAGGCCCGGCGCCGATGACAAGCGCCCCTGTCATGACGGCGGGTTGACCCCTTTGTGATGCACGACGCGCTGCGGATAAGGGATTTCGATAGTATTGGCCTTGAGAACGTTCCAGATTGCGAACAATACGTCAGAGCGGTATTTTCCGGTCAGATCCTCTATCCCCTCGACCCAGTATTCGACGCTGAATTCGACGCCGCTATCGGCAAAGGCCTTCAGTTCGCATTCAGGGCCTTCGGGGTCTTGCAGGATAAAGGGAAGCTGGCGCACGGCGGCTTCGACCATCTCGGGAATGAGGTTGATATCGGTTTCATAGCTCACCGAAAACGCCGCCTCATAGCGATGGCGCGTGCCGGCATCTGAATAATTCACCACCCGGCTGGTGATGAAATCCTCGTTGGGTACAACGATCCAGCGCCCGTCGATGGTTTCCAGAATGGCGGCGCGGGCGGTCATTTTAAAGATCGTGCCCTCTTCGCCATTGTCCAGCACGACGTAATCGCCAACCGTGGTCTGGCCCTCAAGCAACAGAATGACACCCGAGACGAAATTCGCCGCGATCTGTTGCAGGCCAAGCCCGATGCCGACACCAAGCGCACCGCCCAAAACGGCGATTGCCGTCAGGTCGATGCCCATGATTGACATCAGCAACAAAAAGGCCGCACCGAAGATCACGATCTGGCTGGCCTTCATTGCCAGTTCCCGCGTGGCGGGGCGCAGCTCTTCCTGGCGTTTGATGTAATCCTCGGATTGCGTGTGCGACCAGCGCCCGAGCCAGAACAAGAGCGCGCCAGAGACCGCGCCGCGGATCAGCGCAAGGAGGGAAAAGCTGATGTTGCCAAGATTGACCGAAATCGCCGCAAGCCTGGCATTGGCGACCTCAAGCAGACCGAAGAGATACAGAATGGCAACCGGCATAAGGACAAACCGTCCCAGCATGCGCAGGAACGGGTCGCTCAGAATGTCACGCACGAAAAGCCGCGCGGCGAGAAACAGGAACAGGCGCTTGCCAAAGGCAATCACCTCGCCTGAGCCAAAGATCGAGCGGGTCACACTCTCGCCGATCCCGGTCAACCCATAGGCCAGAAGCGGCATCAACAGCGGCAGAAAGATCAGCACAGAGCGCCGCGCCGAGGCGAGGATGTTGTCCTGCCCCGAGGGTGGCGTCAAAAGACGGGTCAGGCCAGGGGCCAGGCGGCGGCTGATCAGCACGGCCAGAAGATAGGCGGCAACCAAAAGCGCGAATTGTGACCATGCGGCGGGGCTTAGCAGCCAGCCCTGGGCCATCTCCCATCCATCAAGGGCATATCCCATCGCCTGGGTGATAATTTCTGGCTGCCCGTCCATCACATACCTCTTGTCTTTCGCGCCCTGCGCGCCATCCTCTTGCCCGCAGTGGATGAAAGGATCAAGTCATAGCGTCAGAATTCCCGATCTGCCCGCTTTGTGACCATGCCATTCCGCCGGGCGCGCGGCAAAGCCTGCACCACCTTGTGCCGAAACTTAAGGGCGGCAAGGGCGGCGCGACCGTTTTATTGCATCAGATTTGCCACAATGAGATACACGCAACCCTGACCGAGGCCGAATTGGCGCGCGACTATAGCACGATCGCCGCCTTGCGCGCGCAGCCGCGCCTGGCAAAATTCATCGCCTGGGTCGCAAAACGCCCGCCCGATTTCCACTCGAAAACACCGGGCGGTCGGCGCAAGCGCTAGCCACGCAGAGCCCAGAAAATTAAAAGAATTTTCTGGAACATTTTCTTTTCAAAAGAAAATGGCCGTCAGCCGGCAAGGTCAGTGCATGCCGGGACAAAGGTGTTTGATCGCGGCTGCATGATCGGGGCTTGCGGCCAGCGCATCCCCCGCCAGCTCATGCACCGTCCCGATCAGGGTGTCGCGTGGCACCACCCGGTCGAACAGGCCCCAGCCAAGCGCCTCATCGGTCTTTACCTTCGCCCCTGCCAGCAGGATCATGCGCGCCCGCGCAGGGCCGATCAGCGCGGCAAGGCGCGCGGGATCACTGGGTTGCGGCAAAAAGCCAAGCTTCATAACCGGATAAAACGCACCAGCCCCCTCAACCGCAATACGAATATCACAGGCCAGAACCATGCCCATCGCGCCGCCTGCAACCGTGCCGTTGAGCGCCGCGATGCTGAGCCCCGGCAGGGCGGCAATCGCAGCTGACAGACGCTCCCATTCCGGGCTGGTGGCCAGACCGGCGCGCGCCGCGTCAAGATCGGCGCCGGCGGAAAACACCTTGCCCGCGCCGGTCAGCACAAAAACCCGCGCCTCTTGCGCGGCCTCGGCAACATCGGCCAGCTTGCGCCAGCATCGGCTCGGTCAGGGCATTGGCCTTGTCGGGTCGGTTGAGAGTAGCTGTCCAGAGCCCGCCATCGCGCGTCAGCGTGACACGCTCAGAGCCGCTCATGTCAGGCCAACGCGCTTGCGGATATCCGCATCGCGCAGCGAGATTTCCTGGCCGATGAACTCATCCGCGGCCGCCGAGCACATCCACAAAAGCGCCTCTGCGGGCCATTCCGGGGGGATGTGGTCGGACCAGTCAAGCTTACTAACGGCATTTATGCCGCTTTTCTTGATCTCGCGCTGCATGTCGGTGGCCACCGTGCCCGGCGAAAGGCCCATGACACGAATACCGTGATCGCGATTTTCCAGGTCGGCGCTTCGGGTCAGCATCGCCGCCCCCGCCTTGGAGGCGCAATAGGCGCTCCAGCCGTCAAGCGCGTTGTGGGCGGCGCCGGAACTTATGGTGATGATCGTGCCCGAGCCTTGCGCCTGCATGCCGGGCAGCGCCGCACGCATGCCGTTGAACACGCCCTTGAGATTCACGTCAATCGCATGGCCCCAGGCCTCGGGATCGGCGGTGCCGAGCAAGGAGATCGGATCAATCACCCCGGCATTGCCGATCAACACGTCAAGCCGCCCAAAGGCGGTGTGGCTGGCCGCGACCGCCGCCTCGACCTCCCAATAGCGGCTGACGTCGCAGGCGATGGCGATGGCGCGCTCACCGATGTCACCGGCAAGCTCTGCCACCGCATCGCCATTGCGCGCGGCAAGCGCCACATTGGCCCCGGCGGCGGCGAAAATCCGCGCAGTCGCGGCGCCTATTCCCTTGCTGGCGCCGGTGATCAAAACGCATTTGCCCTGCATGGTCATGGTCNTNCCCTCTTTTGTCTGCACCCAACTTAATCCCTGCCCNGCCCAAGTTCCAGCCAGATCGCCACTTGACCCGANCGGCGCGACAGCCGAAGCTATGGCCNAATTCGAATTTGAAAGGTGTCATCATGGTCGCTCTCCGCTCCCTCATCGCTTCGGCGTCGCTGGTTTCTTTTGCGTTTACCGGCACGGCGGCTTTGGCCGATGTGACGGCTGATCAGGTCTGGCAGGACTGGAAGGCCTATCTTGCCACCTTCGGGTATGAGGTGAGCGGCGACGAGCAACAGTCGGGAAATACCCTTGCCATCAGCAATATCGCGATGACAGTGAGTGTGCCCGACACATCCGGATTTGCCACCCTGCGCATGAGCCGGATGGACCTGACCGAGAACGACGATGGCACCGTGTCGATAATCCTGCCCGATACCACCCCGATTGCCCTTGTGACCGAGGTCGAGCCGGGCAAGACCACGACCGCCACGATGGAATTTGGGCAAAGCGATCTGGGTATGACGGTCTCGGGCACGCCGGATGCGATGCAATATGATTACGCCGCTGATGCGATCTCGCTTGTTCTGAACGCTTTGGATGTCGATGGCGAAACGATTGATATTGGCGCGGCGAACATGACCCTCGCCAATATCAAAGGCAGCAGCACAAGCCTTGACGCAGGCGAGACCCGCGATGTNCGCCAGAAAATGACGGCGGGCCCTGTGACCTATGANCTGGATTTTACCGACCCGACCGAGGGTGGGCATCTGGCGCTCACCGGATCATTTGCCAATACCGCGTTTGACAGCGAGGTCAGCCTGCCGCCAGAGATCGACAACACCGACATTGCCGCAAGTCTGGATGCCGGGTTTCGCTTTGACAGCGGCATGACCTATCAGGATGCCGGCGCCGCCTATCGGATCGAGGGCGATGGCGACACGCTTGAGGGAACCACCGCCTCGGCAAGTGGCTCAATCAGCTCCGCCATTGGCGTCGATGGCCTTGAGTATGAGGCCGAGGGGCGCGATATCAGCGTCGCCCTCACCGGTAGCGACCTGCCGTTCCCGGTGACCTTTGGCATGGCGCGTAGCGGCTTTCGCATGCAAATGCCGGTGTCTCAGGGCGAAGAGGCACAGGATTTTGCCTTTGCGATGGACCTTGGCGATTTCACCCTGTCCGACACGATCTGGTCGGTGTTTGATCCGGCGGGCCAATTGCCGCGCGATCCGGCGACGATTGCCTTTGATCTGAGCGGCAAGGGGCGGCTGTTTGTCGATCTTCTGAATGCCGAGCAGATGGAAGACCTTGGCGCCAGCGGCGATACGCCCGGCGAACTTCAGTCGCTCAACCTCAATAGTCTGGTTGTCGCGGCGGCGGGGGCCATTCTGACCGGCGATGGCGCGGTCACATTTGACAATTCCGACCTGACAAGCTTTGGCGGTGTGCCGGCCCCCGAAGGGGCGGTTGATCTCAAGCTGGTGGGCGGCAACGGGCTTTTGGACCGGCTGATCGCCATGGGCTTTGTGCCCCAGGAACAGGCGATGACCGTGCGCATGATGGTGGGGATGTTTGCCGTTGTCGGCGAGGGGGAGGATACGCTCACCTCGCGGATTGAAGTCAATGAGCAGGGCCATGTTATGGCCAATGGTCAGCGGCTGAGGTAATCACGCCAGCCTTGCAGGGGATCGGGCCGCAAGCACCGCTTGCGGCCTTTTCGCAGGCCCGACCCTTGCGCGACCCTGCGGCGCGGTCTACCTCTGAGCCGCAACAAGGAGAGCGTCATGTCCGAACCCCTCAACGATCTGACCCAGGCCCTGATTGAGGCTGCCCTCAAGGCCGGTGCCGGGGCGGCGGATGCCATCGCGGTTCGGGGCAGCTCGGTCACCATCGACATGCGTGGCGGCACCCTTGAACAGGCCGAGCGCGCCGAAGGGGTCGAGATTGGGTTGCGGGTGTTGATCGGCGGGCGACAGGCCAATGTTTCGGCCTCTGATACTCGCCCCGAAACCCTTGCCACCCTGGCAGAGCGGGCCGTTGCCATGGCGCATGAGGCGCCCGCAGACCCCAATGTCGGGCTGGCCGATCCCGATCAGCTTGCGCGCAGGTGGGACATAGCGGCGCTGGAGTTGTGTGACCCGGCGGACGAACCCGCCCCCGATGCCCTTGCGCAGATGGCGCAAGAGGCCGAGGCGGCGGCGCTTGGCGTGAGTGGCGTGACACAGGTGCAATCGGCCAGTGCCGCCTATAGCGGGCGGACGGTGCATATCTCGGCCAGCAACGGGTTTTCCGGCGGCTATGCGCGCACCGATACCGGCCTGTCCTGTGTGGCGATTGCGGGCACCGGCGCCGGGATGGAGCGGGATTATGATGGCGACAGCCGGATCTTCGCCAGTGACCTGCGCCCGACCTCCGATATTGGCCGGATCGCAGGCGAGCGCGCGGTAGAGCGCCTTGGCGCGCGCAAGCCGCCCACGGGCAGCTTTCCGGTGCTGTTTGACGAACGCGTGTCGGGCACTCTGATCGGTCACCTTCTGGCGGCGGTCAATGGCGCGTCGGTGGCGCGTGGCTCGTCCTGGCTGCGCGACAAAATGGGCGAGGTTGTCCTGCCCGAGGGCCTGTCGATCATCGAGGATCCGCATCGCCCCCGCATCGGCGGCTCGCGTCCGTTTGATGCCGAGGGCCTGCCGACACGCGCCCGCAGCATTGTGGAAAATGGCGTACTCATGGGCTGGACGCTTGATCTGGTGAATGCCCGCAAGCTTGGTATGCAGTCCACCGGAAACGCGGTGCGCGGCACGTCCGCGCCGCCCTCGCCGGGGACGTGGAACATCGCGCTGACGCAAGGGCCGCATAGCCGTGACGATCTTATCGCGCAGATGGGCACCGGGCTTTTGGTGACCTCGATGATCGGCTCCACGATCAACGCCAATACCGGCGATTATTCACGCGGCGCGGCGGGGTTCTGGGTGGAAAACGGCGAAATCACCTATGCGGTGAACGAATGCACCATCGCAGGAAGCCTGCCCGAGATGCTAAAGGCGATCATCCCCGCCAATGACGCGCGCGCCCATCTAAGCCGCGTGGTGCCCTCAATTCTGGTCGAGGGGCTGACGCTTGCCGGCACCTGATCTGAGCCTGTTGATCGAGGCCGCCCAAGAGGCGGGGCGCATCGCGACGCACCATGCCAAAGGGCCGATTGATCCCTGGGAAAAGCCGGATGGCACCGGGCCGGTGACCAAGGCCGATCTGGCGGTGAACGCGATGCTGGCCGAGAGCCTGCGCGCGGCGCGGCCCGATTATGGCTGGCTCTCTGAAGAGTCGGAGGATAGCGCGACGCGGCTTGGCCATGACCGGGTGTTCATCATTGACCCGATTGACGGCACCCGAAGCTTTATCGAGGGGTCCGAGACCTGGGCGCATGCGCTTGCGGTGGCCGAAAAAGGCGTGGTGGTGGCCGCCGTGATCTATCTGCCGCTGCGCGACAAGCTTTATTCCGCGGCTGCGGGGCAGGGGGCTTTNCTNAANGGNGNNCCGATCCGCGCGGGCGCGCGGGCCGATCTTGCCGGGGCCTCTATCTTGGCGACCAAAGCCAATTTCACCGCAGAAAACTGGCTTGGCGGCATCGTGCCAGACCTCAAGCGCGCCCATCGCCCGTCGCTAGCCTATCGCCTTAGCCTTGTGGCCGAGGGCAAGTATGATGCGATGATGACCCTACGGCCCAGCTGGGAATGGGACATCGCCGCCGGTGACCTTATCCTGCGCGAGGCGGGCGCGCAGACCTCTGACCGCAAGGCGGGGCGGCTGCTCTTTAACAATCCGGTGCCGCAGGTGAATGGTGTGGTCGCCGCCAACCCGGCGCTTCATCTTGCGTTGCACAGCGCCCTGGCCAAATAGGCGCGCNNGCCCGGTCATTTGGAATTCTGCTTGCATCGCGCCCTGATCCGGGTCCAATGCGCCGACTGGTGACTGGAAAACAGGCAGAAATGACCCGCTCGGACAATCTTACAGGCGCGTTGCTGATGATGGCGTCGATGGCGGCCTTCACATTCAACGATGCGCTGATCAAAATGCTCGCCGGGGAAATCCCGCTGTTTCAGGTGATGTTCATGCGCGGCGTGCTCACCACCATCGCGGTGGCGATTATCGCCTGGCGCATGGGGGTTCTGCGGCGGCCTTTGCCGCGTGCGGATTGGGGGCCGGTGTTTTTCCGCATGGTGGGCGAAATCGGTTCGGCCTATTTCTTTGTCACCGCGCTTTTCAACATGCCGATCGCCAATATAAGCGCGATCATGCAGGCGTTGCCGTTGACCATCACGCTTGCCGCCGCCTTGTTCTTTCGCGAGCCGGTGGGCTGGCGGCGGATGCTGGCGATTGCGGTGGGGTTTGTCGGGGTGATGCTGATCGTGCGGCCCGGCACCGAGGGCTTCAATGTCTATTCGCTCTACGGTCTGGCGGCGGTGGCCTTTGTCACCCTGCGCGATATGGCCACCCGGCGCCTGTCGCGCGAGGTGCCGTCGATGACGGTAACGCTGATCACCTCGGTTTTCATCATGACCTTCTTTGGCCTGGCCAGCCTGTCCGACCCCTGGGCGCCGGTCAATGCCCGCGCCGCGCTTTTGACAGGCGGGGCGGCCTTTATGATCGTCGGGGGGTATCTCTTTTCGATCATGGTGATGCGGGTGGGCGAGGTCGGGTTTATCGCACCGTTCCGCTATACAAGCCTGGTCTGGGCGCTTGCGCTTGGCTGGCTGGTGTTTGGCGACTGGCCGCAGACCATTACCCTGATCGGCGCAGGGATCGTGGTGACAAGCGGGGTTTTCACCCTTTACCGCGAAATGCAGGTCAGTCGACGCGCGCGGGCGGCGCAGAAAAGACAGCTTTCACTTGGTCCTCGTCCACGTTGAACTGTGCCTTGAAAAGGGCGCGTTCCTTGTCTGTAAGCGGGCGCAGCGGGCCGGTCTTGTAATTGGCGGCGGAATCATTGTCGTCATGCTTTGAGCGCAGATACATGTAAGGTGTCGGATTGATCACCGTGGGCATGCTGTGATGCAGCTTGTGATGGGCGAAATTCATTACCGTACGCGGATCGCCTGCGCGAAACAGAACCGCNAGCCCGCAGGCCCAGAACGGGGTCAGCACGTCTTCGGCCATGATCCCCTGATCGGAGAGCTGCACCGAATAGCCNTGATTGAACTCTATCGCCATATAGCGCCATTTCCGGCGCATCGCGGCGCTTTGCTTGACGAACCAGCGCAGGCTNCGGACAAAGTTGACGCCGACCGCATCATCGTCATCAAGCCGGAACTGGATTGATTCGGTCTTGTCGTCGCCCAGCTCTTCCTTGATCGCAAGTTGCATCGCAAGACGGTGGCGCATCGGCTCGCTTTCCACGATCTTGATCTGCTCGATCCCCGAGGTCAGATCATAAAGCCGGTCGCGGTAGGGTTTCGGAAGGCTTTCGCCGATCAGCACCAGAAAGGTGAAATCCTTGCGCTTCTGGCCGGCAATCGACGGCAGGGTCAGGGTTTCGAAGTGGCGAAACCGCAATTCCATACGCTCCGGCGCATATAAATAGGCCTCACGATCCTCGATCGTGTCATGCATCCGCTTGAATCCGCCAAGGGCAGGATAGGAAAACCGGCAAATTCCGATCACTCGCATCGCAAATCNCTCCAGATGGCGGCTCTTGTTGTCCGCTCTCGTGTCGGATACATCGCACCGAGAGGGCTTTGGTGCAAGCGCGGTTCGGGCTGTTGACAAGCTCTGCGACTCCCCATATACGCGCCCCATCCCGGCACTGGGGGTCGCCCCGTCGCCGATATCAGAACTGAAGTGGTCAAGATCCGGGCCTGTGCCCCGATCCTCTGGAAACCCACCGCGTCGNACCCAATTTTANCGGGTGCGATNGCGGTCTTTGCGTATTGCGGACGCGCGATATGTATTTGATTAACCGCACGTGCGAGCGTGCAGACACATGTGTTGAGAGACGGGGAAAGAACCGGAATGCCAACGATCCAACAGCTGATCCGCAAGCCGCGGCAGCCAAAAGTCAGAACCACAAAGTCACAGCACCTGCAGGGTTGCCCGCAGAAACGTGGCGTTTGTACACGCGTCTACACTACGACGCCGAAGAAACCGAACTCGGCCATGCGGAAGGTTGCCAAAGTGCGCCTGACCAATGGCTTCGAGGTCATTTCCTATATTCCCGGTGAGAGCCACAACCTTCAGGAGCACTCTGTTGTCCTGATCCGTGGCGGCCGTGTAAAAGACCTTCCCGGTGTGCGTTACCACATCCTGCGCGGTGTTCTGGATACTCAGGGCGTCAAGGATCGTAAACAGCGCCGTTCCAAATACGGCGCCAAGCGTCCGAAATAAGAGGATTAAAAGATGTCACGCCGTCACGCAGCAGAAAAACGCGAAGTTCTGCCCGANGCCAAATATGGCGATCGGGTTCTGACAAAGTTCATGAATAACCTGATGATCGACGGCAAGAAATCTGCCGCCGAGAAAATTGTCTACAACGCCCTCAATCGCGTCGAAGACAAGATCAAGCGCGCCCCCGTCGAAGTGTTCCACGAAGCACTTGAAAACATCCAGCCCTCGGTCGAAGTCCGTTCGCGCCGTGTGGGCGGTGCCACCTACCAGGTGCCGGTCGAAGTGCGTCCCGAGCGTCGGGAAGCTCTGGCGATCCGCTGGTTGATCAACGCCTCGCGCAGCCGCAACGAGCACACGATGGAAGAGCGTCTTGCCGGCGAATTGCTGGATGCCGTTCAAAGCCGTGGTTCGGCTGTTAAAAAGCGCGAAGACACCCATAAGATGGCCGAGGCGAACAAAGCCTTCAGCCATTACCGCTGGTAAACCCTAGAGGCAATTCATCATGGCACGCGATTATCCGCTCGACCGCTATCGCAACTTCGGCATCATGGCCCATATCGACGCAGGNAANACNACCTGCTCGGAACGGATCCTGTTTTACACCGGCAAATCCCACAACCTTGGTGAGGTGCACGATGGTGCGGCCACCATGGACTGGATGGAGCAGGAGCAGGAACGCGGGATCACGATCACCTCGGCGGCGACCACCACATTCTGGGAACGTACCGAGACCGGCACCGAGCCCGATTCCGAAAAGCACCGTCTGAACATCATCGACACCCCCGGCCACGTTGACTTCACCATCGAAGTCGAGCGTTCGCTGGCTGTGCTTGATGGCGCTGTCTGTGTTCTTGACGCCAACGCCGGTGTCGAGCCGCAGACCGAAACCGTCTGGCGTCAAGCCGACCGTTACAAAGTTCCGCGCATTGTTTTCGTAAACAAGATGGACAAGATCGGCGCAGACTTCTTCAACTGTGTGCACATGATCGAAAGCCGCACCGGCGCGATCGCCTGCCCGATCCAGATCCCGATCGGTGCCGAGAACGAGCTTGAAGGCATCGTTGACCTCGTCACTATGACGGAATGGGTCTGGGAAGGTGAAGATCTTGGCGCAAGCTGGGTTAAGAAGCCGATCCGCGACAGCCTGAAAGATCAGGCTGACGAATGGCGTGCCAAGCTGATCGAGAACGCGGTCGAACAAGACGACGTCGCGATGGAAGCCTATCTTGAAGGCGAAGAGCCCGATCTGCCGACTCTTCGCAAGCTGATCCGCAAGGGTACGCTGTCGCTGAGCTTTGTGCCGGTTCTGGCTGGCTCTGCGTTCAAGAACAAAGGTGTACAGCCGCTTCTGAACGCCGTGATTGATTACCTTCCCAGCCCGCTGGACGTTGTCGATTACATGGGCTTTGCGCCTGACGATGAAACCGAGACACGCGACATCCCGCGCCGCGCGGATGACACCATGCCGTTCTCGGGTCTGGCGTTCAAAATCATGAACGACCCCTTTGTCGGCACCTTGACCTTCACCCGGATCTATTCCGGTGTGATGAAAAAGGGTGACACGCTTCTGAACGCCACCAAAGGCAAGAAAGAGCGCATCGGTCGTATGATGATGATGCACTCCAACAACCGTGAAGAGATCGAAGAAGCCTTTGCNGGCGACATCATCGCACTTGCGGGCCTGAAGGACACNACNACCGGGGANACGCTTTGCGATCCCAAAGAGCCGGTTGTTCTGGAAACCATGACCTTCCCCGACCCGGTTATCGAAATCGCGGTCGAGCCGAAGACCAAGGGCGACCAGGAAAAAATGTCTGCCGGTCTGGCACGTCTTGCCGCAGAAGATCCGTCCTTCCGTGTTGAGACCGACCTTGAGTCCGGTCAGACCATCATGAAGGGCATGGGCGAACTTCACCTCGATATTCTGGTGGATCGTCTGCGCCGTGAATTCAAGGTCGACGCCAATATCGGTGCGCCTCAGGTGGCCTATCGTGAAACCATCGGTCACGAGGTCGAGCATACCTACACCCACAAGAAACAGTCGGGTGGTTCGGGTCAGTTCGCCGAGGTCAAGATGATCATTTCGCCAACAGAACCGGGCGAAGGCTTCTCGTTCGAGAGCCGTATTGTCGGCGGTGCCGTGCCCAAGGAATACATTCCGGGCGTTGAAAAAGGTATCCGTTCGGTGATGGACAGCGGCCCGCTGGCCGGCTTCCCGGTCATCGACTTCAAGGTCGCCCTGATCGACGGCAAGTTCCACGATGTTGACTCCAGCGTCATGGCCTTCGAAATCGCCGGTCGCATGGGCATGCGGGAAGGTCTGCGCAAGGCGGGGGCCAAGCTGCTTGAGCCGATCATGAAGGTCGAGGTTGTGACACCGGAAGAATACACCGGTAACGTCATCGGCGATCTGACATCGCGTCGTGGTCAGGTGTCTGGCCAGGAACAACGCGGCAATGCGATCGCGATTGATGCGAAGGTTCCGCTGGCCAACATGTTTGGCTATATCAACACGCTGCGCTCGATGTCTTCGGGGCGTGCCCAGTTCACGATGCAATTCTCGCATTATGACCCGGTCCCGCACAACATCTCGGAAGAAATCCAGTCGAAATACGCATAACTGCGGTGGGCCACTGGCCCACCCTACCATCCCCCGTAGGGTGCGTGAGGTCACGCACCGCACACGACAATCAAGGAGGCCACCATGGCTAAGGCAAAGTTTGACCGCTCAAAACCGCACGTAAACATCGGCACCATTGGTCACGTTGACCACGGCAAGACGACGTTGACGGCGGCGATCA
>JGI24724J26744_10001849_pt1 | contig 14281 bp, 12 predicted proteins | sample Cruoilmetagenom7_FD_26744 | JGI IMG/M metagenome (IMG submission 26744)
AAACCAAAGTACTTAGTATTATATGATGATGGTTTTAACTACCTCACAAAAATGTGTTTAACTACCATGCGTGAAGCTGCTTTTGAAATGATAGCAATTGGCAAAAAACATAATTGTACGGTCATTGTTTGTAGTTCAGATAGTACTGATCATTTTCAAAAATATTTAGAAAAAGGAGCTGATTTCATCATTCAAGGAGAAGGTGAAATTTCTCTGAAAGAATTAATTTATGCAATCAAAAACAATCAGTCTGTAGATTCAATCCAAGGTGTTGTTTATAAAGAAAATGAAGAGTTCAAAAAAAATGCAAAAAGAGTTGTACTAAAAAACTTAGACGAATTTCCAATGCCTGCTTGGGATTTGGTCGATATGCAATCGTATAAAAATGTTTGGCAACAAGGTAATAATGAATTCACTTTAAACATTGCAACTACTAGAGGTTGTCCCTATAAATGTAATTGGTGCGCAAAACCTATTTATGGCAATCGTTACAATTCACATTCTCCCGAATACATTACCAAACATTTAACTTATTTAAGTGAAACTTATGGTGTAAATAAATTTTGGATGTGTGATGATATTTTTGGTTTAAAGCCAAATTGGGTTCAGGAATTTAATATTGAATTAAAAAAAGCTGAATTAAACATTTCATATTACATACAAAGTAGAGTCGATTTATTATTAAAAGAAGACAATATTGATGCTTTAGCTGAAAGTGGTTTAACCGAAGTTTGGGTTGGTGCCGAAAGTGGTTCCCAAAAAATTTTAGACGCCATGGATAAAGGCACACAAGTAGAACAAATTTATGAAGCCACTAGAATTCTGAAAGAAAAAAACATTAGAGTTGCCTTTTTTATTCAGTTTGGATATTTGGGTGAAACCAAAGAAGACATTAACAAAACAGTTGAGATGATCAAGGAATTACTTCCCGATAACCTTGGCATTTCTGTTTCATATCCATTACCTGGAACTCCTTTTTATGATAAAGTAAAAGACGACATGCAATTAAAAGCAAATTGGACAGATTCAGATGATTTGGCCATGATGTTTCAAGGGACTTTCAATTCAGAATATTATAAAAAGCTACATCGTTACGTTCATAAAGAATATCGAAAAAGTCAAGCCATTGCCAACTATAAAAACTTCTTTAAAAATCCCTTTTCCTTATCGTTTTTAAAATTACGTTCCATGGCTTCTTATTTTTATTATCTTCCAAGTTCCATTTTAGATCGTATTACTTTAGAAAAAATGCACAACACACATGCCTAATGATTTCGACAAGGCTGCAAAAAATTACGATGCAACTTTTACCTATTCTAGCATAGGTAAAGCGCAACGAGAAAGAGTATATCATTATTTAAAACAAGAGATTAAGTCAAAAAAAAAACTTTCTATTCTTGAACTGAATTGCGGTACTGGTGAAGATGCTATTTTTTTAACCAACCAAGGTCACAAGGTTATTGCTACGGATATTTCTTCGGAAATGATAACAGAAGCAACATCAAAAAATGATTCGATAACGTTTCTACAACAAGATATTACAACAATTACTTCTGAAACATTTACTGAAACATTTGATCTCATATTTTCAAATTTTGGAGGTTTAAATTGCCTTTCCAAAGAGCAATTAAAAGCATTTATAAATACATCTGAAGCTTTATTAAAACCCAATGGAAAACTTGTATTTGTCATCATGCCTAAACACTGTTTATGGGAACAATTTTACTTTTTCATTAAAGGTGATTTCAAAAAAATGAACCGTAGAAAAAGTAAGCAAGAGGTTGTTGCTAATGTTGATGATGTAAATGTACCGACATGGTATTTCAATCCTTCAGAATTAAAAACATTAACCAAAAATAAATTCACACTGAGTTTATTAAAACCCATTGGCATTAGCATTCCTCCTTCTTACTTAGAACCTTTTTTTATCTCTAAAAAGAGATTTTTAAAACTATTGATTTCCTTTGAAAAATGGTTATCTTCAACCTTTTGGTCTAAATTCGCCGATCATTATATTATATCCTTTCAGAAAAAATGAGTCTAGTTTTAAGCCATGCATATTATTTATTTGAAGACCCTAAAGAGGTTAAAATAATGAAGCCTTATCCTCCTTTAGGCTTGCTCTATGTTTCGGGATATTTGAAAGCAAATAATATAGAAAACCACTTATTCGATTCTACTTTTTCAAATCAAAAAGAGCAATTAGAATTCATTGAAAAAACACAACCTAAAGTCATTGCATTGTATACTAATTTAATGACGAAGGTTAATGTTATTAAACTCATAAAAATTTTAAAATCTGAAGCTCAATATGGATTTCCGAAAATTGTATTAGGAGGACCAGATATCACGTACAACGTTGACAATTATTTAAATGCTGGTGCTCACTTTTTAATTATTGGTGAAGGAGAAGAAACCATGGCAGAACTTTATAATGCTATTATTTCAAATACTAAAAAAAGTGAAGTTAATGGAATCGCTTTTATTGAAAGTGGTCAGGTTGTAAAAACTCCAGGACGCATTAAAATGAAAGATTTAAGTGATCTACCATTACCCAACCGAGAAGAAATTTCAATAGAAAAGTATTTAAAAACTTGGAAAGACAATCATGGAAAAAGTTCTATGACAGTTAGTACACAAAGAGGTTGTCCTTACACTTGCAAATGGTGCAGTACTGCTGTTTATGGGCAAAGTTATAGAAGACGACCAGCAAAAAAAGTGGTCGAAGAATTAATAATGCTTCAGTACAGGTACAATCCAGACACCATTTGGTTTGTAGACGATGTTTTTACTGTAAGTCATAAATGGATCAAAGAATTTCATGCAGAAATTAAAGAACAAGGAGTTTCCATTTCTTTTGAATGTATCACTAGAGCAGAACGATTAAATGATGAAGTTTTACAACTTTTAAAAGAATCTGGTTGTTATCGTATTTGGATAGGTGCAGAAAGTGGTTCTCAAAAAATTATTGATGCCATGGATCGACGTGTTTCAGTTAAAACGGTTCAGCAAACCATTAATATGGCTAACGATTTAGGTATAGAAACAGGTACATTTATTATGTTAGGCTATCCAGGAGAAGATGAAAAAGATGTAAATCAGACGATTGATCATTTAAAAAAGTCGAATCCTACCCATTATACCATTACAGTTACATATCCAATAAAAGGAACCTCTTTATATTCAGAAATAGAAAAAGATATTACTGTTCAACCTAACTGGGAAACTTCAACAGATAGAGAAATCGATTTTAAAAGGACGTATCCCAAAAAATATTATGACTATGCGGTTAGAAGAGTTGTAAATGAAGTTGAGGCTTTTAAAACGGATTCTGTTTCAAAAAAAATAAAACTAAAAACCAAGAGTGTTTTATCTTTAATGGTTATGAAATTTTATAAAATTATTTCATATTGATGGATACAGAAGAAAAAATAGTAAATGGAGTTATATATCTTACAAAAAGAAAGGATTTTTTTTCTAATGATTACATTTCTGTAAGAAAAAAAGAAGGTCGCATCCTAACAGACATTGAAGTTTTTAAATTACCTGAAACCGAAACTAGCAATAAAAACCATGAAGAGTGGCTATTACGTAAAAAATCTTCAAAAAGGATTTTGCATTATTTAAAGAAAAGGAGTGCTAATTATTCCATTTTAGATATGGGTTGTGGAAATGGTTGGTTTGCACATCAAATGGCATTACATGAATTCGCTCATGTGGACGGACTGGATATTAATTTTGAAGAATTAGAACAAGCAACACGCGTTTTTAAAAAAAGTAATCTCAAATTTATATATGCAGATATTTTTGAAGCTGAAACTTCTTTAAAAAATAAATATGATATTATTACACTAAATGCAAGTATTCAATATTTTGAGAACATTGATCGTCTTATAATGACTTTAAAAACCTTTTTAAAAGATAATGGTGAAATTCACATTTTGGATAGTCCTTTTTACGATGAATCTGAAATTGAAAATGCCAAAAAAAGAACCCAACAATATTATAAAAGGGTAGGAGCTCCTAGTATGAGTAATTATTATTTTCATCATTCAATAGAAAAAATTGAAAATTTCGAAATAATGTATTCTCCTTCAAATAACATATTTAAAAAGATAATTCAAGAGAAAGATTCGCCATTTAAATGGCTTCGCTATATTATTTAAGATAATTTTTGCTTCGAAATTATCTTATCTGCAATTATTTTTTCAAAAGGAAATCTATAAAACCCATATTTACAACGAAGTTTTGCCAACCATTGAAGAGGTTTATATAACTTATCTTGTTTTCCATGACCTAATTTCAAATAAAATTTAAATTTTTCAAAAAAAGCATATTTTTCATCACTAACCCAAGGTCCTTTGCTACCTATGTAATCAAAGTGAGACCATTCTTGGGTTGTTTTTGGTAGTTGGTATCCTTCAGCAGCAGCATCTAATGTGATTTTTGTTCCTGGATAGGGTTTAAAGTAAAAAATAGGAGTAGAAAAATTAAAATGCATACTGTTTAATTTTTTTGCAACTTTAACTGTCGAATCTACACTTTGCTGAGTTTCATTTAGAAAGCCAACTATAAAAGGAAATATTACTGAAATCCCTAATTTTTTACATAAATCAGCACAACGATATACTTGGGGAAGTTTGATGTCTTTTTTAAGCCAGTCCATCATTTCTTGCGAACCAGACTCTACTCCAATAAGCAATCTTCGTAGTCCAGATTTTTTACAAATTTTAAAATCATCTTCATTCATTCTTGAACCTTGATCGGCTCTCATTGTAGCAGCTCACGAAAATATTAAGTCCTTTTCAATAATTTTTTCTGAAATTTCTATTACACGTTCTCGATAAGTAAAATAAGTTTCATCCTGTAGGTTTAAATCGGTAAATTTATATTTAAGGTATAATTCTTCTAATTTATTTACCATGAGATCTGGTGAAATAGCAGTCCATTTTCGATTGTAGACAAAAGGATCTGCACAAAAAGAGCATCTAAAAAAACATCCTGTTGATGAAATATAATCTAATTGACGTCGCCCTTTTTTCTCAAAACATTTTTCAACATCAATCAAATTATAATTAATATTGGCAAAGGTATCCATGGCAATGATAGATCGTGGAGGGTTTTTTAAAGCTGCGCCCTTATTATCTCTATAGCAAATTCCTTTTATTTCAGAATATGGTTTATTTTCTGAAATAGCTTCAATTAGTTCTTTAAATGTTTGTTCTCCCTGCCCTTGTACCGTAATATCAATATTCTTTTCGTCTTCTAAAGTTTGTAGAGGAAACAAAGAAGTATGCCAGCCTCCCCAAATGATTGGCAATTCCTTACGTAATTCTTTTACTTTATTTGTAATGGACAATGCATCTTGTATCGGACTTCCTGTTAAAACTGATAGTCCTAAACAAATGGCTTGATCTAGATGCTTCTCGATTGTTATTAAAGGGGTGTCATCTATTCTCCCGTCGATAATAATTACTTCATATTTTTTTACATCCAATACTGATCCTATTGCAAGAAGAGCTAAAGGCATATCAAAAAAAACAGCTTTTGGATTATATAAGAGTACTTTTAATTTCAATAAAGAGTATTTTTTTAATTGGTTTTTTACTCCGATATTTGAGTAATTCCATTTATCAAAAATAGGACTTTTGAATAAAGTAAAATCATTATTATTAATTGGTTTCCCAATAGTTTCATTTTTACTACTCTATTTTGGTATTGGTTTCGATGGTCTTTATGGACAAGATGGTTATGAATACTTAAGATATTCTGAAGCATTAGGCGATTATTTTGTTTCAGGCAAAAATCCTGGAGATTATTTTTGGCCTTTATACTATCCAATATTTGGGGCCTTAGGTAGTGTTCTAACACAAAACACTGCTGTTTCTCTTTTACTTATTTCTGTAATTTCGTATTCTTTATCTAGTTATTATCTCCTTAAAAGTATCTATTTAATTTTTCCAGAAAAACAAAAAGAAGGTTTTTTTAGTTTAGCATATCTATTCACATTTTTTATGCTATCTCCATATGTTTTCAAGCATGGAATGCTTGTAATGTCTGATATGCTTACTACTCTTTTTATTGTATTAACGCTGTATCATTTTTTAAAATATACAACTACAAGAATATTAAAGTTTTTTTATTGCATCGCTATTTTTAGTGTCGCAGCAGTAATGACACGATATGCTAGTGCTATTATTGTTTTACCATTTATTGTAGTATCTACTTTCTATTTTTTTNAACAAAAAAATCATTTCTTTCATTATGCATTATTAATAGGAACTGTTTTAGTTTTATTGACACCACATTTTTTAATTCGATATACAAATACTACTGCCTTTTTATCACACCCGTGGCTACAAGAATGGTCAGTTTTAAATTTTTTCAAAACAAGTTTTTCTACCGAAGGAGGAGCTCATCAATATTTCTGGCACAATCTTATCTATGCTTTTTCGAATATATATCACCCAAGATTTCTAGTTATTGGGTTTATATTTCTACCTTTTTTATTTCAGAAAAAATTTGCTTTTATAAACAGAAATGTAATTACTATAAGTGTTTTGTTATACGCTTTATTTTTGGCAGGAATTCCTTTTCAAAACAATCGATTTTTACTTTTGAGTTTTCCCCTTATTATTGTAATACTATATCCCGTTTTTTATTTTTTTTCAGAAATATCCTTTATTAAAAAATACTTAGGACTAGGGTTTATCATTTTAATTGGGCTTCAATTTTATTTAATTTCGAAAGCTTTAGAAAGTAATGTAAAACGAAATACTTTTGAAATAGAAATGGCTGAAGCATTAAAACCATATCAGAATGAAGTTTTGTATAGTTTTGATATTGATATAGCTTTGCAAGGAAGAAATTTAAATTTCGATTTTAAGAACATGTGGGGAAAACGTTATTCAAATATTGAAGTAGGCGAATTGGTTTTATTTCATCCTACTAAGTTTACAAATCAATGGAAAGAAAAAAACCCTATTTTAAACTGGAAATATTTTAATAAACATTATCATTTAAAAATAATTAAAAATTGTCCCGAAGGTTGGAAATTATATAAAATTGAACAAAAGTGAAACTGCTCTTTTTTAACATAGAATTTTGGTTAATTAGAGATAAAAACTTTAACTCAAAATTCCCCTTAGAAAAACTTAAATTTACCTTTGGAGATTTAGATACTTTTTGAAAGCAACCCTAAAACATATCGTTTTTTTAAGCCCTGGATTCCCAGAATCTGAAAAGGATACCACAACTATCCCTGCGCTTCAGGATTATTTAATCGCCTTAAAAAAAGAGATTCCAAAATGTAGAATGACTATTATTACTTTTCAATTTCCTTTCAGCAAAAAGGAGTATTTATGGAATGGATATCGAATAGTTCCACTAAACGGAAAAAACAAACGCATCAAAAAATTCACTACATGGAGAAAGGCAAACACACTATTAAAACAAATCCATATTGAGCATCCTATTTCACTACTTCATAGTTTTTGGATAGGAGAATGTTCGTATATAGGCACAAAGTTTTCAGAAAAAAATAATATTAAACACTTGGTAACAGCAATGGGGCAAGATGTTTTAAAGCCTAATAAATATATTGATTCCATAAAAAGAAAGAACACTAAGGTGATCACGCTCTCAGAGAATCACTCTAATTATTTATTGCAAAATTTTAACACTACATCTTTTATTATTCCTTGGGGTATTAACGAGAAAAAAAAACCTAAGAGTACAGAAAAAATGATTGATATTTTAGGAGTGGGCTCTTTAAATGAAGTAAAAAATTATATTGACTTTATCGAAATTATTTCTGAAGTAAAAAAAACGCACCCAAACATTAAAGTTGAAATAATTGGAGAAGGTGATAAAATGAAAGAAATTAAAAATGCAATATTAAATAAAGGCCTAGAAAACACCATACAATTAATCGGTCGTATTTCTAGAAATGAGGTGTTCTCAAAAATGGAAGACGCTAAAATATTACTTCATACGAGTACATTCGAGTCGTTTGGAATGGTATTTATTGAAGCTTTAAATGCTGGAATGTCAATCGTTTCATATCAAGTTGGTATTGCTGAAAATAGTAATCATTGGAGAATAGGAAACAACAAAGAAGAATTAGAAACACTTCTTTTGGAAGCATTAAGGACTCCAATTGAGATGAATTCTGAAATTGACTTTTCAATAAAAAAAACAGTTTTAAATTATACTAAAATTTATTCAACAAAATGATTTTATCGGTATCCAAAATAAAAACAATTTTTAAATGTATTCCTTGCAATTATAAAAAGAAAATGTATCCATTGTTCTTTTTAAATTTAATTAATGTGCTTTTAGATTTATTATCAGTAGCGTTATTATTGCCTTTTTTAATGCTAATATTTAATCCAAACCTTTCCTATAATAATAAAATTTTGAACCTATTATTTAATCCTAAAACAGTTTATCTAAGTTTATTTCTATTAATTTTATTTTTTATCACGAAAAACATTTTAAGCGTTAAAATAATCAACTATCAATCAAAATTAATTTATAATATATCTTCAGAAATTTCAAAAAAATATATAACAAATTTTATTAAAAAAGGGTATCTAAATTATCAAAATAAAGAAAAGGGTGATGTCCTTAGAAACACTATTGATATCCCAAACGGTTTTGTAAATTATATTTTAATGTCTCTTGTAATTATTTTTACAGAAATGATTGTCATTTTATTTATAGCCATTTTTAGTTTTATCTTTTTTGCTAAATTTTCCATTTACATCATCTTAATAGTTTTTAGTGTTATTGGTTTATTTTCTTATTATAGAAAGAAGAAGTTGAACACAGTAAATAATAAATTAAAAAATGGTTACAATACAAATGCGAATTATTTATTAGATATTATTAATGGATATCTTAATATTAAAAGTATTTCAAAAGAATCTTTTTTTTTAAAACAGTTTAATGATTCAAACAAAAAGTTAAATACTGTCTACGGCTATTTAACAGCCATACGAATTTCAAATAATAAATTTATTGAAATAATAATAATAATAACAATTTGTTTTTTGGTTGTATATCTTCTTAACTTTTCAAGTAGTAGTGATACAAACAGTTTATTTTTAGTCTCTTTTTTGGCTTCCATCTCAATAAAGCTACTCCCATCCTTAAATAAGTTGTTTATTTCATTTTCTAATTTAAAAGCCTATGATTATTCTATAAATATTATACTTAACTACCTTAAAAGAGAGGAAAAAATAGTTGAAAATAAGCTGCCTGTAGTTTTTAATAAAAAAATAATCATAAAAAATATTAGTTTTAAATATAGCAACATCAAATTATTGGAAAACATAAACCTCGAAATACTTAAAGGTGAAATGATTGGAATAAAAGGAAGAACTGGCTCTGGTAAAACAACTTTAATTCATGTTCTTTTAAGATTAATAAAACCTGCTTCTGGAACCATTTATTTTGATGAAGAAATAGCAAGAAGTGATGATAATTGGATAAAACACTTTGGTTACGTATCACAGCAAATGCATATTTATAATGGTTCAATATTAAATAATATTGCCATTGGTGAATGTAAAAAAGATATTGATTTTATTAAAATTGATGCCTTAATTAAGGCTTTTAATTTTGAAAATGATTTAATGAATTTTTCAGAAGGCATTTATACAAATACAGGTAATAATGGGCAATTATTATCGGGAGGGCAAAAGCAAAAAATAGCGCTCATTAGATCTTTATATTTTAATCCTAAAATATTAATACTTGATGAAGCAACTAACCAATTAGATATAGAAAATGAAATATTAATTTTAAATTATATAAAAAAATTATCCAAAAATAATGAGCTAACAGTTATTCTTATTTCACATAACAACAAGGCATTAAACTATTGTGATAGAATATTGGAACTTAAAAACAACTCGTTAAATGAAACCTAAATTTAGCATTGTAACTATAACCTATAATAGAGCACATTTAATTGGAAAAACCATACAGAGTGTAATAAATCAAAGCTATATAGATTTTGAGCAAATAATTATAGATGATGGTTCTACAGATAATACAGAAGAAGTTGTTCTAAGTTTTAAAGATAAAAGAATTAAATATTATAAATACGCCAAAAATGATACTCGTAGTTATTTAAGGAATGAAGGCATTAGAAAAGCTAAAGGTAAATATATTTCAATATTGGATTCAGATGATATTTGGAGAGTTGATAAACTAGAATTATTAAACAATGTTTTTAATAATAATAAAGAAGCTGTTTTTATAATACATAATGTTTCTATTGTAGAAAACGATATTCAAATCAAAAAAGGCTATGCCGAATTTAAAACAAGTTTTTATGAAAATATTTTGCCTTATTTATTTTCTGATAAAATTTTATTCTTACCTATTTATACATTTAAAAAAAGTTTAATGGAACAGTTAGGCTTTTTTGATGAAAATATGATAGATGCCCAACACGATTTTTATTTAAGAGTTGCCGTAAAGTTTAAAGTGTATTTTTTAGCTAAAAACTTAACCTACATGACAAAACATACCCAAAATATTTCAAATAATTTTAGGCTCTCAGCATTTACTAACTATATTATTAGCCTGTCTAAACTTAAAAGAGGAGGCTATATTTCTATCTTTACTTTTTATAGAGTAAAATCTTTTATCTATATAAAACTAGGTTTATCCTATAAAAAAATGAAAAATGATAAGGAAGCTAAAAAATATTTTTTAAAAAGTTTTTTAGCTTATCCTATAAGTTATTTGGGGTTAAAATCTATTTATTATCTTTCAATCAATCCAAAGAATAATAACTAGTATAACTTTGTTAAACTATCTCAGCAATTAATCATATATCTTTACAAAAGATTCTTTGCTTTAAAAAAAATACCTACTATGACAAATACATTACTTAAAAATATTAATAAAAAATATTTCCCGAAGAACTATTTTTTCGATCCTGAATGGATTGTTCTAGGCGTTAATAATGTATGTAATTTACATTGTAAAATGTGTGATGTAGGCACACAAAATACAGAAACTGTTTTTGCACAAAACCTAATTGGTACGCACCCTCTTAATATGCCATTACCTTTATTAGAAAGCATTATTGATCAAGTTGCAAAATATTACCCAACAACAAGATTAGGTTATGCTTTTACTGAACCTCTTGTATATCCTCACTTAGAAGAATCATTATTTTATGCAAAAAAGAAAGGCATTAAAACATCTATCACTACCAATGCTTTAACACTTAAACATAAGGCAAAAAGGATAATTGATGGTGGTTTAGATGAATTATATATTTCATTAGATGGACCTCAAGATATACATAATGAGATTCGAGGACATAAAAAATCTTTCCAAAAAGCTGTAGAAGGAATTGNAGAAGTTTTAAATTTAAATCCATCGCAAAAAATCTCAATATTTTGCGTGATTACCGNATGGAATATTGCTTATTTAAAAGAATTTTTAGAATTTTTTACAGATTACCCTCTTGTACAAATAGGTTTTATGCACACCAACTTTACACCTACACATATAGCCGAGTCACACAATGCATTATGGGCTAATATCTACCCGGCAACAGCATCTAATGTAGAGGAAGTAAATATAGACAACTTCGATTTAGAAACTCTTTGGAATGAAATTCAAGAAATTAAGGCTAAAAAATATGATTTCAATGTTAGTTTTTCACCTGAAATAATTTCAAAAGAAAAACTTTATGAATTCTATCATCAACCAGAAAAAAAGATTGGAAAGTTATGCAACGATGTGTTTAGTAATATTATGATAAAATCTGACGGTAATGTAATTCCTGCACACGGTAGATGTTATAATCTTACACTTGGAAACATATATAATGAATCCTTAAAAGAAATATGGAATTCTAAAGTGTTAAATAAATTTAGATTAGATTTAATTGCTAATGGAGGTTTATTACCAGCTTGTAGCAGATGTTGTAGTGCTTTTTAAAAATAAAAATCCAAACTATTTATTTAAAAAGATAAAGTGATTCTAATAATATTTTCATATATTTAGTATCGTACTTTTTATGTAAATAAAAGTACCATCTCCCCGCTTTTATTATTTAATTATTCTAATTTAAATCGATATTCGATTTAAACTAAGCTTTAACCTATTATTAATTTTAAATTTAATTTATTATGAAAAAAATGTTCTATTGCTTGTATTATTATTAAGTACAATGTTCGTTCAATCTCAAATACATGATTATGACAATCAAGGAGTAATTTACTCGCATAGTCCTAGTAAAGTTACAATAGGATCTTCTTCAATAAATGGAACTTATGGTCTTAATTCTGGTGTTCTAGAAATAAATGCAAATGGAATTTCTGATGGTTCCGTTTTAGGTTTATATGGTGGGTCAAGTTCTGTTTATCTCTCTGCTAATTCTACTTTTGTGAATAGTTTAGTCTTTTCAAAATAACAAACCATTTGTTTTTAGAATGAATAATGTTGGTAATGTTATAAAAGTACATACTGATGGATCAATGAGTATTGGCACAGACACAAACCCAATAGATTACAATCTTGCCGTTGGAGGTAAAGTAATAGCAGAAGCAGTACGTGTAGAACTTGAAATTGATTGGGCAGATTATGTTTTTACTCCAAATTATAAAATGCTTTCTTTAAATAATTTAGAAAAATATATAGATAAAAATGGTCATTTACCAAATATTCCAAATGCCAACACAGTAAAAGATGAAGGTATTGATTTAGGAGTTATGCAAACTAAACAAATGGAAAAGATTGAAGAACTTACACTTTATATTATTGAACTACATAAAGAGGTTGAAAATTTAAAAGAGCAATTTAACTTATTAAATGATAAATAATAGCGATATGAAAATCAAAAAAATAAGGTACTTATGCCTCCCAATAATAATGATCTTTTCCCTTTTATCATTTTCACAAGAAATAAATGAAAATTGGTATTTTGGCGATAAAGCGGCTGTAAACTTTGATTCTGGTTCCCCAGTTTCAGTGAATGGAAGTCAAATGGATACCACTGAAGGAGTCGCTACTATAAGTGACGACTTAGGACAACTATTATTTTATTCAGATGGAAGAAGAGTATGGGATGCTAGTCATACCATTATGCCTAATGGTAGTAGCCTTTCGGGGTCTGGTCATGATTATGTACAAGGAGTAGTCATTGTTCCTTTTCCCAACCATCCAAATGAATATTTTATATTTACCTCTAATGGAGCTGAAGATTTTGTTGCCTATTCTAAAATAGATATGACTCAAAATAATGGCTTAGGTGATGTAGTAGAATTGAACACCCCATTATTAGATGATGCAGGTACTACTGTGTGGTTTGGCCAAGATGTTCAAGCTATTACTGCGGTGAGTATAGGTCAAGATTATAGAATTGTATTACCCCATAGGAATAGATTACTCACATATTTAGTAGATAATACAGGTGTAACAGTTACACCTATTCAATCTCAAATCGATTTTGTGCTTGGTCATATTTCTCAAATTAAAATATCTCCAAACAATGATTACTTGGCTATCTCTGATTGGACTTATAAAAAAACCTCTATTTATCATTATAATAATAATTTGGGGCAAGTTCAAAGTTCAATTCCTTTAGCAATTATTCAAGCCACTAGTAACTCCGTTGATCATAATATTTATTCTGCTGAATTTACGTCAGATAGTCAATATTTATGGTTGACTACGTTTGAAGCAAGATTATTATTTGCAATCGACATGAATAATCTATCAAATACGCCAACCATCATAGACCCAAATCCTATTTTTACGCTTTGTTCCATTCAAAGAGGAATAGATAATGAATTATACATTTCCACCGAATCGAATGATTACTTGTCAAAACTAAATAATGCTGATAACCCAAGTATTGCTTCATTTATAGAAAATGATGTTTTTTTAGGAGGAAACTTTTGTAAAAAGGGTTTGCCACAGTTAGTCCCTATTCCTGGAGATGGAGGGTCATGTCCTGAGAATTTAGTGTTAGATATTTTTGAGACAAGCACAAATATTCTTTATGAAACATCTAACTCAATTACAACGACACAAAATTATGGAGTTGGTGTTGGCCAAAATGTAACTTTAAGTGCAGGAAATTATATAGATATGCTTCCTCATACAGATATACAAACAGGATCTGTATTTTTAGCAAAAATTGAAGGTTGTACCCCTTTTGTAAATTTTAGTCTTAATAACCCGTTGTGCATTATGATTTAAAAGAAAAAAGTTGTCCATATTACTGATAATCAGTAAATTGTTTTAG
>JGI24724J26744_10001851_pt1 | contig 14266 bp, 14 predicted proteins | sample Cruoilmetagenom7_FD_26744 | JGI IMG/M metagenome (IMG submission 26744)
ATACATCGGCGTCAACAGCCCCCGATCAACCCCCCCAAGCCCCACCGAAGCCTCCAGACACGCCCGCCCCGTCAACTCGATCCCCCGAATCTCCATCCCCGCGTTTTTGGCCGCCTCGACCATCGCCGCAGGCACATGCTCATCCCCAACAAGCACCCCCGCTCCACTCCCAGAGACCTCGGCACCATCAACCACCCCGAGCACAGCGAACTCCCCATCAACCACCCTCGTGCAGTGTGCCTTCCCGTTTTTGCTCGCAAGCGCCACCACCGCGTCATCGCCGTCATCCCCCGCCGCAAGCGCAACCCCAGCCACCGCCGCGGTAGGAACCGCAACAACGCCGCACCCGATCGCCGCACTGAGCACCTTGGCAACCGTCACCGATACCCGGAGCGCCGTATACCCCCCAGGCCCAACCGACACCGCGATCCGTTCGATATCCGCAGGCCCAACCCCATGCTCTTTGCACAACGCATCAACCGCGCCCATCAGTCCATCGCTCCCCCGCGCATCCTCAGACAACCCCATCGAGCCTATAAAATCCAGCCCGCCATCGCCGCGCAACTTTGCAAGCGCGACCTCTCCACGATTCACACCGCGCACACTCGGATTCGAGCATTCAATCCCGAGCACAAACTTTGCTTTGTCAGTCATTCCGTGTTCCATCATCCAACTCTAGTCTTCATCAGACGAACCGCGTCGTTTCTTGATTTCACTGCGCCGTTTCTTCTCACCGATCCGTCGCTCCACCGACCCACGCGTCGGTTTGGTCTTCTTTCTTTTCTTAGGCACCACCAGCGATTCGTTCACCATCGCCCGCAACTGATCCAAACACCCCTGCCGATTTCGCCCCTGACTCCGCGTCGTATCACACGAAATTAGAAGCTCGTCATCCCGCGTAACCGCCCCCCCCGCGATCTTCCGAAACCTCGCCGCAGCCATCATCGGCAGCCCCAGATCCTCCACCCCAACCCGCAGCTGCGCCTTGGTCGCCCGTTTGTTCACATTCTGCCCCCCAGGCCCAGAAGATCGCACAAAAGTGAACACCAAAAGATCACCATTGATGGTCAAACCACCGCCAATTGACACCGCCGCATTGTCTGAAAAACCTGATTCCATACCCAGCCATAGCAGACCTGGAACACAATTGCAAGTGCTTGTTCAATTTTGAGTTACGAACAAAAGAAGTCCTATTACCCCGTTGACCTGAGCCCATAAGTCTGCGATACTGCATGTGCGAGTAATTCATTTTGCCCGCACAACCCCGGCGTCCCCACCGGGTCAAACCGCAGATGTCCAACCGCACAGGACACCCGCATACATTCGTTTGGGGCATACCCCTTGGAACCTCCCAAGGACACATTCAGAACGATTCATCCACCGCGTTCCATAGCGCGGATAGAAAGATAAAAAACATGAAAACGATCACCAAGAAAGTCCTTGTAGACCAGATCGCACAGCGCACAGGCCAAAAAAGGGTTGTTGCCAAGCAAATCGTCCAGGAGTTTCTTGATATGGTGATCGACGAAATCGCTGAAGGCAACCGCCTCGAGTTTCGCGATTTCGGCGTCTTTGAAGTCAAGCACCGCGCCCCACGCATGGCTCAGAACCCAAAGACACTCGAACGCGTACCCGTACCCGCCAAAAGAACCGTCAAGTTCAAAGCAGGACGCCGCATGCGTGAATCACTCGAAGCACTCCCCGTCACTCCCAACACAACCGCTGCCACAGTAAACAACGCACGAGCCGCCGAAACACAGAGCGAGCCAAAGCCACAGGTTCATGTCAACACCGGCAACGCCCCCGCGATCATCGGCTCCATCACCCGCGAAGAAGCCGTCGTAAACAGCTAACCCCCTACCCCCCAATGTTGGCCTGACAGATCCGGGATCTTAATCAAACGAATAAAAAGACCGAGCCAACCGGCCCGGTCTTTTTCTTGTCGTATCTGGGTGCCATGTAGGTGTCGTCTTCGACTCCTGCATGTCTTGATTCACCGACCCCGCGTCCGAGTCTTCCCACGCATCAGCCGTGGCGGCTTCTTGCTCGGGATCACACCACCAGGGAACTTGGCCGCCTTCTCAGCGTCACTCAGCTCCGCCTCTGCGGGCGGCGCCTCATCAGCAAACCGGTTCGTGAACTCCTTCTTGGCACCCTTCACCTCATAAGTCGGACGCCCGCCCGTAGGCTCGTCCTTCCAATCCTCAGGACGCTCCCGTGCCTCAAAGTCAGCGTAGTCCATCGAAGGAATCTCGGTATTCACCAGGATCTCGATCTCAGTAAGCAGCGAACCCTGCTGAGGCGTCACAAGTGACCATGCGTGACCCTCACGGCCGGCCCTCGCCGTCCGCCCGATCCGGTGCACATAAATATCCGGATCATCAGGCAGATCAAAGTTCACCACATGGGTAATCCCCTCAACATCAATACCGCGCGAAGCAAGATCACTCGCCACAAGCACAGCCAGATCACCCGACCGGAACTTGGTCATCACCTGGTTCCGCTTCGCCTGCGTCAGATCACCGTGGATCGCGTGTGCCGTGATCCCCTTGCGATCAAGGTACCGAACCACCGAATCCACCGTCCGCTTCATGCGGCAGAACACAAGCGTTAGAGCAGGCTCCTCATGGGTCAGCAAATGCGCCAGCATCCTCCGCTTGTCCCATGCCTCCACCGACACATACCCCTGCTTGACCAGATCAACCGTCAGGGCACCAGCCGAGCATTCAAGCTTGACCGGGTCCTGCATAAACTTCCGCGCCAGCTTCTCGATCTCAGGCGTAAAGGTCGCCGAGACGAAAATGGTCTGGCGATCCTTGGGACACTTCCCAAGAATCCGGCGGATGTCATCACGGAACCCGATGTCCAGCATCCGGTCCACTTCATCAAGCACCGCAAACTCAATATGCTGCAAAGACAAGATCCCGCGCTCGATCATGTCCAGGATACGCCCAGGCGTCCCGACAATGATCTCAGGATGCTTCCGCAACTGCTCGGCCTGCACATTGATCGACTGCCCACCATAAATGGCGCACACGCTCAATCCAGTATGCGGAGCCAGTTCTTCAATATCCTGCTTGATCTGCACCGCAAGCTCACGCGTCGGCGCCAGAATAATCGCACACAACGAGTCCCCCGGCTCAATCAACTCAAGCAGCGGCAATGCAAAGCTCGCCGTCTTCCCCGTACCGGTCTTTGCCTGCCCAAGGATGTCCACCTCAGTCAACGCCAAAGGCACAAGCTCGGCCTGGATCTTCGTCGGGTGCTTAAACCCAAGATCGTCCATCGCCTTAAGAATGTCATCAGAAAGCCCAAGATCCGCAAAGGTCATATCCAATCGGAACGACTCCTCAGACCATCCGCCCTCAGGCTCTTTAATTGTTCTTGTCCGTGTCGGCTCCGGCACATCTTTTTCACGAGGCCCACGCCCACCACCACTCCGGCCACGGCCTTTACCTCCGCCGCCGCCTGAGCCCCCGCCCCCACTGCGTCGTCGTCCACCAGACCCACCGCCGTCACGATCTCGATCGCCCATTAGAAATATCCATTCTGCCCCTTCACAGGGCCTTTGCCGAACCGAGCAGCTCAAAAACCACCCTCGGCACCTTCAACCACCCCAGCACACCGCCAAGGCACGCAAAGATCATAGGCCACTGAAATTACAGTGCTTTCATCCCATCTGGGTGCCATAGCGGTGCCGCCTTCGGCTCCTCCATGATCTTGAGCATCACTTGTCTGGATTACAGTTCTCTACTACCAGTTCCCAATACCACTCACAATCGGAATACGCCCACGATGCGTTTGTTTTATAACCGGGTACAAACGCACTCAGATTCTCTTTACTAGGTGAGACAGAAAAATCTGGCCCAATAAGTTCCTGTAAATACGCCACATCTTCTTGCCAAACCGATTCCCAATATTCAATCACAGGTTGATCAAAGAGAAGTTCATCAAACGAATCTGGAAGTTCACCAGTTTCTTGAGTGTGCTGATCTAAAACTACAAAAAACTGGCGATATGCATGACCCTGTTTTTCAAGTTTATGTAATCCATAAACAGCTGTCCGAACACTCATTGCAAACCAAAACAGCGACAACAATGCCGTGCATCCGACCACACTCCAAATGACAGCCTTCTTGTTACGCATCTACATCCCCTACGCATCACGAGAAATTTGGTTTCACCGCGAATCCCCGCGCCCCAACTCATACAGCACCACATGCTTCATCAGCGCCCCCGCCGCGCTCGTAGACGCCGCCAGCCACCCCGCATACCCATCCCGCCAGCACCCCTTGACCACCACCTGCTTCAAAAACGCCCCGACAGGCGAGCTCACAATCTTCCAAACACTCCCCCGCTCCCCCATCGCATAAAGCGACTCAGCGCTCGTCTGTGACAGCCGCAACTGATTCCCTAGATGCTCTGAAAAAGTTTCAAACGAATCATGCACCAGCACCCCGTCAAGCGACGCCACGCTGATCCCATCTTCAACCTCTAAATAATCATGCGGATCAATCCCCGCAAACCGCGCCCGCCCATCGCGTACCAGATCCATCTTCACCAGCCGCAGCCGCCACTCGGGCTGCCATGAGTGCATCAGCAGCTTCCCTTTGTACTCCACCACCCGCCGCACTTTGGCCGCATCCACCCCGTCCCCAACCACTTCTGTAAGCAGTCGCCGAACAGACTCCGCCATTTCAGAACTCACAGGCTCATCCGAATCCAACCACAAAGCGTATTTGCGGCTGCACGCCTCAAGCCCCATTGACTTGGTTGCTACAAACCCCCGCCAATGCGTCTGCACCAAAACAACCTCACACCACTCCCTGCAAGCCTCAACAAGCTCCAGCGTCCCGTCGTCCGACCCCGAATCAATCACCACCAACTGCGAGCACAATCCCCGGACAGACTCAAGCACCCGCCCGATCGTCCGCACATTGTTCCTGCATGGGATCATCACCGACAGATCCAAAGCCCCAGATTCACTTGCGCCATCACTCATGATGTAGTAGACTAGCACATATCACTGCCTGAACCCATCCGCATGCCCCAACCAACCCGAACAACCCGCTCAATCGCCCTCCTGCTCGCCCCTGCCATTCTTGCATCTTGTGCAACAATGCAACACGCCGAATCGCCATCGAACCCAACCTTCATCCACGAAACCACCGACCAATACACCATCCAACAAATCGAAGGCTTCAGCGTCCACATCTCACAAGCCGCCATCGCCAATCCATCCACCACCGATCCCGCCCTCAAACTCCTCCGCCAACAACTCAAAAAAACCATCGCCCAAACCCCCAAATCTACCCACGCAACACTCCGCAACACCCACATCTGGATCGAGCACAACAACCCCGGCTTCCCCTGCGCCTGCTACCACCCCGACGCCCAATGGCTCGCAGACAACCACTACAACACCGACAAAGCCACAGGCGTCGAGATCGCCAACACCATCAACTTCGTCAACTGGGTCAACACCGGCCAACCCAGCATGATCCTCCACGAACTCGCCCACGCCTACCAACACACAACCCTCGGCTACAACAACCCCCTCGTCACCAAACCCTACGAACAAGCCAAAGCATCAGGCACCTACGACCTCGTCGATCACATCTCGGGCACCCCCCGCGCCCACTACGCCATGAACAACGAAACCGAATACTTCGCCGAGCTCACCGAGTCTTTCTTCGGCTTCAACGATTTCTACCCCTTCACCCGCGACCAGCTCAAAGCCCACGACCCCGCAGGCTACGACATGATTCAATCCGCCTGGCAGTGGCGCGACGACAAAAACTGAATACACTACAACCAATGCCCCCATCCAATCCAACCCATTCCATCACCCTCGACAACGCTGCGACTGCCAAGGTCTGGATAGGCGACTGCCGCACCCAACTCCCCAAAATCCCAGAGGTCCAAAGCCAGTCCGTAGACCTCGTCTTCGCCGACCCACCCTTCAACTGGAACCGCGACTACAACAAGCACGAAACCCCAAACACAAAATCAAACAAGGTCTGGGACGACAGCGCCATGTCCGCAGAAGAATACAAATCCTTCACCTACGACTGGCTCGATCTCTGCATCGACTCCCTCAAGCCAACAGGTGCCGTCTGGGTCAATATCCCCGACGACTGGGCCGCCGAGATTGTCGTCCACCTCAAGACCCGCCACCTCACCATGATCAACTGGTGCATCTGGCACTACCGCTTCGGACAAAATACCAAATCCCGCTTCATCAACTCAAAGGTCCACGCCCTCTACTTCGCCAAGGACCCCAACAACCGCACCTGGAACCCCGACCCAATCCTCGAAGAATCCGACCGAAGAGCCGTGTACTCCGACGCCCGCACCGAGTCCAAACGCGACGGCATGCCCGCCGGACTCCGCCTCCCCATGGATGTCTGGTACGGCAAGCACCTCGGTCGCATCCAAGGCAACAACAAAGAACGCCGCCCACAACACGACAACCAGCTCCCCGAAACCTACCTCCACCGCGTCATCGCCTCAACCTCAAACGAGGGCGACACCGTCCTCGATCCCTTCCTTGGATCAGGCACCACCGCCGTCGTCGCCACCGCGATGAACCGAAACTTCATCGGCACCGAATACTCCAAAGACAACGCCAAAGCCGCCTTCGAACGCATCAAACTCGGCCCAATCCGCGACCTCGATGCAGCACGAGGCACCTCCACGGCAATCTCTACCCGCCCCCGCAGCCGCCGCCCCAGCAGCCAAAAAACCCCTATTTCATCGTCCGAAAACCTACCCACCTGACCACCCAAAGATTTCCCCCCCAATCCACCCCCATTTCCCTTGATTTCAGCCGTTTACGCGTCATTCTATAGGCATGACAAACCCCCCTACGATCACCCAGAGCCGCTCCGGGCTCCATCGCTACTCCATCGCACTACTCGCAGCCGCTTCGGCCGCGATGCCCGCTCAAGCTACCCCTCCGAAGTTCATCCTTGCCACCTCTCAGGTCGGCATCTCCGCAGAATCAGTCACCGCCGAAGGCTACCCAGGTCAGATGCATCGAATGACAGGGGGTATCTGCGTCGCAGACTTCAACAACGACACCTACCCAGACCTTTTCATCCCCTCACTCGGGATCGCGCCAAACAAGCTCTACATCAACAACCAAGACGGCACCTTCACCGACCAAGCAGCCCAATGGGGCGTTGATGATCTCATCCTCGCGATGGGCACCACCGCCGCCGACATCAACAACGACGGCTACCCAGAAATCTTCGTCGTCTCCCACGGCAACCCCGGATTCGGAAACGCCCAACCCGGACAGTGCAAACTCTACCTCAACTCAGGCCCAGACCAATCAGGCAACTTCTCCTTCACCGACATCGCTGAACAAGCAGGTGTGAACCAAGTCCTCGACATCTCGGGAGGCATGACCCCCGCCTTCGGAGACATCGACCTCGACGGCGACCTCGACCTCTTCGTCGCCACATGGATGTTCCACGACTCCGGAAACCGCCTCTTCGAAAACCAGTTCATGCAGACCGGCACCAACTCCTTCGTTGACATCACCACCGAATCCTTGTCGGCACCAGACCGGCAAGAAATTATCCGAGGATTCACCCCACACATCGTCGATGTCACCGGGGACCGCTACCCAGAGATCCTCCTCACCGCAGACTTCACCACCTCTGAAATCTTCGTCAACAACGGCACCAACAAAAACGGCCGCGCAACCTTCCGCACCACAACAAACAAATCAAACATCAACGCAGACTTCAATGGCATGGGCGCCGCCATCGCAGATTACAACCAAGACGGCCTCCTCGACTGGTTCCAAACAAACATCTATGTCGCCAACGAATCCCGCGGAAACACGCTCTACATGTGCGAGTCCATCGACGCACTCGGTGACCCCATCTACCACGACCAAGCCGCCGCCAGAGCCGTACAAGACAACGGCTGGGGCTGGGGAGTCGTCGCAGGTGACTTTGACAACGACCTCGACCCAGACATCATCGCAACCAACGGCTGGCCCGGATGGCCAAACGCCACCACCCGCTTCTGGGACAACGACGGTTCAGGAAACTTCTCCGACCAGCCCATCTCCGCAGGACTCCTCTTCAACATCAACGGCCGCGGACTCGTCACCCTCGATCACGATAAAGACGGCGACCTCGACCTCATCTTCATCGACAACCAAGGCCCACTCCGCTTCTACCGCAACGACATCGCCATAGAAGACGGCTTCTCAAACTCCCTCCGAGTAAGACTCGACACCGGGGCACACCCATGCCTCGCGCCCAACGGCTACGGCACCAAAATCCTCGCCACCATTAACGGTCAAACCCAGCTCCACGCCGTCCACAACAACGCCTCTTACCTCTCACAATCGCAGATCATCACCCACATCGGTATGTCCGACAATCTCACCGTCGACGAACTCCATATTGAATGGGCCGACGGCTCATCAACCACCCTCAACAACCTAGACGCCAATCAAGAAATCACCGTCCACGCCTTTCATCCCGTTGACTACAACAATGATGCGGCTTTCGACTTTTTCGACATCAGCACCTTCGTCAGCGCCTACCACGCTAACAATCCAACCGCCGACTTCAACCAAGACGGCTTCATCGACAACTCAGATGTCTTTGATTTCATCGACGCCTACAACAACGCCTGCGAATAACCCCCATCTCCTTCCCGCGACGAAGAACCCCAGTGCCAGAAATCTTCCTCCCAATCAAAGCCGTCCCCGGCGCATCCTCCAGCAAAATCACAGGCATGCTCGGCGATCGCCTCAAAGTCCGCATCGCCGCCGCCCCCGAAGCCGGTAAAGCCAACAAAGCAATCTGCACCCTCATCGCAAAGGCACTCGACATCAAACCCACCGCTGTCGAGGTCGCCTCGGGTCACACCAATCCCGAAAAAACCCTCCGCATCACCGATTCCCCCTTCCCAACAACCCAGCACGCCCTCGATCACCTCTGCCCCCCAAAATAGCACCTACAATCCATGCCAACCCCGGCAGGATTCCCAAGTGACCACACCACCAAAGCCCGACATCACCCAATCATCGCGCTTCGCTAAGACCCGCGACGCCCACCGCGACGAAACCGCCGAGGACTATGTCGAAGCCATCGCGCAGCTCATCGAACACCAAGGCACCGCCCGCGTCGGCGCACTCGCCCAGTGCATGGGAGTCTCCCATGTCACCGTCACCCGCATCATCGACCGCCTCTCCCGCGAGGGCCTCGTCACCAAAGACGCCCGCAAACCCATCCACCTCACTGATTCAGGCAAGGCGATGGCCCAACAATCCCAAGCCCGCCACGAGATCATCCTCGCCTTCCTCCTCGCCCTGGGGGTCGACGAATCACAAGCCCAGATCGACGCCGAGGGCATCGAACACCACACCTCAGAGCAAACCTTGATCGCCCTCCAACAACTCACAAAAACGCTCAACACCCAGTGACCAACAACCATCCCATCCAAGCCCCGCTCCCCTGGACGCGCCGCCTCGCACTCGCGCTGGCCGACATCAAGCTCGCCCACTCCGTTTTCGCCCTCCCCTTCGCCATCCTCGCCACATTCCTTGTCGCCCCGCGAACAACCACAGAAAACCGAATCGATTTCAACGACCTACCAGGCACCCTCACCCTCATCATCCTCTCGATGGTCCTCGCCCGCACCTGGGCCATGCTCGTCAACCGCGTTGCAGACGCGGACCTCGACGCCGAAAACGATCGCACCAAACGCCGCGCCTTCGCCTCAGGATCACTCTCCAAACGCGACGGCTTCCTCCTGCTCACCGCCACAGCAACCGCATTCATCGTCACCACCGCCGGCTTCGGATTCTTCTACGACAACTGGCTCCCCACCCAACTCGCCGCCCCCGTCCTTGTCTGGATCGGGTTCTACTCCTTCACCAAACGCTTCACATTCCTCTGCCATATCTTCCTAGGCGGAGCGCTCGCCGCCTCCCCCATCGCCGCCGCCATCGCCGTCAATCCGCAGCTTCTTTTCGATTCCCCCGCAGTATTCTCTCTGGCCGCAATGGTCCTCCTCTGGGTCGCAGGCTTCGACATCATCTACGCACTCCAAGACCTCGACCATGACCGCAAAGCAAACCTCAACTCCATCCCCGCAAAGTTCGGATGGAAATCCGCCATCTGGATCGCACGCCTCTTCCACGCAGGCGCCCTCGCCGCCCTTATCTACGCGCACCAGCAAGCCCCCCAACTCAACACCCTGTTTGCTATAGCAATCGCCCTGACCGCCGCCCTGCTGATCTACGAGCACTTCATCCTTGCCAAACGCGGAAAGGCCGGCATCCCCATGGCCTTCTTCACACTCAACGGCATCATCTCACTGCTCATCGGACTGCTCGGATCAATCGACATCATCCTGAGCTAAAGAAGCACTACCAGATCCAACGCACCCGCCCAACATCCGGCGCAGGCACCACACCCTCCTTGAGCATGCTCGGCCAGTACACCACAAACGCCTTCCCCACCACCAAGTCACGATTCACCATCCCCACACGATCATCAATCAACTCCTCCACCCAAGGCACAATCGAACCCTCCGTCCACAACCGCGAATCCAACGACCGCGCCGAGTTGTCCCCGCACATGAAGTACTCTTCGCCCGTCAAAGTTGGGAAAAAATCAGGATGCCCCCCGCGAGTCGGACTTCTGGCCATGTTCATGTAACTAATGTCCCGCCGCACGCGAATGTTGTGCAGCGTAAACCCACCCCCTTGAAAGCCCCACGCCACTGTTGGCTCCCGGTAGAACTCTGATCGTGAGAGTACCCCAGCTCTTTCAGTCCAGTCCGCACTAGATTCTTCCTCCTCATCTTCAATCTTAGGACGCTCCCCGTACACCTCAAGATCCTCTCGGCTCATCCCCGTCGCCGCCACAGCCCGCTCCAGCGGCGACATCGAATACCCGCCCTTCTCACTCCCCCCGCACACAAGTTTCCCATCAACAAACAACCACAACGCCTGGTCCACATGCCAGAACTCCACCCCGACAATATCCCCGCCGCTCGTCTTTCCGAACGACCCCGAATCCAGAGTAGCCCACGCCTCCCCCTCAACATCAACCCGCATCTCAACAGCCGCCGTCCCCGCACCCGCATCAACCACCGCACGGAACTCATGCCCGCGAGCCGAAATCAAAGGCATCGCAACAATCGAAGCACCCCCCATCTCGATATCCGCCGAAAGCGCAATGTCCGAAACATAAAATGGCCGGTGACCCACCATCCCTCGATCATTCGGATCGGCCCACAAACTAAACCCATTCACAAGCTGGTTGTACGAGTTTCTATCCGTGATCGGCTTGCTCCCGTTCCACACAAGCGATGTATCCCCAGACCCCGAATACACAAACTCCGAAGCACTCAAAACGCCCTCCCAGCCGCTCCCACCAGCATCCCAAGGCGACCGGTACCCCGGATCAACCTTCACCGGAACATACCGAGAATCAGAAACATCCTGAAACATCACCCGCTGGATCCGCTCGCTCTTGCGCGCAACCTCCCAGTCCCCAGCCGCCCACGCGTCCCAACCACTCGTCGCGGTTTGTCCCTCAACAAACTTACGCGCAAACAAATCTCCGTCAACAAACGCGAGCTGCTCGCCAGGCAAGCCAACAAGCCGCTTGATGTAGTTCTCGTGCGTCCCCGGATTCTTAAACACCACCACATCCCACCGCTCAGGCTCATGCAACACCGGCAGATACTTGAGCACAAATACCCGGTCCCCAGAAGACAGCTTCCGGTTGCTCTCATTGAGATCAAGCCCCGTCATCGGATCCGTCACACGCAGCGGGCTGCTCACCCCCTGCATCTTCGCTGGCACCCGGCTCCGCCCCATCATGTCCCAAGGCCCAGTCGTCCAGCTGTACCCATTGTGCGGACTGCTGTGTGTGATGTTCTTCCCAAGCAGCGTCGGTGCCATCGAACCCGTCGGGATCTGAAACCCCTCAACGACAAACCCACGAAAAATAAACGCAAGCATAAACGCAATCACCAGACTCGTGATCGTCTCCTTGATCCCTACCGGTTTATGGTGCGTGCTCGAACCCGATCCGCTGGCTGTTGGTGTACTCATTGCCCAACAATACGCCCCTAAGCACCCCAGCGTTCAAAAATCATTCCCCGCCCGAACCACCACCGGACTCGCCGCCAGTGCCGCCCCCACTACCCTCACCACTGGAACCACCACCACCACGCCGCCTACGGCGACGACGCTTCTTCTTAGCCCCACCCTCGCCACTGCCAGCCCCGCCGCCATCTGCAGATTTCGATTCCCCGCCACCCTGCTGAGCCTTCTCAGCACGCGCCGCACGCTCCGCCTCAGTCGGACGAGGCCTCTTGCTCCCCTGACGACGCCGACGCTTCTTAGGCTTGGTGCCCTCACCACCCTCTACAACCGCATCACCCCCNCCCTGACCAGCACCAACTTCTGGGGGCCTTTGTGAGCTTTGGGGGGTCGTAGCACTCTTCTCACCCGACCGCCGCCTCCGCCGCCGAGGTTTATCCCCGTCACGAGCATTCTCACCCCCACCGCCATCACGCCGCGATTCATTCCTCGAATCCTTCCGAGGCTCATTCCGCAGCTCCCGTCGAGGTTCCTTGCGAACCACCCGCTCGCCCGGCTCAGGAGCCTTGGCAAGCACAGGCGATGTCAACTCTTCAATCGCCACCGCAACAATCGTCCCGTCATCGAGCCGGATCTTTGACAACTGTGTCAGAATCTGGGAATCAAGCACCATCCCGTCGCCCTCAGGCGTTCCCACCCGGCTCTTGCGGTGCGGCAGGTTCTTGCGGAGCTCGTCATAAGTCTCGTCCTCATACCGCAAGCAGCACATCAGCCGCCCGCACCGGCCCGAGATCTTCAGCGGATCAAGCGTCGCCTTCTGAACCTTGGCGCTCTTCATACTGATCGGCTTCAAGACCTTCAAAAAATTCTTGCAACAGCAGTACTGACCGCACCGCTCATAATCAGCAACGATCCGCGCCTCATCCCGCGACCCCACCTGCACAAGCTCCACCCGCGTTTTAAACTCAACCTGAAGTTCCTTAACGAGTTCCCTGAAGTCCACCCGCTCATCGCTAGAGAAGTACACCATCACCCGCTCGCCCCCAAGCAGAGGCTCAACTTCCACAAGCCGCATATCGAGCCCGTGCGATTTCAGCTTCCCACGAACAACCGTCCGCATCCCGTGCTTGGACTGCTCAAGCCGAGCCGCCTCGTCCATGTCTCTCTTCTCAGCAACCCGAAGCACCTGCCCCTGCTCAAAGAAAGGATACTTCCGCCCCCCAGAGTTCTCGATATACCCAAGCATCTCCTTGCGGCTCACACTCTTGGAACACCCAGAGTTCGCACAAGTACTCGTCAGCATCTCCCCAATCTCAGTCCCCCGCTGGGTCTTCACAACCAGCTTGCTCCCGCAACCCGGTTTAACCTCCCCGCTGTACGGAAACTCCCCAACCATCATCGAGTACCCAAACCGCACCACGATAGACGACGGCGCATTGAGCCGCTCGTACGCGTCACGATCCTCCTTCTCCTTAAGATAAGAAGCAAGATCCTCTTCAAACTGTGGTAGCGGCTCAATACTCACGGCAAGACTTTAGGGCCCGCCAATCGCCTGCGCCCGCGCCCGCGTAAAGACTCCGCTCAAAGACTCCCGCTCAAGCAACTCCATCGACCCGCCGCCATGAGCACCCACCTGCCCGCCAGCAGTCACCCGGTAGACCAGAATTGACTCCTCACGCGAATCGACCAGCACCAGAATCTCATCAGTCCCCCCGTTGGTGGTCATCATCGTGTACCCATTCTCGCTCACAGCCATCTCCGCCAGCGCCGGGCTATCCATCAACCCAACAACCCGCGACAGCATAAACACCACAAGCATCAGCAATACAATGGTCGCCCAAGGACTCGAACCGATCCGACGATCAGCAAGTGACCCCGAACCCCCAACACGATCCAATTCCGTAATCTTCACTTTGGAGGGGTTCATCGGTCGTTCTCCTTGGTGATATCTTCGACCAGGTCACGGTAGCCCGCCCCTTCGAGTTGCTTGGTCGCGTCGTTCCAACGCAGCGCCACCATCTCACGGTTCGCTGAATCAAGCACATAGATCACATTGGTGTACCCCCCGAGTGTCTGGCCGCCCACGCAGGTGTATTGCCCCCCGACCCGCCTTGCCTCGGTCGCCTGAGCCCCAGCCATCCCCACAACTGCCAGCACAACAACCCCCCCAGCCAA
>JGI24724J26744_10001855_pt1 | contig 14248 bp, 15 predicted proteins | sample Cruoilmetagenom7_FD_26744 | JGI IMG/M metagenome (IMG submission 26744)
ACATCGGCTGCCGATACAACAGTATCAAAAACGTCCTGCGGAATCCCTCCCTTCAGGATATGAATCTTCTCAGCCACAGGCGAATTCTCCGCTATGCGCAGTAACTCGTCTCTATAATCCTGATGCTCTTCTCTTCGAAGTTTGCTCGCAATAACAAGAACGGCATTCTCCACTTTTTTTACTATTTCGGGGAAGATTCTGATTATCCTGTCCATCCCTTTCGTCCTGCGAAAATATCCGCAGAGCAGAATCACTTTCATGTCTTTATCCAGACCCATCTTCCGTTTCGCATCCGGCACCCGTTCAAGTTCCCTCGCACCATGCGGAATAACCCGGATATTGTCAAACTGACCGACTTCCCTGAGGATGGTTTCTTTCTGATACTCCTGATGGACAATAATCCCGTTAACTCCTCTGAGAAGCGCATCCAGCACAATCCTTTTTCCTTCCGAAATATGCTCATACACAGTATGCAGGGTAATAACAACAGGTATTCTTGCAAGTTTGAACCTGTATACGAGAGGGATACAGTTTAGCCCTTCCGGGCTTCCGAAAAGCCCGTACTCATGCTGGATGTGAACAACATCGGGGGTAAACTTAACCATTATCCGGAACACTTTTTCAGCCAGGTCAGGGTCATCCGAATCAAAAACAGGATATACTTTCTCCCCACTGCCTCCGAACTGGCTTGCTATATGGAGTTCGTTCCCCTGAGCAAGGAGGCTGTCTGTAAGATACCCGGTATAAGTGGCTATCCCGCATTCAATAGGCGGATATGTGGAAACTACACCTATGCGCATCATTCACCCCGGTACACAGCAGTCAGTGCTCAGCATCCGTTCAAGAAAAGCTTTATGCTTGCGATTTATTTTTTCATCTGGCTTTTATTTTGAAATGTGTCCTCCTGTTTTCCCGCCATGCTTCTTCGTTGTGCCCGGAGTCAACCGGCTGCTCCTCACCGTAACTGATTGTGAAAAGCCGTTCGGGACTTACTCCGAGAGCAACAAGATATTTCCTTACGCTGGCTGCTCTCCTCTGCCCCAGAGCCAGATTATACTCAATGGTGCCCCTCTCATCACAATGTCCTTCAACCTGCACCTTCACTCTTCTATTTTCCTTCAACCACTCGGCATTCTCAGCCAGCACCTTTCTTACACCGGGCTTTATGTCAGACCTATCATAATCAAAATAGACATCCTGCAGCCTGTTAGTATCTGCAAAAACCATACCCCTCGCAGACCGCTCCGGACTTATCCCGAGAGCTTCCAGTTCCTCTTCTGTTATAGTTTCTCCCGGAGCTTTCCCGACCAGGCTCCTGAATGCACTTTTCCCGGACCGCGCACAACCACCTGCCAGAACAAGGCAGACCAGCAGAAGAACCATAATTTGTTTTCTTCCCATCTCACACCTCCAGTTTGGACTTTGGACTCTCTTCACGGTGACCAGCAAGGGTACTCATTATCGCCTTCCATAAGAGTAAGTTTTTTCTGATTGGAGCCGTCAGTACCCATTACATAAATGTTCTTATTCCCATCCCTGGTTGAACTGAAAACAATATGCAAACCGTCAGGAGAAAAAGACGGATTCTCGTTATCACCCGAATTTGCGGTGAGCTGCTTCTTCCCGCTGCCGTCCGGATTCATTGTCCATATGTTAAACTGACTTGCTTTTTGCGACGAATATACAATTGTATCCCCGCGGGACGACCATTCGGGAGAATCGCTATATCCCGCATCCGTAAGTCTCCTCAGTATTTTGCCATTCGTATTCATCACATATATATGCGGCCCGCCCGCTCTCCCGGACGTGAAAACAATATGTTTCCCGTCGGGAGCCCAGGATGGCGAACAATCAACCTTCGGATGGCGAGTTAACCTCTTTTCTCCCTTTCCNTTCGACTTGAGAAGATAGATTTCCGCATTCCCGTCCCTGGTAAGCGCAACGGTAAACCATCTTCCGGACGGCGACCAGGACGCTCCGTAGTTCAACCCGTTGAAAGTACAGAGTTTCTCAGTACTGCCGCTTTCAATATCCCTGACGTAAAGGTCCGGGTTTCCCCCGCGGTATGTAGTATAAGCAACTCTCCCGCCGGAGGGAAGCCATGACGGAACTGTTGCAACAGAACGGTCAAACGTCATCCGCACAGGATTATACCCGTCATAGTCCATAACATATATCTCTTTGTGTCCCGAACCGCCCGAGACAAAAGCAATCTTTGTCCGTGAGATTCCTTTCTCTCCCGTAACCCTGCGGACAACCTCATCGGAAAACCTGTGCACCATCTTTCTCAATAACTTCCTGTCTCCCCTGTACACCTTACCGAGAACCTGGCTCCCGCGCGCAGCATCGTACATCCTGCATTCAAGGACAACTTCATCTCCCGCAGTTATATTCCCCGTTACAATAAGCTCTGCACCAATACTCCTCCACTCCGAAAAATCCAATGAGCCCGGGGCAACTTCTTTCAGGAACGCAGACTCAACCGGTTTGAAAAACCCTGAAAATCTCAGATCGGAAGTTATAATCCCGGCTGCATTCGCTCCGGAAACATTGTCTCCCCGAAAATCGGGAACCGCAACTGCAATTTTCCTGTAGGTCGCTTTGCTCACATCAAGGTAGAGGTCAGCCGCCCATAAACAACCGGTGCAAAGACACAAAACACATAGGAAAACGAATTTTGCACCTATATTTCGTATCTCGTTAAAAAGCCGTATTTCGTATTTCGTATTTCGTATCTCGTTAAAGATTTTCAATTTTTAACCCCGCATTTTCCATTCTTAATTCCTCATTCAGACTACTCTTCCTTGAAAGTAACATGGACACGGACTTTATCTCCCTTAAATAAACCAGGAAGACTTGGAAGAGGACTCGCATTTCTAACAGCTTCTTCACAGGAAAGGTCAAAAACAGAATTCCCCGAACCTTTCTCAACTGCTATACTGCCGACCTCCCCGCTGCGCAAAATCTCAAAACCTATCCTCGCCTGCGAGTTCCCCGCCGCGGGCGGAACCTCCCATACGGAAAAAATCCTGTTGTGAATCTCATTAATGAACCAGGAAGGAAAAACGGAAGCCGAATCAACTCTGGGCTTCTCCAGAGTCTTCCTGCCGCTCAATTCCCCGCTCCACTTATCAAGCTTTTCCTTTTCCTTCCGGCTTGCCTCACGTTCCTTCCTGAGCTCCTCTTCCCTCTTTTTCCTCAACTCATCAAGCTTCTTCCTCTTCTTGAGCCGCTCTTCCAGTTTTTTGTTGTCTTTCTCCTTCTTACTTGAAGTGTCTAACTTAACCTTTTTCTTGACAGGCTTAACCGATTCCCCCTCCTTGAGCTGAGCAGCTTCTACAGGTTTTTTCATCTCAACAATCTGAACCCTGTATGAAGAAGGAGAGGTTTTCCTTCCGCGAAATCTTACTCCTATCAAGAGCGTTCCGATGATTACCACATGGGCAGATGCTGAAATCAAAAACATTAATTTCAACTTTTTCATTCCAGTAACCTGTCATTATAAATGAGGCAACCACATAAAACATCTCCGGGTTCAATGAATTGAACCCCTACATAAAGCAGTGTGAAATGACACCCCGGCTGTGATGAGTTTCCCTCTTCCCTTTTTGACACTATCTTCATCCGGGCTCGGTAACCATTCCTATGTGTTCGATCCCTGCTTCCCTTATCTTTCCCATCACCTCCATCACAAACCCATACGGAATACGTTCATCCGCTTTGAGAAAAACATCTCTTACGGACGTATCCTTAAGATGTTTTACAAGTGCACCCGGAGAAACACGTCTCTCCCCGAGATAAATACGCTTCTTGGAATCAATGGTAACAACAACATGGTCTTTTAAATCCACGCCTGCCGCAGAAACCCTGGGAAGCTGCACGTCAATCCCGTGTTTCATCATAGGAGCAACGAGTATGAAAATAATAAGCAGGGTCAAAGATACATCAACAAGAGATGTCACGTTAATATCAGATTTCAGACTATAACTATTCCTCAAAACTTTCTCCCGCCGCTTACGAGCGAATGCGCAAAATTCTCCATTTCAGTAGTCATTACTCTTACGCTATTCACAAAATAATTGTAGCCTACCACTGCCGGTATTGCAGCTGCAAGTCCGGCTATCGTAGTAATCAGCGCATCAGAAATCCCCGGAGCTACAGCACTGATGCTGGCGGAATGATAGGTCTCCATACCGAGAAAAGCACCCATAACACCCCATACTGTTCCCAACAGCCCAAGCAGGGGACATGCACTCCCCCCTATTGCAAGGAAGACAAGCATATCTTCAAGATGCAATATCTTATTCGAAATAGCCCTGTCAAGGCTCTCTCTGGTTTCATCTGTTGATAATTTCCTGCGGTGTCCCGGGTCAAGGTACCCTGCTTTTAGAATTTCNGCCANGTGGCTGTATTTGAAACGGCGGCACAGGCTCAGAAGATACGAGGAATCATGCCGGTTTTTTTTGAAGAGCTTCAAGAAGTCTTCCGACTCCTTTCCCGCCATACGGAAAGAAATGAACTTTGTAACCATTATTGCCCATGAAGCAATGGAATATAGAAACAGGATTAAAAGAATCCCTTTTGCCATCGCTCCGGAACGCAGTGCAGAACTTACTACACTGCTCTCTCTCGCAACCATAGGAGCCGCCAGAAGGAAGTTCATCGCAGGACCAGGACCTCAACCCTTCTGTTTTTTACGCGCCCTTCGGGTGTTGTATTCGTTGCTCTGGGCATATATTCTCCATACCCCGCAGCAGACATTCTCGCAGGGTCGATTCCTTTATCTTCCAAATAGTGCAGGACCGCAAGTGCCCGGGCTACCGAAAGTTCCCGGTTGTCCGGATATGAAACCTTTATCGGGACATCATCCGTATGCCCGTTGATTTCCAGTTTGTGAGCAGGATACTTTTTCAGGACCTTTACAAGTCCCTCCATAAGAGGAAGCGCTTCCTTTCTTATACTTACTTTCCCCGTTCTCAGCGTAAGAACATTTTCAAGAATAATCACAGCCGCATCGCTTCTTACTTCAACGCTTACCCCTCCATACGTCCTCAACTCCGAAGAAACCTCGCTCTTAATCTTATCCAGTTCAGCCAGATCCCCTTTTCTTTTCTTAATCAGTCCACTGAGCCTTTCATCCGATTCTGCAAGTTCACCCTCAAGCCTTTTCTGATGCCCCCGGGAACTCAAAAGCCGCTCCTCAAGCTCCGCCTTCCCGTCCTTGAGACGTTCGATTTCATTATATAATACCGATTCGTTCCCCTTTAACTCGGAAAGTTCAAGTTTCAGGTTCTGGACTTCTGTCTTCATCCGTCCTTCTTTCAACTCAAGCATTTCTATCTCTTCTTCCAGAACTTTGTTTTCCTGCCTTACTCTCTCAGCATCATTTTCCCTGTCCTCTGCCCCGTAAGGAAGCCCGGACATAGTGGCACAACCCGGAAATAACATACCCAGGCACAAAAACAGACAGAACTTCCCTCCCAGGCTCAATTGCCGCATCCCGAATGCTGAATGTATCCCGTATTCTGATTTTTTTACCATGGAATTACAGCCGTTTTTACGCCGCGATGAGAGACAATGTTTTCAAGTGCCTCATCCAGTTTTTCAAGAGGAAGTTTTCCGGTTATAAGGCAAGAAGTCCTTATTCTTCCCCGAGCAAGCAATTCAAGAGATTTCGAAACATAATGCGGAGTGTGATGAAAAACTCCCTTCAGAGTCAATTCACTATAGTGGATAAGTTCCGTATCAAAGCTGACCTTTGTTCCCGGAGCACAGCCTCCGAAACAAACAACCCATCCTCCTTTTTTCACCATTGAAACTGCTTTTTCCCATACAGCAGGATTCCCGACAGCCTCAATCGCCACATCGGCACCAATCCCTCCTGTAAGCTCCAGCACAGCTTTTACGCTATCGTCAACTTTTGAAACATTAATGACCTCATACGCACCGCATTCCTTAGCTGCCTTCAGCCTTTCCTCCACCATATCACACGATATTACACGCGCTCCCTTCAACCCGGCAAGCTGAACAAACAAAAGGCCTATCGGACCGGCTCCGTTTACTACAACCGTATCTCCGGCACATATATTAGCCTCCTCAACTCCGTGCAGGACACAGGCAAGAGGCTCAAGAAGAGCTGCTTCTTCGGCAGAAACACCTTCGGGAACAGGGTAGAGATTTTGTTCGACAATCCTGGCAGGTATCTTTATATACTGCGCATAAGCGCCGTTTATGAAAAGCAAATCTTCACAGAGGCTCTGTCTGCCGCTCCTGCAGTAGAAGCACCTGTTGCACGGTGCGGAATTAGCCGCAACCACATTCGCCCCATCCCTGAAATCCTTAACTCCTTTACCGGTTTGCTCAATAACACCTGCAAACTCATGACCGAATACCGCAGGCGGGGTTATCATCTTCGGATGCCCGCCTCGCAGATATACTTTGGCATCAGTCCCGCAGGTGAGAGCGGCTTCTATCTTTATAAGGACTTCTCCCGGTCCAACATGCGGAGTCTCAACCTCCTCCAGCCTCACATCTTTCGGACCGTATAAGACGGCAGCTTTCATAAACACCTCTCCGGTTTGACACATTCGCATTATACTTTTCAGAATATGCAAAGTCAAGCCGGATTCCCCTGTGCAGGTCGAACAGCCCCTAAAAGTAAAATTTTTGTAGAAAAGATTGCAGGATTATGATAAGATTACGCACTGTGCCGGTCAAAAGAAAAAGGCTGGCAAACCAACCACAGATCCCGATTTTTATTGGGATAAACTCCGGGGCAANCTTGATTGCTCCATGATTGCTGCACCCGAAAAGAAAGGAGANTTTGTTAATGAGTAAACCCCAAGGGATAGACAGAAGAAAGCATCCCCGCTGTGCAGAGGAAATGTCCCTGCAGTACAGAATTCCCGAAGAAACGGTCGTCAAAGATTCCAGGACAAAAAACATCAGTGCAGGCGGAGTATGTTTCAAAGCCAAAACGCATATGCCTCCCCCTACGGGTATAGAAATACAGCTTAACAAGCCGGTTAGCGGGTATACGGAAGCAGTTATCCCGATACACGCTAATGCAAAAATCGTCTGGATAACATCCGGCAAAACAGGGGAATATGAATTGGGGATAGAGTTCGTTGACATAAACGAGAACCACCGGAAAGAAATCATCAGGAACGTAAAGGAGATATGCGAGTGTGAGTGAGACAAATATTTACACAAGAAACGAAAAGATTGTGCCGATTTATATAGAGGATGAGATGCGTTCTTCGTATCTTGACTACGCAATGAGCGTAATTGTCGCAAGAGCTCTGCCCGACGTAAGGGACGGTCTGAAACCGGCACACCGCCGAATTCTCGTAGCAATGAACGACCTTAACCTCAGCCATGGCAGACCAACACGTAAATGCGCAAAAATCGCAGGTGATGTAAGCGGAAACTATCATCCGCACGGCGAACAGATTGTCTACCCTTCATTGGTGCGTATGGCCCAGCATTTTTCACTTCGTTACCCGCTTGTAAACGGGCAGGGGAACTTCGGGTCAATAGACGGCGACCCGCCGGCGGCAATGCGTTACACAGAGGCAAGACTCTCTTCAATTGCAGGCGAGATGCTGAAAGACCTTCAGAAAGACACGGTCAATTTCAAACCAAATTACGACGAGACACGGACAGAGCCTGTCGTGCTGCCTTCCGCAATCCCGAATCTTCTTATAAACGGTTCGTCCGGAATTGCAGTAGGGATGGCTACCGAAATACCACCTCATAACCTGGGAGAAGTTGTAGACGGGTTAGTCCTGCTTATTAAAAATCCAAATGTAAGTATTGAAGAACTGAACGAAGTGATAAAGGGACCTGATTTCCCAACAGGCGGGCTGATAATGGGACATGACGGAATCAGGTCGGCTTACAAAGAAGGAAGAGGACTCATAAGACTGCGCGCACGGGCTTTTGTCGAAAAAGGCGGGAAAGGGGAAAAGGAGAAAATTGTCGTTACAGAAATCCCGTTTCAGGTAAACAAAAGTTCTCTTGTCGAAAACATCGCTGCCCTCGTCAGGGAGAAAAAAATCACCGGTATATCGGACCTGCGTGATGAGTCTGATAAGGACGGCATAAGAATCGTGATGGAACTTCGCAAGGGCGAACTTGCCGAGGTGATTCTCAACCAGCTCTACAATCACACCAATATGCAGACCACCTTCGGGACAATAATGCTGGCACTCGTGAATATGGAACCTCAGGTTCTAACTCTTAAACAAATGCTTCGGTATTACCTTGACCACAGACGGGAGGTTGTAACACGCAGGACCAAGTTTGAACTGATGAAGGCTTCCGAACGTGCTCATATACTTGAAGGTCTTAAGATTGCCGTTAGCAACCTTGATGAGTGCATAAAAATAATAAAGGGTTCCAAAACCGTTGACCAGGCACGAAGCAGGTTAATGAAAAGGTTCAAACTGTCCGAGAAGCAGGCACAGGCAATCCTGGACATGCGTCTTCAAAGACTTACGGGGCTTGAGCAGGACAAACTTCAAACCGAGTATCTTGAACTGATAAAACTCATCGGTAAGCTGCAGCAGATTCTCGGAAGTGAAAAACAGTTAATGGATATAATCAAAGAAGAACTCATTGAAGTGAAAAAGAAGCACGGAAATGACAGGAGAACTGAAATAATCGAAAGTGCAGGGGATTTTGCAACGGAAGATTTGATAGCCGAGGAAGATATGGTCATAACAATGAGCCATAGCGGTTACATAAAACGCCTGCCCGTAAGTACATACAGAAAACAGAAACGCGGCGGTAAAGGCATAATCGGCAGCGGACGGAAAGAAGAGGATTTCATAGAACATCTGTTTATTGCCTCAACCCATAACTACATCCTGTTTTTTACGGATTTGGGGCGGGTATACTGGTCAAAAGTCTATGAAATTCCTCAAGCAGGCCGCCTGTCCAAAGGGAAAGCCATTCCCAATCTCCTTCAGATCCTTCCCGAAGAAAGGATTACCGCACATGTGGTTGTTTCCAGCTTTGATGACCAGCATTTTCTGATAATGTTTACGGAGAAGGGAGTAGTGAAAAAAACAAACCTCGCCGCATACAGCCACCGGAGAACCGGCGGGATAATTGCTCTTACCCTTGACCAAAAGGATAGGCTTATAGAAGTGAAATTGACAAGCGGTAACGAGGAAGTACTCATTGCAACGAGAAAAGGAAAAGCGATTCGTTTTAGCGAAACCCTGCTCCGTTCTATGGGAAGAACTGCAAGAGGGGTCAAGGGGATTGTCCTGGGAAAAGATGATAAGGTAATAGGGACAGCAATCGCAGAATCCGACGCAACCGCCCTTACCGTAACCGAAAACGGGTACGGCAAAAGAAGCCTGTTCTCGGATTACAGGTTACAGAACCGCGGCGGGAAAGGGGTTATAAACATAAAGGCTACGGATAGGAACGGCCCCATAGTCGGGTTGAGAACGGTAATCGACAGGGACGAGTTCATGATAATCACATCCAACGGTATGGTCATACGAATGCAGGTTGAGCCAATCCGCGTGATCCACAGGAATACACAGGGAGTAAGACTGATTAAGCTTCACGAAGGAGATAAGGTAGTCGCTATGGCACGGGTAGAGACTAAGGAGGAAGAAAATCAGGAACAGCAGGAACAGGAAGAGGTATGAAATCATTGAACATACCGCAGACACCGGTTTGCGGATTTTCGGGGAGAGCCCCGAGACTCTCTTCGTCAACGCCGCAATTGCATTTTTCGAATTAATCGCCGAAACTGAGAAGGTCGAAGAAAAAGAAACTGTTATTATCAATGTGGAAGGAGAAGACATAAAAGAACTTCTTGTAAGATGGCTTAGTGAACTGCACTTCCGGTTCGAAGTCGACCAACTGCTTTTCAAGAACTTCAAGATATCCGGCTTCGGTGAAAAATCGTTATCGGCAACAGCCTGCGGAGAAAAATTCGACCCCGAACGTCATAAACTGAAAACGGAAGTCAAAGGAGTAACCTACCACCAGCTCAAACTCGAACCTGCCGGGGACGGATGGGTTGCAGAAATAATTTTTGATGTGTGATACGAGCGGGATACGTCCCTATGTAGAAAGGGGAAATGATGCACGATGAGTTTGAACACAAAAAACCGGTTGACGGGAACCCGGGACAACTACCTGTTTCCAGTCCGGACGTTCAACAAATCGCAGTCTCACTAAACGCGGTAAAGTATGCCGGGTTCTGGAGAAGGTTCGCTGCTGTCGTAATTGACAGTATCATCCTGTGGATCGGCGGATTCTTCGTCGGAGGGATTCTCGGATTCATTCTCGGATTCATTATGAATATTTCGGGAATAGACCCGGGGACATCGCAAGTGGCAATATTCGCAATAAGTTTCATGATGGGAATCATATTGCAATGGCTTTACTTTACTCTCTTCGAATCATCTTCAAAACAGGCAACACCAGGGAAAATGGTAATAGGAATTGCCGTAACCGACATTGACGGAAACCGGATTTCTCTCGGCAGGGCAAATGCAAGATACTGGGGGAAAATAGTATCGGGAATGATACTCTCAATTGGATATATAATGGCTGCTTTCACCGAGAAGAAGCAAGCCCTCCACGATATTATGGCAGGAAGCCTGGTTGTTCAGAAACACAAATAGCCGTGTGTGAGTTACCAAAAATCGGATTTTTCACTCAAAGATGCTTTTTATACGGAAAATCTTCGGTCAGAAGCCTGAAATTATCAAACTCCCCGCCACAGAACTTTGGCGGGTCGGACAGGATAATTTCTCAACGGTTTCTTCCCTTGATTTCCCTAAAAACATCAAAACCGTTCAAAAACCGATTTTTACTAACACAGTCTACCGATAGGACTTGATGCTCCTGCAATACCATGAATAACGGAGACAGAAATTTTCTCGAGAAGATTGACGACTACAGGTGGAGGATCCCGCAAAATTTTCAGGACGGAATGCGTGTCCCCGGACTGGTCTATGCCGATGAAACCCTGCTCAAACATATCAGGACGGACAAAGCTGCTCAACAGGTTGCAAATGTCGCATCTCTGCCCGGCATTCTAAGGTACTCCCTTGCAATGCCTGACATTCACTGGGGATACGGTTTTGCGATAGGCGGCGTTGCGGCAACGGACCCTTCCAGGGAAGGAGTTATCTCCCCGGGTGGAGTCGGATTTGACATCAACTGCGGCATCAGGCTTATGAGGAGCAACCTGGGACTGCCGGATGTCGGCAAACATATCGAAAAGCTTCTTGACGGTTTGTCCGCAAATATCCCGAGCGGCGTTGGGTCACGCAGCGACCTGAAACTCTCCTCCTCGGAACTCAGGGAAATCCTGGTAAAAGGCTCCGGATGGGTTGTTAACAGGGGTTACGGCACTTCGGAAGATATTGCACATACGGAGGAAGAGGGAACACTGCCCGGGGCAGATCCCTCCAGGGTAAGCCGGCATGCAATGGAAAGGGGATACCCGCAGCAAGGAACTCTCGGAGCAGGAAACCATTTCCTTGAAATCCAGGTTGTTGAGGAAATTTACGAGCCGGAAATTGCGCGAGTATACGGGCTTGAGAAAGGACAGGTTACCGTAATGGTCCACTGCGGTTCAAGAGGGTTCGGACACCAGATATGCAGCGACTACCTGCGTATAATCGGCAAAGCAATGATACGTTACGGAATCCAGGTTCCCGACCGGCAGCTTGCATGTGTACCCATCAATTCCAAAGAAGGAAGAGATTATTTTTCTGCAATGGCATGCGCTGCTAACTACGCATGGGCAAACAGGCAGTTGATAATGCACCGGGTGAGAGAAACATTCCAGGAAGTGCTCGGGGCAGGACCGGCTGAGCTTGGCATGGCTCTTGTCTACGACGTTTCCCATAACATTGCAAAGTTCGAGACGCACGGAGGAGTGGAACTGTGTGTCCACCGCAAAGGCGCAACAAGAGCATTCCCGCCGGGACACGGGCACATCCCCGAAGATTACAGGCAAACCGGACAGCCGGTGATTATCCCGGGTGATATGGGCACAAATTCATATGTGCTTGCCGGGACAGAAAAGGCAATGGAAGAAACATGGGGCAGTACATGCCACGGGGCAGGACGCATTATGAGCAGACACAAAGCAATCAAAGCAGCCGGCGGAAAATCCATTTCAAGAGAGCTTCAGGAAAAAGGTATCGCGGTAAGAGCAAAAGGGATGAATACTCTTGCAGAAGAAGCTCCTGAAGCCTATAAANATATTAACAGGGTAGTAGAGGTAGTTCACAATGCGGGCATTTCAAAACGGGTTGCGAAAATGAAACCTATAGGGGTGGTGAAAGGATAAAATGCTTGAGCTTAAGTTTATAAGAGAGAATAAGGAGAAGGTAGCGGAATCCCTCCTGAAACGCAGAGACAAATTTGATGTAGAGCATCTCCTCGAACTCGACAGCAAACACCGTCAACTTCTTCAGGAAGTGGAAAAGCTGAAATATGATAGAAACAAAACTTCCACGGAAATAGGCAAACTGAAACAAAAAGGGGAAGATACAACCAAGCTCGTTGCGGACATGAAAACGGTATCCCAGAAAATCCACGAAATAGATGCGAAAGTGAAGGGTTTGAGTAAGAATATACACTCTTTAAGTCTCAGCATCCCAAATATACCTGATGAAAGCACTCCTGAAGGGAAAGGGCCGCAAGACAATGTTGAGGTGAGCAAATGGGGAAAAGCCCCGGATTTCAGCTTCAAACCGTTGACTCATACCGAAATAGGAAAAAACCTCGGCATTACTGATTTTGATGTATCTGCAAAACTCAGCGGTTCCGGCTTCGCATTTTTCAAAGGTAACGGAGCACGGCTCGTAAGAGCCCTCGTAAATTTCATGCTCGACCTGCATACCAGAGAACACGGTTATCAGGAAGTGTTCCCGCCATTTCTCGTAAACAGAGAATGTATGCTCGCTACCGGACAACTGCCAAAACTTGAGGAAGACATGTACCGCATAGACGAAGAGGATCTCTTCCTGATTCCAACAGCAGAAGTCCCCGTTACAAATATCCACCGCGGCGAGATTATAGAAGGAAAACGCCTGCCGCTTTGCTATGCCGCATACACAGCCTGTTTCAGGCGGGAGGCAGGTTCACACGGTAAGGAAACAAAAGGACTTGCCAGAATCCACCAGTTTGATAAGGTGGAGCTTGTTAAGTTTGTCCGCCCGGAAACTTCTGAAAACGAGCTCCAAAAGCTTCTCCGGAACGCAGAAGAGGTCCTTAAAGCCCTCGGTCTTCACTACAGGATTTTAGCTCTCTGCACTGCCGATATAAGTTTTGCAGCAGCCAAATGTTACGATATCGAAGTATGGGCGCCGGGTGAAGAAAAATATCTCGAGGTATCATCCTGCAGCAATTTTAAGGATTTCCAGGCAAGGCGCGGCGGTATCAAGTACAGGCCGGAGCCCGGCGCAAAAACGGAGTATGTTCACACCCTCAATGGTTCGGGAATTGCATTGCCAAGAGCAATCATCGCCATACTCGAAACGTATCAACAGGAAGACGGATCCGTTATTATCCCTGAAGTACTGCGCCCTTACATGGGAAACATGGAAAGAATCTCCGGGGATTAATTCCCGGTTCTCTCCGGAGTTTCAACGAGAAGTTCCCTCCTGAAACCTTTGAGCAGACGGTAAGTGAAAAAGTAAAAGAGACGTCTGCAGGCATATTTTTTCCTGTTGCTGATCTGGTCCGCAACCAAATGCAGAAGAAAACCTGCAGTGATTCCTACCATAAGGTCATTCCAACCCGTAAGGTAACCTGCCGCAAAAAGAACCGGAATGATTTCGTAGGAATGAAACAGCAAATATAACTTCTTAAGTTTTATGTTGTGACAGGCATGGAAGAATGCCCTCAGGCTAATACCTTTGAAACGGCAGTAGGCGAGATAATCAGGAAAATGGTCAATGTCAACAAAAACCCCGACAGCAAAACACCCAATCGCTGCTGTCAATGATTTCAGGTATAAATACAGACCGATACTTACCGGTATAGATACAGCCACATGGTACTCAAATTTCATCGGACGACTCTCTTTCCTGGATTCCGCATCAAGTGCGGAATGACATTTCCGCAATACAGAATGACTTTTCTGCTACGAATTGCATGCAGCACTCAGAATCTTCTTAAGAAACCTTCCCGTATATGAAGTTTCCACCCCGGCAACATCTTCCGGTGTCCCTTTGGCTACAATACATCCGCCCTC
>JGI24724J26744_10001857_pt1 | contig 14248 bp, 10 predicted proteins | sample Cruoilmetagenom7_FD_26744 | JGI IMG/M metagenome (IMG submission 26744)
GTGCCCGAAGGCCTGCTTCCGACTTTTACCTTGTCGTTGGCGATGGGTAGCTTGCGCATGGCCAAGCGCAATGTGCTGGTTAAGGGCTTAAACGCGGTCGAGGCCTTGGGCGCGGTGCATGTGATTTGCACCGACAAGACCGGCACCTTGACGCAAAATCAAATGGCGATCACGGCGCTCAACGACCCCCAGGATGCGCAGCCGTTAAAGGACCAGGCGCGCGTGGCGGCGCTGTCCATGGCGATGGCGGCGTCAGATGTNCGCGACGGCGAAAACGGGCTGCACGGTGATCCGTTGGACGTGGCGGTGGCCGAAGCGTTCGTCGTGGATGGCGGCGTGCTGAGCGATATCAACACAGCAACCGTAAAGCGCTTTTCGTTCGATGATGAAAAACGTCGTGCGGGCGGAGTGTTGGTGCAACAGGGGCAGGCGGCGTATGGTGTCAAAGGGGCGTGGGAAAGCTTGCGTCCGTTGTTGAGCCACATCGCACAACCGGACGGTACCTTGGTTCAGGTGGGTGAGGCCAGCTTACAGCGCGCCGAAAACGTGGTGCACCAGATGGCCTCCAGCGGCCAGCGGGTCATCGCCTTGGCGTATCGTGATCTTTCCAATGCATCGGACGCTGACGCCAGCCAAGAACATTTGGAACAAGGGCTGGTTCTGAAAGGCTTCATCGGCGCCGAAGACCCAATCCGTGACGCAGTTCCCGGCGCTGTGGCGGCGTGCCACACGGCGGGCATCGGCGTGGTGATGATCACCGGCGATCACCCCGAAACGGCGGAAGCCATCGCCCGGGCGGCGGGTATCGTCGCCATCGACGCCCCCGCAGGGTCGGCCACTGTGACCGGCGCGGAGCTGTCGCGCCTGAGCAAAGTGGAGTTGGTGGACAAACTCAAAGACGGCATCACGGTGTTTGCGCGCACCACGCCGGAACAAAAATGGAAAGTGGTCTCGGCATTTCATGAATTGAACAAAGTGGTGGCGGTGACCGGGGACGGGGTCAACGACGCCCCGGCGCTCAAAGCCGCCGATGTGGGCATCGCGATGGGCAAAAGCGGAACCGACGTGGCGCGTGAGGCGGCGCAGGTGATCTTGCTCGACGATAACTTCGCGTCCATCGTCAACGGCATCGAAGAAGGCCGCACGATTTTTAACAACATTCGCAAATTTACCAACTATGTGCTGGTCAGCAACGGGCCGGAAATTTTGCCCTATTTGTTGTTCATGCTGTTCCCGGTGCCGCTGGCGATGACCGTGATTCAAATTTTGGCCATCGATCTGGGTACCGACATCATTCCGTCCATGGGGTTGGGTCAAGAAAAGCCCGATGCGGATGTGATGAAGCAGCCGCCGCGTGATCACAGTCAAGGGCTTTTGACGTTTCCGCTGATTGCCCACAGTTACCTGTTTCTCGGTCTGATCGAAGCGGCGATTGCGCTGAGTTTGTTTTTTTGGGTGCTGTTCGATGGCGGCTGGATTTGGGGTGCGGACCTGTCGGTGCGCGATCCGTTGTATCTGTCGGCCACGGGGATCACGCTGTCGTCGATTGTCTTGATGCAGATCGGCAACCTGTTTGGACGGCGTTCACGCACCGGGTCGGGGTTGAGCTTGGACTTTCTTTCCAATCCGTTGATCGTCGGCGGCATTGTGTTTGAGATCGTGTTTTCGTGGGCGATCTTGTATTTCGAACCGTTGTCTACGGTGTTGGGCACGGGGCCGGTCGATTTTGGCGTATATGCCATCGCGTGGGCGGGGCCGTTTGTCATTTTTACATTGGACTATGCGCGCAAGCGGGTGCTGGCGGGGTTNCGGGCGCGGGGCGTGTCCATTCCCAGCGGCTAGCGGTTGGCTGAAGGTATTCTTCCCAAAAAAACGCCCCCANTTTCATGGGGGCGTTTTTTTTGTTGATAGTAGATGTGCACGATCAGTCGAGCGCGACCAAATCTTCAGCAGCCATCTTGCCATTGCGCTGTTCTTGCAGTTCGAACTGAACCTTCTGGCCTTCATTGAGGCCTTGAAGGCCACAATTCTGCACAGCGGAGATATGAACAAATGCGTCGGGGCCGCCCTCATCAGGGGTGATGAAGCCATAACCTTTGGTGGTGTTGAACCACTTAACAGTGCCGGTTGCCATGGGTACTCCTTAACTTGGCAAAACATGGTACATCCTACGATCCGTGTAGAATGAGATTGCTGCGTCGTCATAAAGGGCATTACTTACATGCGTGTTTTGCGCAATAAGGATAGGCCTAGCAAAGTCAACAACGACCAGCGATGTACGACAATTTTCAACAATTTTCACCGCTTGTCTACAATTTCAAACAAAATTCAAAATTCAAAGTGTTGGTTGGAGGGACTTGATTTGGCTTCTGAAATGGCGATGAAGGCGTATTTTAAGACGGATATCTTGTCAACCTATGGTTTTGCGCGGGTGTTTTCTGTGGGTCGCTAGGGGCTTTCTGGTGTGTNGCATGCTCAGTTTGATAAGGGTGGGAACCGCTTGCGGCTGAAGATGTGGCGCACTTTTCGGGTGTATTTGTGTGCCTGAAGTGCGTGTGAATGATATTTTTTGCAGCCAGAAAGGGATGTGCGAAGGGGTTTTCTAATGCATTTGGATGAGGATAAGGGCACAATGGCCTCGGCGGGGTTGACCGTTCATAGAGACCGACAGGCAACATAGAAGATGTGCGATTGTGGATAGTTTGAAAGAAATCGACCCGAAGCCCCTCAGCGCCAAATCGGGCGGCCCCAGACTAAGTGTCGGCTTGGTGCAGAAGTATTTTTTCTATATTTTCACACCGGTTTTACTGGCTGTGGTGATCGCTGGTATGGCGGTGTTTAACCAAAACATCTATCACGCGCAGGCTAAAATCATTGATCGTGAAACGACCAAGATCAATGAGGCGCGGATCAATCTGCGTGAAGCCTTGAATTCCGCGCTGTCGGACCTCAATTTTTTGATCCGCGATGAAAATCTGGTCGGCTATGTGCGTGAGCCCGGTGAGGCGCAGCGCAAACGACTGGAACGCACTTTTATTTCGTTTTCCGGCGCCAAAAAAGTTTTCGATCAGGTTCGGTTCATCGATGTAACCGGTAAAGAACAGGTGCGGGTCAATTTGGTGAACCGGGTTCCCATCGGCGCGCCGGCATCGATGTTGCAAAACAAAAAACAACGCTATTATTTCAGCGAAGCGATCGACTTGCCAACGGGGCAGGTCTTTATCTCGCGTCTTGACTTGAACATCGAAGGCAAGATGGTGGAGATCCCTTACAAGCCGATGATCCGCTTGGTGGCGCCTGTCGATATCGATGGAAAACGCTATGGCGTCGTGGTTCTGAACTATCTGGCTGATAATTTCATCTCGCATGTGCGGCGTACGTTTGCTTCCGAAAAAAGTGATGGGTTCTTAACCAACGCAGATGGCTATTGGCTGATCGGCCCCACTCACGACGTCGAATGGGCCTTTATGTTTGGACGCGCTGATCGGTTGCAAGATCTTTACCCTGAAGCGTGGGCGGGTGTGTCCGATCAGCCAGCTCAGGTGATGACGAGCCAAAATATTTTCACCGTTGCTAAGCTTCCTGTGCCGCCGCATGCGGCAATTACGGACCATTCGGATCCATATTGGGTGCTGGTTTCGCGCGTGCCACTGAGCGCGTGGTACATAGAACAATTCTCCGAACACGTACCTGAAGCCGCTGTGATGGCGTTGACATTGATTGTTTTTGGCTTTGGCAGTTGGCGCATTGCCAGCACCCGCGCCACCCGTGAACAAATGGATGGGCTGTATCACCGCCGCTTGGTCGATGCCCTCAATGAAAGTGAACGTCGCAACACCGCCGTGGTCGAAGCTTCCGACGATGTGGTGATGATGTGTTCGCAAAGCGGTTATATCCGCCATGCGAACCAGGCTGCGGAACGTGTATTCAATGTGCCCCAAGTCGATATGGTCGGGCGTGAAATCGCGGAATTTTTGATGGACCCCGATACCGTTTCGGTGCGTATGCCCGACGGCGTGCGAAAACTGATGGAACGCGAACGGTTTGAAACCTATGCGGTGCGCGGCACGGGCGAAGGTTTTCCCGCTGAAATCACGCTGACGCCGATCAAAACCGAAGGCCAGACACGGTATTCGTTGTTTATTCGCGATATCACCTTGAGGCGCAGTTACGAAGAACGCCTTAAACGCCTGGCCAACTATGATCCTCTGACCGGCTTGGCGAACCGGGTGTTATTGTTGGAACACCTCGACGAAGCTTTGCACGAAAACAACGGTCCCGAAGGTCCTTATGCCGTCATCATGGGTGATCTGGATGATTTTCGCATCGTCAATGATACATTGGGGCACGTGGTCGGCGATGAAGCCTTGAAAGAAGCGGCGGCGCGCATCCATCAAAAAGCTCCGCTGGGTAGTCTTGCAGGGCGTTTCGGTGGCGATGAGTTTGTGCTGATCGTGCCGTGTCGCGGCAATCGTAGTGTTCCTGGCGAGGTTTGCAATGCGGTCTTGAGCGCATTTGAGCGGCCTCTGGAAGTTGCTGGGCACCGTCTGTATGTTGGCATCAGCTTGGGCGTCGCGTTTGCCGATACCGAGGCCGATACCGCCACTGGTTTGTTGCAGATGGCCGATACCGCCATGTACGCCGCTAAAGATGGTGGGCGAAACACCTATCGCACCTTCACGTCGGATATGCACGATGCATCCGCACGTCGTCTTGCGATTCAAACCCGTCTTGCGGGCGCTCAAGAACGCGGCGATATATCACTGATGTTCCAGCCGCTGGTCGATGCTAAATCTGAGCGCATCATCGGCGCAGAAGCGCTTTTGCGCTGGACCGATGCCGAATTGGGTTCCATCGGGCCAGACGAGTTTATTCCCGTCGCCGAAAGCACCGGGTTGATCATTGAGTTCGGCCAATGGGTGTTGAACGAAGCCTGTCACCATGCCCGCGCGTGGCGCGACGTGGTTCCAGGGTTTCACATGGCGGTCAACATTTCGCCGGTGCAGTTGATCGGTTCCGACATGGCCGCGACCATCAAGACGGCTTTGCTCAAATATGAATTGGAACCAGCCGCCCTTGAGGTCGAAATCACCGAAGGCTTGTTGATTAAAGACCCTCACGAAGCCGAAACCACCTTGAACGAGCTGGCAGAGGTTGGCGTGAGCATTTCCATCGACGATTTCGGCACCGGTTACTCGTCGCTCAGCTATTTGCAGCGCTTTCCGTTCACGACCCTTAAAATCGATCGGATGTTCGTTATGGATTTGCCCGACAGCAAAGACAGTCGTTCTCTGGTTACGGCGGTGTTGGCCTTGGCGCAGCGCTCAAACCTCAAGGTTATCGCTGAGGGGGTTGAGACACAAGGTCAAGCCACCTGGCTCAAAGAGCAAGGCTGCGACATCATTCAGGGCTATTTTTACGGCAAACCGATGGCGGTGGATGCGTTCTACGCTTTGGTGGAAAACCGCAGCATCGATGAAAGCGCCAGCGCCATGGACGGTCCCAACCTTAAGCTTGTTTGATCTTTTCGAACAACGCGGACAACTCACGACGCAAAACTTTACCGGTCGCGGAATGGGGTAGGGCCTCTACGAAAATGAACTGCTTGGGCACCTTGTAAGCGGCTAAGCGCTCGGCGGCGTAGGCGGCAAGGTCTTGTGCGCTCACCTTGGCCCCTTCGTGCGCGACGATAAATGCACCGATAATGCTGAGGTCTTCGCGCACCCGGATTTCGGCGCAGGCGCATTCATGAACATCAGGGTGGTGAACCAAAACGTCTTCGATGTCTTGTGGCGACACGCGGTAGCCTTGCGCGTTCATCAAATCGTCGGCGCGGCCTTGGTATTGCAAATAGCCGTCTTCATCCAACAGCGCTAGGTCGCCGGTGAGAAACCAGTCGCCGCGAAACGCCGCCTGGGTCTGGGCGTCTTGATTCCAGTATCCGAGCATCAGGCCGGGGTCGTCTTTGTGCAGCGCCAAAAGGCCGGGTTCGCCGATTGCGACGGTGTCCGTGGAGCTCTCATCAAAACTGAGGATCGCCACCCGGCGGCCTTTTTGTGGACGTCCGGTGAAACCGGGTTTGACCGCCACCGTCGGCGATGACGACGCGTAGGTGGAACATTCGCTCATGCCCAGCGCCTCGAACAGGGGTTTGGCAGTGACGTTTTGCCAATTTTCGCGCACAGATTCGGAAAGCTTCTCGCCCGCCGTCAGGCCATGGCGCAAGTGGGCGAAGCCTTCACCGATATGATCGGCGTATTTAAGCATCTGGCGATACAAGCTCGGCACCGCAGCGAACAAGGTGGCCTGGTGCTTGTCGGCCAAGCGTGGCCACACACTGGGGTCTTTTTCGCCGTTGTAAATCACCGTACAGGCGCCGACGGCCCACGGGTCCATCAGTCCTGCGCCCAAGGTGTAGGTCCAGTTGAACGCGCCCGCGTGCAGCATCCGGTCCGTTTCACTGATCGCGTACCAGCCGTCAAGCATCATCCGCCGTGCCCACACCGCGCGGTGCGCATGCAGCACGCCCTTGGGATGGGAGGTCGCGCCGGACGTGTAGACGATATAGGCCGGGTCGTCGGCGTGGGTGTGGGCGTACTCGGCTAAGTCTTCGCAGCCCATCAGGTCGCGGATGTCGTTGTCCAGCAACTGGGTGCAGCCCTCTACCACATCGTCGAGCTTGAGATCAGAGGACGTGCAGATGAAGCGCGCGCCGCAATCGTCAGCGATGAAGCGCGCCTCGCGTTTGGTCAGCTGCGACGAGGTCGGCACCGCGATGGCGCCCGCAGCTAAGGTGGCGAAAAAGATCAGTGGAAAACTGCTGTGATTGCCCAGGCGCAGCATCACCCGCTCGCCCGGTTGCAGCCCCATATGTTTGAACCCGGCGGCCAGACGTCTGACCGCATCGTCCAATTGGGCGAAGGTCCAGCGTTCAGCGGGATCCAGGCTTACCGGATCGCTGACTACGATCAGCGCGGTTTTGTCGGGGTGTGTTTTGGCCGAATTCGACAAGCAATAGGCAGCGGCGTTGAACGCGCGCAGGCACGGCTCAGGCGCGCCTTCGTCGAACAGGCTGGTGGTTAAAGCCGCCACAAGGTGATGCCTTCAGGCGTCGTTTCGCGGTCCAGTACGCCGCGTACGTCGATGACCACGCCGCGACCGTTTTTCAACAAGCCGCTGACCATGTCCCAGCCGCCGTCGATATAGCTGGCGTGGGGCACGGCCAAAATCACCGCGTCGCTGGATTCTAGCTGATCGCTTGGGGTCAGTTCGATGGCGTATTCGTGTTGCGCTTCGCCAGGCACCGCCATGGGATCGTGAACCTGGATATTCATGGCGTAGGTCATCAGTTCTTGGATCACGTCAATGACTTTGGTGTTGCGCAGATCTGGAACGTCTTCTTTGAACGTTAAACCCAGCACGGTGACAGTGTTGGGCGTTTGACCGCCATCGGTGCGGTTTTGCAGCATCAGCTTGACGGTGTTTTGTGCAATGAACGCGCCCATGCCGTCATTGATTTCGCGCCCGGCTAAAATCACTTGCGGGTGGTGGCCCATCTGTTCGGCGCGATACGTCAGATAATAGGGGTCGACGCCAATGCAGTGCCCGCCCACCAAACCGGGGGAAAACTTCAAAAAGTTCCACTTGGTGCCCGCGGCTTCCAATACGTCCTTGGTGTCGATGTCGAGACGTTCAAAAATCTGCGCCAGTTCGTTCATCAGTGCGATGTTGAGGTCGCGCTGGGTGTTTTCGATCACCTTGGCGGCTTCGGCAACTTTGATGGATGGGGCTTTGTGTACCCCTGCGGTGACGACCGATCCATATACGGCGGCGACGATGTCCAGCGTGGCGGCGTCTTGACCAGACACCACCTTGGTGATGGTCTCAAAACGGTGCAGCTTGTCGCCGGGGTTGATGCGTTCGGGCGAGTAGCCGACGGTGAAATCCGCGCCGCACGTCAGCCCTGACATTTCTTCCAGCACCGGCACGCAGGTTTCTTCGGTGGCGCCGGGAAATACGGTGCTCTCATAAACGACGATGTCGCCTTTTTTGAGGTGCGCGCCGATGGTGGTCGAGGCCGCCACCAGCGGCAGCAAATCGGGCTTGTTGGCGCTGTCGACCGGGGTCGGCACAGTAACGATATGAAAATCGGCTTGGGCGATGTCAGCGGCGTCGGTGGTGAGCAGCAAATCAACCGTCTTTAAGTCCGCGTCCTCGACTTCGCCAGTGATGTCGTGGCCAGCCTTCAATCCATCGACGCGCGCGTGGGAAATATCGAACGCCACGGTGCGGCCTTGCTTGCCAAACGCCACGGCCACGGGCAGGCCGACATAGCCCAGTCCGATGACGGATACGGTGCGGTTATGGCTCATGGTCGGCACTCCCTTTGCACGCAAGATCGATGTTCTGTTCCTTGTCTAAACGCAAGGCATACGGGGTGCAACCACTTAAAGCGCAGAGGTTATTGGCAGTCACCGGGCGTATCGGGTATGTCATTGCCCCAATAGGCGCTGTCATGGGTGTTTTCAACGTTGAGGCCTTTGAGGAAATCTATGCCGGTGCGGGTTTCGACGACCTGCAATGTCGTGATGACATTCACCCATGTGGCGCGCTTGCCGTAATCGTTCCAGTCAAAGAGCGACGCCAGCACTTTGTATGGCCCGTTCGGGTCCGGATGCGCCACGACGATTTTGTAAAAGCATTTCGGCACGTTGGGTGCGTTGGGGGACATGCCGATGGTGGGGCCTTCGTGTGTGTCGGGGGTGGCGGGATCATCTTCGACGGTGCCGTAGACCCCGGAAAACACCCACATGGGGGTGTTTTTGGCCTTCACGTATTTGCGAAATGCGTCTTCTTCGCCCAGCCACGTCCCGGCGTTGAAGCGTTGCTTTTGCGGAGCCACGTTGGAAAAGTGAAACGTGGCGTCATAAGCGGCTATGTCCCAGCTCATATCGTTGGCCGGCACGAGATGGCCGCGCGCATAACCGGATTTGACGTAGCTCTTGTCGATGGCTTGATCGTCGGGCGGGATTTGGCTATCGGGGGTGAACTGAGGTCGTTTCATGGTCCCTGAATTGGCGGTGATTTGGCTCATCCGTTCCGGTGTCAGCACATGCGCGGTCCAGTGGGGCGTTTTGCGGGTGGTGTCGTAGCGGATCGCGAACAGCACTTGGCCTCCTGCCTGCTTGCATAAATCCAATACGGTTTGGGACTGAGGGGCAGGGATGACGCCACCAGGGAACATCCCAGCACAAGCGACAAAACCGCCTTCCTCCGAGCCACCGGCCTCAATGTCTGGTGAAAACGCGAAAACCGATGCGATACAGCACAAAGAAAGGATGCGCCTCATAATCCAAACCCTACCAACGTGTATAAATTCATGAATGCAAATAATACGAGAGTATCTGCCAAACGCAACTGAAGAGAGTTTTATGAAAAATATGCAATCTGGTAACGGAGGCCGTGAGAGTGCTATCAAGGGGCTCAATTTTTTCGGAGCATCCCGCCATGGCGCAAAAGCGCTCGTCCCGTTCTTTGCGCCCATCACGTCCCGCGCATGGTTCTCGTGATCGACGCGGCGTCAATGCGCCCGCGCCGACCCCTTTGGCCGAACCCAAAGGGGTGTTGGATCCGGGGCTGTATGTGATCGCTACGCCCATCGGCAATTTGGGCGACATCACGTTTCGCGCCGTGGAAACGCTTAAAGCTGTGGATGCCTTGGCCAGCGAAGACACACGCGTGTCGGCCAAGCTGCTCAGTCACTTGAGCATCGAAAAACCGCACCCGACCTTTTCGTGCCATGAACACAACGAATCCCGCACGGTCAGCCGGATTCGCTCGCTCATCGACGAAGGTCGCGCGGTGGGTTTGGTGTCGGACGCAGGACTTCCGGGGATATCCGATCCCGGCTACCGGGTGATCAGCACCTTGCTGGACGAAGGCGTCAAAGTCGAAGTCATCCCCGGCGCCAACGCCGCGACCATGGCGCTGGTGGCGTCGGGCCTACCGACATCCAGCTTTACCTTTTTGGGTTTTCCGTCCCGCAAATCGGGTAAACGCAAAAAGATGCTGGAAGCGGAACGCGAAGCCGAACACACCATGATCATGTACGAAAGCCCGCACCGCATCGGGGCGTTGCTGGCCGATGCGTATGAAGTGCTTGGTGATCGTAAGGCCGTGGTGGCGCTGGAACTGACGAAGATGTTTGAGCGCTATCACCGTGGCCCATTGTCGCAGTTGGTGGGAGAGTTTGCCGAAGACAAGCCCAAGGGCGAAATCACCGTGTTGATCGAAGGCGTCAGCCGCAAGTCCAAGCGTGATGACGACGATGAGGACGAAGCGTAATGGCGCGCACCGTTAAAAAGGGTGGCGGTGGGCGCGTCAATGTGCGCCAGACCTATCTCAACCGCATGAGCAAGATTTTCGGCGTGCGCGAAGCTTTGGCGGAACGCATGGCTTCGGTGCAGCTCAAAAGCTCGATCCGCATCAATACGCTGTCGATGCTCAGTGCCGATGAGATCATAGCCAAGCTCGACGCCTTGGGGGCGGAGCTGGAACCCATAGAGTGGTGCCCCGGCGCATTCCACCTGCTCAGCGACAAACGCACGTTGGCGGAATCTGAACTGTTTCAAGACGGCCACATCTACATCCAAAACGCCTCCAGCCTGATCCCCGGTCTGGCGATGGCCCCCCAAGCGGGCGAACGCATTTTGGACGTGTGCGCCGCGCCGGGCGGCAAGACCGTGCACATCCAGGCGCTCGCGGGCGGAGAGGCGGAGATCATCGCCAACGACGCCATGAAGCTGCGCCTGTCAAAGCTCGAAGAGGTACTCACCACCTTTCATGTGAACAATGCCGAGATCACCAATTTCGAAGGCCAGTTCATCGACCGCCATGTGGAAGGTTCATTTGATCGTATTTTGCTCGACGCACAATGTAGCGGAGAAGGTATGCTCGACCTCAGCCACGGCAACGCGCTGCGCTTTTGGTCGGTGGAACGCGTCATCAAGATGAGCTACCTGCAACAAAAGATGCTCACGGCGGCGTGGAAGGTCTTGAAACCCGGTGGGGTGCTGATCTATTCCACCTGCACCTTCGGCCCTGAAGAAAATGAAGGCCCGGTGTCCAGACATCTTAAACACAACGTCGACGCCGCCATTGAGCCCATTGATCTCGACATCCCTGGTCGTGCGCCCGGACTGAAGTCTTGGGACGGCCAGCCGTTCCATGTGGACCTCAAACACGCCATCCGCGTTCTGCCGTCAAAATTCCTCGAAGGTTTTTTTGTGTGCCGTCTGCGCAAAACGGGCTAGAAAGACACACCCTGAAGTAATCAATAAAACTGGAACCTATCCTATGAAGTTTGTGCGCTGGCTGCTGGGACGTATCGTCCTGCTTATCGATTTTCTCACCCGCCCCCGTGCGATTAAGCGCGATGCGGCTGTGCAAACCGCCATTGANGCAAAGACCGCCAANATGGCGATCTATCAATTCAACGCCTGNCCGTTNTGCGTCAAAGTGCGCCGGGTGATGCGCAAGCACGCGCTCAACATCGAACTGCGCGACGCCAAAAATGACCTGACGTTCAAAGAAGAACTCACCAGCCAAGGCGGCAAACACAAAGTGCCGTGCCTGCGCATCGAAAACGCATCGGGCGAGGTCACATGGCTCTATGAGTCCAAGGATATCATTTCGTTTTTGGAAGGTGAGTTGGGGCTGGTGGCGTGAATATACTCACTGGCATGTGTCCTCTATTACGAGCGACTAGAATAGGCAGCGAGGTCCGCGCTTGAAATATCACTTGCAGGCACGAGGCGATAATGTCGTTCTTCCACGATTTTCACCTCGTCATCTTCGACCGTCAGTTCAAAAAGTGCAATTCGATCATCAGAAACAAACTGAGTCGATATGGCACGGCATATCAAACTTGGGAATTTTTCTGCACAACAAGCTAAATCCTGCTTGGTTTGTACCACAGACAACTGGTCTGTTCCGCCTTTTGCTTGGACGGGCATCACGTATTGCCGCCCTTGATGGTCAATACCGACATAAACCTCATCAATCTCAATTTGACCAATTCCGGCGACTGTCGTTCGGAGGTGGTTTTGGAGTGAATACGTGGTAACCCCCAAAAATATATCGATCAATCGATTGTAACGAACTTTGGCGAGAAGAGCTTGTTCGTCGGATAGGGCATATGCCGATACAATTTCAGGGGTTGCATCAGGAATTTTGATCGTAACTAAACCAGCATTTGGGAGAATACGGTTGATTTTAACCAGCTTGAATGTGTAAAGCGCTCTTCCTGTACCTTCAATGATCCACTCCATGCCTTCAGGCTCTGTCGCAACTACCGTTTCAGGAAGTGGCGTCCGGTAGCGCATGGCATAGATCACATCCCCTAAGTTGTCCGGGAGAGTAATTTTTAGGTCTACTGCAGCCGTTTTAAGGTCTGGGCGCTCAAATGGTACTTCTGTAGCGCCAGGAGAGTATCGATCAAAAAATATTTTTTCAATGAGCTGTTTATAACGATTTTGACTCGCGCTTGAATTAGCCATACGCAGCCTCCCCCTTAGATTCAATCTCGTTCTGCTTTCGTTTTCTCGCTCCACTTTTTCTATTTCGCCGTGCTATGGGAATAGGGACGCCCCAATAGTTAGCAGCTTGTGTCATATCCATATACAAAAGAGCTTCGTCCCCGAGGTCTAGGACTTTACGCGGTCGTGTTGGCTTTGTGTCGAGTGCTTTAATAATTTGATCTGCTACAGCTCGTGCAAGTGGGGGGGGGACGGCATTGCCAATTTGACGGGCGCCGTGCCATTTCGTTTCATGAAAGCGGAACCAGTCTGGGAAACCATGCAATCGTGCCATTTCGCGAACAGTCACACACCTTGGCCAGGCATAATGAATTGGACGTGGGCTCGTGAAAGCCCCTCTTGATGAGTCAGTACCTGCACGGAGCGTGTTTGATACTCCATCCGCTGATAGTCGATAAAAGCGAGAGATGGGCTCTACACTTCCTGGCTCTGTTTCTGCAAAGCGCTTTTTGGAGATATCTGTATGGCTCGTCCGAAGGCTACTGGTTAAAAGGTCTGGGTCCCAATTACGTTGATAACCAAATGCCCATGCCTCTCTATCAAGGCATCGCATCTTTCGAGCATACGGGCTGGGCTCACCCCAGCACTCGGTACGCACCAAATCTTGTAGGAGCAACTCGGAGAAATTTTCCACTTCAGGTAGATCGCCTAATGCTTCACTGCATGTTGGAACTTTCGGCAGTTTTTGATCTAATTTTCCTGCTATATGGGTTGAGGCAGCGGGATAGGTTGGTCGTTCCCCACCCTGTTTTACTCCCATCAAAATAAAGCGTTCTCGGTTTTGCGGCACTCCATATGCAGCTGCATTAAGTACTTGCCAAGGAGATAGAACGTCGTAGCCGATTTTCTCAAAAGCAGAGATTAATTCCTTGAGAAACTGCTTATGTTTTCCAACGGTTAGGCCTTTCACGTTTTCAAATACAAAATATTGAGCATCCAACTCGCCAACGATACGAACAAACTCACTAACAAGGTTGTTCCTCGGATCATCAAGCACCCTCTGTCCGATCATTGAGAAGCCCTGGCATGGTGCCCCACCAAAAACAACATCGATAGGTTGCTTGCCAATACCAGCTGCAGCCCTGACCTCTGTTCCGGTTAAGCCTACAACAGACTTCGGAACGACAGCACAAGCTGGGAAGTTGAATTTGTGGATAGCAGCATGAACAGGGTCAACCTCAACCGCAGCGACTACGTCAAAGCCAGCTTGCTCGAAGCCCAGACTCAACCCACCAGCACCTGAGAATAGGTCAATCCCGATGGGTCTGTTTTTCATATGCGGGCACCTTTTTCTGCACTCTTTATTCAGATGGATCATCTCAATATATCGTGTCTGTAAGATAAATTCGAGATGGCAAGTCGGTTGTTACCCCAGAATGCGTTTGATGCCAACGTGTGTCTACTTAATAAGCCTTGGCAAAAATCGCCTGTTTACTCGCCGGTGCACCGGTCAGCACGCAGGTTCCCGGTTCCGACGGTTGGTCGTAGGGCAGGCAGCGGATGGTGACGCCGAGTTCTTTTAAGGACGCTTCGCTTTCCGCGCTTTCGCACCAATACGCACGCACGAAGCCGGACGTGTTGACGTCGTCTTTGGCGAAGGCTTCTTTGAAGGTGTTGAAGTCGGTGATGTCGGTGCGCACGCGGGCGTCGCG
>JGI24724J26744_10001859_pt1 | contig 14234 bp, 15 predicted proteins | sample Cruoilmetagenom7_FD_26744 | JGI IMG/M metagenome (IMG submission 26744)
AAATGATTAAAGATGGTCGTGGATCTGCTTTTGCGTTATTGATTGCCAAATCAATTTCATCTACATTATTCCCATCTTTAACATTCTCGACATTCCAACCGTATGCTTCAAATCGGGCTGCCCGATCCTCTGTGAACGTAATATCNGTAGACCCTTCAATGGATATGCGGTTATCATCATAGAAATAGATCAATTTACCAAGTTTGAGGTGGCCCGCTAGAGATGCAGCTTCTGACGCTACTCCTTCCATTAGATCACCATCTGTGACAATTGCATATGCAAAGTGATCAATTACTTTAAAACCGGGTTTATTGAATTTTTCCGCCAGATGTACCTCAGCCATCGCCATTCCAACCCCATTAGCAAAACCCTGTCCTAATGGGCCCGTTGTAGTTTCTATTCCTGGTGAAAGCCCAAATTCAGGGTGGCCGGGAGTCTTACTCCCCCATTGACGAAATTTCTTTAATTCACTCAGAGGTAAATCATATCCAGAAAGATACAAAAGGGAATACAACAGCATTGATCCATGACCGCCTGATAAGATAAAACGATCTCTATTCAACCAATTGGGATTCGACGGATTTATCTTTAAATGATGCTTCCATATTGTGTATGCAATTGCTGCAGTTCCCATTGGAAGACCCGGGTGCCCAGAATTAGCCGTCTGTACTCCATCTGCGGACAAGAAACGAATTGTATTAATAGCTTTATTTTGTAGATTTTTATTTGTTGTCATACCCAACCTCTTATCTTATTAATGGAATATGGCAATTCTACCATGTGGGTAAAACTAGTAAATTGGAGGAAACTCATATGGTTTTTATTTTCTTTTTAGATAATCTCAAGCTATTGGTCACTACGAACACACTACTAAATGCCATCGCTCCAGCAGCAAGCATTGGGTTTAATAATCCGAAGGCTGCAATCGGGATTAATATGACATTATAGATAAATGCCCAAAAAAGATTCTGCTTGATCGTCCACAAAGTCATTTCCGATAAGATAAAGACTTTTCTAATACTATTCAGATCACCCCCCATCAATGTGACAGGAGCAGATGCAACAGCCACATCTGTACCAGTTCCCAAAGCAATTCCCAAATCCGCTTGTGCCAACGCAGGGGCATCATTTATTCCATCGCCAACCATTGCTACTATCAAACCGGATTCTTGCAAATTCATAATCTCTTCTGCTTTTTCACCCGGTAGAACTTCTGCAACCACTTCACTGATTCCAACTTGTTCTGCAATTACTTTTGCGGTATGCTGACTATCTCCTGTCAGCATTATTACTTGTTTGCCATCCGCAATCAATTTCTCAATTGCAGAATAAGAACCCTCTTTTATACGATCCGAAACACCAATTATCGCTTTAATTTTCTCATCGATTGAAAAATATATAGGTGTCTCAGCTTTGTCTTCAATTGCTTTACGATGCTGTTCAACTTCATCATCTATTTGTATCTGATAATCTCTCATAAAGCGCAAATTACCCACTAATAACCTTTTTTCGCCATAAAAAGCTTCCACACCCTTCCCTGGCACGGCGATAAATTTCCTCATTTCGACAAGCTCGATGCCGCGATTTCCCGCTTCTGCAACGATTGCTTCACCTAATGGATGTTCGCTGCCTTGTTCTACGCTTGCTGCCAAACGTAATATTTTAATCTCATCATCCTCTGGATCGATCATAACTAACGTGGTTAATTCAGGGTGCCCTTTCGTAATTGTTCCTGTTTTATCGAAAACAACTGTATTAATTTTTTCCGCACGTTCCAGCGCATCCGCTGATCGGAAAAGAATGCCTTCACTCGCTGCTTTTCCAGTCCCGACCATGACTGCCGTTGGTGTTGCTAAACCCATCGCGCATGGGCATGCGATAACTAAAACTGCAACAGCATTAATTAATGCTCTTGCTAAAATGTCTGTGTCGTTATTCGGGAGTATGTTGGGAAGAAAGAAATACCATGCCAGAAAAGTAACCAGCGCGAGAGCAAGGACAATCGGCACAAAAATTGATGAAACTTTATCAGCTAATCTCTGAATTGGCGCTTTGCTGCCTTGTGCAGATTCAACCAGGTTAATAATTTGTGACAGTGTTGTTTCTTTTCCCACTCTGGTTGCTTCAATTTTCAACACACCATTTTTATTTTGTGTGCTTCCAATCACATTATCCCCAATTTGCTTTTCGTTAGGTAAGGATTCACCAGTGAGCATCGATTCATCTACCAATGACCGACCCTGAATGACAACGCCGTCAACTGGAATTTTCTCCCCGGGCTTTACGATCACAACATCTCCAGCAATAACATCTTCGGCTTTAATTTGCACTTCATTATCTCCCCTTATTACATTTGCGATCTTTGGTTGAAGATTTAGCAATTTCTTAATAGCTTCACCAGTTCTTCCTTTAGCATTTGCTTCAAGGAATTTTCCCAATCGTATCAAAGTGATGATAACTGCCGCGGTTTCCAGATATACATGCCCGTTCAAAATCCCCAGAATAACTAGAAGCGAATAAAAATAAGCTACCGAGGAACCCATGGCGATCAACACGTCCATATTGGCAGATCTATTCCTCAAAGCCTTGAATGCACCCACATAATATTGGGCGCCAACGAAAAACTGAACCGGAGTTGCAAGAACTAACAAAACCCAGTTAAACCAAATCTGTTCNCCGATTATTTGGGGAATGATACCAAGATCTCGNCTCATAGATAACAAGAAAAGAGGTATTGTGAAAATCATTCCAATGGTTAATAAATGTTTCTGTTTTCGAATTTCTTTCTTACGTGCAAATTCTTCTTGATCTACAGCTTCTCCTCCCAGGACCAGNACATCAAACCCAATTTTNTTTATTAGGTTCCGAATATCAATTTGAGATAAAATTGTCGGAATATAACGCACAAATATCTTATCGGATGATAAATTCACATCAACGCTGAGCACCCCCTCAATTTTGCCCAAAGCTCGTCTTATCCTTTCGGCATCAGAAGAGTCTGGGCTGATTTTCAGAATGAACTCACCCTCTGCCGCCGCAACATCATAACCTGCGCGTTTGATTTTCTCAACAATATCTCTTATTTGCACTTCTGATTTATTAAAACCAACAGCAACTCGTTCTGAAGAAAGATTTACGGCAACANCTTCAACTCCATCCANTTTTTTTACGTTTCGCTCAATCGTCGCAACACAATTCGCGCATGTCATACCTTTAATAGGTAATATGATCTGTTTAGTATCAGGCATAAAATTTCACACCTCAGGTGGATAATTGATTTCTATTAAAAGATCTCTAATTTTTTGTTCGCTGGCAGGTGGTTCAAAGGTTACAGCTATTTCCTTTTTATTAACATCTACCTGAACAGACTCTACTCCTTTACTTTTGGACAGCTCCATCTTGATGGTATGTGCGCAATGGTTGCAGTGAATTGCAGGTACTTTATATGATGTGTTTTTCATTACTTTTTCCTTTTATGTATATTTAATTTAAACCTTTTCGGAACAGTATTTTATTAACAAATTATTTTATTCACTTGACGGATAAAGTCATGAATTAGTATTATGTATGTATAGAAGGATAAAAAATGATTGACCTTAAGGGAAAAAAAGTAATTATCACTGGATCTGCCAGACGAATTGGTCGGGAATTAGCTATGGCTTCTGCCAGGGCGGGAGCATCTATAATTATTCACCACAATCAATCACAGGAAGAAGCGGAAAAGACTGCAAACGAGATCAGCAAACTCGGTGTAAAAACCGAGATCATTCGCGCAGATTTTTCAGAACCACAAAAAGCAAGGGAGATCTTTAATAAGGTTTTTCAGAAAAATAAAAATATATTCGCGCTGATCAACAATGCTGCTATCTTCAAACCCATAAAATTCGCGAACACATCTCTGGATGATTGGCGTCTTCATATGGATATAAACCTTACGGTGCCTTTTCTGCTCAGCCAATCATTCGCAAGTTCATTAGGAAAGCAAAAAGCCAGAATTATCAACATTCTTGATTGGAGAGCACTACGTCCTGGATATGACCATTTCCCATATACAATCTCAAAATCCGCTTTAGTATCATTAACGCAAACTTTAGCTTTATCTCTGGCGCCGAATATCCAGGTGAATGGAATCGCGCTTGGAGCGATACTCCCACCGGTAGATGAAGCCGAAGAAAAAGGATTAATTTCCAAAGTTCCAGCTGGTAGGTGGGCAAATATTACAGAATTATCAGATGCATACCTGTTCCTTCTAAAAGGACCGGAATATATAACTGGCGAAATCATCCATTTGGATGGCGGGCGACATCTCGTTTAGAAAAGGAAAAATTGAATGGATAAAGTATTTATTAAAGATCTGATGGTACGAGGAATAATAGGAATTTCCGAGAAAGAACGCTCGCAACCACAAGATATTGTTGTGAACGCAACGCTTTACACTGACATATCTAAAGGGAGTTCTTCTGATAATATTGAAGACTGCGTGAATTACCGTACTATAGCAAAAGCTATCATTTCCCATATTCAAAATGTATCCCGCTACACGGTTGAAGCACTTGCTGCAGACATTGCTGATATTTGTTTAAAGATACAAAATGTACAAAAGGTGAAGATCAAGGTTGAAAAACCAGGCGCTGTCAGATTTTCCAAATCGGTAGGTGTAGAAATAACAAGATTATTAAATAATAAAAGATGAATGAAGCTATTATCCTTATCGGTTCTAATATTCATCCTGAAAATAATATCAGGGAATGTCTAGCTCTCTTGATGAATAGTGTAACTGTCGTGGCCCGATCTCGGATTTGGAGAACGAAATCCTTTGGAAGTGAGGGTCCGGATTTTCTAAATTTAGCAATAAAAGTTAATACAATCCTTAATAAAAAACAGCTCAAAGTATCCATCCTTCGAAAAATTGAGGATCGTTTGGGAAGAGTTCGCTTATCGAATAAAAATGCACCAAGAACCATAGATTTAGATACAATTATTTTTAATAACATAATCCTGGACAATGAATTATGGGAAAAGGAATTTATTGCTGTCCCCGTAGCTGAGTTAGAACCATCCTTACGTCATCCTAGCTCAGGCAGCAACCTAAAGGAAATTGCAGAAGATTTAAAAAGCTCAGAACAAACTGAGCTTTTTATTCCACCTGAAGGGTTTTTCCCTTATTAGAATTCCAGTGGTTTTGCTCCTCTTGAAATATTATTTAAAAACTCATTTCGGGTTATTTCACTATTCCTAAAAGCACCCATCATACTAGAGGTAGTCATTCGCGCATCATGTTTCCTCACACCACGTATCATTCCACACAAATGCACTGCTTCCATTACTACCGCTACACCCCTGGGTTGAAGAAGTGTATCTAAGAATTCGGCAATCTGCCCAGTCATTCGCTCCTGGATCTGAAGCCTCCGCGAGAACATATCAACGATCCTGGGGATTTTTGACAAACCAATTACTTTCCCTTTCGGTAGATATGCAACGTGTGCACGCCCTAAGAAAGGCAGCATATGGTGTTCACATAAACTGTAAAATTCTATATCTCGTACAATTACCATATCATCATAATCTGCCGTAAAAGTTGCTTCATTTACAAGCTTTACAGGATCGGTGCGGTAACCTTCCAGCAGCTCCCCGTATGCGCGTGAAACTCGGCCTGGCGTCTTCAGCAATCCTTCACGTTCTGGATCTTCTCCAATAGCTGTTAATATGGTTTTTATAGACTTCTCAATAGTCTTAAAATCCATCTCTGAATCACACAATAGATCAGCAGCATCGTATACAGGATTATCCTGGCACTCAGTTAATTCATTATCCGCCATAATATATATCCTTTTTTTTAAATTATTATATTTTTGGGATTATTTTTTCCGTATTAACAAATTATTAGTAAGTTCAATTAAAGCATTCCTCACACACCTTGTACATTTCATTTTTTCTAAAGAAATAAATGCATTCTCGGTCCATTGAGTGTATGTATCTATTACGATTTTTTCAATTCCATCATCTCTCAACCATTGCGCCATTTCTATCGCGGTATTATGAGATATCTTACCTTCCTTAAATTTGTCTGCAAACCGAGCACTGTTCTTAATACCTAAAATAGTCGGCAAAGTTTTTTTCCCTTCAATAATATCCCCGGTTGTGGATTTACCTGTATTCATAAAATCACCCCAGACTCCTAACCAATCATCATACATCTGAAATGCAATACCAAGAGCTTTTCCAAAATCGTAGTATTTCTTTTGCTCTTCTGGAGGAAAATCTCCAATTAAAGCACCCATTTTCGTACTGCAGGATATTAAGGCCGCAGTCTTACCATTTACCATCTGCAAATACTCATCAACAGAAACAAACTCTCGTTCTTCAAAGTCAATATCAAGGAACTGGCCCATAGTAAGTTGTCCGCACGTTTCTGCTAATAATTTCACGGCTTTTAACGTTATACTCTCTGACACATTATCTTGAAGTAGCAGAAGCGCCTTGTAAGCAGAAGTAAACATTGCATCTCCCACATTCAAACCATGCGGTAATCCCCATTTTACCCAAACGGCGTCTTTTCCCCTTCGTATCAGCCCATTATCTTCTATGTCATCGTGAATTAAAGAGAAATTATGGATTAGTTCAATAGAAACCGCAGCGGGTAGCGCTTTTTGCCACTCTGTTCCAGTTCCCGCACAGCCCATTAATGTTAGAAGGGGGCGAATATGTTTTCCTTGTTTAGAATAATCACCACCTAGCCCCAAATGGTATTTATATATCTCTTTTAATTCAGTAAAACCCTTGGGAAAAGATGAATCCACATATTTTTCTAACACCCTAACCAACTCTGGAATTAATATATTTTGAAATTCCTTTATTGTTTTCATAAGAATCGCTAATTTATACGTGTAATTTTTTCAGAGGTGATTGCATTTATATTTTCTGCACCAATCGCAAACATTGCAATCTTCATTTGCCTTGATAATTCTTCTATATATAAATCTGCCGCTTCCTGAGATTTCATGGCAGCGGTTAAAAAACTTCGCGCTATTCCTCCTAAATTAGCTCCTAAAGCGATGCACTTGATGATATCAATCCCGTTCTTCAATCCACCAGATGCAAAGAGGAGAACATCGGGTAATTCTTCACCAATTTTTTTAATTGCCTCCGCTGTTGGAATTCCCCATCCCCTGAATCCTTCAGCTATCCGTTTTCGTACAGGATCCGTTGCTCTAAATTTTTCAACCTCTGACCAGGAAGTTCCACCTGCACCTGCAACATCTATAGCCTGCACTCCTGCCTCAACCAATTTCCTTGCAGTATGAGCAGATATTCCCCAACCGACTTCCTTTACAACCACTGGAACATCAAGATACTTACAGACTTGCTCAATCTTTTTTAGAATTCCAGAAAAGTTTGTGTCCCCACCCTCCATTAAAGCTTCTTGTAAAGGATTAAGATGAAGTATCAACGCGTCAGCNTCAATAGCCTCAACNGCTTTTTTACAATCATCAATAGTAAATGTGTTATTCAATTGAACAGCACCAAGATTGGCAAATAATAAAATATCAGGGGCATATTTTCGCATATCGAATGTTTCCATTCTCAAATCCTGCTCAATACCAATGCGTTGTGACCCAACCCCCATCGCAATATTATTTTTTTGTGCAGAATTTGCTAAAACCCGATTGATTGCATGGGCTTTCTCTGTTCCGCCAGTCATCGATGAGATCATCAACGGTAGTGAGAGTGATTTTTCAAAAACTGAAATTGATGTATCAACATCCGATAAGTTTATTTCTGGAAGTGCATTGTGTATCAAGCGGAACTTTTCGATTCCTGTTGTGTTAGATGATTTGACATCTTTCTGCGAATTAATATATATATGATCATTTTTGCGCATATTGATGGTTGAATTATTCTTCATTTTTTAAGTATACACTTATCAATGTGATTTAATAATATAATTGGCCATAATTTAACAAGGAGAACCGAGATGAGTGACGTATTAGATGGTGTTAAAGAAGTTGTTGTTGATGTTTTAAAAATTGACCCAAAAGATGTTTCCTTAAAAACAAGATTTATTGAAGATCTTAAAGCAGATTCTATGGACCAATTCTTTTTAATCGATGGTCTGTGCGAAAAGTTTGACTTATCCATTTCCGATGAAGATGCTAGAAAAATACAATCTGTTGGTGACGCAGTTAGTTACGTAGAGAGTCAAAAATAGGCATTCTAGATCTTTTTAAGCAGCTCTGGAATATCTTCTGGGATATCTACAACTACCACACCTGCATCACGAAGCGCGTCAATTTTCCTCTGTGCTGACCCACAATCATTAGTTATAACTGCTCCCGCATGACCCAAGATTCTATTTGCGGGAGCTGATTTTCCCACAATCAACGCCATAATGGATTTTGAAAAATGTCGTGAAATATAATTTGCTGCTTCTTCCTCAAACCCTCCTCCAATTTCTCCAATTAATATCATTTTCTCTGTGCTTGAATCCTCCTCAAAGAACGGTAGAAGATCGGAAAACTCAAACCCAACGATTGGATCAGCGCCAATACCAATGAAAGTAGAAATCCCAATTCCGTAATTACTTAATTCGTACATCACCTCATACGCAAGCGTACCTGAACGAGAAACAATCCCAACATTTCCTTTAACCGCAGCCATATCAGGAATAATTCCTAGCATCATCTCTCCTGGAGAATAAATACCTGGAGAATTAGGACCAATCAGAATCGTATCTTTCCCTTTTAAAAGATACTTGATCCGCATCATTTCCTGTATTGGTAATCCTTTTGTAATACATACAATTAAGGGGACTGCAAAATCGATACCTTCATAAATCGCATCCGCGGCATTTTTCGATGGCACAATTACAACAGTCGCTTCTGCTTCTGTTGTCTTAATTGCGTCTCTCAAAGAGTCAAAGATTGGAATTTTTCCATCCAGCACCCATTCCCCACCTTTCCCTGGAGTAACTCCGCCAACTATATTTGTTCCCTCCCGAATCATTTTTTCAGCAAGGTTTTTTCCCAACTTGCTGGTGATGCCTTGCACTAGCACCTTTGTGTCCCGGTTTATTAGGATGCTCACTATTTTATTTCTCTGATATAGTTNATACAGAATTGAACAGCTTCACGCATAGTACCTGCAATTTTCACACCCATCTTTTTTAATAGTTTTTTCCCGTTTTCAGAGTGATTTCCCGCCATTCGTACAATAAGCTGCTGCGAAATATTGCCAGATTTCAATTGCGTGATTATTCCTTCTGCAATTTGATCACAAATTGTTAATCCCCCAAATATATTTATCAAAATAACCTTTATTTGATTATCCTCGGATAATATTCGCAGCCCTGCTCCCGCTTTGAAAGCTGAAGCTCCGCTACCGATATCAAGAAAATTGGCTGGACGCCCACCACAATATTCGATCATATCTATAGTTGCCATAGCTAATCCGGCACCATTAACAAGACTCCCTATGTCACCATCCAGTTTCAGGTAAGAAAATCCTAATTTACGCGCATTATTTTCAGCTGCAGTATATGCAGTCGTATCTAGGAAATCCTCAATTTCGGGTTGACGGAACAAAGAGTTATCATCGACATCTATTTTAACGCCAAGAGACATCAACCCCCTTCCTTTTTGTACAGCCAATGGGTTGATTTCAACCATTAGAGCGTCATACCTTCTAAACAAATCCCATATCTTTTTAACAATAAAAATAAATTCATCCCAATATCTTTTCTCAAGACCAATCAAAATTGCAAGTTCACGAATCTTATATATATGAATTCCGATGATCGGATCTATTTCAAAGGAGAATGTGTTAAGGAGAGGAGTTCGATTGATTTTTTCCCTTTGCCAAAATTTTGTTGATGGAGACCCCCTCAGTTCGGCTAAACCTTTTCTACGATCAAAGTAGATTCCGACAGAATAACCTTCATCAAAATCAATTAATTCTTCGATCAGTACTTTATTGATCGGATAATCATGAATCTTTGAATTTAATAAAAATGCGGTAATATTCTCTGCTTCATTTTCCGATCGCGCTAATCGTATCCCGCCTGCTTTCCCTCTTCCTCCAGTAAGAACCTGGGCCTTAAACAAAGCTGTACCGCCAAATTGATTAAATATTTCGCATATATTTTCTGTTTTTTGAATTATCTTACTTTTAGGTATTGGGATACCTATTTGATTAAACAACTTCTTTGATTGATATTCATGTAATTTCATTATCAACTCATAGAAATTATATCAATTAGGAAAAAAAATAACCCGATGAATTCATCAGGTTATTTGAATACAACCGTCTTAACTTTTAAAAAACTCTTCAAGAGATTCTTTACTGATTCTATATGCCTTCCCTATCTTTTTTGCTTTCAGAGATTTATCCTTAATAGCCGCAAGCACATCTTCTTCTGATACTTGCAAAATTTTTGCTGCTTCAGAGGGAGTCATTACATCTGGAATTCCACCAGAAGAACCTCCCGTACCATTCGTGCTCTTAGTTGAAATTCCTTTTAAGGATTCTGTGATCACATTTCCTATTCCAACCCCCGCGCCAATCCCGGCTGTTAATCCCGCACCACCACTAGGATTTTGAGCCGCATCCCGCAAGGCGTCAGCGGCCTGGAGTTGCGTATAAGTGGCAGTATCTAGCATACCCATAGCACGTAATTCCTCGGCGGATTTTTCCGATGGTTTCAAGTTGCCAACATAGAAAGATTTCAGTGTTAATCCCAATGCTCCAAAATCNTCTTGTGCTTTTNCNCTAACTCCAGTTCCTAATTCTTCAGTAAGGGCAATCAACTCAACAACAGAACGCGTAGCAGTTGTTTCTCCCAATAAATCCTGTAATTTTGAAAGCAACATTGTTCGTAAACGGTTCTCAATGTCACTGGTTTTATAAACACCCTGCGCACCAACAATTTGGGTTACAAACTGTTGTGCGTCATTAATTTGGTAGCTATAGGTACCAAATCCTTGCAACAAAGCCACACCCAATCCCATTCCAGGATTTCTAACAATAATTGGCTGTGGTGTACCCCATTTTCTATCAGCAAACTCTTTTGTTGAGACAAAATATACTTCAGCTGTAAAAGGAGTACGGTTATTAAATGCCTTTCCAATTAAATTTACCAGCAACGGAATATTTGCAGTAGCGATAGTGTGTCTCCCCGCACTAAAAACATCCAATGCTTTTCCATCCCTATAGAATACAGCTTTTTGACTTTCCCGAACAATAACCTGTGAACCAATCCTCAGATCCGCTATTCCCTTTTCGGGAAACCGATGGACAAGTTCATCCTTCATTTCACTAGCATGTTCAACAACATCAAAGATTCTTGCCATTTCTATTTCTCCTCGTTTTTATCTTTTTTCATTTCTTCAGTGGGATTCATCTCTTCAATGATTTCAGATTCCACCATTTTGACGATGACTTCTTTTCTTTGGTTAAAAATATCTAGACAGCTTTGGGATAAAGTTGTCAGATGTCTAATTGCTGCTGGCAATCCATCAGTACCAAATGAAGTTTCAACATTATCAACCGCTCTTGAGATTTTGTCTTCCAAATCCAGCATTTGCAGATCATATTGATAAATTGCGTTTAGTTCTTCTGTATTCACCTTAATCACATCAAAGAATCCAGCATACCCGTAGGAAGCATTTTTTATGCGATCAATGAACTGCCGAATCTTGATAGCTGAAGATTCGAGATCGTCGATTTTCTCGATTTCACCATTTGATATTGCCTCTTTTTGTAAGGAAGAAATTCTGCGCCACAGGTTTTCAAACCGATCTGCTATACTCTCGCGAAGTAATTTATCCGCATTGCGGCGATCTTCCCGCTCTATATAACCCTGAAATCCAGGCAGCTTGCTTAAGATTTTCTTTATTAGATCACTCTCCCCCGTTACTCTTTCGAGAATGTCATTCATTCGACTCCTCCATCATTTTTGTTTTTCTATTTTGATTATAGCGATTTTTTATTAGAAAACAATAAATATCCAATGTTTTTCTTAATATTAATACGTTCTTTTTGGAAATAAGTTGCATGAATAATTGCGTTTGGTATATACTGTGGGAAAAGAGGAGATTGAATTAATGAGATTTCCAAAGTATATCAAAGGACAGGGAATTATTGAATACTTATTATTGATCATCATTATCGTTCTTTTTATCTTAATTATCGTGAAACTTTTTGGCCCAGCTATAAGCAATTTCATTCAGAATTTTTTACAGAACGTGTAAATCAGGTTTGAAATTACGCTGATATGCAAATAGAAAAAGCTGTTGATAAACCAATTTTAAAGTTACCTTTAAGCCGCTGGCGGATAATTGACCTCGTTTACCCTCCTTTTTGCTGTTATTGTGGAATAATTGGATTTGAAATATGCCCTGAGTGTTATACCAAGATTGAAATCGTGTCTAACAATAAAATTTGTTTGATTTGTGGGGAAATTATAGAAACAGGAACAAATTGTAGTAATTGTATAAAATTACATCCCTCCTTTGAGCAAGCAAGGTCATGGGGTGTCTACACTGGAGTTCTAAGACAAGTCGTTCAAAAAATAAAATACAAACGCGGATTTGGTATTATTGAATACATAACCGAACCACTCATTCACTTCATCAAGAATTGGGGAATTTCAGTGGATATGATAGTTCCTATACCGCTAGGGGAAAAACGAGAAATTGATAGGGGTTATAACCAATCCGTTTTAATTTCGAAACCAATCTCGGAGTATTTAAACATCCCAATGCATGAACACGCATTAATCCGCTCCCGTGATACAAAATCACAGGTTGGCCTGAACTACGAGGAACGTAAATTAAATATGAAAAATGCCTTTCTTGCGGATAAATCCACCTGCAATAAAAAATCAATACTTCTGATAGATGATATTGCCACTACATGTTCAACGCTGAATGAAAGTGCTAAAGTACTAAAAANCGCGGGAGCAAAAAANGTTTTCTGTTTCACTGTTGCACGAACAAAAAATCCAATCAAATGAAAAAGGAGACCCTATGAGCTCAAAGACCGATATTTTTGTAAAAAATCTAGAACTTTCTCAAGATCTTAATAATTACGTTGAGAAAAAGTCGTCGCGGTTGGACCGCTACCTTAATCAGATCGACGAGAAAAGGATTGATCTTACCTTTGTAAAAACAGCGCGGGAACCCGCAAATCGTTTTGTTGCACAAATAACTTTGCGTGGTCGCGGGTTTATCCTTAGGGCTGAAGAGAGATCGTCCGATATAAAGACTGCTGTAGACCAGGTTTTGGATAAGATTGAACGGCAAATCGAAAGATACAAAGGGAAGAAATTTAGAAGCCGAAACGGTGCCATCCCCACACCTGAATTATTAGAAGAAATAAGTGATGACCAAGAAAAACCACTGATTGCCCGCCGAAAGAAATTCAGACTCATTCCAATGGATGAATTAGAGGCAATTGAACAGATGAATTTACTTGGGCATGAAGATTTCTTCATTTTCTTCAACGCCTATACTAACGCGATCAACGTCTTATATAAACGAAGAGACGGAAGTTATGGTTTAATTGAGCCTGAATTAGGATAATAAGTAATAAGCGGAGCAAATCTTCCGCTTATTTTTTCCTTGCAATAATACATTTTGGTCAGCTATAATATTCGGGTTATCTCTATTTAAAAGGATTCAATATGATCGATGTAAACGAACTTCGAAAAGGTGTTACATTCCTAATAGGTAAGGATTTATTTAAAGTATTAGATTATCATCACCATAAACCCGGCCGGGGTGCTGCAACAATTCGGGTAAAAGCACGTAATTTGAGGACAGGCGCAACAATCGACAAAACATTCAATTCAAGTGAACGTGTTCAAGATGTACGCTTAGAATATCATAATGTTCAATTCCTATATCCAGATGGAGACCTATATTATTTTATGGATATGAAAACCTTTGAGCAGCCCGCAATTTCAAAAAACGTGATCGGAGAACAGTCAGTATTTCTAAAAGAAGGAACCGAAGTAAAACTTACTTTCTTTGAAAATGAACCATTAGATGTAGAATTACCCACCACAGTTGATCTCTTGGTCACAAAGGCGGATTCTTCTGTTAAGGGCGATACAGCTACAGGAGTAACAAAAAGAGTAAAAGTAGAAACGGGGGCCACCGTGAATACACCAGGTTTTATTGAAGAAGGCGATATTATCAAAGTGGATACTAGAACCGGAGATTATGTTACAAGAGTGC
>JGI24724J26744_10001866_pt1 | contig 14202 bp, 16 predicted proteins | sample Cruoilmetagenom7_FD_26744 | JGI IMG/M metagenome (IMG submission 26744)
CGCTGTGCGACCATCATCAAAAGACCACGGCGGGAATGGTTATCCTTTTTGTGGGATTTGAAATGCTCGGTGAGCGTGGCGATCCGCGATGACAAAACGGCGACCTGAACTTCGGGCGAACCTGTGTCGCCTTCTTTGGTTGCAAATTCCTTCATCACGCGTTGCTTTTCTTCAGCAGTAATCGACATCGGGGTCTCCTTTGAGATTAAGGGTTAATGGCGCAAGCCGGGATGTCGTCCAGCAAAGCCCGTGGAGATTTTCTTGCCGCTTAAGGCAACAAGATGCGCGCGTATAGGGGGCAATGGCGCGAAAGAAAAGGTTTTTCTTAGTTGTCAGCCTCTATCTGACGGGCAATCTCGCTGGCCCAGTCGCCGATGATTGGAAGGAAATCAATTTTTGAAAGCATCAGAACAACCGCCGATACAAGTATCGTCGCTCCGATAACCGTTCCTAACCCAAAGGCCAGCCCGCGAACGAACTGAAACATTAACAGGCGAAACAAAGAATTGTGTACGCGGACAAATCGATGTGTGTTTAGCTTGTGTAGCTCTTCACGAAGCGCGGCGATTTCGGTTTTTGTGTCATCCATGCAAAAGAAAGATGCCTTTTCCCAAAGAAGGTCAATGTTTGCCCTCAATATTAACCTTTCTGACAAGGTTGGATTAGCATTGCTAATGTATGTTAACTGTTTCTAATTTGACGACAGACCGTTCAGAGCCCCTTATTTTCTTGCCTAACGAAAGGTTTACGTTAGGTAGGGCCTTGGGTGGAAAAGCGCACGTGACTTTGTTTGTGCAGAATTTCCGGGGGGCGCGTGATGATTGTTTTTGTGACGATAGCGACATGGCTAATGCTAGGCTTCGCTCTGAATTGGGCCGGAGTTTTCGACGAAGACGGAGATGAGAAGATCTCATCTGCAGCTAACACAGGGGCGGCGGTCGCGAATACGTGGTCGCCGCAACTGGCGAAAAAGACTTTCGCCTTTATTGGTGGAAAAGCAGACGAAGATGACGACAGACGATCGCAATTGGGTGCGGGCAAAAGTTTAAGTGGTGATCCGGCGCGGTTGGATAAGCGCGCATCGGAAAGTAACGGAGAAGACACAGTTATGTATACGAGTGCAGAACAAAGTGACATGAACGCCGCCCAATTTGACGAGTCAGTGACTGGGGCTGTTCTGGAACAACTCAATTCAGAACCATCCGCCGATTTCTGGGTCAAGATGATGAATTTGAAGATGATTTTGAACTGGAAGAGTTTTCACCGGGGCTGGAAATATTCCAAACCAGCCAATTGGTGACTGAGGGCGAACCAGCTGAATTTTCATCCTATGACAATGCGGATGAAACAATCGTATTCGCCTACGACCAATTCAAACACCGGATCCCAAAATGGAACTGATTTCCGGTGAAAACACAGGCGACAGAGTTCTGTTGATGAACGGTGCGCCGGTTGTGCAGTTTGCCAATGCACCTTCGCTGCGGTTGTCCGATATCAACGTGGTTGAAATCGCTCTGGCCGCCTAGGCAATCTTTGCCGGCAGTTTTGGCGCGGTTACAGCCGCGGCTCGAAGAAACTGCTAGGTTTTTGTCTTAACTTTGCAGTGATGCATATGCTGTATCCCTAGGTTTTGCGCTATTTCCAACGGCTTCCGCGACAAATCTTGACCATTTTCAGAACTCGCGGGCTGTTAATCATGAATTGGAATTACTTCGAATGATGTTCCTGATGTGTTCTATGCTAACGATTGCTTTGATTTTATCAGTTCAAAGGCATGACCATGTTAATGGCAGTAATCTTGTTAGGCTTGGTGCCTTTGGCAATACTACCGGATTTTCTGGGGGACGACGCATCGCAAGGCGGTGACGACGAAAACCTGGAGGATGGTCCTGAGGGGCCGACAGACAATATCCTTGAGCCAGCCGTTGAAGACATCCTTGAGCCAACCCTTGAGGACGATATTCAGGATCCCGGCGAGAACCCCGAAGATATTCTGACACCTGTTATTGAGGATGACCTGCCTTCACCCGATGACATTGTTGAGGGGGACATCCTGCTGCCCGTCGATGAAATTGATTCTCAGGCAGATTCCATATTAATCAATTTTGAAGAATTCCACGGGTCCGGCTATGCCGAGGTCGAAAATTTTGAGACAGATAAAGACATTCTGCATGTCTTGATTGATCCCGATACAGTCGAGGATGAACTGGACGTTAAGGTCGACGCCAGTGACAATGGGCAGGACGCGGATGTTTATATCGAGGACTACCGAATTGCCGTCCTGAAAGGCGCCGCCGACGCAACCGAAGACAATGTTTTCGTAGAGGTCGGCAAAATTAAATGACTTACCCGCGCCAAAAAACTGGCGATTGTGCATAAGCGATATAGAGCGGATGCTTGGGATGTCCGGCTTTGGACAAACCCAGATGGAACAAATCAGAATGTGATTGGCGAAGCATTGTTTCGACCTGCGGGCCACGGTTCAGATGCTGCCCATGGGTTCCCCACGCGCAAATAACCGTATCAGCCCAATTGCAAGCATCCAGTATTGCCGTGTCATTATCCGGCCCAATGGGATCATCAGCGCGCCGCATATTCCGCGGATCGGTGTCACGCCATGCGAATATATTGGTGACACGGAATGCGCCAAACCCCAGACTGCGCGCGCGCCGTTCGCAGCGCTCGACCGTCGGGTCATTTTGAACCTCTGTCGCCGTCGATGGGTTGAGCATGATAAAGGCAACTTTTGCACCATCCGACCAGCGCCGCGTTAGGCTGTAACGGTACTTTTCGCAGTCGGAATAAACCGCAACGCTGGCTGCGTCGTCTTTTTGATGCGCGCGTGTAATCATTGCCCAGACTTGTGCAACGCCAAGTGATTTTCTGCAAGCCGGCCTTAGATATTGATGATCCGCTTTGGATGCAGCTCACCAGACCGGTAAATGCCTATGCCAACGGCTTGTCCCTGATAGCTGGCCCATGCCTCGTCGCCGTATTCGGCGTTGGATGCTAGGACCTGCGCCGGGTTGCCATTTCGCAGACGCGCGGCAGATTCGGCAGTGCAGGGCAATTCTGGCAAATCGACAAGCGCCAGTTCCAGAGGTTGCAAAAGGGCGTCGATTTCCGCCGACTTCGCCAGGGCCTCGACCTGATCCAGGCTCACCGCGTCGTCCACATCAAACGGCCCTGACCATAGGCGGCGCAGTTCCAATACATGGCCAAAACAGCCCAAGGCCGCCCCCAAATCGCGGGCGATTGCGCGCACGTAGCCACCTTTGCCGCAGACCAGTTCCAATTCAATCGTATTGTCGTCGACATAGCCCTGGTAGCTTAGTGATTCCACGAACAATGGTCGTGCCGCGATTTCTATGTCTTCCCCGGCGCGGGCCAGTTTATAAGCCCGCACGCCGTCGATCTTTACGGCCGAAAACTTTGGCGGGGTTTGCTGAATGTTGCCAACAAACTGCGCAAGAGCCGCCTGAATTTCATCGTCGCTAGGGCGAAGATCGCTTGAGGCAATGACTTCGCCTTCGGTGTCATCGGTGTTGGTGGCTTGGCCCAGCCGAACGGTAAACTGATAGGCTTTCATCGCGTCCGTTATATAGGGCACGGTTTTTGTGGCCTCGCCTAACGCGATGGCCAAAACACCAGTAGCCGCCGGATCCAGCGTTCCCGCATGCCCGGCTTTTTGCGCGTCAAACGCCCACTTAACCTTATTTACAACACCAGAAGATGTGATCCCCGCGGGCTTGTCTATGACAAGCCAACCCGAGATGTTGCGACCTTTTTTACGTCTGGCCATCAGTCTTCGGTATCTCTGCGAACATTGTCTTGTTCAAAAAGCCGTTTCGTGGCGTCCATCCGGTCAAAGGTTTCATCAATTTCAAATCGAATTTCCGGCGAGTGTTTTAGCGCGACAGCTTTGGACACAGCGCGCCGGATTTCGTAGCGGTTTCGGCGCAGTGCTTCCAGCGCGAGCTCTTTGCCATCGCCGCCAAGGGGCAGGATATAGGCTGTTGCTATACGCAGATCAGCCGAGGCGCGGACCTCGCCGACGGTAATCGACATGCGGTTCAGGTCCGGGTCATGAATTTCACCCCGTGACAACGTCAGTGACAAGGCCCGACGGATCAATTCGCCAACGCGCAATTGCCGCTGAGACGGGCCGGAAGTTGAATAAGGATCTTTTTTTGCCATGGCGTCGGATAATCCCGAATTCGTGCCGTTGCAACCGGGGCTTTGCCTTGTGCCTGCCAACCAGCTAAACCGGGCCAGAAATAAGGAGAGATTGATGACCGAAAATACGCGGATAGTTGTCACCGGTGCGTCCGGGCGTATGGGACAGATGCTGATTCGCACGGTTTTGGCGTCTAAAAAGGCGGACCTTGTAGGCGTCGTTGAACGGCCTGGCCACGACTGGGTTGGGCAGGACATCGGGCGCGCAATGGGTGGCACCGATATTGGTGTGACCGTGACGGATGATCCGCTGGAAGTTTTCGAAAAATGTCAGGCGATCCTCGATTTCACCGCCCCTGCGGCGACGGTTGCCTTTGCCGCCCTTGCTGCGCAAGTGGGCGCGGTCCATGTGATCGGAACGACGGGTTTGTCCGATGATGACATTGCTAAGCTAGATGCCGCTGCGCAGGACACAGTAATTGTGCGGGCCGGGAATATGAGCCTGGGCGTCAACCTGCTGACCAAACTGACCAGCATGGTTTCCGCAGCGCTTGACGAAGACTTTGACATTGAAATTGTCGAGGCTCATCACAATCAAAAGGTCGATGCACCATCTGGCACAGCACTAATGCTCGGTCACGCGGCAGCGGATGGGCGCGGTGTTGATCTGGATGCAGTGTCTGATCGTGGACGCGATGGAATAACCGGCGCACGCAAGCGCGGCGATATCGGTTTTTCCGCAATTCGTGGCGGCGACATCGTGGGCGAACATGACGTGATATTTGCNGGGGCAGGCGAACGAATTGTATTGCGCCACATAGCGACCGACCGAAGCCTGTTTGCCAAGGGTGCTTTGCGCGCCGCAGCTTGGGGACAGGGCAAAAATCCCGGCGCTTACGACATGTTCGATGTGCTGGGCCTTTGACGCCTTAGAAATCGACCGCGATACCGTTCTTTTCCCAATCGCCATAGCGGACAGGTTCTGGCCCGTCCCGGCCACCCAATTCTGGCGCAGGTTTTTTCTGCGTCGCGGTTTCACGCCGGGCCTGTGCCTCGGCTAATGCGCGTTGGGCGGCGGGCGGAATATCGGTTTTATCTTTGTTGTTTGTCATTGCACACGCTTGTTCAGATCAGGAGTGTGATATAGGGCGGCGGGGATGCATTCAAGATACGGGAACTAAATGGACAGCTTGGGACTTGCACCCCGTCTCGCGGCGGCACGTTTGGTAAATGCGGTGACCATCCAAGGGCATCTGTTATCAGAAAAATTGCCTATGGCGCTGGAAAAGCTGACGCCAGAAGATCGCGCAAGGGCCGGGCGGTTGGCACATTCCTGCTTGCGTTGGATGGATCGTTCAGACCGCATCCTTGGCCCGCATCTGCGAAAGCGCCCACCCCCAGAGGTTCTGAACGTCCTTCGTCTGGCAGTGGTCGAGATTTGTCAGGAAAATGCGGCACCCCATGGGGTTGTGAATTCAGCAGTTGAGATTGTGCAACGCCAGCCCAAAGGCAAGTCGTTCAAAGGTTTGGTTAACGCAGTTTTGCGCAACGTAGCTACGGATGGCATCGAGAAATGGTCAAAATTGCCGCCACCACAATTGCCCAAATGGTTGCGAAAGCCGCTGATCGGCGATTTTGGGAAGGCGACGATCAGCGCGATTGAGCTGGCCCATTCCAAGGGCGCGCCGCTCGATATTACACCAAAATCTGACCCTGACGCGCTGGCAACAGCCTTGGGTGGCATTGTTTTGCCTACTGGCTCGGTTCGGATCGACAAAAATGTGCAGGTTACGTCCTTGCCCGGCTACGAGGCCGGCGATTGGTGGGTGCAGGATGGTGCTGCGGCACTGCCCGCCAAACTGTTGGCGGTGAAAAAGGGCGAGCGGGTGCTTGATCTGTGTGCAGCACCCGGTGGGAAGACCATGCAACTGGCCGCAGCGGGCGGTGCCGTTACCGCGCTGGATATATCCGCGGCGCGGATGAAACGCGTGCAGGAAAATTTGGATCGCACCGGCCTGTCGGCGGAATTGATCGTGGGTGATGTCTTTAAATATCAGGCCAAGCCGTTTGATGCGATCCTGTTGGATGCGCCTTGCTCGGCTACGGGCACGATCCGCCGCCATCCTGATCTGCCTTATGCCAAAAACAGTGAGGGATTTCAGGCGCTGTTTGAGATGCAGGAAAAGATGCTGGATCATGCTTTGTCACTGCTTGCACCGGGCGGGCGCTTGGTTTTTTGCACTTGCAGCTTGCTGATCGACGAAGGGGACGAGCAGATCAAAGATGCGCTGGGGCGTCATCCGGGCCTGCGCGTGATGCGGGAAAACCTGTCCTTGCCGGGTGTGCCGGGTGAATGGTGCAATGAATTTGGCATTCGCACACGGCCGGATTTCTGGCCAGAACTGGGCGGGATGGACGGTTTCTTTATGACAATTCTGCAAAAGCCCGCCGGCTAAAAATTTGGTCAATGACAGCATCGACCGCTGTCGGTAATGTGCCTGAAAAGAGGGTCCGCAAAGGATCCGGCTCAGAGTCGAGGCAGGGCCAGTGAACAATTTGGACTATTGGTCGGCGCGCAGGACGCGCTGGATGAACCGTTGGCATGCACGGCGTTCTGCCCGTGCACGTCCGGCAACGGGGTTCGTTTCAATGCCAGAGCCCCGAACAATCGGGTCGTTTGCAAAAGGCCGCCAGCTTAGTGCGGGGAACTTCCTGTTTGCCGGAACGCTGGTCGTAGAGCCGGAAAAACCGATCTGGCAGTTGCCCGACATTGATCCGCAGTTCGAAGATGAAATTCAGGGCTTTACCTGGTTGGATGATCTGGCGGCCACTGGGGATATTGCAGCACGGGACCGGGCGCAAAACTGGCTGATAGAATGGATCGAGCGTTACGGGCGCGGTCAAGGGTCGGGCTGGACGCCGGACCTTACGGGGCGCCGTTTGGTGCGATGGATTAACCACGCGATATTTCTGCTTAATGGTCAGCCGCGTGAAATGTCGCTGGCGTATTATTCGTCCCTTGCTCAACAAACGATCTTTTTGTCCAAGCGCTGGCACGCGGCATCTGCGGGCCTGCCAAGATTTGAAGCGCTGACTGGCTTGATCTACGCAGGGCTCGCTTTGACCGGGATGGGGTCATATGTTGCCCCAGCAATAAAGGCGCTGGCGCGGGAATGTCGCGAGCAGATTGACGCCGAGGGTGGCATACCGACCCGAAACCCCGAAGAATTGCTGGAAGTTTTCACTTTGCTGAACTGGGCGGCCACAGCGCTTGCCGAGGCAGGGAAAATGGCCGGCCCGGATCATCTGCAGGCGATCGGGCGGATTGCACCCGCATTGCGGGCGCTGCGCCATAGCGATGGCGGGTTGGCCCGGTTCCACGGCGGTGGTCGCGGTGCAGAGGGCCGGCTGGATCACGCTTTGGCAACCTCTGGTGTGAAATCTGCGACAATGGACGGATTGTCGATGGGATACGCACGCCTGCATAGCGGGCGAACCAGCGTCATTCTGGACGCCGCAAAGCCACCTGTCGGGCTGTCTTCATACAACGCACATGCATCGACGCTGGCGTTTGAACTTACCTCGGGCCGACGACCGCTGATCGTAAATTGTGGCTCTGGCACCAGTTTTGGCAGTGAGTGGTTTCGCGCCGGGCGTGCCACGGCGTCGCATTCAACGTTGGCAATTGACGGGTTTTCATCATCCCGGTTAGGGCGCAAAGGGCTGATTGGTGGGCATGAGCGCGAACTGCTGGGTCAAACGCCGGGCGATGTCAGGGTTCAATATCTGGCAGACGAAGGATCGCACGGAATTGTCGTTGGCCATGACGGCTATCTGCCAACGCATGGGCTAACACATATTCGCCAAATCGAGCTGGCCGCCAATGGCCGCGCGATTGCGGGCGAAGACACATTGGCCGCGATCGAGAAATCAGATGAACACCTTTTTGATAAGGCGCAGGACCGCCTGCACCTGCAGGGCATTCCGTTCAAGATAAGGTTCCATTTGCATCCGGACGTTGATGCCGATCTGGACATGGGCGGAACAGCCATTTCGATGGCCCTGAAAAGCGGTGAAATCTGGGTTCTTCGCCATGACGGTGCCGCCAAACTAAGCCTTGAGCCAAGTGTATTCCTTGAAAAAGGCCGGCTGAAGGTGCGTGCGACGAAACAGGCGGTTCTATCTGCCTCGGCGTTAGAGTATGCGACGCGCATACGTTGGACATTGGCCAAAGCGCGCGAAACGCCTGATACTGTGCGTGATCTGGTGCGCGAGGAAAATGTCTGACCAGCTTGAATTGTTTCTTGGGGGAAACGCATGACTGAACTTGTGGCTGCGCGTCGCGCATTATTATCCGTATCCGACAAAACCGGCCTGCTGGAGCTTGCCAAAGGGCTGGTCGCGCATGGTGTTGAATTACTGTCGACTGGTGGCACGTCGGCTTTGCTGCGAGACGCCGGGTTCGTCGTCCGCGATGTTTCAGACGTCACCGGATTTCCCGAGATGATGGATGGCCGGGTTAAAACGCTGCACCCCGGCGTGCATGGTGGCTTGCTGGCATTGCGCGACAACCCGGATCANGTNGANGCNATGAAAACGCATGGCATTGAACCGATCGATATTCTGATCGTGAACCTTTACCCCTTTGAAGATACGGTCGCCAAAGGTGCGGATTATGACACCTGTATCGAAAACATCGACATTGGCGGGCCTGCTATGATCCGCGCGGCTGCAAAAAACCACGGCTTTGTGAATGTCGTTGTCGACGTCGCAGATTATGATGCGCTGCTTGGCGAGCTTGCTGAAAATGATGGGCGCACGGGTTTAGAGTTTCGCCAAAGATTGGCGCAAACGGCCTATGCCAGAACAGCCGCCTATGATGCAGCGGTTTCCAACTGGATGGCAGATGCCATTGGTCAGGATGTTCCCCGCCGCCGGGCGTTTGCCGGGGAACTGTCACAACAGTTGCGATACGGCGAAAATCCGCATCAGTCGGCTGCGTTTTACACAGATGGCTCAGATCGTCCTGGCGTGGCTACGGCTAAACAATTGCAGGGCAAGGCGCTGTCTTACAACAACATCAACGACACCGATGCTGCGTTTGAAATGGTGGCAGAATTTGATCCGGCGAATGGCCCGGCCTGTGTGATCGTAAAACACGCAAACCCATGCGGCGTGGCAACAGGCGATAGTATGGCAGCGGCTTATCAGCGTGCGTTTGACTGTGATCGCACCAGTGCTTTTGGCGGCATCATCGCGCTTAACCAGCCGCTGGACGGGGCCACGGCGCGCGAGATTGCGAAGATATTCACCGAGGTCGTGATCGCACCGGGCGCCGACAAAGAGGCGATCGAGGTGTTTTCCGCCAAAAAGAACCTTCGGTTGCTGACAACCACCGGCTTGCCCGACCCGCGCGTCGCAGCTCGTGTTGCCAAACAAGTGTCCGGCGGCATGTTGGTGCAGGACAAAGATACCGGCCACATTGCCAAAAGTGATCTGAAAGTGGTGACAAAACGGGCGCCAACCGCGCAGGAAATGACCGATCTGCTATTTGCCTGGACCGTAGCCAAACATGTGAAATCAAACGCAATAATCTATGCCAAAGACGGGGCGACCGTCGGCGTGGGGGCAGGTCAGATGAGCCGGGTTGATTCAACCCGCGTCGCTGCGCGCAAGGCCGAAGAAATGGCGCAAGCCTTGGGGATAGACAGCTCAATGGCGCAGGGCGCGGTTGTTGCGTCTGACGCGTTCTTTCCGTTTTCGGACGGCTTGCTGACAGCCGCCGCAGCCGGGGCAAGCGCCGTTATCCAACCCGGCGGCTCAATGCGTGACGCCGAGGTGATTGCCGCAGCCGATGAAGCAGGGCTGGCAATGGTCTTTACTGGCATGCGCCATTTCCGGCATTAACAGGTCATGGTGTCTAAATGGATGATCTGGACCGGGGTTGCGGTTTTTCTGCTGGATCAGATCAGCAAGTTTCTGGTTGTTCAGGTTCTGGACCTGAAGACGATTGGCAGATTTGATATTGCGCCACCCTTTCTAAGCTTGCGAATGGCGTGGAATCAGGGCGTAAATTTCGGCCTGTTTTCGAATGATACCGATGTCATGCGGTGGGTTCTGATCCTAGCGGCCATTCTGATTTCCGGTTGGGTTGTGGTCTGGGTTGGCCGGGACGATTCTGGTGTGCTGGCGAAAGTGGCGGCAGGAATGGTGGTCGGCGGTGCTTTGGGAAACGTGGCTGACCGGCTGATCTATGGGGCGGTTGCGGACTTTTTGAACATGTCCTGCTGCGGAATTAACAATCCATATGCGTTCAATGTGGCTGACGTCGCGGTTTTCGCGGGCGCAATTGGGCTGATCTTGTTTGCCGGAAACAAAAAGTCAGCGTGACGACCCGGAAATGATCCGTTACAAACGCCAAGAGCGTGGAGGGGCTTTAATGCGGGAATTGATTTTCAAAGGTGGTATGGCCCTTTTGACTGTGCTGTTGCTGACGGCTTGTGGCAGCAAAGATCGCCCGCTTCTGTTGGCCGGTCAAAAGGTTGACAGCCCCGATGAATTTCTGGTGCTGCCGAGCAAGTCACTTGAAGCACCCAAAAGCTATTCGGAATTGCCGACGCCGACACCGGGCGCAGGTAATTTGACAGACCCCACACCACATGCCGATGCCAGTATTGCGCTGGGCGGCAGGGCGGTAGCAGGAAACGGCGCTGCTGATGGTGCGATTGTGAATTTTGCATCCCGCCACGGTGTTCAGGCCGATATCCGGCAGGTTTTGTCGGCAGAGGATGAAAAGCGTCGACGCACCCGAGGCGGTATCCTGACCCGGTTCCGGTTGGTCGGAAACAGGTATTTTCTGATCTACACCGACGATATTCTGGATCAACACAAAGAATTGGCACGCCTGCGGTCGCTGGGTGTTGTGACACCAACTGCATCACCCAATTAGTCCTGACAACCAATCACATTTTGAAGAGCCGCTTGATGTGTCGGGAAACGCAGTTATCTAGACAGTCTGACAACGTACTGGATTGCCAATGCACCGCTTGATTGCCTTACTGATTTCTTTGTTTGCTCTGATCCAACCCGCGCAGGCGGCCCAGATCACTTCGTTTAGCCTTGAGAATGGTATGGATGTCGTTGTGCTTGAAGACCACCGGGCACCGGTTGTGTCGCATATGGTGTGGTATCGCGTTGGGGCTGCCGACGAACCAGCTGGGAAATCGGGGATCGCGCATTTTCTTGAACACCTGTTGTTCAAGGGAACCGACGATATGGAGGCGGGCGAGTTTTCGGCCATCGTCGCGCGAAATGGTGGCTCGGACAATGCGTTCACCAGTTGGGACTATACCGCGTATTTCCAGCGGATCGCAGGCGACCGTCTGGGCCTGATGATGCAGATGGAAGCGGATCGGATGCGCGATCTGGAAATGACGGAAGGTGACGTCAGCACCGAACGCGATGTTATTCTGGAAGAACGCGGGCAACGCATAGATAGCAATCCGGATTCATTGTTCTCTGAACAAATGCGCGCAGCGCAATACCTTAATCATCCCTACAGTATTCCGATCATTGGCTGGCGCCACGAAATGGAGCAGCTGAACCGCGATGACGCATTTTCATTTTATCAGCGATACTATGCGCCCAATAATGCCATCCTGATTGTGGCTGGTGACGTCTATCCGGACGATGTGCGCCGACTTGCGATTGAACATTATGGTCCCTTGCAGCCGACCCCTGATCTGCCCGAGCGTATTCGCCCGCAAGAGCCGCCACAACTTTCGGAACGGCGCTTGTCCTACGCTGACCCGCGGGTCGCCCAACCCTATATCACCCGCAGCTATCTGGCACCCGAGCGCGATAGCGGTGATCAGACCGAAGCCGCAAAATTGGAAATGTTGGCAGCCCTGCTTGGCGGGTCCGGGGCCACCTCGGTTCTGGGCCGAAAGCTGCAGTTTGAATCAGAGCAGGCGCTATATACGACGGCGTTTTATGGCGGCACTTCGCTGGATGATACGACATTTGGGCTGGTCATGGTTCCAACACCGGATGTTAGCCTTGAAGATGGCGAAGCCGCGCTTGATCGGGCGATTGCAGAGTTTATCGACGAAGGTGTGGACAGTGCACAGTTTGCCCGGATCAAAATGCAACTGCGGGCCTCGCGGATTTATGGCGAGGACAATATTGAATCGCTTGCGCGTCGCTATGGCGCAGCGCTTACATCCGGGCTGACGATTGCGGATATCGAGGCCTGGCCTGATATTTTGCAAGCGGTCAGCGAGCAGGACGTCATGGACGCCGCCAAGATGATATTTGACCCCAATAAGGCCGTTACCGGCTGGATCATGCCGCCCCAAAAACCAGAGGCAACACAATGAACCGTTTTCTGGCATTTGTATTCCTGATTCTGGCATCTGCCGCGCCGCTTCAAGCCGCGGTTGAAGTGCAGGAAGTTACCTCGCCTGGCGGCATCAAGGCTTGGCTGGTCGAGGAACATTCGATCCCGTTCACTGCTCTGGAAATTCGCTTTCGTGGTGGCGCGGCGCTGGATGCACCGGGAAAACGCGGTGCAATCAACTTAATGACCGGATTGTTGGAAGAAGGGGCAGCAGGCCTGAACGCGCAAGAATTTTCGCAGGCGCGAGAAGAATTGGCGACCAGTTTTCAATATCGTGTCGATGATGACACCCTGTCAATTTCGGCGCGCTTCCTGACGGAAAACCGGGCGGCGGCTGTGGATTTACTGCGCAGCTCGATCATGTCACCGGCTTTCAATCAGACAGCAATCGACCGCGTGCGCGGGCAGGTCCTGTCCGGTATCCGGGGCGATCTGACGGATCCAAGCTCGATTGCCGGGCAAAATTTCGACGCGATGGTCTGGGGCGATCATCCCTATGGCAGCGATCGCAACGGCACCGAGGCCAGCGTCAACAGCCTGACCCGCGATGATATTGTTGATGCCTATAACAGGGTGTTCGGGCAGGATCGGGTCTATGTTTCGGCCGTCGGCGATATTTCCGCCGAGGAGCTGGGCGCGCTGATGGATGTTTTGTTGGGCGATTTGCCCAAAAGCGGCGCACCTTCCGTCGACCGGGCCGAATATATGTTAACAGGTGGTGTCACAGTTATCCCGTTTGACACGCCGCAATCGGTTGCATTGTTCGGGCACAAGGGCATCACCCGCGACGACCCGGATTTCATGCCTGCATATATCCTGAACCATGTTTTTGGCAGCGGCGGATTTGAATCCCGGCTGATGCAGGAACTTCGCGAAAAACGCGGCCTGACTTATGGTATCGTGACCTATCTTGCACCAATGGAATACGGCGAGTTGGTCTTGGGTCAGGTCCGGTCTGACAATTCCCGGATGGCTGAAAGCATTGACGTCATTGGCAAGGAATGGGCCAGAATCGCCAGTGATGGGCTGACCGCGAAAGAGCTTGAGGATGCCAAGACTTTTCTGACTGGTGCCTACGCCTTGCGGTTTGACGGAAACGCACCGATTGCGCGGATCATGGTGGGCATGCAGGTGACCGGGCTGCCCGTTGATTATTTGCGCACGCGGAATGATTCTGTGAATGCGGTTACTCTGGAACAGATCAACCGAGTTGCCGCCCGGCTTTACCAACCCGAAGAACTGCGTTTTGTCGTTGTTGGTCAACCGAACGGTCTGCAAAGCAGCGACTGAATAGACAGTGGTAGAATCGGGGCGCGACATGCTATTTATTGTGTCATGCCCGCAGCCAACCCCAACATAGGCGAAATAAGCCCTGTAATTCGTCAGTTAGACGAAACCGCGATTAATCGGATTGCGGCTGGCGAAGTTGTGGAGCGTCCGGCCTCGGCTGTCAAAGAACTGGTGGAAAATGCGATTGATGCCGGGGCTGGTCGAATAGACGTGGCCTATGGCGACGGCGGCAAAACTATTATTCGCGTCGCTGATGATGGCTGTGGGATCGCGGCGAATGATCTGCCGCTGGCATTGGCGCGCCATGCGACCTCAAAGATCGACGGATCGGATCTGCT
>JGI24724J26744_10001868_pt1 | contig 14198 bp, 16 predicted proteins | sample Cruoilmetagenom7_FD_26744 | JGI IMG/M metagenome (IMG submission 26744)
ATAACCTGAGATGTTATGTAGATGCGGTCAGGGGTGCAAAAGGTCTTCCTCTGTGGATTGAACCAACTGCTGGGGATATCACAAAAGAGTTCGGTATGCAGNTGGATTTGGTTCTCTTAGGGNAAAAGAGTTTAGATGATATGATTAGAGATGTAAGTGCTTCTATGGAGAGGAATTATAAGGAGTTCCTGAGGAAAGAGGTTCCAATAAAACTTAGGTGAAAACTATGAGACAGAGAGCTAAAAAACCAAAAGGTGAAAGAGGGCAATTTCGGAAGAACTTTTCAATAGTGTGGGAGTTTTTTCATCACGTTGTTAATAATCCAGTTTGGAGTTGAAGCTCCTGCAGTTACACCAATTCTTTTTTTTCCTTTGAGCCAGGAAGATTTGATTTCTTGTGCTGTTTCTATGTGGTAGGTTTCTGTTCCTGCTATCTTGCATATTTCCATGAGCCTTTTTGTGTTAGCGCTATCATGCCCTCCGACAACAAGCATCAAGTCAACCCTGCAGGCTAAATTGCGTGTGGATTTTTGTCTTTCTACCGTCGCTCCGCAGATGGTGTTGAATACCTTGAGCTCCGGAGTCTTTTTTACGAGTGCTTCCACAATCCGGCTGAAGTTTTCAATTGTCTGTGTGGTNTGTGAAAGAATACCTATTTTCTTTTTCACTCGGAGTTTTTCTGCTTCCTGAGCTTTTTCAATGACCTTAACTTCTGGAAGTGCCATGACTTCAGGATGATTTCGCTCACCGGCAACTATGACTTCATAGCCCTCCTTCTGGAGCTGTGCGGTCAATTCCTGAACCTTTTTGACCAGGGGGCAGGTAGCATCGATTATAGGAATTGCTTTCTCTTTTGCTTTTTCCAGTATTTCAGGATGAACTCCGTGTGAACGTATAATCAGAGTTCCCGATTCTATTTGTGAAAGGTCGTGAATTACATGAATTCCCTTTTTCTCCAGTCTTTCGACTTCCTGCCTGTTGTGAATAAGCGGGCCGAGTGAGTAGATTATTCCTTTGTTCTCTACGGCATTCTCAGCAAGTTTTATTGCTCTCCTCACGCCGAAGCAGAAGCCGGAATCCTTCGCTAATTCAACACTGGGTGGATAAATCCTCAATTCTCTTCATGACCTCATCGGTAAAATTCTGATAGGAAACCCGTTTGTCTTCGTTTGCGGCAATTTTATCCGGAAGNANAGGNTTTNCGTAGCGAATCCGGATTTTTTCCAGTTTTATCCATTTTGCTCCTACCGGCAAAGCTTTGTCCGTTCCGGTAATGAGTGCTGGTATCACTATTGATTTGCTGAGTGAGGCAAGCATTCCAAGACCCGGGTTTCCTCTTCTGAGTAGTTTCGCAGAAGGGTTTCGTGTTCCTTCGGGGAAGATCACAAGTCCTTTGCCTGTTTCCAGGATGGCAAGCGCTTTTTTCATTGTATGTAGATTGGGTCTGTCTCTTCTAACAGGGAAAGCGTTACAGGCTTTCAAAATCCATGCGAAGAGCGGGATTTTGAATAGACTTTTCTTTGCGATATAATGAATATCTCTCGGGACGAAAATTCCAACGGCAATTGCGTCAAGGAAACTTATGTGATTCGCCGCAATGATAAAAGCTCCTTCACGAGGAATGTTTTCCATCCCTTCGGTATGAGCATGAAACAATACTCTGAAGAGTATCCTCAAAAGAAAACAGATACAAGAATAAGTGTTCATTTGTAATGCAGGGATTATCCCTTTGCAATTGTTAAGATGGTTTCAACTACCTGGCTAATATTCATATGTGTTGTGTCAATTACAACTGCGTCCCCGGCTATACGGAGCGGAGCAACTTTTCTCCCTTTGTCTGTCTCATCGCGGCGGTGCATTTCTTCCTCGACGTCATTGAGACTTGTGCTATGCCCATGCTTTTCAAGTTCTGCATGTCTCCTTCTTGCCCTTTCCTTGATTTCGGCATCGAGATAAATCTTTCTGTCTGCATCAGGGAAGACAACTGTCCCGATATCCCTTCCCTCAAGAACTACTCCGCCTTCTTCACCCATTTTTCTCTGAAGTGTTACCATGCACTCCCGGATTTCAGGAATGTTAGCAATGCGGTGCACTTCGTTTGTAACTTCCGGATTTCGTATATCATCTGTAACATCAATTCCGTCTACAAAAACTTTCCTGCCTTTTTCCAGTTTGATAGATGTTCTCTTTGCGAGTTTTATAAGACCTGCTTCATCCATAAGCCCTGTATTTGTGTGTAAAGCTTTCCATGTCAGAGCGCGGTACATTGCTCCTGTATCTACATATAGATAGTTGAGTTTTCCGGCTGCCATACGGGAGACTGTGCTTTTCCCCGAACCGGCAGGTCCGTCGACAGCAATTATTAAACCGTTTTTCCTTTTCACGAATTATAANTATTCAGTAGATTGTGTTGCTAAAAATCTGTTTTCCGGATATTTACCATGAATCTAGTGNANTGTAACATTAATTCTTGTCATNCCGCACTTGATGCGGAATCCAGGATTCCGGCAGGACTGTGGTGGTTTATGGATTCCCGCTTGCGCGGGAATGACAAATAATAGGCAAAAATTTATGTTANAGAGCACTAGTTAATTTGAAATAACTTCCAGTCTGGCAGACGGGGCAAGTTGTTTGATGATGTCAACAAATTCCGGGAAAGAAGTGTCAATGCAGTCTGTATTGAAAATAGTAGTTTCTCCTTCTGCCATCAGCCCTGCCATTGTCATTGCCATTGCCATTCTGTGGTCCCCGAAACTGTCAACTTCGCATCCCTTAAGTTGACCGCTGCCACGGATTACGATTCCGTCCTCTGTCTCTTTGACGTCAATGCCAAAGCAGTTCAGATTGGTAAATAGAGCTTTTAGCCTGTCGGTTTCTTTTATCCTTAGTTCTTTTGCTCCCCGGATGATACTTTCTCCTCTTGTGACTGCACCTGCTACAGCAAGAATAGGGATTTCATCCAGTAAGCCGGGCATATCATCAGGTCCGATTTCAATTGGCTTTGGTTCGCTTCCTTCCACAGTTATCTCTGCTACCGGCTCAAAATGTTCCTTCGGAAGCCGGGAGACTGTTATTATCGCTCCGGCTCTTCGTAAAATGCTGATAAAGCCTGTTCTTGTCGGGTTGATTCCGACGTTTACAGCTGTGATTTTTGAACCCGGGCAGATAGCGGCGAAAGTTATAAAGAAAGCTGCGGATGATATATCTCCCGGGATAGTAAATTCCTTCCCCTGTAGCTCTTGTTCTCCTTTTATGCCTACTGTGAGTCCGTCAATATCTAAATCTGCACCGAAGAATTTTAACATGCGCTCGGTATGGTCTCTTGAGAGGAGAGGTTCGCTTACGAAGGTTTCTCCGTTTGTATATAAGCCTGCAAGCAAAATCGCTGATTTTACCTGGGCGCTCGGGACAGATGAGGTGTGGTTGATAGCGTGGAGAATTCCTCCCTGTACGACCAGCGGAGCAAGGTCTGCTCCCTGCCTTCCTGAAATCTTTGCTCCCATTTTCATCAGGGGCTGTGTTATGCGGTTCATCGGTCTTTGCCGCAGGCTTTCATCACCTGTGATATGGCTCTTGAATGGTTGACCTGCAAGAATACCGAGTAAGATTCTCATTGTTGTTCCCGAGTTGCCTGCGTCGATGGTTTTTTCCGGTTTTCCGAGTCCGTGGAGACCTTTTCCGCACACAACCAGTTTATTTTTCAGTTCAATATCTACTCCAAGGGATTGCAGAGCTCTCACCGTGTTCATGCAATCCTCACCCGTAGAAAATCCATGTGCCTGTGTTATCCCGTTTGCAATTGCGCCAAGCATTACTGTTCTATGGGATATTGATTTGTCTCCCGGAACACTGAATTTTCCTTCTAAAGTACTCTTACCTCTGATTTTTATTGAGCGCATCTCTTATTCTCTTGCCTTTTTCCAGAAGTCCCATCAATGGAGGTGTGTCTTCGTTCCTTATGGAGTCTTCTATATTCTTGAGCAGTTCACGGAATGCCCGTAAAGCGGACGCTAACTCAGTTTTATTGCTCAGGCATATGTCGCGCCAGAGCGTCGGGGAGGAGGAGGCTATTCTTGTGGTATCATTAAATCCGCTTGCTATAACAGGGATAATGTCCTTATCTTTATCAGCTATGAGGTTAACCATAGCTGCNGCTGCAAGGTGGGGAAGGTGGGATGTAAGAGCCAGCAGATGGTCATGNTCCTCAGGTTTCATAATAATCACTTTCATCCCGATTGCTTCCCATAAGGTTTTGACGGAATTAACACTGTTTGAGGAACTCTTTGTGCCCGGCGTAAGGATACAAGTTGCATTATTGAACAGCGAATCTTTTGCTGCTTCTATCCCTGTCTTTTCCGATCCCGCAAGCGGGTGACTGCCTACAAAAAAATTGTCTCGCGGGAGGAATGTGTCTACTGTTTCGACGATTTCTCTTTTTGTACTTCCAACATCGGTAATGATACATCCGGATTCAAGATGCGGGAGTATCTGTTTTATGAGTTTGCATGTGACACCTACGGGGACGGCCATGATTAGAAAATCGGCACCTTTTACTCCTTGTTTCATGTCAATAGTCCCGTTATCGATAGCCCCGATTTCAACAGCTTTCTCAATAGATTCTTTTCTCCTTGCAATTCCGGTAACCGTGAAAAGGCTGCATTTCCTGACAGCCATTCCGACCGAGCCTCCTATGAGCCCCATTCCCACAATTGCTATTTTTTTAAATCCGGGTTCTTTCATTTTTCTGTACCTGTACGGTTTGTTTCACTTGTATATTTGATGAAAACATCTTAAAATACAGAGGATAATACCTGCGATACATTATAACCCTTTTTAGTATAGAAGCAAGAAGTTTCAGGCTGCGGGTTGTTAAAGGGCGGGTTATTTCTATCAACCCGGCGGGATATAAAGGCAGAAAAAGATTATGGAAGATTGTTACAAGATATTGGGGGTGGAAAAGGATGCAAGCTTCGAAGAAATAAAAAGTGCTTTTCGGGAAAAAGCTCTACAGTGCCATCCCGACAAAGTGCCTGAGGGGGAAAAAGCTTGGGCACATGAAAGGTTTACTGCGGTATCACATGCATATTTCCTTCTCAGTGAGCCCGATGAACGAAGAAGTTACGATAAAGTTATTAACAAACCGGGGCCGCGCCCGGCGTATAAATTTACGACCTCAGAAATAGTAGAGCGGCTAAGGAGAGATTTCGGTGATTTGTTTGCCGAGTTTTTTGATGAGGAAATGTTTTTGTTGCTCGTAGACCAGGATGCGAGGATGGCAAGAGGNGATTTACGGGACAAAGAAAAGAAAGCGGTGCTTTTGCTTGCAATTTTGACAGTGCCGACCGTCAGTGTCTGTCTCTTCCTGGTTTGCCTGCTTGGCTTTAAGATAGCCGGTGAAAAAGGGATGTTTGTAGCTATACTTCCGGCGTTACTCCTTTCCGGGTTTGTTCTTGGGTGGCTGTATAACGCAATCGAAAAAATGTATACAACTCCGTTTGAGAAAATGCTTCAGCGCAAATTCAAGGATTTATTGAAATAGCCGGCGTTATCTGCCTTTATCTTTAGTATTATTGTCCGAGGATAGTATTGAATGCCCAGTTGATATATGAAAGGTATACTTGTCCGATTATAACAACGGCGAAAGCTCCGCCAAGAACAAGCGCCAGGACATTGCCTACCTTTTCAATAACGTGGATCCGATGCACAAGTGCTTTACGAGCATCGTCATGGAGCGTCCGAAATACTTCATCGAGATGGCCGCTTTTCTCAGCTGTCTGAATATGCAGTTTCTCATCATGACTGAGAAATGGCAGGGATTGAAAAGCTTTTGAGAGCGGGGTTCCTGCTTCCACAGCCCTTGCTGCTTTAATAACATTACCCCTGTAATAGGAATTTCCCATGGTCTCGGCAGCCATATGAATTAGATTGCCCCAGGGGTATCCGACATCGATACCCTCAGCAAGAGAGAAAAAGAACCTGCCTCTTGCTGATTCCGTAAGAGCTTTATTAAAGAGGGGTATCTTCATTTTCAAAGCATCCACAATCCGGTCTCCTCCCGAAACCTTGAGAAAAATGGGCAGGCCATAACAAAGAGCTATCCATATGAGAAAAAGAAGAAAAAATCCTTCCAGCAAGAAGCTTCCGCCGGAGTGCATTGCCAGATGTATTGCTTCTTGTATCGAGGGATTGTTCCATTCCCGAAAAACATAAAAAATGTTGTAAAGACTGCCGGAGGAGGGGACATAATCGCTCTGCCAAAGGTGTCCGCCGAAGGCAAAAGCTGCACGGGATATAGATAGCACAAAAATCCCTGTTATTACAAGGAGTATGGGATAGATAAGCAGACGGATTACTAACTTCCGGTTTTCATTTTCTCTGTCCATGATGGCAAGCAGGCTTCTCAGGCTGTGTGCCAATTTCCCTGTCTGCTCACCAAAATGGATCCAGGCCACATCCCGGGGGAGAAAAAAGTCAAGGCGGCATTCCATAGCCTGGGCCAGAGTCTTTCCGCCGGAAATCTCTTTCATAAGGGACTGAGTTACCTGGCTCCTTACATTCAGGCTCAGGTCTTTGAAAAACTGCAGGACGGGAATGCCTGACCGGTAGGTCAGCTCTGCTGAACGAAAGAAGGCAAACCGCTGTTTTCTCCTGCGGCGGGAACGGGCAAGAATCCATTGACCCAGAGTTTGTCTGTTATGCCCGGGGGAGGATAAACTATGCCCCTTATGAAAATCGGATTCCATGAATGAACCTCTAATCCGCTTTTCTTGCTGCGGTTCCTAATACTTTATGAGTGAGAATACGGGATATCCTGATAGTTTTTCTCTGCCTTTGAGGTCTGTTAATTCAATAAGAAAAGTAATCTCCAGGACTTTACCGCCGAGTTGTTCTACAAGACTGGCAGAGGCAGATGCTGTTCCTCCTGTTGCCAGTAAATCGTCGAGAATCAGGACGTTAGCCCCCCCTTCAAAAGCATCGCAGTGTATTTCCAGGGTGTCTTTGCCATATTCTAAGTCATAGCTCGCACTGTATGTTTCCGATGGAAGTTTCCCTTTTTTTCGTATTGGGACAAGACTTGCCCCGATGCGGTATGCCAGAGCTCCGCCGAGTATAAAACCTCTGGATTCAATGCAAGCGACCACGTCTATTTTTTTATCGTTGAGCCGGTTTGCCAAAACATCAATTACTTCTCTGAATGCTTCTTTGTCTCCTATCAATGTTGTGATGTCCCGGAAAAGAATTCCTTTTTTAGGAAAATCCGGGATATTCCTAATTTTTTCTTTCAGGTGTTCCACTTTCGGTCTCCTTATTAATCTCTTTTGCTCTAAGTTTCCTGAGTGCAGAGTTTTCAATCTGGCGGATTCTTTCTCTTGTCAATCCTATCTCTTTGCCGATTTCCTCAAGAGTCCTGAAAATACCGTCTATAAGTCCGAAGCGCAGTTTGATTACGGTTGATTCTTTTTCGGGAAGGCTGTTAACATGATACATGATAAGCTCATGCTGTATCATGCGGTTGACTTTTCTGACTGCCGAAGTTTCATCTTCGCTATGTATAGTATCTATCAGTTGTTCACTTCCTTCTTCCCCGAGAGGTCTTTCAAGTGAATCGGGAGCGACAGATATTTTTTTCAGCATGTGGATTTTATTTGCGGGAAGTTTCATTCTCTCTGCAAGTTCTTCAATGGTTGGTTCTCTGTTGAGTTCCTGCCTTAGCAACTGAGATGTTTTTCTTGATTTGTTGAGTATGGATGTGAGGTAGACCGGAATGCGGATCAATTTCCCTTTATTGGCAAGAGCGCGTGTTATAGACTGTTTTATCCACCACGATGCGTAGGTTGAGAATTTACATCCTTTCTGTGGATCATATTTTTCGACTGCTTTCATCAATCCTATATTGCCTTCCTCTATGAGGTCAAGCAGCGGCAATCCCAGATGATGATATTTCTTGGCAATACTTACTACAAGACGAAGGTTGCTTTCAACTATCTTTTTGCGTGCTTCGGGGTCTCCCTTCCTGATTCTCCTGACAAGATCTTTTTCCTCTTCAGAGGTCAGGAGAGATACATGCCTTATCTCTTTGAGGTAGCATCCTAAGCTGCTGTCTGTATTTGCTTTCATCTCAGATGAAATTTGAGTTTGGTCGAACCTAAAATGAGTTCAAGGACAGAGAGCCTTTTCCTTTGCGTCACTATTTTTGGCTCACCTTCTATTCCGGAAGCCTGTGCTGCTATCTTAATTGCATCGTCCAGATTCCCGATTTTATCAATCAACTGGTATTCGAGAGCCTGTTCACCGGTAACGACCCTGGAATCGGCAATCAGGGCGGTTTGCTTGGGAGATAATCCTCTTCGCTCTATAACAACACGCAGAAATTGTTGATGTATATTGTCTATAAGTTCCTGCAGCAGTTTCTTTTCCTTCGGAGTCAACTTTTTCGTTGCTGAACCGATATTTTTGTGTTCTCCGCTTGTGATTGTTATTACATCTATCCCTATTTTTTTCATAAGTTCTTCCATATTCATTATGCTAATTATTACACCTATGCTCCCGGTTAAGGTTCCGGGGTTGGCGACGATTTGTCCTGCGCCGCATGCGATGTAATACCCGCCGGAAGCTGCTATACTGCCAAGAGACGCTATAACCGGTTTTTCTCCTTTTTTTCGGATTTTGCTTACTTCTTCATATATTTCCTGGGTTGCGGCAACACTTCCTCCCGGGCTGTCTATCCGCAGGACGATAGCTTTGACCCTTGGGCGGTTTTCATAAGTGTGAAGTAAGTCTATTGTTGGTCCTGACTGGTATATTTCACCTGTGATGTTTACAACAGCTACTTCGTCGGTTCCGAATCCGCCCTTCATAATGACAAATGTTATCAAGGTAAACGTTATCAAAGCTATAAAGAAGATGAGACACCCTGCCAGGAATCTTTTCATGAATTCTCCTCCCTTATCAGTTGGACTACTTTAAGTATTTCTCCTGTCTCTTTGTTTATTCGTGTGACGTAGACAAGAATTCCTCTTGTGTAAAGCGTGTTCAGCATTTCATCGATTTCTGTGCTCAGCATGTTCAGTTCTTTCTCAAAGGCTTCCGGATTATACCGTACAATTCCTTGACCGTCCCGCTTTGCTTTGAGGGCTTCGTAAAAAACCCTCTGCTGTATATTAAGGTCGGAGTCCATTGTATATAATCTAAGTTTTTTTATTGTAGTTGTTTGAAAAGCTGGATTAGGTAGTAAAGGGCAAAGGTGAGTACAACGAGAAAAATTATTATCAGGACGACTACCAGACGTACCGGAATGTGCAGCTTCACCTTTTTTCTGCGGACAGGTTTCTCTCTGCCTGGGACCGGTTTATCTTGTGGGTCATCTTTTGAAACTAACAAAAGTGCGCTGCCAATGCGGATTTTGTCTCCGGGATGAAGGACTTTTGTGTCTGTTTTTCTTCCGTTTACTTGTATCCCTTCGTATGCTCCAAGGTCGCTTATTATACAGGTTCTGGCTGTAACTGTTATCCTGGCGTGGAAGGGAGAAACTCCTTTGTTCTCAAGAACAATCTGGTTCAGCGGTGCACGTCCTATGGCTAACGTGGGTTTATCAAGTTTATACTCTCCCTTGCGCTTGTTCTTTTCTACAAGAACCAGCTTCAGTTGTTTCCAGGTTTCTTTTCTTTTCATTTAGTATATTCCCGCGATTGTTATCTCATGCAGAAGAGCAGGTAACTGCCTGCAACGTACATGATTATTATTGCGATGGCATCGAACCCGAGCCTCANGAATGATGTTTTTGACTTGTATATAATACCAACTATTACAGTTGCTGTCATCAAAATTCCAAGGACTGCTGTAAAAATATGGTTTACGGATACCATGGAAAGTATGCCGGCACCGGGCATGAAAACGTCGGATATGGATACTATCATCACGTTAAGCATATTTGATCCCAGGATATTACCTATTGCCATGTCAAATGCTCCGCGCCGCATGGCAGAGATGCTTGTTGTTGCTTCCGGCATTGACGTTGCGATCCCGAGAAAAAGCACGCCCGTGAAGGTTTCTCCCCATCCTGTCAGGAAAGCTATTTCTTCTGCAGTATGGACTAACCATATGCTTGCCCCTAATATGAAGGAAGCACATATGAGATATTTTAAAAGCGGGTTTATAATCGAATTTCCTCTGTAGATTCCGGGGGAGTCTTTCTCAAATCTGGAAATGAGCCTTGCACCCAGCAAATAGGTAAAAAGAATTATAATACTGAAGGGACCAAGCCTTGCGATTGTAAAGGAGGCGGAAGTTGAAATGCCGGCTATTATGAGAGTTGAGAGGATTATGCTCAGGCTTCCGCATAGGATCAATCTCATATTTGTTTTCCCCATAAATAGATCTGTGCCGTTCATAAAGTCAAGGATAGCAATTATTACAATGTTAAACAGGATGCTTCCAAGGATGTTCCCGAGTGCGAGGTCAGGGGCTTTTATGAAAATAACGGAACCGGCAGAGGTGAAAATTTCCGGTAGACTGGTAGCTACGGCGAGAAGAGTAAAGCCGACCCAGACATTTCCCCATCCTTTCTCTTCAGCAAGGCTGCTTGCATAAGAGACTAACTTTCTTCCCGCAATAATGATAACAAAACAGGCGCCTACAAATTGTGCCCAGAGCAATCAGGTTTCTCCTTAACAACTTCTATNNCGTGTCTGATGAGTAAAGCTGTGCAAACACCGTTTCCTTTAACAAGTTTGCCTTTGTGGTAGATTTCGCCAAAACCGCAGGCAGGGCTGTTTCTCTTCAGGATGGCTTTTCTTGCTCCTGATATTTTCGCAATTTTCAGGACTTCCTGCGCTCCTCGAATATATTGTCTCGTAACATCTTTACCGTCGCATGTTATGACTGCTGCTTTGCCCTTGAGGACATCTTCTCCGTTCCCTCCGGTTATTTCCGAAGGAGTTCGGGGTGTGGAAAGTCCGCCAAGCTGCTCGGGACATACCGGTATTGCACTCCCGTTTTTAATGAGAGATTGGATTTCTTCTGAGGCTGCATTCTTTCCGTCATAACAGCAGTTAAGTCCTGCAAGACATGCACTTACCATTATCATTCGGCAAACTTCACAAAAAGCGGCAGGAGTGCAGGGCCTAAAATTCTTCCGAGACTGCCTGTTTTTGCCTGGACTTCGCTGAAAGCCGGACATTTATCGGGTTCGATTCCGCCGCCGCTCACCAGAAGCGGAACGGGATCATCCGAATGGGCTTTTAGTGAACACGGAGTAGAATGATCTGCCGTTACGGCAATCAGAGTCCGGTCTGTGTCAATTGCAGTGAGCAAGTTTCCGAAGAAGTATTTGTCAATCTTTTCTATGATGTTTTTCTTCTCCTGCACGTCACCGTCGTGAGCAGGTTCATCGGGCCCCTTTATGTGAATGTAGAGTGCGTCAAACTTTTCCCTGGCTTCGACTACCATCCCTGAACGTTCTGTGTAATCAATTGAAAAGTCACCGGAAGCGGGTGGTAATTCAATAAGCTCCATACCNGTGAGAATTGCGATTCCTTTTTCTACAGGCATTTCAACAAATGAACCGAATTGAATGCCGTACAAATCTTTGAGCGGAGGGAATTCCGGGAGNTTATCTCCTGCGTCTCTTGTAAGAATCAGGTTGGCAGGTAGTTTGCCTTCCTTTTTCCTTTTAAGGTTTACAGGATGGTTTTCCATAATCAGGTGGCTTTTTTCTATGAACTCGTTTGTGAGAAGGGCAGCTCTTTCTGCTTCCTTCGGACTTTTGCATTCTGGCAAAGGGGCGCAGTTCACGACTTTTTCCTCAAAAGTTGCTTTTGCTATGCCAAATACCCCTTCTCTTCCATAAGCAGGATCAGTGTTTGTTACCTCACCTGAAAGTTTCCCTTCATTGGAATGGACCACAAGAACGGCACGGTGCCCTACAGTATTCTTGAATTTGAAACCTGCTTTGCAAGAACTGAGTTTTACCTCGCTGTTTATCGCTTCTGCGAGTTGTCCTGCTTCCCCTGTTGTAAGATTCCTGCCGACTCTTCTGTCAATGATTGTTTTCTCTTTTCCCATTGTTGCGAAATTTGCTCTGTGTGCCAGGTCGCCGTCATTAACCTCGAGGCCTACTGCGTATGATTCGAGAGGCCCCCTGCCTGTATAGTAACGGTGGGGATCATATCCAAGGATACTGATTACGGCGACATCGGATTCGGGTGCAATGCCTCTCCCGACCGTATCAACAAGACCGAGTTTCCCGCTGCTTGCCAGCTTGTCAAGGTTCGGAGTGACTGCTGATTCAAGAGGCGTTTTACCGTTGAGTTCGGGACATGGTCTGTCTCCGAGTCCGTCAAGGACAATGTAAAGGATCTTTTTCATTTACGATCTCCTGTAAAAGTCTATAGATTTTGTTTTTTTCTTCTGATTTTGCCTGTTCTAACCTTTCAGCTACAGTGTCTGAGTTTATTATCCCCATATGTTTCAGTGCTGCTTTCACTATGGCAATCGGGTTAGCTTTATAACAGAGATAGAGCTGCTTTATTTTTTCTCGCTTTTGCCACAGAAGTCTGCAGTGGTTTGCATCGTCTTTTCTAAAATCATCGGGCTGAAGCGAAGACTTGACTATCTCTCCCCAGTATTCGGGTAATATATTAGCTCCGATTGATATAACACCGCTAACACCCGGATTGTTTAGNAAATTCATTTCATCTCCGTCATAGAAAACAAAATCCGGACGGGTTTTACCCGCTCTTGCATAGTTGAGGAAACGGTGCAGTTCACCGCTGTGCTCAATGCCGGATATTTTTCGGTTATGGGCAAGTCTTTTGAAAACGTTTGTTCTGATATTGTGTCTCTTTAAAGTCTTACGGAGGTTTAAAATCAGCCCGGGGTTATTTGAGAGGATAATAGGGAGAGATATAGCTTTGGAAAATTCTTCGTAATAGGCTGGGAGTCCCCGGTTACTGTGATACCATAGAGGACAGTCAAACAGAAGAACCTGTCCCGTATATTTCAACTGTCTTATACAATTTTCGACCATTCTCACATTATCGATAGTCTGCGCTGCAGTGTTTCCGGTAATTCCGACTATAATCTTAGCATCTCCGCTTATTATTTTCATTGTTTCTATTATGACTTCGTTTCTTATAGCGTTGTGCAGAAGTATTCCCTCCGGGCTGCTATTGATAAGCACACTGTTATTTTTAGCTCTGCCAAGGAGTTTCCTCAATCCTTCCACATCCAACTTGCCTTTGCTGTAGAAGGGCGTTAATATGTTTGTGATTAGTCCTTGCGGCATTGATTCCGGCATGTTTTTCTATCCCTGAAGGATGAGTATATCTCACATGAGAACGGTTGTCAATTCAATTGACATGGCATCCGGACTCTGATAATATTGGAGCGGATTTGAAAGGAGATGAGCATGAAAGATGAGGTGAAACTTTTCACGGGTAATGCAAATCCTGACCTTGCCGGGGAAATAGCGGATTATCTGCAAACTCCGCTTGGAAAGATAAAAGTCGCCCCGTTTCCCGATGGCGAAATTCTTGTAGAAATAGAAGAGAATGTAAGGGGAGCGGATGTTTTTGTAATTCAGCCGACTTGCCCTCCGGTTAACGATAACCTTATTGAATTGCTTCTGATAATGGATGCTTTGAGGCGTGCGTCTGCGTTTCGGATCACTGCGGTTATGCCGTATTATGGGTATGGCAGGCAGGATAGAAAGGTTAAACCACGAGTTCCGATAAGTGCAAGACTGGTAGCGGATTTGATTGAGGTTTCCGGAGCGGGCAGAGTTTTGGCAATAGACCTGCATGTAGGTCAGATTCAGGGGTTTTTTAACATTCCGGTGGACCATCTCTTTGCAACTTCCGTGCTGATTGAGTACCTTCAGGAAAAGCAGATTCCGGATCTTGTGATAGTTGCCCCTGACCCGGGAGGTGTGGAAAGGGCGAGAGCTTTTGCCAAGAGATTGGATGTCCCGATGGCGATTGTCGATAAGAGGCGTAACGAGGAACGCGAGGTTAAAGTGATGCATGTTGTCGGGGACGTTTCGGGAAAAAATGTTATCATTATTGATGATATGATTGATAGAGCCGGAACGATGGCTGAAGCGGTAAGGGGATTGAAGGAAAATGGAGCGAAGGACATTTATTACGGGGCAACGCATCCTGTTTTCTCTGATCCTGCAATAGAGAAGATTGAAAACTCCGA
>JGI24724J26744_10001869_pt1 | contig 14198 bp, 13 predicted proteins | sample Cruoilmetagenom7_FD_26744 | JGI IMG/M metagenome (IMG submission 26744)
CGGAGGCGCGGCTGGTGCTTATCGGGGAATCTCCGGCGGGGGGGCAGTTTGACGGCGCTGTGGGCGCAGGTGAAGCGGTGCGGATATTTACCGGCGGGGCGGTGCCGAAAGGGGCTGACCGTGTGGTAATTCAGGAAAATGTGAGCCGTGAGGGCGATATGGTTGTCCTGAATGAGGCGCCGGGGGATGCGCAAAACCTGCGGCCAGTTGGGGCTGATTTTAAGGTCGGCGATACGCTGAGCGCACCGCGCAGGCTTACGGCGGCCGATATTGCCCTGCTGGCGGCGATGAATATTCCCGAGGTTCCGGTGGCGCGGCGGCCTGTGATTGCGGTAATCCCGACCGGCGATGAACTGGTAATGCCGGGGGAAAACCCGGGGCCAACGCAGATTATTACCTCGAACAATTATGCGCTTAAGGCGCAGCTTGAGGCGCAGGGGGCCGAGGTGCGGCTTTTGCCGATTGCGCGGGATAACCGCCCTGCCCTGCGCGCGGCTTTTAAGCTGGTAGAGGGGGCTGATATGGTGGTGACCCTCGGCGGAGCCTCGGTGGGGGATTATGACCTGATCGGACCGATGGCGGAGGAGCTGGGGATTTCGCTCGATTTTTATAAAATCGCAATGAGGCCGGGTAAGCCCTTGATTGCAGGCCATATTTCGGGGGTTCCGATGTTTGGGCTACCGGGGAATCCGGTTTCCTCAATGGTGTGCACTCATGTGTTTTTGCGTCCGGCTGTTGATAAAATGCTGGGGCTGGATGCGGCGGCTTTGCCTGAGCAAGCATTTGAGCTGACTGAAGATTTGCCGGCAAAGGGCCGCGCGCGCATTACATGCGGGCACGGGTTGAGGGCGCGCGCTGCACGCCCGCCGGGCGGCAAGATAGCGCGCTGATATCAGTGATGGCGCAATCCAACGCGCTGCTTATTCGCGACCCGCACGCCAAGGCCGCGCAGGCGGGCGACCCTGTGCGCTGTATTCTATACTAGTTGACACAAAGCAAGAACATCTGTAGAACGGAAGGAATTAAACCTTGCGGAGGTGGCGCTATGCTGACGAAGAAACAGTTAGATTTGCTGAAATTTATTCACAAACGTGTGCAGGTTGACGGGGTTTCGCCCTCTTTTGACGAAATGAAAGAGGCGCTGAATTTGCGCTCGAAATCCGGCATTCACCGGCTGATTACGGCGCTAGAAGAGCGCGGGTTTTTGCGGCGTTTGGCCCATAGGGCGCGGGCGATTGAGATTATTAAGCTGCCGGACAGTATGGAGAGCGGCTTCCAACCCACGGTTATTGAAGGGTCTTCGCGAAGCTCTGTAGATATAAAGGTGGACGCGTTTGACCTGCCGGTAATGGGCAAAATCGCTGCCGGTACACCGATTGAAGCTATCCAGCATGCCAGCAGCTCTATCGGCGTGCCGGGCGCAATGCTGAACACCAACGGCAAGCACTATGCGCTTGAAGTTAAAGGCGATTCTATGATTGAGGCGGGGATCAACTCTGGTGACATTGTGATCATCCATGAACAGCCCGATGCCAATAACGGGGACATTGTGGTCGCTTTGGTGGAGGACCAAGAGGCCACGCTGAAAAAGCTGAACCGGACACAGAANGCGATTGAACTGATTGCGGCCAATCCGGCCTATGAAACGCGGGTGTTTACCAAAGATCAGGTGAANATTCAGGGTAAGCTGGTGGGCTTGATCCGTAGTTATTGATAAGGCGCGCCGCCNTTTGTCCAAGGGCGCAGTGGGTAANGTGGCATTGCTGATGTGATGANGGGCCTGCCGCTTTCGAAGGTTATTGCGAATCCGGAGCGTGTTTCTACGTCTGATTTGCCGATGAAAACACAGCTTCCGGNTGGGGCGGCTTCCCACTTTGGTGCGATGAGGATTGTTTGCGCAATACACTGCGTAGCGTTCACCTCTTTTGCTTGGTTCAGAAGCAAGGTCCAACCATTTGGAAGATTTGCGCGGGTTAGGCGATTTTCTGTCTGTAAACCTGTGCGATTAAAGGCTTCGCGCTGATTGTCCGGATCACCGTCATTTTCCAGCCAGATACTGGCGGCAAAACGATAAGCTGTTTCCTTATTGAGCACGCGGCCGGACGGGGTCATGACCCCAAGAAGTGCAGCATTTTTGTTAACCAGTACCAAAGGGCGCTCGCTTTGTGCCCAAATCGCAATGGCGACGCTAAAAATGGCGGTGCCAAGAAGGCGGGCGCGGCCTATGAGGAGGAAAAAGAGACAGCCTGAAAATGCAATGATCGGTAACACAAGTGCTGGCCCTGTTGGCACCATAGTCACCGCGTTTTCGATTTCGGAAAAATAGGCCGCGACGCCAAGGATCCAACCGATGCCTTTTCCCATAAGCCAAAAAGCCCAGCTCCCCAGCCCAAATGGGCTGAGGAGGAGCGCGATTACGGCGGCGGGCATAACCACCATACCCATTAGCGGCACGGATAACAGGTTGGCAGCAAGACCAAAATTGGAGATTTGGTTGAAATGAAAGGCGGCAATCGGCGCCGTGGCCGCGCCTGCGGTGGCCGACGTGACAAGCAGTGTTATCACGGGCAATAATCGCCGTGGGAAAGTGTCTCGGACCCATTGCCACCACCGCGCAGTGCGCAGCATTTCAAACACACCGACCAGCGCCGTAGTTGCGGCGAAAGACATCTGAAAGCCAGCCTCCGCCAAGGATTCGGGGCGCATGAGCAGCACCAAAAGGGCGGCCAGCGCAACGGCGCGCAGCGAAAACGCGGGGCGGTCGAGCAACACGGCAAAAAGCACGACCCCGGTCATAATAAAGGCGCGCTGGGTCGCGACATTGCCGCCTGAAAGAAAAAGATAGGCAAAACCAGCCGCCAAAGCCGCCAATGCCCCGACCTTTTTAACCGGAATGCGCAAGGCCAACCGTGGCCAAAGCGCCAGCCCATGCCGGACCAGCAGGAAAACAAACCCCGTGAGCAGCCCCATGTGGAGGCCAGAAATCGCAAGCAAATGCGCGAGGTTGGAATCGCGCAAGGTTTGCAAAATGTCACGATCAATCCGGCTGCGCTCCCCCGTAATGATAGCGGCGGCAAAGGCGCCGTTTTGGCCGTCTATGGAGTCGGCAACATGTGTGGCCAAACGGCGCCGGACGGTATCAAGCCAAAGGCCACGTTCGGCATCGGCATAGGGGCGCATCATCACCACCGGATTGCGGGAATATCCGACCGCCCCGAGCCTATCAAACCACGCATAGCGGCGGAAATCAAAGCCGCCAGGCTCAACCGGCCCACCGGGCGGGGACAGATTGCCAACCAGCGCCACGCGGTCTCCGAGCACCATATCGGGGGCCGTGCCAAACAGTGAAACGCGCACCATAGAGGGGGTTTTGCGCACGCGCTCAAGATGCACGCGGTCCAGCGTAATGCGCAGGGCCTTGCTGGAGGAGCGATCAAGCGCGACCACCCTGCCCTCAATCGGGCCATAATATCGAAAGGTTAACACCGGAGCGGCAACGGAAACACTGCGATAAATCGAGGCGAGGTAACCCAAATTTAGGAAAAACACCGTAAGAAAAAGCAGCCGCACNAACCCCGAGGACCAAATTGCCACCCCAAGCCATGCCACAAGGCTCGCCAACAGCGCCCAGCCCGCCCAAAGTGGCGGCTCAAACGGAAGCGAGAAATACGCGCCGACCCCGCAAGCCAATAGGACGGGAGACCACAGCATCAGGTTTTGCCGCTGGGATTCCAGCCATTGCACGCCTTGTTCTCCCCCCCAGCTTGCCCTAAAACCACATCATCACCCTGTTATGGTTTCTGAAAGGTTAACAAATGTCTGCTAAAGACGTCGTCACTCGCTTTGCGCCCTCGCCCACCGGTTTTTTACACATCGGCGGCGCCCGCACCGCCCTGTTTAACTGGCTTTTCGCCCGTCATCATGGCGGCAAATTTGTGTTGCGAATCGAAGATACGGATCGTGCGCGCTCCACCCCTGAAGCGACGGATGCCATTTTGGAAGGCATGAAGTGGCTCGGGCTGGATTGGGACGGCGACGCGATTAGCCAATTTGAGCGGGTAGAACGGCACCAAGAAGCCGCGCAACAAATGCTAGACGCGGGAACGGCTTATAAGTGCTACGCGACCAAAGAAGAGATTGAAGCGTATCGCGCAGCGGCAAAGGCCGAAAAACGCTCGCCTGTTTTCCAAAGCCCTTGGCGCGAAGCAACCGAGGCGGTTGACCAGCCGTTTGTGGTGCGCCTAAAGGCCCCCCGCACGGGCGAAACCGTGGTGAATGACGAAGTGCAGGGCCGCGTGACTTTTAAAAATGACACGATGGACGACCTTGTGCTGCTGCGCTCTGACGGCACGCCAACCTATATGCTGGCTGTGGTGGTGGATGACCATGATATGGGCATTACCCATGTGATAAGGGGTGATGACCACCTCACAAATGCCGCGCGGCAAATGCTGATTTCAGAAGCGCTGGGGTGGGATGTGCCGGTTTTTGCCCATATTCCGCTCATCCACGGGCCAGATGGCAAGAAGCTTTCAAAGCGGCACGGGGCGCTTGGGGTCGAGGAATATCGGGACATGGGCTATGTTTCGGCGGGCATGCGCAATTACCTTGCGCGGCTAGGCTGGAGCCATGGCAATGACGAGTTTTTCACCACCGAACAGGCGATCGAATGGTTTACGCTAAAAACCATCGGTAAATCACCGGCGCGGTTTGATTTCAAAAAGCTGGAAAACCTTTCAGGGCAGCATATTCGGGCCGCTGAGCCTGCTGCGCTGTTTGCTGAAATCGAATCTTTTGTTGCAGCGCAAAACGGGCCTGTATTTACCGAAGATCAAAAGCGTGTGTTTACTGACCACATGGACATCCTAAAGGCGCGCGCAAAGACAATCCCTGAACTCATTGATATGGCATATTTCTTTATGGGAAGCCGTCCATTTACGCCAGATGCGAAAGCGTCTCAATTACTGGACATTGTATCCCGTGGTATGCTGAATCGTTTGACTTCGCATTTGCGAAATGCTACATGGGGGCTAGAAAATCTTGAAGCGGAAATACGCGAGTTTGCCGAGGGGGAAGACCTCAAGCTTGGCAAGGTTGCGCAACCGCTTCGCGCTGCGCTCACAGGGCGTGGTGTATCGCCCAGCGTTTTTGACATGATGGTCATTCTGGGCAAGGAAGAAACTTTGGCCCGGTTGGAGGACGTCTCAACCTGAGTTGCACGTGGTGCGCTCGAAGGCCCGAATATGGTTAACAGCCGCGAAATGGCGGCGCATCGAGAAAGAGGTTATATGACCAACGCGACCCTAAAATTTGGCGATAAAGAGCTAGAATTGCCAATGATGAGCCCCTCGGCTGGCCCCGATGTGATTGATATCCAAAAGCTTTATGGCCAAGGCGGGGTTTTACTTATGACCCAGGGTTCACCTCCACCGCGTCTTGCCAATCCAACATCACCTATATTGACGGCAATAAGGGCGAGCTGCTCTACCGTGGCTACCCAATTGACCAACTTGCTGAAAAATCTCACTTTCTAGAAGTTTGCTACCTGTTGCTTTATGGTGAGCTGCCAAGCTCGGAGCAGCTCAGTGACTTTGTGCCGCGCGTGACGCGCCACACTATGCTGCATGAGCAAATGGCCTATTTCTATCGTGGTTTCCGCCGCGATGCGCCGCCAATGGCGATTGTTTGTGGCGTGATGGGCGCGCTTTCCAGCTTTTACCATGACAGCACCGATATTAATGACCCAGAGCAGCGCGAAATTGCGTCTATTCGGATGATTGCCAAGATCCCAACAATCACAGCTTGGGCTTATAAATATTCGGTCGGCCAACCGTTNGTTTATCCNAAAAANGAGCTNGATTATACGTCGAACTTCTTGCACATGTGTTTCTCGGTTCCGGCTGAGAAATATGTTGTTGATCCGATTTTAAGCCGCGCGATGGATCGGATTTTTACGCTCCATGCTGACCATGAGCAAAATGCGTCAACTTCGACCGTGCGTTTGGCCGGTTCTTCGGGGGCCAACCCGTTTGCCTGTATCGCTGCGGGCGTGGCGTGCCTTTGGGGCCCTGCTCACGGTGGTGCCAATGAAGCCGCGCTGAACATGCTGCGCGAAATCGGCACCGTTGACCGGATTCCGGAATACATCGCCCGCGCTAAAGACAAGAGTGACCCTTTCCGCCTGATGGGCTTTGGCCACCGCGTTTACAAAAACTTTGACCCGCGCGCCAAAGTGATGAAGGAAAGCGCCGACGAAGTGCTTGGCCTGATGGGCATTGAAAACAACCCGACCCTGCAAGTGGCAAAAGAGCTAGAGCGGATCGCGCTCAGCGACCCCTATTTCGTTGAGAAAAAGCTGTATCCGAATGTGGATTTCTACTCTGGTATCATCCTTGATGCCATGGGCTTCCCGTCTTCCATGTTCACCCCNATNTTTGCNCTGGCCCGCACCGTGGGTTGGATCGCACAGTGGAAAGAGATGATCTCGGACCCNACGCAAAAGATCGGCCGGCCACGCCAGCTTTATACCGGCGCAACGTTCCGGGACTATGTGGACGTAGAAAACCGGTGAGCAAAAGCTTAAAACGAGTTGAGGCCGAGGCGAAAGCACTCGGCCTTTCTATTGAGATTATCCGTGAAGATGTGGTGACGACCACCGCCCAGCTCGCGGCAGATGCCCGTGGCTGTGGCGTGAACCAGATCGTCAAATCGATTCTGTTTCGCGAAGACGGGTCTGAGCGGCATGTGCTTTTTTTAACGGCTGGCGGTAATCGGGTTTCCCACACCAAAGCTGAAGCCGCTTGCGGGCATGCGCTTGTGCGGGCCGATGCCGCTAGTATTCGCGCCTATACCGGCTTTGCCATTGGCGGGGTGTCTCCGCTGGGGCACCTAAACCCGGTTTTAAAATACATGGACCCAAGCTTGATGGATTATCCAACAATATGGGCGGCCGCAGGCACACCAAACCATGTGTTTGAAATTGCCCCCGCGCTATTGGCCGAAAAATCTGGCGCGCACGTCATTGATTTTACTGAATAACGGAAAGCACGGAGCGCGCGGCGCGCAGCCCCGGGTCTTCTCCGCCTTTGCCGAGCGCTTTTATCGCCTGCTGGCCAACCTCAATTTGCGCCGCGCGTGCGGTGGGGTCATTCAATAGCGTTTGCATGGCCGCCAGCAGGTTTTCAACTGTGCAATCACGCGGCTCAAACTCCGGCACCGCTTTGCTTTCTGTCAGCAAATTCACCAGCGTGAAAGAAGGCGCCAGCATAGCGCGGCGCATTATCGCTGCCGTCAGCCAATTGGTTTTGTAGCCAATAACCATCGGCGTGCCAACAGCCGCCAGCTCAATCGAGACCGTGCCCGACGCCGCCAGCGCCAAATCAGACGCCGCGAAAACTGCCGTTTTCAAGCCGGTTTCGGGCAAAATGAGCTCAGCTTCCAGCCCGGCCTCTGCCAACAAGCGCGTTAATGGCTCGTTCAGATGCGCGCCTGCTACAGGAATGGCGAAACGGTAGCCTTCAATCTGCCGCGCTACCTCAAAAAATATCGGCGCGAGGCGGGTGATTTCACTCATGCGAGAGCCTGGAAGCAGCGTGATCAGCGGGCCTTTCGCACGCAAGGCAGCCACGGTTTCAGCGCTCGGCGCGGGTTCAGAAACCACCGGATGCCCGACAAAATCGCAGCTCATGCCCGCGGCCTGCATATAGGGCGGCTCAAAGGGCAGCAGGGCCAGCACATGGTCAACATTCGGTGCCATTTTTGCCGCCCGTCCGGGCTTCCATGCCCAAACCGAAGGCGCCACATAGTGGATAATTTTGCCCGAAAATTCTGCACGCACACGGGCCGCTAACCGCAAGCAAAAACCGGGGCTGTCAATGGTGATGAGCGCGTCAGGCGCCTTCGCCAAAAGGTCTTGCGCCACCTCTTCCAGCCGCCGTTTCAAATGGCGGTATTTCGGCAGGACCTCAAGCAAACCAAAGATCGAGAGCTCGTTCATGTCAAACAGGCTCGTGAGGCCCTCGGCCTGCATTAGCGGCCCACCCACACCATAAAACTCTATTTTATCAGAGGCTTCCGAAGTTAACCCGCGCATTAAGGCCGCGCCTAAGCGGTCTCCCGAAGCCTCACCAGCGACCAGATAAACCCTCAACGCACCCATAAGAAAAGCCCAAGCTCATCAGCACGCGCAACCGTTTCGTCGAGCCCCAGCACCAGCGTTTCACCCGCGTGCACAACCACGCCTGCCAGCCCAGCAGCGGCGGCCGCTGTAAAGGTATCAGGGCCAATCGCGGGCATATCAAGCCGCATATCCTGACCCGGTTTTGAGCGCTTTAAAAGCACCCCTGAGCTACCGTTTTTATCCGGCAAGCGCGCGGGGTTCTCAGTTACAAAACGCAGCATCGCATCGGTGCCTTGAATGCTTTCCAACCCAAGGCAAAGCCCCTGCGCCACCACAGCCCCCTGCCCCACATCAGCCTCCCCAAGCACCTCAACGATTTCAGCGGCACGCTTGGCATCGCGCTGGTCCTCATCACTCGGCTGCGCCTTGGTTGGCATTCCGGATGCGGCCAGCAGCGCCGGCATAGCCTCATGCACCCCAATCACCTTAAAATTTTCGGCCTCAAAAAGCGCGGCAATAATCCCGAGCGTCGAGTTATCACCACTTTTCAGGGCATTCATCACCACTGGCGCCAAGCGCAGCCCTGTTGCGTCAAAGCGCAGAGGGTTGAGCCGGGGTCGGCTCATGGCCCCGCCCATCGTTACCGTTGCCACCCCGGCTTTTTTGAGGTTTTTAAAAAGCTTTCCCGGTTTTTCAAAAACGGCCGAAATCACGGGGTGCGTCTCTGTCCAATCCAACTCGACCTCTTTGAACTGCACGACCACATAGTCTTGCCCGCGCGCGGCACAATCCTCGGCAAGCAGCCTCGGCAGCGCTCCACTGCCTGCAATAATCCCCAGCTTTTCCACTATTTTGCCTTCGGGGTGCAAAAAGAGCGGTCAGAATCGCTTAGCACAAAGTCCAGAATTTCCTGTACCAGCGCATTATCCGCATTTTCCAGCATGGCTTCTGCCCGCGTGCGCAGCGTGCCCTCGCCGATAAACAGCGCCTTATACGCCGCGCGCAGTGCTGAAATCTCATCCCGCGCCAACCCGCGCCGTTTTAGACCGATCAGGTTTAGCCCCGCCAAGCGCGGCCGCTCACCACTGACAGATCCAAACGGGATCACATCCGCTACGACCATCGAAAGCGCGCCAATTATGGCCCCTTCGCCGATGCGTACAAATTGGTGAATGCCGGCCAAGCCGCCAATAATCGCGCCGTCCCCCACCTGCACATGCCCCGCCAGCGAGGCATGGTTGGCAATCACAACGCCATTGCCCACGCGGCAATCATGCCCGACATGGGTGCCAAGCATAAAAAGGCCATCATCGCCAATTTCCGTGAGCCCCCCACCGCCCGCAGTGCCGGGGTTAATCGATACGCTTTCGCGGATCATATTACGCGCGCCAATACGGAGCTTGGTTTTTTCCCCCGCGAATTTCAGATCTTGAGGCTGCGAACCAACCGAGGCAAAGGGCCAAATTTCGGTTTCATCACCAATCGCCGTGTCGCCCGCAATCGCCACATGAGAGTGCAGCCGCACCCCTTTGCCCAGCCGAACGCCCCCGCCAATATGGCAAAATGGGCCAATCTGGCAGTCGGGGCCAATATCGGCCCCGTCCTCAATAATGGCGCTTGGATGAATACTCATCCTTCTTTGGGCAGCACGATCATGGCCGTAAACTCGGCTTCAGCCACGAGTTTGCCGTCTACAATGCCCTCACCTCTAAACTTCCAGACATTGCCGCGCTTGCGGATAAGGTCCACATGAAGTTCAAGCTGGTCGCCCGGCTCCACAAGCTTACGAAACTTGGTTGCTTCAAGAGACATAAAATACACCAGCGGATTTTGTCCCGCCAATTCAAGGGTTTCCACCACCAAAGCCGAAGCGGTTTGCGCCATGGCTTCAACGATAAGCACCCCGGGAAACACGGGTTTATCAGGGAAATGCCCTAGAAAAACCTCCTCATTGGCGCTCACATTTTTAATGCCGACGGCACTTTTCCCCAACACGACATCACGCATTTTATCAACGTAGAGAAAGGGATAGCGGTGCGGAATAAGCTCTTTCACGCGGTGAATATCGAAGGAAAGGGGCTCGGCTGTGGTCTCATTCATTTGGCGTTCCTAACTGGGCTATCATCTCTGGGTTTTCGCTATAAGCTTTATCCAAGAATTCAATGGCTTCTCTTGTAATATCCAGATTGCGATCAAACAAGAGCGCAGATCGGCGATCAATAATAACTGTGGCGTTATATCGCTGCATGACTTGTGCCAAAATCGGAGCAATCACCCCATAAAAAGCACGGCGTCGGGCTTCGATATTGGCGATCAGGTTGGCATCATTGGCTTCTTGTTCCGCACGCGCCGACACAACTTTTGTATCAAAAGCCGTGGCCAAAGCCGAAAATTCGTCTGCCGGAAGCGTATCGCGCAACTCGGTGAGCTGCTGTTCTTCTTCAACAAATGCAGCACCGATCACGCGGCCCACTTCAATTAGGGCATCGCGCTCGTCTAGCTCAAGCTGCAAAATATCCTTCCCGAGGGCGGAATGTGCAAACAAATCTTCCTGACTGACAATCAGTATATTTGCCGCCTGAAAAACGGGGAAATCTTGGGCGTGAGCTACCGGCGCGAGCAGCACAAACCAAATGGTTAGCGCGCGCCACATGCCAGGCGCCCCGATCAAAACGCTGTTTTGACCGAAACGTTAAACGACTGGGTTTCATCCCCGTCAACGGTAAGAAACGGATTGGCCCAGTTAAAGACCAACGGCCCGATCGGGGTCTCCCAGTAAAGTGCGAAACCGGCGGCGGCCCGAAGCTGTGCTGTGGCATCAATGGGGCCGCTCGCCCCGACGGGCGCGCCGTCCATGCCCCAAACCGAGCCCGCATCAATAAACAAACCACCGCGGATACCGAGCTCCTGCGGCAAGCCAATAGGGAAATTGGCATCAAGCCGTGCTACGGCATAATAATTGCCGCCGAGCGAGTCATTCACTGTGCCGTTATTATCACGCGGCCCTAAACCACCCACGTTAAACCCGCGGAACGAGTTACCACCAAGGAAGAAACGGTCGGTCACGCGTGACTCACTCCCCCCATTGCTAAAGAGCGCGCCGCCTTCTAGGTCAGCCGAGAAAATCAGGGCTTCATCGAAAAGGTTGAAATAGCCCTTAGCCCGCGCTGTGGCTTTGGTATAATTGGCATCGCCACCCAGCCCGGCATATTCCGCACCCAGGCGCAAAACATATCCGGAGCTCGGATCAAAGCCGGAATTCCGGCGATCGTGGCTAAGGTTAAACCGCACGGAAGAGCGAACGCTTGTGCCCTCTTCAGCAATAATAATTGGCGAAGTTGTGCCCGGGATCGTGTCACGTATCTCTTCAGATTCCAGCTCATAGGTAAACGAGGCCCGCGTCCGCTCGCTAAGAGGGAAGGAAATTGACGGGCTAACGCCAAAGCTCGTGATTAGGAACGAGGATTCTTCACGGTCGTTATCGCGATAGAAAATATCAAAAGACGCGGCCAGATCACGGCCCAAAAATTGCGGCTCGGTGAAACCAAAGCTCGCTACCTTGCTGGATTCGCCGTAACTCAAGCTGAGATCAAACCTTTGCCCACGCCCCAAAAAGTTGGTTTCTGAAATACTAAATGTGCCGGAAACGCCCGCATCCGTTGAATAGCTGGCGCCGAAATTAAACGAGCCGGTGGCCTGGTCGGCAACCTGCACATCCAAGATCACGCTTTCAGGCGTAGAGCCCTGACGGGACGAAACCTGAAGCTGAGAGAAGAACCGCAGCGCACGCAAGGCGTTTTCAGCCTGCCGCACTTTGCGAGGATTAAAGGCATCGCCCTCGGCCATATCAAATTCGCGCCGGATAACGCGATCCAGCGTTTGGCTGTTGCCACGAATATCAATACGCTCGACATAAACGCGGTTACCACTGACCAGCTCGAAATTGATATCGACAGAGCCGTCGGCTTCATTTTTGGTTATGCGTGGAATGGCCCGCAAGAACGGTAAGCCGAGGCGTGTCGCTTCTTCCTCGATCGCTTCGATAACTTTTTCAACTTTAGAGCCGCTATAAGTGCGCCCTGAACGCAAGCGCACCAGACGTTCAAAATCAGATATATCCACGCCCGAGAGGTTGGTCGAAACAGAGGCATTTCCGAAGTTATAGGCCGCGCCCTCGCGGATAGAATACGTTAAGAAAAAGCCGTCACGATCAAGCGCGAATTCGGATAGGCCGGAGGTCACCTCAACATCAGGGTATCCACGGTCACGATAGAAGGACAGCAGCGCTTGCTGGTCAGCGGCGGCACGCTCGGGGCTGAAATTATCAGAGTTATACAGGAAGTTAAGCAGGCCGGATTCGCTGCTGGCCACGGTGCGGCGCAAGCGACGGTCTGTGAAAGACTGATTGCCAACAAAGTTTACGCTTTCAATTTGCTCGGTGCGGCCTTCGGTGATTTGGAATACCAGGTTTGAACGGCCGTCCGCCAGTGGAATAACGAGCGGTGTAACGGTCGCGCTATACCGGCTGCGCTGCTGATAAACAGCGGCAATGCGGCGGGCATCGGCCTCGATGGTCGGGCGGTCAAGCGGGCGGCGGGAGGCCGAGGTAACGATGGCGGCGAGATCAGCATCTTTAATGCCCTTGTTGCCTTCGAAATTCACAACCGCGATGATCGGGTTTTCCACCACAGCCACGACCAAACGCCCGGCAGCGGCCCGGATATCAACATCCGAAAAGAGCCCCGAGGCGATAAGCCGGCGGACAGCCGCATTAATATCGGCAGGCGTTAGTGATTGGCTCAAATCCAAGCCTGAAAGCGAGGCTACGGTTTGGTCGGGAATGCTTTGATTGCCCGAAACAAGAATCGCAGAGAATCGGCCAGAGATTTGCGCGGCAGCAGATTCAGGCAGAACCGAGGTGATGGCCACTGTGCTGACTCCCAAAAAAAGTGAAGCAATTAAGCTGCTTACACGGGTTTTTTGAAGTAAATTCATACGCATATTCCGTTCATCTAAACTGTCTTAAATCGGACTGATCCAGTTAATGTACTACTTGAAGTTCAAAGTCGCATAATGTCGTTATAGGATGCAAGCAACATCATCGAAAGAAGCAAAACCATGCCGACCGCCATGACCGTTTGCAGGAAACGCGGGTTGGGGGGCCGGCCGCGAAGAGCCTCATAAATATAGGTGACGAGGTGGCCGCCATCGAGCACCGGAATCGGGAAAAGATTGAGCAAACCGATGGCCGTGGAGATCACGCCGATCAGGAAAATGAAATCAAGCGGGCCGGTTTGCACGGCCGCGCTTGAAATTTGCGCTATGCCGATGGGGCCTTGCAGGTTTTTAACTGAAATCTTCCCGAGGATCATGTGCTTTAGCCCGTTAAGCGAAGACGCCATAACCGTATAAACCTGCGTTGTGCCGATTTCCAATGCGGTCAGAATTGACGGCGTTTCGGTGGCCGGTTCAAAGTAAAATCCGCCGCCGACACCAATAAGCACGCGCTGGTCAAAGCCACCTTCGCTATTGGGGTAATCCATCACTTCTGGCGTGAGCGCAAGCTCTAGGGTCTCCCCTGCGCGCCATACTGTTAGCAAAATCTCTTGGTCTTGTGAGGCTTCTACAGCCGTGCGAAGCTCGCCAAAGCTGCGGATATCAACCCCGTTTGCGGCTGTAATCACATCCCCCACTTCAATGCCCGACTTATAGGCGGGCGATAGCGGCGTGACCGCCGAAACAAGCGGAGGTAAAGGTAAGGCACCGCAAGCTCACGCACATCGCCTATCCGCTCGACCAGCATGTTCACATCGCCCAACTCACCCGAGTCCTGAAGCACAGCAATGGCCTCAAAAAGGGTTTGGTAATCACTCACCTGCTCATTATTGATCGACAGGATTACATCGCCCACTTGCAGTGGATTGTCATACGGCAGCGGCGCAACGGCTCCCACGGTCGGGCGCTCAATCGCTTGGCCCTGCCACAGGGTTATTGCTGTAAAAATGATCGCAGACAGGATGAAATTAAACACCGGCCCCGCTAGCACGGTAAGAAAGCGGCGCCAAATGGCTGCTGCCGG
>JGI24724J26744_10001870_pt1 | contig 14191 bp, 13 predicted proteins | sample Cruoilmetagenom7_FD_26744 | JGI IMG/M metagenome (IMG submission 26744)
CCAAAAAAGGCTATTAAAACATCACGTATATCTGGTTGTACACGACCTAGCAACTCTGAAGTATCTTCACTTAATGGAAAAAATCTAAAAAACAAAAAGGCTGTTAACAAACTTAATACGATCATAATCGCTAAATTTATTAGCGATCGCTTAAGCGTATCAATATCATTAATTGCAATAGATAGACCTACACCTAAAATTGGTCCCATTAATGGCGAAATTAACATGGCTCCAATTACCACAGCAGTACTATTAGCATTTAAACCAATAGAGGCTACAAATATTGAGCAAATTAAAATCCATGCAGTAGCACCTTTAAAAGGGATGTCTGCTTTAATAGCTTCGATAGTGGCATCTCTGTCAGTATCGTCTCTAAAATCAAGTAATTCTTGAAGAAAGGTTTTTATACTTTTAAATAGGCCTTCAGCATCTTTTTTTACTGCTTCCTTTTTTTGATTAACCGCTTCGTTTTGTTTCTCTTCATTAGAGAAATTAAACTTATTCTCTTTAGGCTCGTTGTTTTGTTCCATAGTTAAAACCTATCCGTAATGCTCTCCAAAATTGTCTTTTACTTTTTGAAGTACTTTTTTAATATCTTGTTCTTTTGACTTCGGAAAGATAAGTAAAACTTCGTCCTTATCTACAATAATATAATCATTCAATCCATCGACAACAACAACTTTATCCGCTTTAGTTCGTATCATATTTCCTGAAGCATCTTCCGTTAAGGTTTTTGCATTGACTACAGCATTATTGTTCTGGTCTTTATCTAATTTATCGTATAAACTTCCCCAAGTTCCTAAATCATTCCAATCAAAAGTTGCTGGAATTACGTATACATTAGTAGAGGATTCCATGATGGCATAATCCACAGAAATATTTTCTGCTTTAGGATAATTATCTCTTATAAAATCATCTTCAAATTCCGTATTATAAGTAGCCATACCTGTTTTAAACAAGTCAAATAATTCTGGCTGATTACTCTCAAAAGCTTTTATTACACTTGTTGCAGACCACATAAATATACCTGCATTCCATAGAAAGTTACCTTTTGACAAAAATTGTTTTGCAGTTTCATAATTAGGTTTTTCTCTAAACTGCACTACAGGACTTATATTATCCTCAGATGCAGTTCCTGTTTCAATATAACCATATCCTGTATTTGGAAATGTAGGCGTAACACCTAATGTCATTAAGGCATCGTTATCCTGACAATAGGTAAATGCTTGTTTGACATTTGTAGTAAAAGCAACTTCGTCTTCAATCCAATGATCACTTGGTGCTACAATCATTATTGCGTCAGGATTTTCCTTTTGTATTTTTAAACTTGCATACAAAATACAAGGTGCTGTATTACGCATAGCTGGCTCCAACACAACTTGACGTTTGGTTACTTCCGGAAGTTGCTCTAAGACTAAGTCGTTATATTTTTCGTTAGTTAAAATGAAAATATTTTCTTTAGGTATTAGTTTACTTAATCGGCTAAATGTTTTTTGGATCAGCGTATCTCCTGTCCCTAGCATGTCATGAAACTGCTTAGGAAACTCCTCTGTACTTACTGGCCAAAAACGTGAACCAACTCCACCTGCCATTAATATTGCGTAATAATTTTTATTCTGCATGTCCTTGTTATTGTATTAAGCTTAACTTAATTATTTAAAATTTCTACCTCAGCATTGGCATTAAACAAATAGGTTTTACCTGTTTTTACCTCGACACACTCATGTCTAGTGCGTCTTTTTGCTCCTTTTTTAAACACACGTCCATTGTGTATTTTAAAAGTCTGATGTAAAGGTACTTCAAATATAAAGCTTTTATTATTTGGAGCGTCCAATAGCTTTAAAGCTAAGGCGAGTTGCACATCTGTGTCGCTAGACGCTTTTGGATTTATAAAATGTTTTGCAACTACAGGCAAAATGGACTCCGGAAACACCTGAGGATTAATAAAAGGCAGCATTAAATGCTGGAAGGTACGCTTCCACTCTGCTCCATGTGGTTTTATATGTCTGCCAAATTTAGAAAACGCTTCTAAATGGGCTATCTCATGTATTAACGTTATCAAAAATCGATATTTATTTAAACTTCCATTTACCGTAATTTGATGTTTTCCATTTGGTAATCTACGGTAATCACCATGCCTTGTTTTTCTTTCTTTTTTTACCATTACAACCAAATGATCGTGCTCTAAAAGCTGTAAAACTCTAGAGACTGAAGCTTCTGGAATGTAATGAGAAATAGTGTTTTGCATGACTACAAAAATAATAGTTAATTAATATTATTAACTGAATTGATAAAATAAATTTAAGTTGTATTAAATATCACAAATTAACAGTGTATAAAAAGTTAACACTACTTTGTTTTTGTATCTTTAAATATGAAACAATTAATTTTTATAGTAACCTTATTTATGAGTACAAACCTAGGATTAACAATAGATTTTGGAACAGAAAAAGCAGGTGATGATTGGCGTATAGTTAACGATGGTGTCATGGGTGGATTATCCACATCCAAAACAACTATATTAGAAAACAGCATTGTATTTAATGGCGAAGTTAGTCTAGAAAACAATGGTGGATTTGCAAGTATCCGCACGTTAATTACTGCAGGTGCATTAAGTGACTGTAAAACAATGACTATGCGATTTAAAAGTAATAGTACAGATCGTACTTTTGGATTATCTCTTAAAAATAGTCAACAATACTTCATACCTTATTATAAATACACCTTTACACCTAAAACTACAGATTGGAATACCATTTCTGTAAATCTATCAGATTTTAAACATTACAGAATAAGTGAAGTTATAGGAAATACAATGCCAATAAAAGCTTTGGATGATGTCTATAATATTGCATTAATTATTAGCGACAAAAAAGCTGGTAATTTTAATATTGAAATAGATTATATCAAGTTTGAATAACACAATAGCCTTTTACCTATAGACCATTAAGTTTTTAATTATGATACAAAAAGAAACCGCTTCCAATTTCTTGAAAGCGATTTCCCATCATTAAACAACCTAAAAAAAATTACTTAGGCATCACTACTGCATCTATTGCGTGAATTACTCCATTTGAAGCTGCAACATCTGCCATAATAACTTTAGATGTGTTTCCTTTTTCATCCATTAATACAACATCTCCATCTTCTAAAGACGCTGTTAATGATCCACCTTGTACTGTAGCAACAGTAAATTTTCCGTTGTTTGCTTTAATAGCCTCAACTACTGCTGATGCATTAAATTTTCCTGCTACAACATGATACGTTAAAACTGCTGTTAACATTTTTTTATTCTCAGGCTTCAATAATGTTTCTACTGTGCCTTCTGGCAATTTATTAAAAGCATCATTTGTAGGTGCAAATACTGTAAATGGACCTTTACCACTTAACGTTTCTACTAAATCTGCTGCTTTTACTGCTGCAACAAGGGTTGTAAAGTTTTCATTTCCAACAGCTACTCCAACAATATTATCATTATCTTGTGTTTGCACTGCTATTGGCGAACTGTCTGTTGTGTTAAGCGCCATTTCTTTTGACTGATTTTCTACATTCTTTGGTGCTTCTTTACAAGAATTTAAACCAATTAGCCCTACTACTGTAAAAGCCATTAATACATTTTTAGTTTTCATAGTTTTGTTTTTTTTTGTTTACCCAAAGATAAAACCAGACAATAAATAAAACTATTATTTTTGTTTAAAGTTTAGTTAAATTTGTTAAACAAAATAAATTCGGTCTAAAAAAAACCGAAACTGAATATTCCAATTTCGGTTAAATAACACAATGCTAAATCGCTAAAAACCAAAGCCTAACGAAAACTGCCATACTCTGTTTTTTGGTGATCCATCATCGTAAATATCTCCAAGACCTAAATGGTAGCGCACACCTAAGCTAACATTAGCATCCGATTTAAATCCTAATCCAAAATTTACACCATAATCAAAGCTATTAGGCTCAAACTCTTGTGATGTATCAAATAAATCAAAGTTAGCATCATACGTTTCTTTATGTGAGATAGCATAACCTATTTGTGGTCCAGCCTCTAAGTAAAAGGTACTTACAGGATATAGTTTTAAAGATAATGGCACATTAATATAATTCAGTTTTTGTGTAAACGTCCCACCATTAGTTTCTAGTTCATAACCTTGCTGCGAGTACATCACTTCAATTTGAATAGCTGCAAAATTGCTTAAATAAGATTCGCCATATAATCCTACATGAAAACCGCTTCTTTGACCAGTTTCTTCATTACCATCGTATTGTACTGATGCTAGATTATAACCACCTTTAATTCCTCCATTAGACTTAGACTTTATATCGTCTTGTGCATTTACTAAAAATAAAGCTCCAAAACTTAGTGCTAGTGTTAAACATAGTTTTTTCATAATTAATAATTTAAGTAAGTGTTAAGTTGTTTAAAAATTATTTTCCTCCATTAGCCTGAAGGTCAGCAATACATTGCGCATCCAATTGTGGTATGGATCCTCCGGAAATCATAGACACTGCTCCATTACCATTTTCTGCTTTCCAATACATTAAGCAAGACTCAATATTACAATGCTTTGGATGCTCTAAATCTTCATGATTAGTTTGCAAAGGCATACCTAAGTTGGTTAATCCTAAAATGTGTCCAAACTCATGCGTAATGACCGTAGATTCTAATATAGGTGTTGTATTTGTTATTGTGCCAGAAGTTAATTGTTGAATTGTCTCTTGATAAATTACAAACGATGTATTTCTATAAGCAGTACCCAAAACAACTCCTGAATCTGTATTGTTAGCAGAAGCACCATCCGCAAAAAAAGCCCAAACTGCTATTTGATTACTATTATTAAACAATAATCTATTAGCATCTTCTATAGCTATTATCTCTTGATTTGTATATGGCGTTAAACCAGGAGGCGAGATTGCTCGTTTTTGTACCGTAATTCCATTAGGCTTATAGGTTCTGTTTTCCAAAAAAGAAACAAAATTAGATATTGCTGTTTGAGAAGGCTCAAATCCTTCGACATACACTACCTCAACAACAAGACTAGAAAACGTAGTATCAGATAATAAATCATTAGCAGATGCACCAACATTTAACTTATTTGCTTGTGTATTGTTTAATGCATCATTTTGCGAATCGTCGCTACTACATGACATTAATACCAACAATATTATTACGCTTAAATACTTCATCTTTTTAATCTTTTTAATAATTAAACAAAACAGCTATCGTATTAAAATAGCTGTTTTGCAAAAGGCATACAAAACTGCGCTGTACTAACTTATATTTGTGTTAATACTAATGTTAATGCTGCATTGGTCGTACTTTGTAATGATATGGTCGTGTTATTAAAGCTTGTCACAGCCCAATTTTGATTTAATACATTAAATGTAACATTCCCTGTAAAGGTTAAATCTAAAAACACTTCTGTTTGAGAAGCTACCTGATAAGTCCCTTGTACATCTTGTACAGTTACATTAACCGTATTGACTGCTACTACAGATAAGTCGTTTGCAAAATCTATAGTAAACTCAGCATAATCTGACGCAGTATCAACACCTGCGTTAATAACCGACTCTATCTGAAACAATCCATCCACCAAAATAGTCTCTAAAGCATCAGCATCTTCAGCTGCTTGCTCCTCAACGCCTTGCTCATTTAAACAATCAGAAATTGCTGCTTGTAATTCTGCGTCGCTATTGAATATTATTGCCTGATTACCACTAGCATCGACAGTAGCTGTAATTGGATAATTTATAGCAAATAATTGATCATCACTAAAGTCACTTATATACGCATATAACTGCTGTTCGGTTTCTAATACAACGCTCCCAGTTTGTTCTAAACTTAAACTATACGTTAATAAGGTTATTGGAAAATCAATATCTAAACAAGTAATTGCGTCATCTCCTGCTGCTGTTACTGTTTGACATGCATCAATAAAACCATCATATGTTGATTGATTTTCAACAACAACTTGGGTATAATTACTTAGGGTAATTGTTATTGGAAACTGAAGCTCCACAGTATCTTCATCTGTATTAAATTGCGCTAAAACATCAATCACTTGTTGATAATCAGCTTGACTAATAATAGTAACCTGCGTTCCGTTTACGGTTGCAGTTACTGGCAAAAGTATTGATGAACACGACGTCCCATCTAAAAAATCATCAAAAGATCCATCGTACATTGAGGTACGCTCTAAATTACTAGCGGTTTGAGAATTTGAAGTATTAGTGTTTGGATTGTTCCCACTTTCATCATCAATTTCATCTTGACAAGATGTTAGTGTCATTAATGAAGTTAAAAATAAGGCTGTAATAAATTTTAAGTTTTTCATAATTTTAAATGTTTGTAAAGTTAATTTTTCTTTTGTTAATGAAATTATTTTCTTTTTGAAAGCTATTTTTTCGCCATTCTATGGGTAAGACAACTGGATTTTATTTTACCCTACTTTAAAATTTCAAATAAGTGATTAATTATATAAATTAAAGCGGTAAAGCTTGTTAACAAGATGATTATTAAAATTGTTTCAATGATGGTTATTAGTTTTTCGGTGTCCATGTTTACTATTTTAGATTGTTCTGCCAATAAGACAACACAAAATATTTTTACCCTACTTTTACGCAAACATTATATTTAGCCTAACCTATTTAAAAGCTAAAATTGGTTTATGATTGAGAATACAAACAACCTTTGTGAGGAAAAAAACTTTAGTGATTTTTATGTCAAGCACTTACAATCTGCAAGTAATTTTGCATTTTATAAATGTGGTGATTCTGCAAAAAGCCTAGATTTGGTACAAGATGCATTTTCAAAAATTTGGGAAAATTGTGCTAAAATAAATTTTGACAAGGCTAAGACGTATTTATTTACATCCATTAACAATATGTTTTTAAACACCATAAAACATAATAAAGTGGTTATGGATTATGCTAAAGCTGCACCTTATTTAGATACAGACAATCAAAGTCCAGAATATTTATTAGAAGAAGAAGAATTTAAAACAAAACTGCAAAATGCAATTGCATTATTAACAGATGGACAGCGTGAAGTTTTTTTATTAAATAGAATTGAAGGCAAAAAGTATCGCGAGATTGCTACTTTATTAGACATTTCACAAAAAGCAGTCGAAAAACGCATGTCAATTGCTTTAAAAACTTTGAAGCAACATATACAGAATATTTAATCAAGTAGGGTAAACAAGACATTAGTTGTCTTAATATTGAAGGACGTTTACAATGAAAAAAGAAAAAAACATATTACAATGGTTTAATAACGAGTTATCTAATGAAGAATTAGATGATTTAAAAAAATCTGAAGACTTTAAAACTTTAGAAAAAATAAAGCATTACAGCTCACAACTTGAAGCACCTAAAGTTGATGCCCAACAAGCGTTGCAACAATTTAAACAAAGACAATTAACAAAAACAAAACCTAAGGTTATTACTTTAAACTTTAAATCATTTTTAAAGATAGCAGCACTATTAATTGTTATGCTTGGAGGTTCTTATTTTGTGTTTTTTAATAATACAGAATCGTTTAGCACACAAATAGCGCAAAACAAAACGGTTACATTACCTGACAACTCTGAAGTGATTCTAAATGCAAAATCTAAACTGTCCTACAACAAAAAAACTTGGGACAAGCAACGTAACTTAAAATTAGATGGTGAAGCCTTTTTTAAAGTAGAAAAAGGTCAAAAATTTACAGTTAACACTACTGCTGGACTAGTGCAAGTTTTAGGTACACAATTTAACGTTAAAGAACGTGACAATTATTTTGAAGTGCTTTGCTACGAAGGCTTAGTAAGTGTTACACATAATAACAAAACCGTAAAACTACCTAAAGGCAATGGCTTTAAGGTTACTAACGGAAGCATTGAACTTACAACAAACCACACGACCACAAAACCCGATTGGATGCAAGCAGAAAGCAGCTTTACAAACATAGCATTACAAGAGGTAATTGCAGAGCTAGAACGTCAATATAACGTCACCATAAAAGCAACAGCTGTAGACACAACCCAACTGTTTTCTGGTACTTTTACACACAATAATTTAAACACTGCTTTACAATCCATAACCATACCTTTAAAAATTAGTTTTAAAATTGAAGGACAAACCGTTACATTTTATAATTATGGAGGTTAGACATTGGCTTGTTGGTTTTTATCTATTAATAGTTTCTAGTGGTTTTGGTCAAAACCAACAGATCCCATTGGCTGACTATTTAACAACAATCGAAACCACTTTTAATGTCAAGTTTAGTTATGCTGTAAAGGACGTGGCTAACATTAATATTACACGACCTAGTAATACTTTAGACCTAAACAGTACATTAGACTATCTAAATGCTAATACGCTTTTAAATTTTAAAACAATAGACAACCGTTACATTACCGTTTCAGTGTTAGAAAAAACTATTTCTATTTGCGGTACTGTGCTTTCTGCAGAAACAAACCAAGGTCTTTTAGGTGCTTCAATTGCTGTAAACAACACTTACTTAGGCACGACTAGTGATTATAATGGTCAATTTAGTTTAAAAGACATTCCGCTTCAAGCGACAATAACCATTTCATATCTAGGATTTAAAGATTACATTGTTACTGCTACATCCTTTTTTGATAGCAAACAAAGCTGCAAACCTATTACGCTATTAGTTGACAACCAAATGTTAAGCGAGGTTTTAATTACCAAATATTTAACCACAGGATTACAAAAATTAATAGACGGAAACATCTTGTTAAATACAGAACAGTTTGGAATTTTACCAGGCTTGATAGCACCTGATGTTTTACAATCGATTCAAGTACTTCCTGGCGTAGAAAGCGTTAACGAGAGTGTTGCTAATATAAATGTTAGAGGCGGAACCAATGACCAAAACTTAATACTTTGGGATGGCATTAAAATGTACCATTCTGGACATTTTTTTGGATTAATATCTGCCTATAATCCTTATTTAACCAACAAAGTTATGGTTACCAAAAACGGAACAAGTAGCCAATATAGTGATGGTGTATCTAGTACCATTAATATGTTTACTAAGGATAAAATTACAAACACTTTCTCTGGAGGAGCTGGTGTTAATTTAATTAGTGCAGATGCTTTTTTAGAAATTCCGATATCCAAAAAATTAGCACTACATATCTCAGGACGACGCTCCATTACAGATGCATTTAGCACGCCAACATATGATAATTATTTTGAAAGAAGTTTTCAGGATAGCGACATTAACATCAATCCAAATGTAGACAATAGCACAACACAATCCGATTTTGTGTTTTATGATTATACTGCAAAAATCCTTTTTGATTTAAACGACAAACACCAATTTAGAGCCAATATTATTGGTATAAATAATAATTTAGATTATACCGAAAGCACTACAGATAGCAACACTACGACCTCTACAAAAAGCAGTAATTTAAGGCAAGATAATTTAGGTTATGGCGCAAACTGGAATGCACAATGGAACCATGCTTTTAGCACTAACGTGTCAGGTAGCTACTCGCAATACAACGTAGACGCTTCGGATTTGCGTGTGCAAACCAATCAGCGTTTAACACAAGCTAATGAGGTCTCAGAAACCAACTTACAACTAAAAACGCAATACCAAATCAATCCTAATCTATCTTTTATTAATGGCTATCAGTTTAACGAAATTGGTATTTTAAACCAAACTACAGTCACTGTTCCATCCTACTCCAAAACTAAAAAAGACGTCTTGCTAAACCATGCTTTTTTTACAGAGGTACAATATCATAAAAACAACACGTACGTAAGACTAGGTGCACGTGCCAATTACTTCCAAAAGTTTAACCAATTACTAATAGAACCTAGATTAAATGTGCGTCAAAAATTATCTAACCAATTTGCTATAAAATTGGAAGGCGAATTTAAAAATCAAACTGCCACGCAAATTGTAGATTTTCAGGATGATTTTTTAGGTGTAGAAAACAGACGTTGGATACTTGCAGACAACCAAAGCATACCAATTTCAAAAAGCAAACAAGCCTCTTTTGGTATAGACTTTAAACAACATAATTTTAATTTAGATGTGACTAGTTTTTACAAAGTTGTGCATGGTATTACTGCCAGAAATCAAGGATTTTACAATAATTTTCAATATTTAAACGCAATTGGAGATTACACGTCTAAAGGTGTCGAGTTTTTAGCTAACAAAACAGCAGACCGTTTTAGCACATGGCTAAGTTACACGTACAGTATTAACGACTATCAATTTGACAGTTTTACACCATCTGTATTTCCAAATAATGTGGATATAAGACACTCGGTGTCATTAGGGTTTAATTATACCGTTTTACAAAATTTACAACTCTCAGTAGGTAGTGTTTGGCATTCTGGTCAGCCATATACCAATCCACTTGCCAGTAACCCAACCGTCCAAATCAATAATAATTATTACGTTAATTACGACCAACCAAACAGTCAAAATGTGGATCCATTTTTTAGATTGGATGCGTCTATTAATTATGACATTAATTTTACAAAGGACTCAAAACTTAGTTTTAGAGCAGGTATAAAAAATGTAACCAACCACTATAATACCATTAATCGTTATTTTGAAGTCGATCCAGAAGACAACAATAAAACCATCCAAATCGATAATAAATCCCTAGGTTTAACACCAAACGCTAGTTTGCGTTACAGCTTTTAATAGCTTATCTTTCTTAACATTAAAGGTTTTTAAAAGCCCCTTTTAAATGCACAATTGATAAGCAACGCCATTTTAAGATGAAACAAACTATCCTAATACTTTTTCTATTTTTAGCAATAACCGCTTGCAAGAACAACACCAACCAACCACAGTCACCAACCGAAACGCCTTCCGACTACCAAGACATTATAACAACCCATTACCAATTATATAAACCTACCCAAAAAGCAAAAGCAGTACTAATCCTTTTTGGTGGTTTTCCGGAACAAGCACAGGACATTAAAAAAGAATTTAAAATTCTGGAACTCGCTAAAAAAAACAACATTGCTGTCCTGCTATCTAACTACAATCAAAAACTATGGTTAGACACACAAGATAAACAACAATTAGCTACCTTATTACAAAACGCTATTACTGATAACCAATTACCAACAGATGCTATTTATATTGGTGGTTTTTCCAGTGGAGGCGTTGTAAGTCTGCTGCTAAGCAATTTTATAACAGCCTCAAAACAGTATAACATTAATCCAAAAGGTGTCTTTATTGTGGACTCACCTATTGACCTAGAAGCCTTATACAAAGCGTCTCAAAAAAATCTAGCACGTCAATTTTCTGAGGTATCTGTAGAAGAAAGCACATGGATACAAAACACATTAACTGAAGCTTTTGGACCACCAGAAACAAATCTAGATCACTACCAAAACAATAGCGTGTACACCTACAGTAGTAACTACACAAAAAATGTACAACATTTAAAGGATACAAAAATACGATTGTACACAGAGCCTGACACACTATGGTGGAAAACCAACCGAAAGGCAGATTATGACCAAATGAATGCGTATTACATTAAAAAGTTAGCCGAACAACTACAAGCACAACAGTTTAAAAACGTGCAATACATACCAACCCAAAATAAAGGTTACCGCTCCAATGGAGACAGACATCCACATAGTTGGTCCATCATAGATGTGGAAGATTTGGTAACATGGATTTTAAACGACTAAATTTACGTAGTTGTACGTATAGATTTTCTTGTATATTTCAATTAACTTCGTTTGCCTTTAATGAAAAATATTTGCATTTTTTTTGATGGCGAAACATTGTGCTTAATGACCAGAAAAACATGAACATCAAAGAATATTTAAATCAACTAAATGAAAAATCACAAGAAATTTATAATGAAACAATTACTGATTTTGATGATTTAGGTAAAACTCATCATTTAGCATCATTTATTGCTGAGTTTTCTGAAAACATATTTGATGAAAACGAAAAAAAAATGATTTTAACTGTTGCCATACAAATGGAATCAGCAACTTTAAATATGATTTACGGTATGTACAGACAAGCATACTCTACTTTAAGATTAGCTTTTGAGTTAGGTCTTGGTGCAATTCATTTTTCTGTTCATAAACTTGAGCATAACGAATGGATAAAAGGTCAAAATGATATTAAATGGTCAAAATTAATAGATGAAGATAATGGAGTTATTTCGGAAAGATTTAGTAATGCTTTTTTTCCTGAATTAAAAGATTTAATGAAAGACTACAATAAGAAATCAAAAGATGTCTATCGTAAACTGTCTGAGTTCGTGCATGGCAATAATGGAACTTGGACAAAAAGTGGTCTTACTATACAATATAATGAAGAATTGAAAAAAGATTATTATAACTCATATAAAATAGTATCAGAAATTTTAATTTTTGTGATGTGTTGCCGATATTTAAAAACATTTAATCAAAAGCAGAAAGAAGCAATTTCTGTGTTTATGCTTGAAGAAATGCAACATATATCATCTATTAGAGAATTTTTAGGTGGAGTAAAAGATATATAAAATATGAGTGAATTTAAATTAAGAACAGAAAGTCTTAAAGATGATGATATTATTTCATTAGCTGTAAAAAATGATAATGATAAAAAAATTATCAAATCACTTACATCATCCGAACCATGTCTTCTAGAAGGGTCAAGAGGAACAGGGAAATCTTTTCTAATGAAAATATCCCAAATTAATTTAGAAAAGAAATCATCTACTTTATCAATTTTCATTTCTTTCAACATCAGTTCTTTAATTAATACTGGCGACCATTTACAATTTTATCATTGGATGTTAGCTAAAACTTTAAGAGCATTATTAAATAAATTAAGAAAAAAAGGACTGTCAATCTCTAACTACTCAAAAACTTTATTAAGTAATGACACATCTGAAAGCGAAGAAACAATTGAAAATAATTTAAAATCAATTGTTAAACTTTTTGAAAATTCATACAATAAAAAGACAACAGATGTTGATATAGATACACTTCCTGATATTGAAGATGTAAAAGAGGCAATTAAAGAAATCTGTAAGGAAAATAATTTAGATAGGATATACTTTTTCTTTGATGAAGCAGCTCATGTATTCAGACCTGAGCAGCAAAGACAATTTTTTAATTTATTTAAAGATTTACGGTCACCATACATAACTTGCAACGCAGCAATTTATCCAGGCGTTACTCACTTTGGAGATTCATTCGAACCAATTCACGATTGCATTTACGAGGTTTTAGACAGAAATATTGCTGACAATGACTATTTAGAGTATTTCAAAAAAATGGTTTTTAAACAAGCTGACGCTAGTTTAAAAAAGAGTATAAAAGACCAAGGACAATTATTTAATACTTTAGCATTATCCTGTGGTGGTAATCCAAGAATTTTATTAAAAACCATTCAAGAAATGGAAAAATTTAATACCTCTGAAGCAAACAAAGTTATTAAAGATTTTTATCGTGTAAAAATATGGTCAGAACATACGGAATTAGGAGAAAAATATAAAGGGCATCAGTTCCTTATTGATTGGGGAAGGGATTTTTTAGAAAAAACAGTTATCCCAACCGTTATAACAAATGAAAAATCTAGTATCTATTTTTGGATTAACAAAGATATTCCGGAAACAATTAAAGAATCTTTAAGACTTTTAACTTATACAGGTATAATTAAAAAATTAGATACTAGCACACGCTCACATGGAGATTTAGGTATAAGGTATGAAATTAAATATGGTTGCATAATTGCTCTAGACTCTAATCCTAATCAATACTCAACAGAACTATTCAAGATACGCTCGATAAGACAATTTACAGCTTTTGGTAAAAATCATAGTGATTATGAAAAAATCGAAAATTTATCAGCATCAATTCTAGAAGATGAACAATATCGAGAATCACTTGAGAGTATGCTAAATAAATCCATAAACGTACTTTCATTGACAAATTGGCAAAAAGAAAGATTAATAGCTTCTGGTTTTATTACAATAAGAGATTTATATGGTTTAAAAGAAAAAGATTTAATTGAAAAAATATATCAAGTAGGTCCATTTCGAGCAAGAGTAATGATGAATGCAGCAAATTCTGAATTACTGGAATACATTTCAGGATAAAGCATTAAGCATAACACCACATCTAATTTATTGCTAGTGCAAGCCTACTTGCGAAAATCCTCGCGGATTTTCTATTCGGCTAGTATTTGTTAAATTAGTTGATT
>JGI24724J26744_10001878_pt1 | contig 14153 bp, 11 predicted proteins | sample Cruoilmetagenom7_FD_26744 | JGI IMG/M metagenome (IMG submission 26744)
CGTGAGCCCAGCATTCGCGCAGCGATCAATGACGAGATTGTCGACGACATGCAAATCGTCTCACCGGGTGATGATGTTTCCTTTTTCAGCCCGCTATCAGGCGGCTAGAGCGGTATGCGAGGCACCCGATGACCGCAACGTCCACTCTGGCCAAGGCGCAAATTGCTGCCGATGAGACGATTGCCAACTTTCGCGCAAGGTCGGATGGGTGCGGCGCAGTGGTGACGTTTCACGGTGTCGCACGACCGACGACAAAAGCGGACGAAAAGCTGGACCGGCTTGTGCTGGAATGGCACCCGACAATGACCGAAAAGTCGATCCAGTCGATTGCCGAAGATGGGCTGTCACGATTTGATGTCGATCATGTCCACGTCACACATCGCTGCGGNCCCATTGCACCGGGTGAGACGATNGTGCTGGTCGCGGTGGCCAGCCAGCATCGGCGCGCCGGGTTTCATGCGGCAGACTATCTCATGGATCGACTNAAAACCGACGCTATGTTCTGGAAGCGCGAAGAAGGCGCTTTTGGGCGGCGCTGGATTGAGCCGACCGAGCGCGACCGCGAAGACCGGACAAGATGGAGCGATTGATTGGCCAAGATTGACGAAACCCTTCCCTTCCATCCGCTCAATATTGCGGTCCTGACGATTTCTGACACGCGCGACGCGTCGAATGATACGTCCGGTGGCTTGCTGGCCGAACGGGCAGTGTCGGCCGGGCATAACCTGATCGACCACGTGATCGTTAAAGACAATGTAGAGCAGATCCGCAGCAAAGTGACCGCTTGGGTCGATAGCCCGGATGTCGACATTGTCGTGACAACCGGCGGCACGGGCTTTTCCGCAAAAGACCTGACACCGGAGGCGATCAAACCGTTATTCCGGCGGGAAATGGATGGGTTTTCCACCGTGTTCCATCATGTCAGCCTCGGCACGGTTGGCATCTCAACCTTGCAATCGCGAGCCTTTGCTGGACAGGCCGGAAATACGTTTATTTTTTGCGTTCCCGGTTCAACCGGCGCGTGCCGCGATGCCTGGGACAATATTTTCGCGCTCGAATTCGATAGCCGGTATCGCCCCTGCTCGATCGCCGGAAGCATTGAGCGCCTGATGACGCCGCACACATGAGTGATTTGACGCATCTCGACGGTGAAGGCCGGGTCAACATGGTCGATGTCGGCGACAAACCGGTCACAAGCCGCCGTGCCACCGCGCGCGGACAAGTGCGCTGCAAACGCGAAACGCTAGATCTGGTTTTGGCCGGGAAAACCCCAAAAGGCTCGGTCATAACGACGGCTGAACTTGCCGGTATCATGGCGGCCAAGAAAACCGCAGACCTGATCCCGCTTTGCCACCCTTTGCCGCTCAGCAAAGTCGCCGTCGCAATTACGCCAGATCGTGACCTTCCCGGATTTCAGGTTGAAGCCGAAGCCCGCACGTCCGGCCAGACCGGGATCGAGATGGAGGCGCTCACCGCCGTCAGTGTCGCCTGTCTGACTTTGTACGACATGACCAAGGCCGTCGACCGCAGCATGGTGATCGAGAATATCCGGCTGCAATCAAAAAGCGGCGGTAAATCAGGTGACTGGTCGGCAGAAGAAGACGTCAAATGATCGGATTTGATGAGGCGCTGGGTCTGGTTTGTGAGGTTGCACGGCCGCTGGGCGTTGAACAGGTCGCGCTGACCGCCGCGGCTGGCCGTGTTCTGGGCGCCGATTTGAAGGCGCGTTTGAACGCCCCCGCCCACGACGTTTCAGCGATGGATGGCTATGGCGTACACGACGATGATGTCAGCAAGACGCCCGCCAAGCTGCCGGTTACGATAGAGAGCTTTGCCGGGTCAGCGCCGGATCAGACGCTGCCGCGTGGTGAATGCGCGCGGATATTTACCGGTGCCCCGGTCCCTGNAGGCGTCGACCGGGTGATCATTCAGGAGAATGTTCGNCGCGACGACGATGTCGCCATTTTTAACCAAGCACCCGGGCCGGGGAACAATATCCGCAAGCTCGGCTCTGACTTTAAAGCGGGCGACACTTTACTCGCCAAGGGAACGCACCTGTCGTGGAAAGCGATGACGACAGCAGCGGCAGCCGACCATCGCGACCTGACGGTTTATCGCAAACCCAACGCGGTTGTTCTGGCGACCGGTGATGAATTGAAACCGCCAGGTAGCGCGTACAAAACGCCGGGCGCGATACCGGAAAGCGTGTCCTTGGGTGTTTCAGCCTTTCTGGCGGGCAATGGCGTCAATGTGCTGCGCTCTGAGCGCCTCGCCGATCAGCTTGACACGCTTGAGCAGGCCGCCGCGCGCGCCGTCAGTGATGCCGATCTGATTGTCGTGACGGGCGGCGCATCGGTTGGCGAAAAGGACTATGCGAAAACGATGTTTGAGCCACACGGCCTTGAGCTGGTTTTCTCAAAAGTCGCGATCAAACCCGGCAAACCTATATGGATGGCGCGGGCCGGAACGTCGCTGATTGTCGGGCTGCCCGGCAATCCGACCTCAGCCTTGGTGACGGCGCGGCTGTTCCTGAAACCGCTCATCTACGGTTTGACCGGACTGTCGCCGCACGCGGCCACCGCGTTTAGATCTGTCATCTGCCGCGATCCGTTGCCAGAGATCGGCGGCCGGGAGACGTTTTCGCGGGCCTATATTCAAGATGGCGAAGCGGCCTTGTTNTCCAGCCAGGACTCNAGCAGCCANGCGACACTNGCCAAGGCTANCCTNCTCATTCGCCGAAAGGCCAATGCTGCGGCTTTACCNGCAGGTCAGCTTGTTGACGTGCTCGACTTTTAAGAGCCTGCCCTAGCCCTATTCCGCAGGTGCCGGGGCCATGCCTTGATCGGCGATACCGTGAGCGGTGCGCGTGCCCGGCACACGAATATCNTCAACCATGTCCTGCACATCCTGTGGCGGTTCCGGTGTCAGCAAGGCNACAAGGACCCCGATAGCCAACGAGGCCCACATGAAGACAAATCCAATGCCTTCCGGCGACACACCAAACAGCCAGTTGGCCGGGTCGGTATCGACAAATTTGAAATAGTAGATGTACGCAAATGTCGAAATCAGACCGAACAGCATGGAGGCAATCGCNCCCTCNTTATTCATTCGTTTCCAGAAGATGCCGAGGAAAATAATCGGGAAGAGAGACGCGGCCGCAAGCCCAAACGCNAAGGCAACCACCTGCGCCACAAAGCCAAGNTGCGACGCAAACACGCCGAGCANACCAGCCGCGATGACGGCCCCCGCCGCCGCGCCGCGCGCGACCCGCAATTCGGTCTTATCGTCCATATCCTTGAAGAAAGTCCGCCTGCACAGATCGTGACTAACAGCCGAAGAAATCACCATTAGCAGCCCCGCCGCAGTCGACAGCGCAGCGGCCAAGCCTCCCGCGACCACAAGGCCGATCACCCATTTGGGCAAGTTGGCAATCTGTGGATTGGCGAGCACAAATACATCCTGATTTGGATTGACCTCGTTGGCGACCCCATCGGGTGCCTCGGGCCCGCGATATTGCATCACGCCATCGCCATTTATGTCTTCGAACTTGAGCAGCCCAGTTCTTTCCCAAGCCTTGTACCATTCAGGCACGGGCTTTCCGCCATCGGCTTCGATCGCAGCGGCGCGTTCGGCATAGTCTTCACCATCCTGGATATAAGTCGCTTCATTAACGGTATCGATGAAGTTAAGCCGCGCGAATGATGCGACCGCCGGAGCAGTCGTGTACAGCAAGGCGATAAAGACCAGCGCCCAGCCAGCCGATACGCGGGCCGCCTTCGCACTTTTCACCGTGAAGAAGCGAATGATGACATGCGGCAGGCCCGCCGTACCNAACATCAGCGCGCCNGTAATCGCAAAGACATCAAACATCGACTTGTCGGTCTGTGTGTATTCTTTGAAGCCAAGGTCAGTGACGACCGTATTCAGCTTGTCCAACATCGCGACATCGGTGCCAGCAGCATTGCCGATGAAGCCCAGTTGCGGGATCGGATTGTCGGTGATGATGATCGACATGAAGATAGCCGGAACCGTGTAAGCGAAGATCAACACGCAATATTGTGCGACCTGCGTATAGGTNACCCCCTTCATTCCGCCGAGCACAGCGTAAAAGAACACAATCACCATGCCGATGCCGATACCAAGCTCAAACGGCACACCGAGAAAGCCGGAAAACGCCACGCCAACGCCCTTCATCTGCCCGGCAATATAGGTGAATGAAACGAAGAGGGCGCAAATGACCGCGATCAGGCGCGCCGATGTCGAATAATACCGGTCGCCGACAAAGTCCGGGACGGTAAATTTGCCAAACTCCCGCAAGAATGGCGCAAGCAGAACCGCCAGCAAGACATAGCCGCCGGTCCACCCCATCAGGTAAACAGAGCCGCCATAGCCCATGAAGGCGATCAAGCCCGCCATGGAAAGGAATGAAGCGGCAGACATCCAGTCCGCCGCCGTCGCCATACCATTCACCATGGGGTGAACATCGTGGCCCGCCACATAGAAATCATCGGTTGAGCCCGCCCGCGCCCAGACGGCNATCCCGATATAGAGCGCNAACGTGGTGGCGACAAAAAATAGGGTCCAGTCCATGCCCTACTCCCCGACGCCATACTTGCGCTCAAGGCGCGCCATCGCCCAGCAATAATAGAAGATCAGCGCGACAAAAACATAGATTGAACCTTGCTGCGCGAACCAGAATCCAAGTGGCGCACCGCCAATCGAAACCTGATCGAGAAAGTCGCGAAACAGAATGCCCGCGCCATAGGACACCGCAAACCAAATCACCAACAGTCCAGCCGTCAGGCGCAACGTCGCAGGCCAATACCCTTTTCGGTCGACCTGTTTAGGTTCATCCGCCATCGAAACGCTCTCCCCTGATTCTCAAATCAGCTCTGTATTCGGCAGGGTGCATGATCGCCACATAGTTTCAAGTGTTCACCCACGATCCGGCCCTAAGCTTGACGACCCGAAAAAAGAACATAGAGTGAACATATGTCCAACTGTAAGATCATACACCCCGATGTTTTTCATCTGACCCAGCCCAAGACCGGTGGTGACACCTCCTTTCCGCTTGGATTAGGCCAGCAAGGCGTTCACGAGGTTTGCGAGGCGTCCTTTGGCGATATGGCTAGCCTGACAGGGTTTTGCCTTGCGGTTGCAAAACCACGGCCCGGCCCGATCGCATGGATATCCCAGCGCGCACTGAGTTTCGATCATGGCCATGCCTCGCTGATTGGAAGCCAACGGTTTCGCCACGCCCCGGTCGAAGCTCTCATCGTCAGAACGAATAAGTGGATGGAAACGCTATGGGCGGTTGAGGAGGCCATACGCTCATCCGCCGTTAGCCTGGTGATCGCAGAAGTGAAACGGCTGGACTTCACCGCGGTGCGCCGTCTGACGCTGACCTCGCATAGGCATGGCATTCCGGTGCTTCTTTTGCTGCCCTACACGCATGAAGGGGCAAGTACGGCGGCCGCGCGGTGGCGTATAGGGTCGCGCCCATCTGCGCCCAATGCCCTCGACCCGGCCGCCCCCGGACACACCCGCTGGCGCGCGACGCTGGAGCGCTCACGCACAACCCCAACAATGGCAGGCAAGGTCTTCGATTTTGAGTTAAACGATGAAACGCTATCTCTCTCTCTGGTTTCCGAACTGGCCCCTCACACGCCTATACAGGACCAGCCACGGGCAAGCCCTTCCGGCCTCGCCCTCCAGCGCCGCGCCTGAACCGGGCCAGCCCTTCGTGCTGGTTGAAGCGGGCCAACATGGGCTGCGCGTTGTTTCAACCAATAAGCATGCCCGCCAACAAGGAGTTACAGAGGGGTTGAGGTTCACCGACGCAAAGGCGCGATGCCCTGATCTGACCTCGCAAGACATTGACCGAACCGCCGATATTCAGGTTCTGGAAAAGCTTGGCCACTGGATGATGCGCGTCGCCCCGCTCGTCGCCATTGATGGCGGTGACGGCTTGATGGTGGAAACAACCGGATGCGCGCATATTTACGGTGACGAAGCGGCCATGCTCGAAAAGATCAAAGTGCTTTTACGCCGCAATCATTTGCCCAATCGGCTTGGCTTGGCCGGAACCCCCGGGGCTGCCTATGCCCTGGCCCGCACAGGGGACAAAACGATCCTGCCAAATGGCGAGGAAAAGGCGGGATTGGCCGACTTGCCGATTGCCAGAATGCGCCTTTCAGAAGCCGCTGAGATACTTTTGCGCAGATTTGGCCTGACCCGAATTGGGCAGCTCTATGATATTGATCGGAAGGCTCTGGCGCGGCGCTTTCAGTCCCGCTCGGTGGCCGATGCCGCGCTCATTCGCCTCGACCAGATGCTCGGAACTCGCCACGAGCCTCTGTCGCCTTTACGCCCGCCCCCGGCACATGCCTGCCGGGTGAATTGCCCGGATCCGATCCTGACAGGTGAGGCGATTGAAATAGGGCTTACGACATTAACAGCCCGTCTTTGCGACGAACTTGGCCAGCTTGGTCAGGGCGCGCGCGGATTTACATTGCTGGCTTTCAGGGCCGATGGGACGATCAGCGACACGTCGATCACCTTGGCCCGCCCTGGCCGTTCCGCCGAACATGTCACGCACCTGTTTCAGGAGAAGATTGACCGGATTGATCCGGGTTATGGCATTGACTGTCTCGTCCTGGAGGCCCACCGGGTCGGGCCAATGTCGGTCAGTGCTGTCGCACTTTCGGGCGATCTGGCCGCCAGTGACACGGACGTGGCCGCTGTGGCAGCCCTCGCAGACCGGATCGCCGCGAAACTGGGAAACGGATCCGTGCTCGCGACGCGCTTTCTGGAAAGCCATATGCCAGAGCAGGCAGAAAGCCTGGACCCGTTCGAGGGCGATCTCGCCTCCAGAGCCGCATATCAACATGTGATCGGGCCACGGCCGATCCGCATCCTAACCATCCCGGAACGTGTGGATGTTTTGGCTGAGGTGCCCGATGGCCCGCCGCAACGCTTCATCTGGCGAAAACGCTCGCGGCATGTCGCCCGCGCGGACGGCCCCGAACGGATCAGCCCGGAATGGTGGCGATATATTGCGCCCCTGCCGCCCGCCGCCGCACCCAAAACCGCAGATCAAAAATGGCTCGCCCCAAAACTGGACCCTCGCGCCGATGCGGCCCTCATCGCGGCGGTCCGGTCAGAGCTTGAGGCCGCCCCGCAAGGCGCGCCGGTAAAGAACCTGCCACGGGCGCGCGATTATTACCGCGTGGAGGATACGGAGGGTCGGCGCTACTGGATTTTTCGCAAAGGCCTCTATGGCGACAATCGTGGTGGTCATCCAGACTGGTATGTTCACGGGCTTTTCGCATGAGGGACTATGCCGAACTTGCCGTGACGAGTAATTTTTCGTTCCTGCGCGGCGCCAGCCACGCCGAAGAACTTGTCCACCAATCAGCGGTGCTGGGCCTGAAGGCCATTGGCATCGCCGATCACAATACGCTGGCCGGTGTCGTTCGCGCCCATATCGCAGCAAAAGCAGCCAATGTGCGCCTACTTGTCGGGGCCCGGCTTGTCCCGACGGATGGACCTGAATTGATCTGCTACCCGGTGGACCGCGCCGCCTATGGCCGCCTGAGCAGCCTGCTGTCCAAGGGCAAGCTGCGCGCGAAAAAGGGCGATTGTGACATCTCGCTCGCGGATATTGTCGACCATAGTGAGGGGCAAATATTCATCGCCCTGCCCCCAAACAAACTTGATCAGGGCTTTAAAGCGACCCTGACCGATCTCGCCAAACACTGGCCAGACCGTTTCTATCTGGCGGCAAGTTACGCCTATGCCGGACAGAACCGGGAGCGGATCGCCCGCCTCGCCAAGCTAGGGGCCGAAACGAGTGTCCCGCTGATTGCGATCAATGACGTCCTGTATCACGTGCCTGAGCGCCGGCCCCTGCAAGACATTGTCACCTGCATTCGTGATCACTGCACCATCGACAATGCCGGTTATCGGCTGGAAGCGAATGCCGAACGACACCTGAAATCACCTGCAGAAATGGCCCGATTATTCAAAGGGTTCGAGCCAGCATTGGAGGCCACGCTGGCGATCACAGAGCGCTGCACATTCTCTCTGGATGAGCTTGCTTATGAATATCCAGACGAACCTATCCCCCCCGGGAAGACGGCGCAACAATACCTGACCGAGCTGGCCTGGGCCGGGGCGGATTGGCGCTATCCGGGCCGCATACCAGAGAAGGTCACCGCCGCCATAAAAAAGGAGCTCACCCTGATCGATGAGCTTAACTATGCCCCCTATTTCCTGACCGTATACGACATTGTTGCCTGGGCACGTGAGAAGGAGATTCTTTGCCAGGGCCGCGGGTCCGCCGCAAATTCCGCCATATGCTATTGTTTGGGCATTACCAGCGTCGACCCGACCATTATCAGCCTGCTATTTGAACGGTTCCTCTCAAAGGAAAGAAAAGAGCCACCAGACATTGATGTGGATTTCGAACATGAGCGCCGTGAGGAGGTCATCCAATATATCTATGAGCGTTATGGACGTGACCGCGCCGCCCTAACCGCAACCGTCATCTCCTACCGGCCTCGCTCTGCCGTGCGTGAGGTCTGTAAGGCTCTGGGGTTGTCTGAAGACATATCCTCCGCCCTTGCCGGAACGGTTTGGGGCAGTTTCGGCTCGCGGATCAGATCTGAAAACATCCAGCAAATTGGGCTTGATCCTGACAACCCAATGATCCGCCGGGCCATTCAGCTCACCCGGCAACTCATCGGCTTCCCCCGTCACCTGTCACAGCATGTTGGCGGCTTTGTTCTGACCCAAGGCCCATTAACGGAAACCGTGCCGATCGGTAATGCCGCCATGCCCGACCGCACCTTTATCGAATGGGACAAGGACGACCTGTCCGCCCTGAATATTATGAAGGTCGATATTCTCGCGCTGGGCATGCTGACCTGTATCCGAAAAGCGTTCGATATGCTCCGCCTTTACAAGGGGGTAGAACACACTCTCGCCAGCATTCCTGCGAATGATAAGGCGACTTATGACATGCTGTGCGAAGGTGACAGTTTAGGTGTTTTTCAGGTCGAGAGCCGGGCACAAATGAACATGTTGCCAAGGCTGCAACCACGCGCCTTCTATGATCTGGTCATTCAGGTTGCGATTGTCCGCCCCGGGCCCATTCAGGGCGATATGGTTCATCCATACTTGCGCCGCCGCAAAGGCATAGAGCCAGTTCACTATGAACGCCCCTCGCCCCAGTATGGCGCAGAGGATGAGCTGAAACTGATCTTGCAACGCACGCTCGGTGTTCCGCTTTTTCAGGAACAGGCCATGCAGATCGCCATGGATGCCGCCAAGTTCAGCCCGGAAGAAGCCAATGGCCTGCGCCGGGCGATGGCGACGTTTCGCAAGGTGGGCACCATCCACAATTATGAAGAGATGATGGTCGGGCGAATGGTCGACCGGGGGTATGATCCAAAGTTCGCGCATCGCTGCTTCGATCAGATCAAGGGATTTGGGGAATATGGCTTCCCCGAAAGCCATGCTGCGAGCTTTGCCTTGCTGGTCTATGTGTCTTCCTGGCTCAAATGCCATCATCCAGATGTATTCTGTGCCGCGCTTCTGAACAGTCAGCCAATGGGNTTTTATGCCCCGGCGCAAATCGTCCGCGGCGCGCGCGANCATGGCGTCGATGTTCGTGCCGCCGATGTTAANCTGTCTGACTGGGACAATATATTGGAGCCCTCAACCACAGTTCATCACGCGGTCCGCCTCGGCTTGCGCCAAATCGATGGATTGCGCCAGGACGAGATGGAAGCCCTGATGCGCGCGCGCGGCGGCGGGTATGAACAGCCAGAGGCGATCCGCCGCCGATCCGGGATTGCCCGCCGGTCCCTGGAATGTCTCGCCGCGGCAGATGCTTTTCGATCAATGAAACTGGATCGCCGGGAGGCATTATGGTCAACACGAGGGGAAACGCCCGGACAAATGCTCCCCCTGTTTGCCGCCGCCGACATTGCCGAACAAGGAACAGACCCTTTGGTCAAACTGCCGGTCATGCCGCTTTCTGAGCACGTCATTCAGGATTATCAAACGACCCGTCTGTCGCTCAAACAGCACCCGATCAGCTTCCTCAGAGAGCGCTATAGCCGCCTGCACGTCCTGACGACAACAGAGGCCTGCGCACGACCAAATGGTAGCCGCGTTCAGGTGGCTGGCGTCGTTTTGGTGCGCCAGCGCCCCGGCTCGGCAAATGGCGTTTGTTTCATCACCCTGGAAGATGAGGTCGGCATCGCCAATCTGGTGGTCTGGCAGAAGGTTTTTGAGCGCTATCGCTCAATCGTCATGGGGTCTCGTATCCTGCTGGTGAAAGGCCGCGTTCAGACGGCCGACAATGTGACCCACATCGTCGCTGAGCAGTTAATCGACCGCACTGAAGACCTGACACGGCTATCTGAAGATACACAGGCCAATGCCGCGCCCGGGGCCAGGCAAGCCAATCTCCTGAAAAGGCCTGCGCACCGCCACCCCCGCAANGCGCGCGTCATCCCGGCGGGCCGGAACTTTCACTGATCGGCGGGTGACCGCAGCATCTAGCGCAGGACGTTGCCGTAAATATCCAACTCAATCACCTCGCCGCCCGCGAACGTTTCAACCGCTTCAAGCTGTGTCGCGCCATCGCCAACGATCAGATACGTGTTCTTGTCGTCATTCATATACTGCCCGGCGATCCGCTTGTACGCTTCAAGGGGCATCGCCAATAGCTCCTGCTGATCCTCTTCGACATAGCTCAGCGACTTGTTGTACTTGCTGATCGTCCGCAGCGTTCCGAGTTTCGCATTCAGGCTTTCAAAGGCCCGTGTCCCCTCTTTCACGAGCTTCTGCTGGGTCATCGCCACGTCGGCATCAGAAAAGCTCGGGCCATAGTCATTGATCATGTCCCGGATCACCGCAAGCGAAGCGCCGGTTGCATTTGCCCGTACGCTCGTCACGGCCATGAACGGCTGAGCGACCCGGCCAAGCGGAACATAGGAATAGGCACCGTAAGTATAGCCCTTCTCAATCCGTAGCGTTTGGGCAAGATCACCACTAATCCCGCCACCAAGCTTCTCATTCGTGAAGCTCAACTTGTTCGCATCCGCATCGGTCGCCGCCAGCGCGAGTTGCCCGATATAGAGCACGCTCTGTTTGCTTCCCGGCACATCGATGAAGAAAACCTTGCCGGCATTTGTCTGCGCTGGGATGTCAAATGTCGGAATCTCGGTTCCGTCGGCGCTCAAATTGGCCGCAATCGCACCAAAAGCAATTTTTGCCCGATCGCTTGAGATATCACCGGCAATATGCATCCGCGCACCAGCGCCCCGCATGGCGTCAAAATAGTTTTGCAGATCCGACATCTCGATCAATTCAACCGTCTCTGCTGTTCCGTTTTGCGGCCGCCCCTGAGGATGCCCGTCCCCATAGATAAGTTTACTAAAGCTCAAATAGGCAATCGAATTCGGATTGGCTTCCCGGCCCTTGATTGACGTCATGGCNGCTGANTTGACCCGATCAAAGTCGGCTTCATTCCAACGTGGCGCCACCAGCATTTCTTCNANCAAAGCCACCGTCGCTTCAAAATTTCGCGACAATGCTGTGCCGCTAATTCTGATTTCATCCGGCGTCGAAGACACATTGAGACCAGAACCGAGCAGGCCAATCGCCTGCTCAAACTCCGCCGCCGANTTGGAGGCTGTGCCTTCATTCATGAGGTTGGCCAATAGGCTGGCTGTGCCTGCCTTTCCAGCCGGATCAAGCCAGCTACCCCCTTCAAATACGATGTCGAAACTGACGAGCGGTATTTCCGAATTCTCAATCCCCAGCAGGCGGACATCATTTTCAAGCTGCGCCTCCCAAACGGCTGGCATTTCTATCAAGGGCAGATCACCAAATGGCGGCTCAGACCGATCATATGTCGACGCTGTTTTCTCATATTCCGCTTCGGCGCCCTGGCTGACTTCTTCGCTCGCCACGTCGGTTCGAACCTCTTCNATCCATACGGTCGCANGGCTCGCGCCCTCAACCGCAAGCTCGCTATCGCCTTGCGGGACAAAGCTTGTGACAATTGCGGGTTTTCCCATCACATATGTCTCAAAAGCCGCCATGACATCTTCAGCCGTCACAGCACGCAACAACTCGGCAGACTTGATTGCGTAAAGCGGATCTGCCGCGAATTCATTGTCACTGGCGAGCTGGTTTGACTTCCCCAGCACCGTCGACAGCCCGGAATATAAAATCGTCTCTTGCTCGGCTTTTATCCGCTGCAAATCAGTTTCATCGACCCCTGTTTCAGCAAACTGAGTGAGCGCCTCATCGATGGCTGTTTTGACGTCATCAAGATCGGTTCCGGCATTCGCCCGGACTTGGAAGACGAACTCACCCGCAAGCTCCATACTATTGTTATAGCTCGACACATCCGGGGCAAGTTTGTCCCGGTCCACGACCTGCCGATAAAGAACCGAATTCTTGCTACCGGCGATCAGTTGCGCCAGCACGTTGAGCGCCTGCTCATCGGGATGGTAGGCTTCCACAGTTGGAAAAGTCATCCGCAGCTCAGGCAGCCTGGCGAAATTGTCTTCGAAATAGAGCGAAACAGGCTCTGTCAGCGCCACCGGCATTGCCGGAAGTGGCTCGACGTCCGGCCCACGCCGAATTTCACCAAACCATCTTTCAACCTTCTCGCGTGTCTCTGCGATATCAATATCGCCCGCAATGACGAGTGTCGCATTCGCGGCACCATAATACTGGTCGTAAAAGTCTTTCAGGTCATCCAAGGTCGCCGCCTGAAGGTCNGGCAAAGCACCAATAACGGTCCAGCTATAAGGATGGCCTTCTGGGTATAGGGCTTNGCGGATAACTTCCTGAGTGTACCCGTAGGGCGCATTGTCGACACGTTGCCGTTTCTCGTTTTTTACGACCTGCTTTTCACGCTCAAGCGCTTCGTTGGTGACTGTATTGATCATGTAACCAAGGCGGTCGCTATCAATCCACAATATCTTATCAAAAGCGTCCTTCGGGACGACTTCATAATAAATCGTACCATCACTCCAGGTGCCGCCATTGCGCTGGCCGCCCCAATCGGGAATTGCCTTGCGGTTCCAGCCGCGCGGCACGTTCTCAGAGTCGTTAAACGCCATATGTTCAAAGAAATGCGCAAAGCCAGTGCGGCCTGGCACCTCGCGGTTACTGCCGGCATGGACGACGGTCGTAAAAGCGACGATCGGATCGGATTTATCGACATGAAGGATAACCTCCAAACCGTTATCCAAAGTGAACTTCTCGATCGCGAGATCAAACTCGGCGGTTTCTACATTGGGTGTTTCTGTGCTGGGCCCGTCCGCGGGTGCGGTGCACCCAGCAAGCATCAATCCCAAAATACCGATTGCCAGCAAGTTCCTGCCCATCATTGCGTCCTTCACATCATAAAAATTCAACTAGATACTATCGAGTTGCGAAATTCAACCGCGCAGACGGCCTGACGAAGCACGCCTCCACAAACAAAAACCCCCGCCGTTTCGGGCGAGGGCTTTCAGGATATCAAGTCTGCAAGGAAGCGACTATTCGTCTTCACCCGGCAGGATTTGCTTGCCGCGATACATGCCGGTTTTTGGATCGACATGGTGGGGACGGCGCAGTTCGCCTGTCTCAGAATCTTCAATAAATGTATTGCCCTTCAGGCGATCATGCGAACGGCGCATGCCACGGCGTGAAGTCGAAATCTTACTCTTAGGGACAGCCATCGTCTCTTATCCAGTCAATCGGGGGCCACTGCCCCATTAAATCCAAACCGCGCCTATAGCTGAGCCAACGGGCCCGCGCAAGGGGGCGATTGTAGCCTAAACCAGNCGGCTTTGNGTGACCGCCGCCCCGATGAAGCTGGCGAACAATGGATGCGGCTCAAACGGGCGGGATTTCAGCTCNGGATGGTATTGCACNCCGATAAACCACGGGTGATCGGTCAGCTCGATTGTTTCCGGCAAAACACCATCTGGNGACATGCCAGCAAAGCTCAATCCATGCTTTTCAAGCGCTGGAATATAGCCCGCATTCACCTCATACCGGTGGCGGTGGCGTTCAGAGATATCGAACCTGCCATAGATTTCTGCAATCTTGCTGCCCTCTTTCAGTCGGGCCGGATA
>JGI24724J26744_10001880_pt1 | contig 14148 bp, 10 predicted proteins | sample Cruoilmetagenom7_FD_26744 | JGI IMG/M metagenome (IMG submission 26744)
CCCGAACTGGATTTGCCCGAATTGGGCTTGATGGCCACTTTGCCGATCTATTGGGGTGAGGTTTCCGAAATGGAAGAGGTGTTGAATGGATCGGCCCGGCCGCATTGGGCGCGCGCAGTGTTGGAACGTGAGAATATTCTGGTCCCGCTGGATAGTTTGGCGGATCAGGATAGCGCAGGCAGATTGCGGATGCTTGACCGGTTGATGTTGGCCCAGCCGCGCGCGTTGTCACCGCCGGAAAATGTGGCATTGGATGATTGGGTCACAAGGGGCGGCCGCTTGCTGTTGTTTGCTGATCCGCTGCTGACCGGCCATTCGCGTTTTGCCATCAGTGACCGGCGCCGGCCGCAGGATGTGGTGCTTTTGTCACCAATCCTGACGCGGTGGGGTTTGTCTTTGCATTTTGACGAGGGGCAGACACCAGGCGAGCGGGTAGTGGGGGTTGGCGCAGCAGACATTCCCGTCAATCTGGCTGGCACATTGAAGGTGATAACCCCCATGCCCGGTGCATCGCCGCAATGCACTGTGCTGGGCGGCGGTTTGGCGGCGCAATGCGCCATAGGTAAAGGCAGCGCGCTGATCATTGCTGATGCTGCATTACTGGATATGGATGGGGCCGGGCACCGGCGCAAAGAAGCGTTGCTGGCCCTGACGAATCGGGCGTTTGCCGGGCCATGACCAACATTGGGGATTTTACGGGACAAGGCGATGCTTTACCGGCGTCCTCCTTTGAAAATGATGCAAAAATTATGATATTCGCGTGCGGCACATCTATATTGAAACGAAAGTGGGCTGCCGCGTTAAGTAAAAGAATCTCATTAAACCAATTATTTAACGAGTTTTCCCGCATAATCCCTTAATTTCCCCTTCCATCACCGAATGGCGCAAGGTAAGACTATGTCTCATCGGACAGATCGTCTCGTGCCGCGTTCCGTTTTGGCGGGGCGCCTTACCAACGCTTGCGCGCAGGTGAGGGCGGGGAAGATATGTCTTGGGGGGAACCTCTGGGCGAGGAATTGGGGAAGTGTCAGGCGCGGATTTTGGAGGGTATAGCGGGCAGGCCTATTCGCCATCGGGCGATAAGGGCCGTTTCGTATTGCCTCCCTTGTTCCGCAAGGCGGTGAAGGAATCGTCTGGCAGCAGGGTCTTGTGTTTGGCCAAGCATAATCGCTGGAACTGCCTGACTGGATTTGGTCTTTCGCGCCGCCTCGAACTGGAAGCCCAGATCGACCGCGAAGAAGAAATGTCGTTCCGCGCAGAACGTAATTTCGACCGCGATACCCGCGCTTCTCAATTGTTCGGTTTTGTTGAATTGCCATTTGATGACAGTGGCCGGTTCGTCATGCCTGAACATCTGCGGTCTCTGGGTTTGATCCAGGATGGCCTTTATTTTAATGGCGCGGGCCGTTTTTTCACCATTTGGAACCCTGCTGAACTGGCGAAAATGGATGATGAATGGGCCAGCGCCAAGGCGGCGTGCGCCAGCCTGGTGGCAGAGGCCCACGCCAAGGCAAAANGCAAATGAGCGGCCCCAATCCAAGCGGCCCCAATCCAAGCCGCCCCAATCCAAATGGCGCGACAACTGCCGCCCCTCATATTCCCGTTTTGATGGCGGAAACCATTGCCGCTCTTGCACCTTTGCCTGGCGAAGTAATTGTCGATGCCACATTCGGGGCNGGNGGATATACCCGCGCCTTGCTTGATGCTGGGGTGACGGTGCATGCTTTTGACCGCGATCCCGCTGCGATTATGGCTGGCAGCAAATGGCCTGAAACCCGTGAAAATCCGCCTAGACTGGTCCTGCACAAACGCCGTTTTTCTGAAATGGCTGAGGCATTGGCCGAGGCCGGTGTCGATCAGGTTGACGGTGTGGCGATGGATATTGGTGTATCCTCGATGCAGCTGGACCAAGCGGACCGAGGTTTTGCATTTTCTCTGGATGGCCCGCTTGATATGCGTATGTCGCAAGATGGCGAAAGCGCGGCTGATTTTCTTAATACCGCCAGCGATGAAGCGATTGCCGATGTTCTTTATACCTATGGCGAGGAACGCCAGTCGCGCCGTGTCGCCCGGGCGATTGTGGCAGCGCGCCCCCTGACATCCACCGGCGAATTGGCCAGAGTTATTCGTAAAGCGTTGGGGTATCATCCCGGCGCGCCCAAGGATCCGGCCACCCGCAGTTTTCAGGCGATCCGCATCCATATCAACGCAGAGTTGGATGAATTGCAGCAAGGGCTATCGGCTGCTGAATATGTGCTGCGCGAAGGTGGCCGGCTGGCGGTGGTCAGTTTTCACAGTCTGGAAGACCGCATTGTTAAACGCTTCCTGCGCGAAGCATCCGCCAGTGGGGGCGGGTCCCGCCATCTTCCTGAAATGCAGAAAGACCCCGCCGCATTTTCTTCTGTTTCAAAGGCGATCCGCCCGGCTGAGCGTGAAATAAACGATAATCCGCGCGCACGTTCAGCAACCTTGCGCCATGCGGTGCGCACNGCTGCATCCGCGAGGAGGGCTGCATGATCGTTACCAGCAGCCGAATTCGTCAGATCGGGTGGGTCGTGGCGCTGACAATATGCGCAGCATTATTCGTGGCGCTGACGTTCCGCGTGAATGCTGTCAAAAGCGAAGTGCGCCTTGCTGAACGGCGGATTATTGCGTTGGAACGGGAAANGCAGATCCTCTCCACTGAATTTGAAACCCGTGCAAACCAGCGGCAATTGGCCAATTGGAACAAGGTTGAATTCGGGTATTCCGCGCCGAAGGCAGAGCAATATCTGGAAAATGAACGCCAATTGGCCCAGCTTGGCCTTGCGCGTGATGCCAATGCGCCAACCCCCATCAGGGTGGCGCTGGCGGTCGGGCTTGATGGCGGGGGCCAGAGCGGGGGCGAGCGCGGGGGCCAGAGCGGGCTTGATGGNGGGCCCGATGGCGAGTTTGAAGGCGGGGTCGTTGGGGGATTTATTTCCGCGATGGCTATGCCCCTGCGCACAAAAAACACGGGCGAAGAAAATTCGGTTAAAGGCCAAAATGCCAATTCCGCCAGAGGTTCACTGGCGCAGCGGCTTTCCAGTGGCAGCACGCTGGGCGGACCAATCGCCGGAGTTGGCGCCGGAGTTGGCGTTGGCGTTGGCGTTGGAGTGGGCGAGTGAATGCGCTGACCATCACCGCGGCCATGTCGGGCGGGCGGGGCAGTTTGGTAAATTTCCGCCAACAATCGCTCAACAAAGCGTGTTCCCGGGTTTTGTTGATTGCGCTGGCCTTTGCTGTGATCGCATCGGCAGCGATTTTGCGGATCGCCTATCTAGGGGCGAGCGACCGCGTCACCCGCACAACTTCGCTGGCAGAAGCATTGCTGCCGCCGCGCGGCGAAATCACCGATCGCAACGGTGCCCCATTGGCCCGCGCATTTCCCGCCTTTGCCCTGTGGTATAATCCAGAGGCGATGGGTGACCGCGATGATCCGCTGGTTCGCAGCCCGCAGCAGGTCGCAGCGAAACTCAAGGCGATTTTCCCCGATCTGGATCAANGTGATGTGGCGGCCCGGCTTGCATCNGGCAAGGCTGGNTATTTGCGCCGCCGAATATTGCCTGAACAGGCCAATCAGGTNCAGATGATCGGCGAACTGGCTCTGGAATTGCCAACCGAAACGGATCGTCATTATCCCCAAGGGTCCATGGGCGCGCATGTGCTTGGCTATGTGGATTCTGCCGGCAATGGTCAGGTCGGGATGGAACAGGTCCTGAATACTCATTTGCGCGATCCAAACACGCGCGGTCAGCCGGTGGCGCTGTCGATCGACCTGCGCGCGCAGGGCGCGTTGGAAGATGAACTTCGGCGAGGCATGTTATCGACCAATGCGATGGGCGCAGCGGGCATTGTGCTGGATGTTGATACAGGCGAAGTGCTGGCGCTGGCATCCTTGCCCGAATTTGATCCCAACAAAATTGATGCTGCCGGTGTGAATATGATGTTCAACCGGGTCACCAATCAGGTTTATGAACTTGGCTCTACNTTCAAACCGCTGACGGTTGCGGCCGCCATTGATGCCGGTGTGGTGCGCGATTTTAGCAAACAATACCAAGCCAACAGGCCGCTTAAGATCGGGCGTTTTTCGATCCGCGACAGCCACACGATCGCGCCCGCGCTGAACGTGCCAGAAGCATTGATCCATTCATCCAATATCGTAACCGCCCAGATCGCTGATGAATTGGGGGCCAAACGTTTGCGTCAGACCATGATTGATCTGGGAATGAACGAGCGCCCCTATATCGAATTGCCCGCCAGGGGTTTCCCGATCTGGCCGGGCGATAATTGGCCGCGCCTGCGCACTATGACGGTCAGCTATGGCCACGGGGTGGCCGTTACTCCGCTGCATCTGGCTAGCGCATATGCAGCGATGGTGAATGGCGGGATCTGGCGGCCGGCAACGATGCGCCAAATTGCGCCCGGCACAGCGCCCAAGGGCCGCCGTGTGTTTAAGGCATCAACCAGTTCGCGGATGCGCCAATTACTGCGGATGATCGCTGTTTATGGCACTGGCAAAAATGCTGATGCGCCCGGTTTTCGGGTTGGCGGCAAAACCGGCAGCGCGGAAAAACCCGGCGCAGGCGGCTATCGCCGTTCTTCGTTAGTATCCACCTTTGCAGCAGCATTCCCGATGGACCGCCCACGTTATGTAATCATTGCCATGCTGGATGAACCCAAAGGGACAACAGCCAGCTCTTTTCAACGCACCGCTGCGTGGAATGCGGCCCCGATTGTGGGCCGGTTGGTTCCGCGTATTGGGCCAATTTTGGGGGTTCGCCCCGATAATACCCGCGATATTGATATTAGCGATCTGAAACCGCTGGTTGGCGGGAGCGCGCAATGAATTTGGGCCAGATTGCGGATGGCGCCGGATTGCCTCTGGAACATGGGCGCGAGGAACGCGTCACCGGTTTTGCGATTGACCACCGCAAAGTGGCCCCGGGCACCGTGTTCGGCGCATTCGTTGGGGCGGCAGTAAATGGCGAAGATTTCATTGCATCTGCAATTGCGGCCGGGGCCGTGGCCGTGGTGGCCCGCGCGCAGGCAAAGGTGGACGGAGCGGTGCATATTGTGGCGGACCAGCCGCGCCAGACCTTTGCCTATCTGGCCGCACAATTTTTCACGCCCGTTCCAGCAACGATCGTTGCGGTAACAGGAACCAATGGCAAAACTTCATGCGCGGAAATGACGCGCCAATTATGGCGGATGGCNGGCCATCGGGCGGCCTCCATCGGGACGCTGGGTGTAACCACNCCTGACGAGAGCGTTTCCACTGGTTTGACCACGCCCGACATCGTTACATTCCTGTCGAATATGGCCGGTCTCGCGCGGGAGGGTGTGACCCATGTTGCCTATGAGGCATCGAGCCACGGCCTTTCGCAATTTCGTAACGAAGGCCTGTCGGTGGCCGCGGCAGGNTTTACCAATCTCAGCCGCGATCATCTGGATTACCACGCCGATATGGAAGAATATTTCGCGGCCAAAATGCGGGTTTTCGATGAAGTGGTGGCCGATGATGCAATTGCGGTGATCTGGACCGGCTTTGACCAATCGCCCAAGAATGATGAATGGGCTGACCGGGCGGCGCAACATGCGCGCAAGCGATCACTGCGGGTGCTTACGGTGGGCGGGCAGGCTGCTGCAGATGGCATCCGCTTATTGGCCCAAACGCCCAGCCAGCTGGGCCAGAGCCTTGACATTGAATATGGCGGGCAGGCCTATACTATNAATTTGCCGCTGATCGGGGCGTATCAGGCTGCCAATGCGCTGCTGTCNGCNGGATTGGTGTTGGCCACGGGCGGNGATCCGGCGTTGACATTCGATGCGGNTTCGCGCCTGCAACCGGTGCGTGGNCGGCTGGAACGTGCAATTATCACACCGGCGGGTGCGCCCGTTTATGTTGATTATGCCCATACCCCCGATGCCCTGAAAGCTGCCATCGCNGCCTTGCGCCCGCATGTGAAAGGCCGCNTGATTACCGTATTTGGTGCCGGCGGCGACCGTGATCAGGGCAAGCGCGCTGAAATGGGGCNTGCAGCGATTGCATTATCCGATGTGGTTATTGTCACTGACGATAATCCGCGCGGTGAAGATCCCGCCCAAATCCGCGCTCAAGTGCTGGGCGGGGCGCAGGGCGCGCGCGAGATTGGCGGGCGGCGCGAAGCCATTTTCGCCGCAATTACCCAGGCCGGGCGCGATGATATCGTGCTGATCGCGGGCAAGGGACATGAACAGGGCCAGATTATCGGCTCAGGAGACACTATGCGGATTTTGCAATTCGATGATGTGGCGGTTGCCCGCGAAGCGGCAGCAGCGCAGGGGAACGGATCATGAGCGCATTTGGTGCCTTGCGGCATTGGCCGGTGACCACGCGCGATACATTGCCGATGGCATTGTGGGATGCTGATAGCTTGGCCGCGGCGATGGGCGGCACGCCAAGCGGCGCGTTTCAGGTTTCNGGGGTGGAAATTGATAGCCGGGATGTGCGCAGCGGTGATTTGTTTTTTGCCTTAAGCGGCGAAGCAACCGACGGCCATAAATTCATCGACAAGGCATTTGCCAATGGCGCAGCGGCAGCCGTGGTCAGCCGGCCCGTGGCNTATCCCCATATTCTGGTTGCGGACACAAATCAGGCGCTTAGCGCGTTGGCACAGGCAGCCTGNAATCGCAGCNCAGCCGTTCGGATCGGGGTGACTGGATCGGTGGGCAAAACCGGGGTTAAAGAAGCGATCTTTGCCGGGCTTGACCGGGCCAGCCGCGGGCAGGCGCATCGTTCAGTGCGCAGCTACAACAACCATGTTGGTGTGCCGCTCAGCCTTGCTAGAATGCCTGCTAGGGCCAAATTTGGCCTGTTTGAAATGGGCATGAACCATGCCGGCGAAATTGCCAGCCTGACACAGCAGGTGCGGCCCCATGTGGCCGTGATTACCACAATCGCCCCGGCCCATATTGAAAATTTGGGCAGCGAGGAAGCGATTGCAGATGCCAAGGCGGAAATATTCGCCGGGCTGGAGCCGGGCGGAACAGCGGTTCTTCCCGCTGACAGCCCGCATTTTGAACGGTTGCGCGAAAGCGCGGTCCGCGCCGGCGCGAAAATCATCTCCTTCGGGCGCGCGGCGAATGCTGATGTCCGCCTGCTGGATGCGATCCCGTCGGCCAACGGCGGATCATTGGTGACGGCTGATCTGGGCACAGTGCGGATGTGTTATTCGGTGGCAGAACCGGGTGAACATTGGATCATCAATTCGCTTGCCGTGATGGCATCGGTGCGCGCTGCTGGCGGTGATCTGGGCGCAGCGGGTTTGGCGCTGGCTGAAATGGGCGGATTAAAAGGGCGCGGTGCGCGCCATCAGATCAAGGCCTCTGGCGGCAAGGCGCTGCTGATTGATGAAAGTTACAATGCCAATCCAGCATCGATGCGGGCAACATTGCACGCGCTGGGCCAGACGCCGGCAACACGCCGCATTGCAATATTGGGTTCGATGAAGGAATTGGGCGATTTTTCAGCCGGTTTTCATGAACAATTGATCGGCCCGATCACCCAGGCCAATGTCGATTTCGCCATTCTTGTGGGCGAAGAATTGAGGCCGCTTGCCAAAATTTTGCAGCAAGATTTGGGGAAAGGTGCAGGCAATGCGCTTGGCAATAGTATATTCTTCGCGCATTGCGACAGCCCAGCTGATGCGATTGCGGCGTTGGAGGAATATGGGATCACCGCCGGTGATGTCATATTGGTCAAAGGTTCCAATTCGGTGGGCCTTGGCAGGCTAGTTGACCGTTTTGTGGACAACCAAATGATAATGGGCCGGGAGGGCTGAATGCTCTATCTGATTGCCGAATGGAACGGTTTTGAAGGGGTCGCCAATCTGGTGCGTTATCAAACGTTCCGCGCCGGCGCGACCTTGATGACAGCATTGATTATTGGCCTGATTATTGGCCCAAGGTTCATTTCCATGCTGCGCGTGCGTCAAGGCAAGGGCCAGCCCATTCGCGCCGATGGTCCAGCCAGCCATCAAGAAAAAGTGGGCACGCCCACAATGGGCGGGCTGATGATTTTGGTGTCGGTCATCCTGTCGATGTTGATCTGGATGGATCTGACCAATCCCTTCGTTTGGGCCTGCATGGCAGTGACCGGCGGCTTTGGCCTGATCGGTTTTCTGGATGATTATGACAAGGTCACCACGAATAGTCATAAGGGTGTGTCGGGCAAAGTCCGTCTATTGCTGGAATTTGCGGTGGCCGGCGTTGCATCCTGGTTGATCGTTAGCCAGATCAGCACAGATTTATATGTCCCGTTCTTTTCTGATCGGGTGATCCCGCTGGGCATGTTTTATTATGTGTTCGCTGCCATCGTGATGGTCGGGGCGGGAAATGCCGTGAACTTGACCGACGGGTTGGACGGGCTGGCGATCATGCCGGTGATTATCGCGGCTGGCACCTTTGCGATCATTGCTTACCTTGTCGGGCGCGTCGATTATTCGGCCTATCTGGGCATCCCGCATGTTCCCATGGCCGGGGAACTGGCCATTTTCTGTGCGGCAATTATGGGCGCTGGCTTGGCGTTCCTATGGTTTAACGCGCCGCCTGCTGCGGTGTTTATGGGTGATACTGGTAGCCTTGCGCTGGGCGGCGCGCTGGGTGCAATTGCAGTTGCCTCCCACCACGAGATTGTTTTGGCCATTGTCGGGGGATTGTTTGTGGTCGAAGCCATATCGGTGATCTTGCAAGTGTTCTGGTTCAAACGGACCGGCAAGCGTATGTTTCGCATGGCCCCCATTCATCACCATTTTGAACAATTGGGCTGGAAAGAATCCACCGTCGTAATCCGTTTTTGGATTGTTTCGATTGTCCTCTCGCTGATGGGGCTGGCAACGCTAAAGCTGCGATGATCACTTCAACGGCCTTTTGTGCAAAGCGTTACGCCGTTTTGGGTCTGGCCCGATCCGGGCTTGCAACAGCAGAGGCATTGGTGGCGAGCGGGGCCGAAGTGATCGCATGGGATCAAGGAGAAGAGGCCCGCGCAAGGCTGCCGGCAGGCGCATCACTGGCAGACCCGCTGGAAATGGATCTGACAGGGTTTGCAGGCGTGGTGGTTTCGCCGGGGGTGCCGATCAACACCCACCCGATTGCAGATCATGCGCTGCGTTTTGGGGTTCCGCTGATCGGTGATATTGAATTGTTTGCCCAGGCGCGCGCTGACCTGCCCGCCCATAGGGTGGCCGCGATTACAGGCACCAATGGCAAATCAACCACCACCGCATTGCTGCACCACATATTGGTGAATGCGGGCATACCGGCGCAGATGGGCGGAAATATTGGCCTGCCCATTTTGGATCAAGAACCGTTGGTGCCCAATGATAATGGCGCCGGGGTTTATGTGCTGGAATTGTCGAGTTACCAGATCGACCTCACCCATTCTTTGGCCTGCGATGTGGCGGCATTGCTGAATATCACGCCTGATCATCTCGACCGGTATGACAGTTTTGATCATTATGCATCATCCAAAGGCCGCCTGTTTGCGATGCAGCGGGCCGATCAAATGGCGGTGTTCGGTGCCAGTGATGCACCAACCCGCGCGGTGATGCAGGCCCAGCAGGCCCGCCGGCCGCAAGGCCGCGCAATGCCAATTGATTGCGCCGCGATTGGTTCTTGGCAGGCTGATTGGCCTTGTTTGCAAGGGCCCCACAATCTTGAAAATGCCGCCGCCGCCGCCGCGATGGCAGAGGAATTGGGGGTAACGCAGGCACAATGGCGCGCCGCCTTGGCCAGTTTTACCGGATTGCCCCACCGCATGGAGCGCATTGGCGAATATGATGCAATTGTGTTCATCAATGACAGCAAGGCCACCAATCCAGCATCCAGCGCCCCGGCGCTTGCTGCATTTCCCCCTGTTCAGCGGCCGCGCATCCACTGGATTGTCGGCGGTTTGGCCAAGGAAGACGGGCTGGGCGAATGCGAACCGTATCTGGGCAATGTCGCAGCCGCTTATACCATCGGCGATGCAGGCCCGCGTTTTGCGGCATTGCTGGGCGGCACAGTTCCCGTTCAGCAATGCGGATTATTATCCGATGCNGTGCAGCGCGCAATCGCCGCTGCAAGGCCGGGCGATGTCGTGCTGNTTTCCCCTGCTTGCGCCAGTTTTGATCAGTTTGCTGATTTTGAANAACGGGGCGATTGTTTCCGCGATCTGGTGGCTGAATTGGCCGAGACGAAGGCCGGGGCGAAGGATGCGGCCAATGTTCATGGCATTGGAAATTCGGCTGCATGAACGCATCAAAACCATATATCCCCTTTGCCGGCGAAAAGGGCGGGGAGCAGGATCGGTTCCGCAGCTCCAAACGTTCTCGATTGCGAATTTGGTGGCGCGAAATTGACCGGGTTTTGCTGGCGCTGATCCTGATTTTGATGGCGGTTGGCGTGGCCGGGGTTGCGGCTGCATCGCCTGCCAGCGCGCGGCGGCTGTCCACTGCATCAGGCCAATTGCCCGACCTTTATTTTTATTGGGCACATATCAGATGGTTGTCTGTCGGGCTGATCATCATGTTTGGTGTTTCGATGTTGCCGCGTGATCTGGCCCGCCGGCTGGGGGTGGTTCTGGCGGGGGCTATGCTGTGTTTGATTGTGCTGGTTCCATTTATCGGGACAGAGGTGAACGGTGCGCGGCGCTGGATCAATCTGGGGATCAGTTTTCAGCCATCCGAATTTCTTAAACCCGGCTTTGCCATTGCATTGGCCTGGATTTTATCATGGCGGCTGAAGGATCCTGATCTGCCGGTTTTGTGGATCGTTACCGGCCTTATGGGGCTGGTGGGAATGCTGTTGATGATGCAGCCAAATCTGGGCGATGCATTGTTGTTTGCCGGTGTATGGTTTGTGCTGGTGCTGCTTGCAGGGATGGCGTTGCGGTGGGCCGTGCTCGTGGTAGGCGGCGGCGCGGTATTGATGACTGCAACCTATTTTCTCTATGATAATGCGCGCCACCGGATCGACGATTTTTTCGGGGGCGGCACGGCATTTGATCAGGTGGATCTGGCGCAGCGGACCTTGCTTGCGGGCGGTTGGACAGGCAGCGGCCTTTGGCTTGGTATCCGCAAGATGAGCCTGCCAGAAGCGCATACGGACTATATTTTTTCGGTTATCGCAGAGGAATTCGGGCTGATTGTCTGTGCGCTTATCATCCTGCTCTATCTGGCGGTGATTGTGCGGGTTTTGGTTCGATTGGCGGATGAAACTGATTTATTTACCGTTTTGGCGGGCGCGGGCCTTGCGACGCAAATCGGCGGGCAGGCATTCATCAATATTCTGGTCAATCTGAAAATGTTCCCGTCCAAGGGGATGACATTGCCGTTGGTATCCTATGGCGGATCGTCGACCATCGCGGTATGTCTGGCTGTCGGCTTGTTGCTGGCAATTACGCGCCGTAATCCGTTCCTTAAATGGGAAACGCCCGGATTACGCGCAATGATGACCAAACAGGGCCAGCCAAAAGGCGGCGGGCCCAAGCAGGAAGGGCACGCATGAGCGAGGCAAACCGACATTATGTGCTTGCCGCNGGCGGCACCGGGGGGCATCTGATCCCNGCTTTCGCGCTTGCAACCGAATTGGAACGGCGCGGCCATCATGTCGCATTGATCACGGACGAACGCGGCGCGAATATTCCTGGAAAGCCAGATTTCCTGCCTGCCCATGTCCTACCTGCAGGGCGGTTTGGCAAAAACCCGCTCAGCTGGATCAAGGGCGCGCGCGCAGTGATGCAAGGGCGGGGAATGGCGCTGCGTTTGTTTGAAACGTTTGAACCCAGCGCGGTTGTGGGTTTTGGCGGGTATCCGGCATTGCCTGCATTGCTGGCTGCAACCTCGGCTGGAATCCCCAGTATTGTGCATGAACAAAATGCAGTTCTGGGCCGCGTAAACCGGCTGTTGGCCGGGCGGGTGCAGGCCATTGCCACCGCCTATCCGCAAGTGAAACGATTAAGACCAAAGCATGAGGAAAAGGTCCATCTAGTGGGCAATCCGGTCCGCGCCGGGGTGTTGGCGCTGCGCGATGATCCATTCCCCGCCTTTAGCGAAGATGGATTGCTGCGGATTTTGGTGACGGGGGGCAGCCAAGGCGCGCGTATCCTATCTGAAATTGTGCCCGATGGNCTGGCAATGTTGCAACCAGCCTTGCGTTCNCGCCTGCAGGTAACGCAGCAATGCCGCCCGGAAGATCTGGAGGCGGTGCGCGAACGCTATCGCAGCCATGATATTCCNGCTGAACTGGGCGTTTATTTTGAAGATATGGAAATGCGCCTGGCTGANGCGCATGTGTTTATTGGCCGCGCAGGNGCATCCACCATCGCTGAATTGACAGCGGTTGGCCGCCCGGCAATTTTGATCCCATTNCCNATTGCCACGGANGACCACCAAAAATATAACACCCGCGAAATGGTAAANTCGGGCGGTGCACGCGCGATCAGTCAGGAAAATTTCACCCCGCANCAAATTGCCAAGCAGATCCAAGCATTGGCGCAGCGCCCAGACACCTTGGCCACTGCTGCCCATGCGGCGTGGAATTGCGGGCGCCCCAAGGCCGCCTCTGACCTTGCCGATCTGGTTGAAAGTTTTGGCGGTAGTGAAATGATGGATGTTATCCGGGTTGATGCCAAACCCGCCCGCGGTGCTGTGCATAATAAGACCCCAGCGCGCGGTTCCAGCCGTAACCATGCAGCTAAGGATGCATCATGAAAGGTGTTGGTATTGAAATCGGCACGATCCATTTCGTCGGTATTGGCGGGATTGGCATGTCGGGCATTGCCGAAGTGATGCACAATCTGGGGTATAAAGTGCAAGGCAGCGATCTTGCCGAAGGGCCCAGCGTCGAACGCTTGCGCGCGCGCGGGATGCATATTGCCATTGGCCATTCAGCAGAAAATCTGGGTGATGCNGCCGTTGTGGTCACCTCTACCGCAGTCCGGCGGACCAATCCCGAAGTTGCCGCNGCATTAGATGCCCGTATCCCCGTGGTGCGCCGGGCGGAAATGCTGGCTGAATTGATGCGGCTGAAAAACACCGTTGCGGTGGCCGGCACGCATGGCAAAACCACCACAACTTCGATGATTGCAGCGCTGCTGGATGCCGGCGGGATCGACCCGACTGTGATTAATGGCGGGATCATCAATCAATATGGGTCAAACGCCAGATTGGGCGATAGCGACTGGATGGTGGTTGAGGCGGATGAGAGNGATGGAAGTTTCCTCCGGCTGGATGGCACGATCGCGGTTGTAACCAACATCGATCCGGAACATCTGGATCATTATGGCNNNTTNGATGCGGTCAAAGATGCCTTTGTCGAATTTATCGAGAATGTGCCGTTTTACGGTGTTGCGGTTTTGTGCATCGACCACCCCGAGGTGCAGACGGTTATCGCCAAGGTGCGTGACCGCCGCGTTTTAACCTATGGTTTTTCCGCCCAGGCTGATTTGCGCGGCGAAAATGTGCGTTCGCGGGCAGGCGGCAATACATTCGACGTGGTCCTGCGCGATCGCGATGGTTCATTGCAGCGGATTGAAAATATCCACCTNCCAATGCCCGGGCGCCATAATGTCCAAAATGCATTGGCCGCGGTGGCCGTGGCGCTGGAAATGGGCTGCGATGCAGACACAATCTGCAATGGATTTAAGCAATTTGACGGGGTTAAACGCCGTTTCACCAATGTCGGTGAAGTTGCGGTGGGCGCGGGAACGGTGGCGATTATTGATGATTATGCGCATCATCCAGTGGAAATTACCGCTGTGCTTTCCGCCGCCCGCGAGGCGGCAACGGGGCGCGTAATCGCGGTGGCGCAGCCGCATCGATATTCGCGGCTGCATGATTTAATGGCCGGGTTTCAGACTTCGTTTAACGATGCTGACGTGGTGTATATTACGCCGGTCTTTGCTGCAGGCGAAGACCCGATCGAGGGCGCGGATGCAGCAGCATTGGTGGCCGGCCTTAAGGAACGCGGCCTGCATTCAGCCAGTATCATCGCCGGGCCGGATGAACTGGCCAGCGAATTGGCCGGGATGCTTCGCGAAGGCGACATGGTTGTATGTTTGGGCGCGGGCGACATTACCAAATGGGCGGCCGGTCTGGCTGATGCGGTCCA